>WNGK01006756.1_pt1 | contig 13488 bp, 11 predicted proteins | sample 5400601 | NCBI WGS metagenome assembly WNGK01 (sample SAMN13153376, study PRJNA577476) | soil metagenome | isolation source: 60 cm soil or saprolite under Garry oak tree replicate 1 | place: USA:California | collected 2016-06-15 | reverse complement strand
GTTAGACTTTTTGCAAATCTTACAGCAGGTCATACTTTATTAAAAATACTATCTACTTATTTATTTAAATTATTTTCAGGTAGTTTATTTATTGCTATTCTTACATTAATACCTTTTGCTATTTTTTTAGCTTTAGTTGCTTTAGAAATAGCTGTTTCTTTAATACAAGCATTTGTTTTTACTTTATTAGTTTGTTCATATTTAAGAGATGCTATTGAATTACACTAATTTAAAATAATTTTTAATTAATTTTACGTTGTGACTCCAACTTAACACTCAATAAAAATTTAAAACACTGTTTACAAAGTAAATATTAAGTCTAACCTTAAATAAATACTACTTTATATAATTAAGGTAATATAAACACAACCCCCCACCCTCACAGCTGTGACCGGGTTGGGTGGGGAATATGTAATATAAATGGATTGAAATTTTTTTTTCACACGTGCTTATGCAGAGTAATCTTCAATAAAAAAAAAAGAGCTACTCATCTTCTAACGTTTACTTAATTAAACAAAAATCTTAATTAATGAACATAAGATTATATAAGATTACAAATTTATTAAATCTAACTTCTTTTAAATTCCACAATTAAAATCTCTTATTATAGTGATAATTCTAATTTATCAATTCAATAAATTAGCAATTCCTGCCATAAATATAATAATAATTTTATTATTTTAATATTAATAATTTAACCATATCCCTAGTTGTTTTATTAAAATTATATCTTCTAAAGGATGTTAAATCTTCTAACAGCGGATTTATATGGGTTCTACCTATTTTTAATTTAAATTTAGGTAATGGTAATTTCATTAAACCTTTAGATTATATTATATGTTCTTATTTTGATTTCCTTTCCTTCTAAGTCCTAGATTAAAAACAAAAGTCAGTAAAGTAAAATAGGGGTCATTGAAAAGACTCTGCTTCTAATTAATTAGAAAGTATGATGTAAAATAATTAAGGTTACGTTATTATATAGCTAAGATTCCCGTTGTTAAATATATTTACTGCTACTGCTGTAAGTTAGGGAAATAAATAAGAATTTATTTTTTGTAATAGATGGAGAGGTTTAAGGGGGGTGGGTTACAAAATTATTCTTTTTTTTTTAATAGAAATTCTATAAACCAAGTTCTGTAAATTTACACTAAAAATTAAATAAATATCTTATAATTTTACCCATCCTAAGATATTTAGGCTCCCTCCCTAGTAAGGGAAGAGGCAATAAGTATAAATATAAATAAAAATCTAATAAAAAAAGGTAAAATATAGGATAGTAACTGGATTATTTATAGAGTTTCCTACATTTTTATTTTTAAATTATTCCTACGGACTCATCCTTTTGCTTTTTATTACTATAGGAATAAAAGCTCCGAAGGAGTAAAAGACTTTAACATAGTAACTACTACCTTACTTTTTTTACTTTACCAAACAGCGGGTGTCATATGGACTACTCTATGTTCTTATTTGTAATAAATATAAAATCAAAGGTGTAGGTAATCCGTTGTTAATAAATCTAAAATAGTTAAAAATATAGAAAATTGTAACAGACTAAAGTGTTAAATATTTAATCCTTACTATTTTAAATATAGATCCCTCTCCTAATTTGCTTTTACTCCATGTGTGTCATCTTAGGTTTACCTCTTGATTTTGTTACTTACTAAAACTAAAAAGTAAATAACAAAAGAAATTGTCTACCCTCTATATAAAAAAGGAGACTCTTTCCTATAGATAACCGACTACTAGGCAAAAGTTCATTACATTAAGTGTAAGAAGGTTGTTTAAATTTAAAATAGTAATGTGGATATTTATTTCACTATAAATTATAATTTACTTTAAGTTTACCACAAAATTAATTCTGTTAATTATATATTTTAAATTACCTATGGTTTTCCTTAATTATTAATAATTATATATTAAGAATTTCTTTTTTAATTGTAAGCCTATCCCACCCTATTCATAGGAAAAAAAAAGTATGGGGGTTAAAATTTTATCTTTTAAAAAGAGCAGAGATTCTTCCTACTCCTACGTAGTACGTGGTAAAGGTCCTAAATAGTCTTATGGAGTATAAATAGTAATAATCCAACCTTACGGATCCATTAAAAAGTAATAGTCCTCCCTACTCTTGCCTAAAGAGTTAGAGTCCCTATGGATCCCTATGGGGTGGTGGGGTGGAGAGGAAATAAAAAAATTATTTATAAAAATTTTGAGCTGATTTAATAGTAATAGAATAAGCTCCTTTTCTATTTTTTTTAGTAACAGTAGCAATATCTAAATAATTTACTTTTCCTGGACTAATAGCTCCTCTTTCGAAATTTTTAGTTGTCAATCTAGGTATTATAGGTTCTCTCATTAATCTTCCTCCGATTTTTAAATTTAGACCAGATAAGAAAGCAGGTATAAGATTTACAGATTTTAAATTAGGGTCATTTAAAGTTTTAACTGCTTTATTAGAATAAATTTTATTAATAGCAATTCTAGATTTTTTTCTTTTATTTCTAATATTTAAATAAAGTAAATTAGCTAAAATATTAGTATCATGATAAGGATGATGTAATCTAATAAGTTGGAAAACAACTGCTTTTTTAAATTTTCTTGTGATTATTTCAATTATTAATTGAAATTTATTTCTAAAAACTTTAGCTAAATTAAATTTTCTTAAATTAAATAATAAACTTCTTTCTAAGTCACTTTTACCTCTTAATCGAGAGATTGCTTTTCTGACTTTTCTTTTAATAAAAGGGATTTTATTCGAAGAAATAGCTACTCCTTTATTTCTTGTTTTTAAATAATTTTTTCTTAAAGATGCAATTTGACTTTTTTTAAGTAAATATTTTTTTCTAAAGCTATTAAAGTATAAAATAGAAAATAATCTAAATACTTTTTTTTTTGGAATATTTAAATAATAAAATAATTGTACTATTACTTTATCTGGAGTATGTAAATAAACAGGTTTACTTATTAAACAATTTAAACTTTTAAAAAAATAAAATAATAATTTATTTATTTTAAACAAATCTTTATTTATATCTACCCCACCATAAGATGTCCCTCCCATAGAGATAGGAGAAAAGAAGTTATAAGCTATAGTTTTAGAATAATTAAATAAAATACCATTTCTTTTTTGAGTATCTGCAATAGGACTTATTCTTTGTAAAGTATTTTTTAAGTATTGATAAATTAAAGTATTTTTTTTATTTTTAATATTTTCATTATATGAGAAAAGTTGAATATAACCTGTTTTATTTAAAAGACTTTCTTTTTTTATTTCATTTATTTTAAGTAATTCTAATGTTGAATTTTCCCCTTTATTTAAAAGTTTTATTTGTCCACTTTGATTAAAGTCTCCATAGGGTCTATTTGTTTTTAAATTTCCTCTTGCCTCTGCTCGTAGAGTAGAGGTTAAATTTAGTAATTTATGTAATCTATGTAAAACAATACTTCCTTTTGTTTTATTGTTATTTTCGTAAAGTACTGTTTTTAAACTACTTTTTAAATTTTCTTTATTTGTTTCTACTTCCCCAGAGGGAGAGTTATTTAAAAGATAAAATTTTTTTAATTCATTTAATTTTAAAGTTAAAGGATTTTTCATTTTATTTAAAAGTTTTATTAAATTTTATTTAATTTACTGTTATTTTTAGGTTAACACCATTCTTATATTTTATCCACCCGTTATTTTCCTCCACCTCCACTGACTTTGTTTCTCCTTCCCTACCCCTATGGGACAGAGGGAGAGGTTAATATTAAATTATATTTTTCCACCTTATTTAAGTTATCACTGATAGCATACTCCTATTTTTAGACTATCTTAGGCTACATTAGAGACCTTTCTCATGTTTACTTATCCAGCAAAAGAGACCTTCCCTATGGAGTCCTAGGACAAAGATTGCTTTTCTTACTCAGAAGTAAATACAGTAACAAAAATAAAGTATTTACAAATAGAATAAATAATAATAGTTCTTATGAAATGATAAGTGAAACAAAGTAAATAAAAGTAAGACAAGTAAAATAGTATAGATTGAAATATAAAAATGATGTTATATTTTAAGGTTAATTAATAAAATTATATTAGTATACATACGTTCTAATAAAATTAATAAGTAATCTATACTTACTTTAAAGATAATTATTTAGTATTAAATGTATATCATAGTATGGGAGCTACAATCTTACTACTTACACTCCATATAAATCCATATAAATCCATAGGAGTTTTGTTTTATTAAAATAATAATCTCCCTCCCTATATGAGATATAGCAAAGGAAATAAGTAGCCTAGCCTTTTATTTTTTATTTTTATAATAGCGTATTATTTCTTTATATAGTAAGTTTACTTAATTTTATATAAATAATAATCCTCCCTATGGCCTATAAAGGCCTCCTATCTACTTTTATTTACAGAAATTGAAAATAATCTTATAATTTTGTTTTTATTCCTTATATATTTTTTCTTTAACTTTTCCTTTTACCTAAGCCTATATCTTAACTTATTTTAACAAATACAAAATAAATGGGGTCCCTCCCTTATGGAATATAAGGATAGATTAAAAGTAAAAAGTCATAATAACTAAAATTGGTTTATAAAATAAAGGCAAGATAAAGTAAATATATTTTAAAATATATTTTATATAGAAACTTAAATTAGACTTTTATAAATTTATAAATTTTATTTTATTTTTGTACATCTTGTAGGAATTGAACCTACATCTTATTGTTTCGAAGACAAATACTCTACCTAATTAAGCTAAAGATGTTTAATTTAACTTTTTAAACTAATAGCGGAGCCTATCTCCTAAAGCTAAGGGAGACTTAATTTAAGCCTTTATTTTTAACTTTTAAAAATAGAAAGACAAAAATAGAAAGACAAAGAAAAATTTAAAATAAGTAAGGTTATACTTTTTATTATTATTTTTCTATAAATTTTGCCTTTATCTCCGTAGGAGTATGAATAGGAGTAGGAGTAGGATTGACAAAAGTAAAAAGCAAAAATAAATTATAGAGGGTAGAATGATACTTTGAATAGAATAAATTAGCTTGAACATTTAAATTTTATAGGCCTTAAGAGGATTTGAACCTCTGTAAAAAGTATTAACAGTACCTCGCTTAAACCACTCAGCCATAAGACCTTATTTTTACAAATAATATATACCCTATGCTCTCCATCCTATAGGATGGGAGACTATTTCTTAGGTCTAAAAAGAGGTAAGAATTAATTTATGATTTATATTTTTAATATTGACTTTTAAATATTTAACACCAATCCACTTTTGTATCATTAAATTAAAACAAAATCCAAAGCAACCATTGTTTTTTGTTTTGTTTGAAAGATCCTCCACCCCATAGGGACTCTAACTCTTTTAACTCTTTAGGCCAGAGTAGGGAGTATTGCAGTTCTTTTACCGCTGTAATGGAAAGTTAAAAATAATCAAAAGTAGGTAAAGGCGATAGGATTAAATTATAAATAAGAATAAAAAAAAAGGGGGTTACATTAAATAAATCCTGTTCCCCGTAATTGTAAATTTGAAATTTTATATTATTATGAATATAATAATAAGAAAGCCATCATTAAAGAGAATAATCCTGTTGCTTCAGCTAAAGCGAATCCTAAGATTGCGTAAGTGAATAATTGTCCTCTTAATTGAGGGTTTCTAGCTGTAGCTAAGATTAATGATCCGAAAACTGTACCGATTCCGGCTCCAGCTCCGATTAACCCAGAGCATGCTAATCCTGCTCCAATGTATTTTGCAGCTGCTAACATAATATAAAAAAAAGTATAATTAAAATAGCGTATAACATACTAAAAAAAATAATATATGACTCTTTACTCTAAATAGATTAGTACCCTTTTATATAAATTTTATTATTTACTCTTATCTTAATTATTTAGTAAATAGTAGGGTAAGACATACCTTAACCTTTTCAATTTAAAATTTTAAAAATCACTATTTTCAATATTATTACTTTTTAAATTCTCTATAGGAAGGACATTTTGTTACTAATTTTTCTATTATTTTCATAATTTATTTGATTTGATTTTGTTTTGTTTATTTAGATAATATAAACTTTTAATAAAGTAATATAATATTTAAATTTATAATATTATTTTATTTTAAATTTATCTATTTTCTCTGCTCTCCGTCCCATAGGATCCCTCACAACTGTGAGGGGGTAGGAGACTCTCCCTCTGTCCCAGAGGTATCCCTCACAACTGTGAGGGGTAGGAGAGGCAAGAGTTATACCAAATAACTATAATCACTATAATCACTATAATTCATTCCCTATGGAGGGGGTGAGTAATAAAATATAATAATAATTTTAATTAAACGTTATAGGATGAGTAGCTAAAAAATGAAGACCTGTAGATAAAGTATACATGAAATATATTATAGCAATTCCTAAATAAAATAATTCAATTCTTATAATTTTTTTATTTAAACTAACATACCATTTTATATATTTATTATTGAAATAGTTTATGATTTTATCACTATTAATATAAACTAAAAGATTAACCATAAATGCTATTAATAAAATAATAATTAAGATACATAATATAAATAATAGAATACTAATACCATATAATTGAGTTGCTAATAATTCATTAGAGTAACTCACATTAACTGGCTTTAAAAATGGTATACAAATATCCATAATAAAACTTAATATTTTATTAGATAAATCATCAAGACCATTACCATCAGAAATAAAATTATTATTTAATACAGAACTAAATGCACTATTATCATTAGATTTAGCAATTGTATCCACAATGTTGCTAGTTTCTTTATCACCATCTACATATATGTGAGCAGTATCATTTTTTCCATTCCAAATAGTTTTCCAATTTTCAACCTGAGATCGTATATATTTAGGATCATTTATTATATTAAATAAGTTGTTTACTAATGTATCTGCACCTATAGTACTAGCAATTACAAAAGCTTTAGAGCTAGGTGTTCCACCTCCTTTAAGTAAACTAATTCTTAAAACACCAGTTCCATAAATAAAAAGACTTCTTATTCCATTAGACCAACTACCAGCATCATGAATAACTTGAACATTAGTAGTGTGACCTTCAATATTATTAAGGATAAAATTGTCTACCATATAATTTACAAATTCATTATTTAATCCTAACTGAATTAAAATTTTAAATAATGATATAATAATTAACATAAAGTCATGAATTAAAAAATAAGTAACTAATACTATAATTATTAAATCTATATAACTAATTAAAAGTTTTATATATTTATTATTAATTTTATAATTTTGTTTTTGATTTTCATTTTTGTCACGTTTAATAAATGTTTTATTTAAAAATAATAGTTTTAAATTGTTTGAACAAATCGTTTTATCCACTCCATAGGGACTCTTGCTTTTGATCCGTAGGGATCCCTACGGGATCCCTACGGAGCAAAAGTAAATGTTTGTGTTTTTATTAAAAAATAAATTTGTAATAGTTTTTGTAAAAAAATTCATTTCAGACACTTTTATATAAAAAGTATTTATATGAAATATTGCAAATTAAAGGGGGTTATAAATAATAAATTATTTTTTAATTTGATTATAAACATCTATATAATCTTGTAAATTAGTATTTAAACTACCTATGATAAGAAAACTTAAAAATATAGCAAATATTAAACATAAACAATTAATAATAAATATAATATAGAAGAATTTATCATTAAAACTATTCATTTTATTAAAGAAAGATTTAAAACTATCTCCTAATTTAGGGTATAAATATTTATTAAAAATACTAAAACTACTATTAATAAATAGTTTATTATATATTATCATAATAAGAATAAATATTTCTACTAACATTAGAACATTTAATCCTAATTGACATTTTAATAAATAATTTATGATAAATTATTTAACATATCCCCTTTCTCTTGCTTTTGCGAAAGCTTCGAGCAAAAGTTAAGTTAAACAAATATGATATAAATTTATATAAAAAATATTTCACAATATATTTATTTAATTTATTTATTTTCAGAATTTGTAAGATGTTATATTTTTATTAAAATATTGGGGTGTGAGGTTTAATAGAGGTAACTCAATTACCATTAGATCCTAAAATATTTCAATTACTTTATAATATATTGTAAAACTTATTTAAATAATAAACAATATTTTACTATGTAAAATATATTATCCATTTATTAGTGTGAAAGTATTAACAAATATTAATGATAATAGAGCTAATATAATAAAAACCGAATTTACAATTATATAGTAATGTTGAAATTTAACTCTAAACTGAATGATTTTACTTAATTTTGGTAATTTGTGTTCTAATGAAAATTTATCTATTAAATAATTTCCTGAAATAGCAAATAAAATACTTATAATACAAGTAATAATAAACACACAACTTGTAATATTTATAATTAAACAAATTTCCATAACAGATAAAGAAGCCAAATATTCTTTAAAATCTTTTATTATATTAAAAATAGGATTATCTCCTAAAAATTTGTCTTTTTTATTATCTAAAATATCAATAATTTCTTGAGCTTTTGTATTAGCCTGATTAAATGTTTTATCAATTTGCTCTTTATATTTAGTATACAAACTAAGAGAAGAATCAGAATCTACACTAATATTACCTTCTTCAAATTTTTTAAAATACTTATTATGAATACTTTTCAAATTTGTTAAATAACTAGTTAATTCTGTAATTTTTTCGATAAGTTGATTATTTTTGTCTTCATCTAAACTTTCTGAAATTTGTACTTGCAATTCTGAAATTTTATGTTGAACAGATTCAAAATGAGAATTAATATCATTTTTAAATTCCAAAGTTTTTTGTGGAGTTTTAATTCGTTCAAACCAAGCACTATATGCTAAAACAGTTGCACCACCAGCAAAGTACTTCCAAGCTTGATTAAATAGTTTATTCATTATTAATTTTATATTTTTCTGGAATACCACCAGTATGCTTAATCTTAAAGGGTTGATAATTTAATAAAATAGTTGGGTAATATACCCACTTTTATTTTCTTCCTAATATTTTATTTTAAATATTTTATACGTTTCAGATATTTCTATCTACTTTTATAAATAAAGAAATATTAAAATTATAAATTCTGTAAATAACATAAATAAATTAAAAATATAAAATCTAGATAATTGTGAAATAAAAATTATAAAACTTAAACAAATTAATAAAATTAAATATATAAAAAATGGTAGATAAATTGCTAATTGGATTGATACAATAATAGGTGAAAATAGTATTATGAGAGAAATTGGTAAATCAATTTATTATTATGAAAATATGGAACTAGTATTAATTAGAGTTATAAAAAAATCTAAACCAATTGAAAAAATTAAAATAAATAAAAGTCTGAACAATAAAATTATAACTATGGATTTAGAAACTGTATTAATTGATAATATTCATGTTCCTTATTTATTAAGTTGGTCTGATGGTAATATAACTAACTCATATTATATTGAAAGTTTATATCCAGTAACTATTGAATTATAAATATTAAGAATGATTAATAGAGCTATTACTGATATATGTATTAGAAAATATAATAACTATAAAATATATTTCCACAATTTTAGTAAGTTTGATGGTTATTTCTTAGTTAAATATTTAGCTAAAATTGGTATTTGTGATCCTATTATCCATAAAGGAAAAATTATTAGTCTTAATTTTAGTTATAATAATTATAATATTGTTTTTAAAGATTCTTATTTATTATTACCTTCCTCATTAAGAAAATTAGGTAAATCATTTAATGTTAATTCTTTAAAAGGTATTTTCCCTTATGGTTTATCAGATATTAATTATATAGGAGATGTTCCTGATATTAAATATTTTTCTAAAATAAATATTGAAGAATACAATAAATATAAAGATTCATTTAATAATAATATATGGAATTTCAGAAAGGAAGCTATAAAATATTGTGAATTAGATTGTAAATCATTATTTGAAATTTTAAGTAAGTTTAATTCATTAATTTTTAATAGATTTAAGTTAAATATTAATAAGTATCCTACCCTTCCTAGTTTATCATTTGCTATATTTAGAAGTCAATATTTAAATGAAGATAGTATTCATATGTTAAGTGGGGATATTGCTAATTACATAAGACAAGGTTATACTGGTGGAGCTTGTGATATGTATAAACCAAGACCAGTTGATAATAGAAAAATATTTGGTTATGATGTGAATTCTTTATATCCAACAGTTATGAGTAAAAATAAATTACCTATTGGGAATCCAACTTACTTCTCTGGAGATATAACTAAAATTGATAAGAATGCATTTGGATTCTTCTATTGTAATGTAACTACTCCTGATAACTTAAAACATCCTATAATTCAGACAAGAATTAAAACTAGTGATGGAATAAGAACAGTTGCTCCATTAGGTACATGGAGTGATATGGTATTTAGTGAGGAAATGTATAACGCAATTAAATTTGGTTATAAATTTGAAGTGTTATGGGGTTATACATTTGAATCAGATTATGTTTTTGATTCCTTTGTAAATGATTTATATAAGATTAGATTAGATTACCCCAAAAGTGATCCTATGAATTATATAGCTAAAATATTAATGAATTCATTATATGGAAGATTTGGAATGAATGACAACTTTGTAATATCTCAAATTATGCATAAAGTTGATTATGATAAATTTGAAAAATTAGATAAAGATAACTTTTGCTCGAAGCTTTGCAAAAGCAAGAGTTCTATAATTGATGTTATCGAATTAGATGATAATTTATTAGTACAAAGCAAGAATCCAAATATTGAATTAGATACTTTATTAGATAATGGAAGTGAAGTTCATAATATAAATATATCTATTGCAGCTGCTATTACTGGATATGCTAGAATACATATGAGCCAATTTAAAAATAATAATAATTTTAATCTTTATTATAGTGATACAGATTCAGCTTATATTGATACCCCTTTAGATGAACATTTAATAGGCACAAAGTTGGGTCTAATGAAATTAGAATGTATATGTAATGATGCTGTATTTTTAGCTCCTAAAGTATACTCTTTAATTACAGATAGTGGAGTAATAATGAAAATTAAAGGATTGTCAAGTGAAGCATTATCTGAAATAACATTTGATGATTTATTAGAGTTATTAAATAAAGACTCTAAAATCGAAGCTAATCAAGAGAAATGGTATAAAGATATAAGTAGTGGAAATATCAGTATTAAGGAACAAATTTATACTTTGAAAGTAACAAGAAATAATAGACAATTAATCTATATCAATAATAAATTAGTAAATATTAAACCTATGCTAATAAAGAAAAAGAAATTATTAACCCCCTACTAAAAGTAGCATAGATGTATTCCGTTTATAAATACATGCAAATAAAAACATTGTGTAACTTTTAAAATAAATATTTTATTGTTTTAAGAGGAAAATAGCAAGAGAATTTTTATTAATAATATCTATCTTATAAAAGATTTAAAAAAGAATGAATAAAAAACTTTTCAATTACGATAATAAAGCATTAGAAAAAATAATTAATTATTTACTTAATAATAATTATTTTTATTTTATTTTAACTATTATTTCTTTATTATTTTCAATATTTATTAATTTAAATATTGGTTCATATTTTGTTGGTTTTATTATTTCTTTCTGGATATATTATAAAAATAATAATGCTAATTTATTAGGTATTATTATTACAATTTCCTTTATAGTTATATATTATTATTTAACAGGTATTATTTATTGTGAAAGTGGAGATAGTGAAGTAAATACTCCCTCTCCCTCTGGAGATAAAAATACTACTACTACAACTACTAACATGTTACAGGATATTTTGATGATTTAATAGGACAACATATTGCAATTGAGGTTATATTATTATATATGTTAATTTTTACAATTATCTTGTTTATTGCTTATATTATTAATGTAGTATTATTTATAAATAAGGATTATTTACTTAATTCTTTTGATAATAAATATATAAAAATTTATATAAGGTATCAAGCTTTTTTAATAAAAATAAGTTTAATAATATTTCCTATTTTTATTTTAATTTCATTATTTACATTAATTCATGGAATTATATTTTTATTAACCCATAATATTCCTTTTGAACAATTAGGTGTTGATTTACATGTTTTAGTTCCATCTGAAAGTAATTTAGATAATATATCTAATAGTAATATTGAAAATAAGAATAATATCACTAATACAAATGGTATAAGTAATATTAAAAATTAATTTATTATTTTACCCCCCCCCCTCTCAATATTCAAATAATTACAACATTTCAAATCTGATTAGATTAAATATTTTCTTCATTTGCTTTTGCCTTAATCAAAAGACTCCGAAGGAGGCAAAAGATAAAAGTGATAAAATTTATTTTTGTGATAAAATTTATTTTTAATTTTAAATATGTTTTTTAAGTGTTAATTGCTTATGTTTTGGTATTTATTGTTAAATATAAAAGTGTAAGATGTCTTCTTCGTAGGTCTGTAAGAGTATAATAAAGATTTTAAATAGTTATTTTATTGCTTTCTTATCTATTTGTAAATTTATACTCATCTACTTTTAAATTTAAAGATATATTGTCAATCCTATGTCTACCTATTTTTTAACAAAAAAAAAGGTAAAAGTAAACAAAATAGAGTTGGAAAGTTATTTTATAAGTAGGGTTATTCTCCACCCTCTTGCTTTTTTAACTTCGTCGACTTCGTTGCAAAAGGGAGTGATGACAATAGCTTAATTAATGAGTTGTAGTTTAATTTGGAAAAACACCATTTTTTGGTAATGGATTATATCAGTTCGAGTCTGGTCAACTCAGTTAAATAAAATTTATTTTCTAATCTAAGTTTTACTTATTACCTTTGCTTTTACTTTTGAGATATCCTTTGTTTTTTATAAAAATATATAAAAAGCTAAAGAAAGAGCAAAAGAAAGAATCTTTCTTCCTTAAGGAGTAAAAGTGATTGAGTAGAAGTAGAAATAGTTAAACTTTTCCGCTATTATTAAAAAACAAAGACTTAATACTCCTTCGGAGTCAGTGTAAGGTTTTAGTCTTTAAATAAACAAAATAAGGGCTAAGTTCCTTATTAAAAATTAGGTCTCTTAATACTTAAGAAAGTCAAATAAAACAATTATTAAATGTAACAAAAATGAAAATAAAAAAAATTATATGAATCTATCTATAATCTTATTTTTAATAGGAATATTAGGGTTTATATTAAATAGAAAAAATATAATATTAATGATAATAAGTATAGAAATAATGTTATTAGCTGTAACTTTATTAATATTACAAATATCATATAATTTTGATGATAATATAGGACAAATATTTAGTATATATATAATATCAATAGCTGGTGCTGAATCAGTAATAGGATTAAGTATATTAGTAGCATATTATAGATTAAGAGGGACAATTTCATTAAGAAGCTAATGTATTTATCAATTATTATTTTACCTTTATTAGCTTCTTTAAG
>WNGK01005446.1_pt1 | contig 13491 bp, 12 predicted proteins | sample 5400601 | NCBI WGS metagenome assembly WNGK01 (sample SAMN13153376, study PRJNA577476) | soil metagenome | isolation source: 60 cm soil or saprolite under Garry oak tree replicate 1 | place: USA:California | collected 2016-06-15 | reverse complement strand
ACAGGCAACGGTTTTGCACAAAGCGTTGCTGGCCGCGGCAAATGCCAGCGAAAAATCCGCCAGAGATATTGTCGATCTTGCGCGGAAGATGATCGGCGCAGCGCCGCTTGCGCAGATCGATTACGTAGGGCTTGTTGATGCGGAAACTTTGCAACCGGTTGAAATGGTTAGACCGAACTCGCTGCTCGCGCTGGCCGTGTTCTTCGGCAAGACTCGTTTGATCGACAATATTCTGCTCGCATGAAGGAATACGATTTCGTTGTGATCGGCAGCGGCATAGCTGGCATCAGTTTTGCGCTGAAAGCGGCAAAGCATGGTTCGGTGGCTGGGGCTGTAATAACGAAACGCAAGGGTACCGACACAAACACCGCTTGGGCGCAGGGAGGAATCGCGTGCGTGACCAGCGATGAAGACTCGTTCGAGCTGCACGTGCGCGATACGCTTGAGGCCGGCGCCGGTCTCTGTGACGAAGCGGTCGTGCGCACGATTGTGACCGAAGGTCCGGAGCGCATCCACGAGCTGGCAGAGCTCGGCCTGCAGTTCGATGAACGCCTGGTCTCGGGACATCGTGAGCTTGATCTGGGCAAGGAGGGCGGTCACTCGAAGCGCCGGGTGTTGCATGTACGAGACGCGACCGGGAAGGAGATCGAGGAGACTTTGTTGCGCGAGGTCGGCCGCCAATCACATGTCCGGCTATTGGAAAATCACATGGCGGTGGATTTGATCACTGCCGCCAAGCTCGGCTTCGCAACAGAAGACCGCTGCTTTGGGGTCTATGTTCTGGACGAAAAAACTGGAAAGGTAGAAACTATCCGGTCGGATCGAATCGTGCTCGCGACCGGTGGTTGTGGCAAAGTTTATTTGTATACGACTAATCCGGATATCGCGACCGGGGATGGTGTGGCGATGGCATGGCGTGCGGGCGTGGAGATCGCAAATATGGAGTTCATCCAGTTTCATCCCACATGTCTTTTTCATGCCCAGGCAAAATCATTTCTCATTTCGGAAGCAGTGCGCGGCGAGGGCGGCATTTTGCGCAACAACCGCGGCGAAGATTTTATGAAGTGCTACGACGCGCGTGGTTCGCTGGCACCGCGCGACATCGTGGCGCGTGCAATCGACGCGGAGATCAAGCGCTCAGGCGCAAAATGTGTGTTTTTGGATATTACGCACAGATCGCCGGAATTTATCCGGGAGCGTTTTCCGCACATTTACCAGACCTGCCTGCGGTTCGGGATCGACATGTCGAAGCAGGCAATACCAGTTGTGCCGGCAGCGCATTATCAATGCGGCGGAATCAAAACAGACGTGAATGGCGCGACGAGTTTGCCTGGGTTGTATGCGATCGGCGAAGTGGCGTGCACCGGATTGCACGGAGCAAATCGTCTCGCGAGCAATTCGCTGCTGGAAGGCCTGGTGGTAGCGCATCGTGCGGCGACCGTCTGCATGCACACGGGATTCAGTTCAAAACAAAGAATTTTGTTGCCAGAATGGAAATCGGGAAAGGTGCAAGACGTTGATGAAATGGTCGTGATTTATCATAATTGGGACGAGATCAGACGCCTGATGTGGGATTACGTGGGAATTGTGCGCACCGACAAGCGGCTACAGCGCGCAAGCGCGCGGTTGCGCAATCTCCAGCGCGAAATACGTGAGTTCTATTGGAATTTCAAAATATCTGTGGACCTGCTGGAGCTGCGCAATCTCACGACGGCGGCGGCCCTGATTGTCGATTCGGCGTTGAGTCGAAAAGAGAGCCGTGGCCTCCATTACACGCTGGATTATCTCGGGACGGAAGATCGACAATTCAAGCGCGAGACCGTGCTTAGCCGCGGTTGAACTTGGGACAGTAGGTATGTGACCGACACTGCTGCACATGGAAAATTCGCCTTGCCTAAAAGGAGGTCAACGGATAAAAGGATGGCGGTAATTTCGCATGAAGAGACTATTAGCGGCTTGTTTGAGTCTAGCGATTGCTGACCTGGCTAAAGCCGACGAACAATCCACTTCGCCCTACGCGACCGCAGCCGACTTTGCCAGGTATGCAATGAAGCTGCGCGAGCAGGCGCTGCTTAAAGTTGAGCCGCAAGTTTTTGTCCCGACAAGTTCGCATCCGGCGATCCAGCGCTTCCCGTGGAAAACGAGCATCGTGACCACGGTGTTTTGGGTTGGAGAACAAGCCGGAGGTAATAATCCTGTGCCAAATTTCAGGAGTTCCTGGGACGCGAATTGGACAGGTAGTTACGGCGGCTTCGATAATCCCGATTCATCGGCTCGGCGGAATTATATCCCGGTGGCATTTATCCCGCACCAAAACCCCTTCTACTGTGCTCTACCGTACAATGATGTCACGCACGGTCAGTTCAAACCGGAAGCACCGCTCGTTATTCCATGGTTCAAACAGGCGTATACCGGGCCAGGTCAGTCGGTCTGCCAGCATCACTGGATCGCTATTCGAAAAGGCAATCGGACTTGCTATGCGCAATGGGAGGATTGCGGCCCATTTCGCACCGATCATTTCCAGTACGTTTTCCAAAATGAACGGCCAAAACCAAATTTGAACCGGGGAGCTGGTCTGGATGTTTCTCCAGCCGTGCGCGATTATCTCGGACTCGGACCAACCGACGTGACCGATTGGCAATTTGTAGAAGTGCGCGATGTGCCTCCTGGTCCGTGGCGTAGCTACGGCGAAAATAATCACTTCGTTATTGCGCGCCGCCAGACCGAGCAGCGTTTGGCTGAACGAAGCTTCGGCGCCTCGAAGAAGTAACCTTCTTCACGAGCGCTTGAAACCATAATCATCTGCGGAGGACGGACTCTTCAAAAGCAGAGAGAAACCGAATCAATGACGAAATCACGCCTTCGCTGCGATTCTGTGAAGATTTTCGCGAGCAGGCGGCGCGGCAGGTGAAACCCGAATGAGGAATTAATTCCGAAGCTCGAATGACCTTGGCTAGCCGCCTGGCGACGGCCTCTGAATGGGAGTGGACGATGGAGAGTTGGCTGCCGCGCTCCCGCCTGTCTGCGGGGCATGCGGGGCTTCCGGGATGGCCATGCGAATCAGTTCCGATACGGTGACGAATTTGAACCCCTTCGCCTCGAGCGCGTCGAAAGTGGAAGGCATGGCTTCGATGGTTCCTGGGTGAATGTCGTGGGACAACACGATCGAGCCAGGCTGAGTCTCTTTAAGAATGCGATTGCGAACCACGGCTGGGCCGGGCCGTTTCCAGTCATACGGATCGACGTCCCAAAGAATGATCTGATATCCGAATTCGTCATGGATCCAACGTTTTTCGCGAGCTGTGATCGATCCATAGGGCGGCCGGAGCAAAGTCGGACGCAAACCGGTGGCGCTTTTAATTGCGTCATCGGTTCGCCGCAATTGGCTGCGAACACCTTCCTCCGACATCTTGGCGAAATTGGGATGCGACCAGCTGTGATTTCCAATTTCGTGACCTTCCCGGGCAGCCCGCGCAACGATGTCGGGGTGTTCTGCGACGTTTTCGCCGATCACGAAGAAAGTTGTCTTAATGTGGTGAGCGGCCAGCAAATCGAGTAGTTTCGGGGTAAGCGTCGCGCTTGGCCCATCGTCAAATGTGATTGCGATGTAAGGGCCATTGACGTGTACTGAGCTGAACGTGACACTCGATTCCGTGGGGGCGCTCCGACTGTCACGCTCTGCAACCGTGGACTCCGCTCGAAGCTCATGCGCGGCGATCAGTCCTGCGAAACAAAAGAGCAGCAAACCGGAAACAGACATGAGCGCGAATTTGGCGAACTGAATGCGTGTATCTAACAGAGACGGCCAGTTACGCAAGACGCACAGCCGAGGACGTCGGACTGGTGAAATTGCCGCGGATCCTGCGTTGCCGCAGGAAAATCAATGCGTCCTCAACCTTTGCGCAATTTCTCTAGTTGCGCGATGAATGCGGCCGGTCCGTCGGGGAAGTAGCCGTCGTACTGCCAAAGCTTCTGTCCATCGCCGTCGAGCACAACGATCGTGGGAAATCCTTGAACTTCGAATTGGTGCGCGAGCTCTTGATTCTGCTTTCTCAGTTCGAGACTTTGCTGTTTGGCGCGCGGGAAATCGAGTTCCACTAGCACCAGATTCTCGCGCGCGTAATCTTTAAACTGCGATTGCGACAGGATCTCCTTGTCGAACTTCTTGCACCAGCCGCACCAGTCCGAGCCAGTAAAATCGAGCAGTAGGAATTTGTTGCTCGCCTTCGCCTCTTGCTGCGCTTTCTTATAATCATTTAGCCAGTCAGACTCGGCGCGAGCGAGCGACGCCGTGAGGAAAACGCACCCTGCGGCTGCGAAAAGAATCAAACGATGGTTTTTCACGCCACCATCTTGAACCGGATTGCGGCTCGGCGCAAGAACGGTACAAACGCACCGTCGGCGCGGGAATTATTCTTCTCGCAGTGCCGCAGATAGCCCGGCGCGGAAACGCCGGGCTATAGACGGATCTGGGATCTAGCGCAGATGCTTCGAGACGAGCTTGGTCATCTCGAACATGCTCACCTGGCTCTTACCATTAAATACCGGCCTGAGTGAGTCGTCCGCGTTGATCATGGTTCTTTTCTTTTTGTCCTGACAACCGTGCTTCTTGATATAGTTCCAAAGCTTCTTTGTAAGCTCGGAACGTGGTAGCGGCGTTGACCCGACAATGGCAGCAAGCTTATCGTCAGGTTGGACCGGTCTCATGAAGGCGGGATTCGGTTTGCGCTTGGAAGGTTTCTTTTTGGTTTTCGGCATGGAGGCTGATTAACGTTTCGCTCGCAAGAGAGCAATACTAATTTTGAGCAAACGAAAAAAAAATATTGCTAGGCCACCCGACGGACGGCCACGGCCGCCATATCGTCTGGCAAAGCATCCTTGGCGTTATCTGGCGCCGCTTGAGTTAATATCCCCTTGAGCAGCGCGTCGGCGCTGGGCGCAGAGTGATCCAGCATTTTCTCCAAGCACTCTGGAGTCAGACGACGCCGTTCGCCTTTCGGCCCGCCAAACAAGCCGTCCGTATAGAGAAGAAAAGCGTCCCCTGATTCAAAGTTGGTCGTGCATTCTGTAAATTCTGGATGCTCGAGTAAACCCAAGGGGGGCGCGATCGAGGCGATTGACTCCGTCGCACCGCTGTGGCGTACGACCAGGAGCGGAGGGTGACCCGCGCCCACCACAGTCGCGCGTCCACTTGCGGAATCAAGCGCGACACACATCGCCGTCATAAAGGAGCGTGCGCCAAAAATACTGCGGAAATCATTGTTCACCGTTTCCATTACCGTCGCTGGCGCGTCGTGTTCCACGCTGCCATGATGGAAAAGAAGTTTTGCCAGAGTGGTAAGTAGCGCAGCAGCGGCCCCGTGGCCGGTGCCATCTGCAATCCAAAACAAAATCCGGCCGTCTTTCATGGGCAGCCAACCGTAGATGTCACCGCCTACCTGGATTACGGGACGATAGCACGCGGCAACTTGCCAACCGGGCAGCACCGGCGGCTTTTGCGGGATCAGTGATTGTTGCGTCAAGCGGGCGGCGGCCAGATCGCGCTCAAGATTGCGACGCCATTCTTCGAGCTCATCGTTTTGCCGCTCTAATTGGCGTCGCATGGAGCGCAGGCGAAGCTGGGTCTCAATTCGTGCCCGCAACACTGCGGAATTGATTGGCTTGGTCACAAAATCATCTGCGCCAGCCTGCAAACAACATACCTCGCTTTCTTCACTCCCGTGCCCAGTCAACATAATCACCGGAATCTGCGCGACGGCCGGATCGTTGTCCGAGCGAAGGCGCTTTAGCACCTCAGCGCCGTTTAGCTCCGGCATATCGAAATCAAGCAGAAGAAGTGAAGGCAATTTAGCGTGAATTATTTGTAACGCTTGGGCTCCGCCCTCACACTCGCGGCAGGCGTAACCCGCGGACGCCAGCAACTGCGCCAGGATCTTGCGACTCATGGCGTCATCGTCTACGACCAAAATCTTTGCACGGAGGTTATTTGACATCTTTTCTTTGGATTCGGATGAAAAGCGGCCGGCCATCGTATTCATGTCGATCTTTGTCAAAGCATCGCGGGTTTGAAGAGGAAGACGATTTAGTGATTGGCAACGAGTCGGACTGCGGATAAGTTTGTGACCCTCACTTATGAAATTCTCACTGTCGCTTGCCTTACTCACCGCCTTCTTTATCGCCGCATGCAGTGAAGAGCCGCCCCCGCAACCCACCCGCCATCGCGTCGCGAATTATCCGGGAGCCGGGGCCGAGGAATATCCGCCGCCGCAACAGCCGTTCAATCCAAATGGACCCGTTCAGCCCACGGGGACGCCGCCGGTGGAGACTGCAGCCCCACCTCCTCCAACGAAGGCTGCGCCCACGAAAGTCGCAAAGGGAGATTATCCGTACGGAATTCCTGTTCCCGGCAAACCTCACTTGGTGGAAAGTCCTTATTCGCCTGGCAAATACGTCGATGTGGAAGGATTCCCTCCGGGAACGGAAGTGAAGGATCCGTACACCGACAAGATCTTCCTCGTTCCGTAATTTTTGCGGGCGCCGGTTGCAGCTGGCAAGATTGACCCGAGGAGTCTGCGGGATTTTGCTTCAGCGGAGCAACGTTGGACAACTACGTGTTATATCCGATGCTGATCGTCGCGCGCGCCTGACGCGCTCGCTTCGCAAAAGATATCACAATTCGTCTATGGAATTACGGATCAAACGGGCACCTCGAATCGATATCGAAATCACGGTACCGGGCGACAAAAGCATTTCGCATCGTGCGGTAATCATTGCTGCTTTGTCAAATGGTGCATGCACACTGCATGGTTTTCTCCCTAGCGACGATTGCATGCATACGGTGAACGCCATGCGCGCTCTAGGTATTAAGATCGAAGAGCCCCAGCGTGACACGCTGATCGTCCATGGGAAAAAGCGCGTTCTTACACCGCCCAAAAAGGAAATCGATTGCGGAAATTCGGGCACGACCATGCGGCTTCTCGCTGGTCTGCTTGCCGGGCAGACATTTGAGAGCCGCCTCGTCGGCGACGCGGGGCTCTCGCGACGTCCGATGGATCGCGTGATCGCGCCGCTTAGTAAGATGGGTGCAAATATTCTTGCAGAAGGGCCGGAACAGACGCCACCACTCCGCATCCGTGGCGGCTCCTTGCGTGGAATTCACCATCGTCTGCCCATTGCGAGCGCACAGGTTAAGAGTGCCTTGCTGCTAGCGGGTCTTTTTGCCAAGGGCAGAACCACTGTCGACGAGCCATTGCCGACCCGAAACCATACAGAGGTGTTGTTTAATTATTTTCTTGTGCGCGCGGCAACGGATGGCGAGGGGAGCGTCACTGTCTTCGGCGATCAAGTTCCGGAGTCACGCGACTTTACAATTCCGGGCGATATTTCCTCGGCAGCTTTTTGGCTAGTTGCCGCGGCGGCACAGCCGCGAGGTCATTTGCTGGTGAGCGAGGTTGGTCTAAACGATACGCGAACGGCGTTACTTGGCGTGTTGCTGCGAATGGGTGCACAAGTGCGCGAGGCCATCGAAGATGTCGATCAACTTGAGCCGCGGGGAGTCGTGGAGGTTACGGGGTTCCCCCTCAAAGGCACCGTTATTCAGGGCAGAGAAGTGCCGCAGCTTATTGACGAACTGCCGATCCTCGCAGTCGCAGGCGTCCTGGCAAATGGCAAAACGATTATTCGCCATGCCCAGGAATTGCGCGTGAAAGAAACCGATCGCATTGCCGCGATCGCGCACAATTTGCGCACTATGGGTGCACAGGTCACGGAAACGAATGATGGCCTCGAAGTTCATGGTCCGGCGCCTCTGCATGGAGCGCGCGTGGCGAGCTTCGGCGATCATCGCATCGCGATGGCGTTTGCCATCGCAGGTCTGTTCGCTGAAGGTGAAACCATTGTTCAGGATGCCGAGTGCATTCGTCAATCTTATCCGGGATTTGGAACCGTGTTGAACGAGTTCACCAATCCGAAACGGATGCAAATAAGCACGCCGGTCATCGGTTCATTCACTCCGACTCCGGTCAAGGAAACATGATCCATGGTAGCCGCTTCGCTGCCTGCCGCGCCAAATCCCGCGACTGGGGGAGAAGGCGGGTGCGAAGCGCGGCGCTGAACTGATCAAGCAACACCGGGTTGCGTCGCCCTCAGGGCGACGGCTACAGTTGATCCGCGTTGTATTTATGTCTTCGAATCGGCAATCTTTTCATCGGGTCGTTGCCATTGATGGCCCGGCTGCCTCCGGAAAAAGCAGTGTCGCGCGAGAGCTTGCCCAGCGACTCGGCTTCGCCTATGTCAATTCGGGTGCGATTTATCGAGCGATCACCTGGCATATATTGCAAAAGGGGATAGATGCGGGAGACAGAGACCGGGTCACCCAAACTGCCGAGTCTGCCGAGATCACTTGCTGCCTCCAAGACAACGAATCGCGCATCTTTATCGATAATGTCGATCCAACCGATTACTTGCGTGAGGATCGCGTGAACGAAAGTGTCTCCCGCGTTAGCAGCGTTCCGCGAGTCCGCCGAATTGTTGAGCAGAAAATGCGTGAGTACGCGCGCAGTCACGACTTGGTTACGGAAGGCCGGGACATCGGCTCGGTCGTTTTTCCAGACACACCCTACAAGTTTTATATCGTTGCTTCGCGTGAAGTGCGTCTGCGGCGTCGCGCCGCGCAAGGGCAGCGCGACGAAATTACCATGCGTGACCACGCTGATTCTTCACGGCTTGTCTCACCGCTCGTGCTCGCGAAAGATGCCCATGTTATCGACACGTCGCATCTTACGATCGAAGGAGTCGTCAGCGAGGTCGTTGCACGACTAAAAGAAATGGGTCTCAAGGTCTCTGCCTGACTCCATCGCTTCGCCGCTCCAACGATGAATTTCTATTACTGGCTCGGTTACCATTTTTCTCGCCTCGTTGGCGGGTTGTTTTTTCGTCTTCGTGTAATTCATCGGGAGCGCATGATTCAAAGCGGTCCGGTAATTCTCGCGATGAACCACCAGAGTTATCTCGATCCGCCGCTTGCCGGCATTACATGCGATCGCGCGATTTATTTTCTGGCGCGGCGAACCTTGATGGAAGTACCGTTACTTGGCTGGCTTTTGCCCAAACTGAACGTAATCCCAGTTAATCAGGAGGGGATCGACCGCAGCGCGCTTAAAGCCTTGATTCGTGTTCTCAAGTCCGGGAACGGCGCACTGGTTTTTCCGGAAGGCTCGCGGACGCTCGACGGCAATTTGCAGCCCGCCGAGCCGGGATTGGGACTCGTGATCGCAAAGACCCTCGCCCCGGTCGTGCCGATGCGGATCTTTGGTGCGCACGAGGCCTTGCCGCGTGGCGGTGGTGGTTTGCACTTTGTGCCAATCACCATCGTGATCGGAGAACCGATTTTTTTTACGGTGATCGACCTCAAATCGCGAGAGAAGAATCTCTATGGGCAACTAAGCCAGCGCGTCATGAATGCAATCGCTGCGCTTGAATTGAAGTGATAGGATTTGCGCGCGCAAGACCGACGTCGATACTTCCAGGGTGAATTCGCTACAGCCGCGTCGCGAAAAAGTTCGATCGTCCCGAGCTCCAAAGAGCGCTGTTGTGCTAATGCTCATAATTGTTGGATCAATGGTGCTGTTGGCCGTTTACGCCAATATTCAGCATTTTCGACGCGACAAAGTCGAAACGGTCATCGTGAGACCAGCAACTTCACCAACGGCGCGGACGCATTAACTTTTGACCGACGTCCCCTGGTATTCCTTTGGTTTCTCCCGGCTCCCGAGGAAGTCGACATCGCTCACGCGCTGCGCCTAAAATCGGCAAGTGAATTTGGGTTTTGCGCGGCGAGCTTGCGAGCGTATTCGAGTGTGTCGATAGAATCCACCGTTTTGTCGCGCCGGATCGCTTTGATTCTTGGGAAACGCAGCGCGAGCCCACTAGCGTGGCGCGTGCTCGGCTGAATTGAATTGAACGCGACCTCGAGCACAATATCCGGTTTCACTTCACGGTACCGGCCATGATCCGCGATGGTGTTCTGTTTGAAGTGCTCGGTTAATTCTGCAATCTCCACGTCAGTCAATCCGCTATAGGCTTTGCCAATCGGCAAAAGCTCACCCGTCTCTTGGTCGCTCACGGCAAACGTGTAATCGCTCAGCACATTATTGCGTTTGCCATGGCCAAGCTCGGCGACGACGACCACCACATCCAGCGTCGCCAGCTCTTTTTTGAGTTTAAACCAAAACATTCCGCGAGTGCCTGGTAAATAAAAGCTTTCCGGATCTTTAATCATGAGACCTTCGTTCAAGCGCCGCCGTGCCTGTTGAAAAGTTTGCTCGATCTCAGCCGCGGAATGCGCGGGCATTACTTGCACAATTTGAAAGTGCCGCGGTAATTGCAAACCGCCAAGCCATTCGCGCCGCTCGCGCAGCGGAGTTTTCAATAGCGAACGTCCGTTCAGCCAAAGAACATCAAAGATGACGAAAGCAACCGGCACATCTGCCGCGGCTCCCTCGAATAAATCCGCGCCATCACTCTTGCGACCGAGCCGCTTTTGCAAATCGAAAAAGGTGAGCCTGCGACCTTCTCCGAAAGCGATAATTTCGCCATCGACAATCAACTCTTGTGTGAAATTCCTGGCCTGCTCCGTCAGTTCCGGAAATTGATCGGTGATGCGCCGTAAATCGCGCGAAAAAATTTCCACCCGCTTTGTGGTGCGATGAAGTTGCGCGCGAATACCGTCGAACTTGTCTTCCACATAAACTGTAGCGGCGGCCGTGCCTTCCGCAGAATTGTTCCCTTTAACAAACCGTTCCCACACTGCTTCCGCTGTTGGCTCGAGAGTCGCCAGCATGCACTTGATTGGACGAAAGATCGATAATTCCGCACGGTGCAGCTCCTTTGCGCAAGCGAGCGCTGCGGTCGTGCCGATATCGCCGAGTAGCATGTTGACTTCCTTCACGTCGTCCAGCGGCGCGTCGAAGGCGCGGGCAATTGCTTCCTCCACGAGACCCTCCCGCAAGCCAATGCGCAAGTCTCCCGTGAGAATCTTGACGACGTACTGAGCCTCGCGCGCGGAAAGTCTGACAAGGCGTGATCGCAACAACTCAGTCTTCGGAATGGGTCCGCGGGTCCTATGCAATGCCTCGAAGAAATTGCGCGATTGCTTGAGCGTGAATGGTTCAGCGCAGGTGCGTTCATCCAGCGTTTCGAAGGCGGTTTTGCCCGCATCTCCGTGCCCGCCGGCAATGCGGTGGAATCGTGCGTCACTCAATTTCGCCGCTGCCATCATCGCGCGGTAGATGATCGATCCTCCTATTTGCAATGTGCGCAGATCGCTCTGGGCAAAAGCGTGGCCCGAAAAATAAATCGCTGCAATGGGAAGCTGCTTTTGATCGAGCCTCCGCAAGTAATTTGCAAGCAAGCGGATTTTTTCCAACTTTGCGGCAGTCGCGGCAATGGTTTCGCCAACATTGGCAAATGTCGCGAATTCGGAGTGGGGAGCGGTCGCCGCTCCGGACCTGTCTGCGGCACCCTCCCCGCAAACTGCCGGCGCGCTAATCGTTTCAAGGCCAATCGGAGAGGAGCCGATTGATGAACGCGAGTCGCGTGCCAGAGTCTCCAATTGCAGCTCGAGCTGATTTTCTTTCGTCAGCGCCCAGGCCTCGACGCCGTGTTCGCGCAAATCGCGGGCAAACTCTGCGGCGAAACCATGGAGGGTGAACACGCGCCGGGGCTGTACGAGATCGACGTAGCGAACCAAATCGTTGTAGTCAGCGTGATCCGAGAGAGGAAAAGCCGCGTCAACTTGGTAGCGATAGACCGCGTTCGCATCGACTGCCCAGCCGCTAATCATTGCGACGCGTTTGCGCGGAATACTTTCCAGCATGCGCGATCGATTTGCGCTCGGTGGGCAAATGAGAACTTTTCCCGCGACATCATTCGCGTTGTAGCGAACGTATTTGCAAAACAGTTGGCCGAACTGCTCGTAAATACGCGTCATCTGATAGACCGAGCCGTGTAGCATGGGCGTCAGTCCCGCTCCCTTGAGCGAGCACAGGATCTCCTGCGCTTTGCCTAACGAGTAACCAAGGAGCACCGGCACGTGGCCATCATCGATTGTTTCGCGGCAGAAAGTGACAATTTGGTCGATAACTTGTTCCGTTGACGGAAATCGATAGCGCGGCAGGCCAAACGTCGTCTCCATGACGAGTGTATCGGCTTTGTGCCATTCCGCCTGCTCAGCGGATTTCCCCGGCCGCAGTTTGAAATCCCCCGTGTAAAGAAGCGTCTCGTCACCGGCGAAAACGAAACATTGTGCCGAACCAAAGATGTGACCGGCGGGCAATAAGATGAGATCGAGGCGACGCACCGTTCGTCTTTCACCGAAGGGCAGGACATGCTCTATTCGCTCGCCCGCAAGCCGACTCTGCATCAAACGCGCTGTCCGCTCGGAAACAATGATCTCATTGTGCGGCGCAATGTGGTCGCTGTGCGCATGTGAAACGAAGGCACAGCCTTTTGCATCCCAGGGGTCGAGCCACAAATCGTGCTGCGGCAAATAAACGCCGCGCTCATAACGAACATCAATCACGGGGAAAATCTAGGCGCGAAACATCGCGAACGAAACCTGTGCATCGTTTCGTCCGCTCGTCTATGGACGTATTTGTTCTATACGACGTATGTTGACACGTTGCGCGTGAGCCGGTTTCATTATAGAGATGAAATTTATTGCTGCAGTGGCCGGGTTGATCATTATCGGGAGCGGGTTAGCCCGGGCGACGGAAGAACCAAGGATCCTCGAAAAAGTGACACCGCTCCCGGTCGTGCTGAGCAAAGATTTCGAGTTTCGAAAAACGAAGCTTTTCTTTCTGAGCGAGATAGGGCCGAAGCGAGGTCAAACTGCGCGACAGACGACGAGCGCGCTTAGCCCGAAAGCCCTTTCCGGTTCTGCACCGAGCCAGAAGACGGCGACGCTTCAGGACGCCCCCATTACCTTTGAGCGGCAATACCGGCTGTTCGGCGCCGTAACGAAGCTCGATCAACACCAACGTTGCGGCGATTACTTCGATTTCTTTTGGCGCACCAAGCGGCCAGCTGATCTCACAGTGCGTCTGGAGTATCGCCAGGAGAAATTGCACGAACACGTTCAGGCGCAGGAAATTTCTTATCGAAACGTGCGCGGCACTCACAAGACAGAGTTCAAGGTCATTGGTGACGATTATTTTGACGACGGGCGAGTGATTGCCTGGCGATGTCTGTTAATCGAAGACGGGCGGATCGTGGCGCAAAACCGTTCCTACATGTGGGAGTAAGGCAAGACCCGCTGTCTTGGAAAGAGAGGCTCTTTGACTTCTCTATTTGGAATCAATTCCTGGAGTTTTCCCGGATGTGGGACAGGTTTGACAGCATGCCTCTCGATCTTGTATTGTTTATCGAGCAAACGTGGAGTCATCGATTCAAGTAGGGGTAAACGGTCCGACCGTATGGGTGAAGATAGAGGGA
>WNGK01005439.1_pt1 | contig 13497 bp, 10 predicted proteins | sample 5400601 | NCBI WGS metagenome assembly WNGK01 (sample SAMN13153376, study PRJNA577476) | soil metagenome | isolation source: 60 cm soil or saprolite under Garry oak tree replicate 1 | place: USA:California | collected 2016-06-15 | reverse complement strand
GCCGAGCGGCACCAGGACGGCTGGCGCGGACTGACCTATGCGCAAGCGCTCCAGCAGGTCGATGCCGTGGCGCAGGCGCTGATCGACCGCGGACTTTCCGCGGAGCGCCCGCTGATGATCCTGTCGGGCAATTCGCTCGAGCATGCGGTCCTGATGCTCGCGGGATTCACGGCCGCAATCCCGGTCGCGCCGATCTCGGTTGCCTATTCGCTGCAGAGCCAGGATCACGCCAAGCTGCGCGCGATTGCCCGCCTGCTCGAGCCTGGCCTGGTCTATGTCTCCGACACCGCGCCGTTCGCGAAGGCGCTGGCGGCGCTGGCGAACCCCGACATCGAGATCGCGGCAGGCGCCAATGCAGCAAACCTGCCCAACGTGACCGCGTTCGCGGATCTTGCGCGCAGCCGGCCGGGCCCGGCGGTCGAAGCCGCGGTGTCGCGCGGTACCGCGCAGACCATCGCCAAATTCCTGCTCACGTCCGGCTCGACCGGGTCGCCCAAGGCCGTCGTCAATACGCACGGCATGCTCGCCGCCAATCAGCAGGCATTGGCGCAAGTGTGGCCGTTTCTCGAAGCCGGCGAACTCGTGCTGCTCGACTGGCTGCCCTGGAACCATACCTTCGGCGGCAACCACAATTTCAATCTGGTGCTCCGCCAAGCCGGGACGCTCTACATCGACGGCGGCAAGCCGATGCCGGCGCTGATCGGGGAGACCGTGCGCAGCCTGCGCGAGGTCTCGCCCACGATCTATTTCAACGTTCCGGCCGGCTATGGCGCGCTGCTGCCCTATCTCGAAAGCGACGAGGCGCTCGCGAAAAGCTTCTTCGCCCGGCTCAAGCTGATCTTCTATGCGGCCGCTTCCCTGCCGCAGGATCTCTGGGACCGGCTCGAAGCGATCGCCCTGCGAACCACCGGGCACCGCGTGCCGATGACTTCCGCCTGGGGCGCGACGGAGACCGCCCCGCTCGCTACCGCCGCGCATTTCGGGATCGATCGTCCCGGCGTGATTGGGGTTCCGGTCCCGGGCATCGAGCTGAAATTGGTGCCTTCCGCCGGCAAGCTCGAAGTCCGCGTGCGCGGCGCCCATGTCACGCCCGGCTATTGGAGGAACGCGGAGCTCACCGCGGTCGCCTTCGACGCGGACGGCTTCTACAAGATCGGCGACGCCGTGCGCTTCGCCGATCCGGACGATCCCGCACGCGGCCTGATGTTCGACGGGCGTATCGCGGAGGACTTCAAGCTGGTCACGGGCATCTGGGTGCACACCGGGGCGCTGCGCGTGGGCGCGCTCGCCGCCGCCTCTCCGGCCTTGCAGGACTGCGTCGTTGCCGGCGAGGGCCGTGCCTCCGCGGGCCTGCTGGCGTGGCTCAACGCCGCGGGCTGCCAGCGTCTGATCGGCGCACGATCGCCGCCCTCGCTGCACGATCTCGCTCGCCATCCGGCGGTGGTCGAGCACGTGCGCCAGGCGTTCGCCAAATGGAATGCCGAGAAGACCGGCTCCTCGATGCGCATCGCGCGCGTGCTGCTGCTCGACGATGTGCCCTCGATCGACGCCGGCGAGATCACCGACAAGGGCTACATCAACCAGCGTCTCGCGCTCGAGCGCCGCGCCGCCGCGGTCGAGCGCCTGTTCGCGGACAAGCCGGACCCGGATGTGATCGTGATCGACGGCGCGTGAGGTATAGCGGGTGGCAAACGCCGTGTCCCAGTCCGCTCCCCAGGCAAAGCAATGGCCCGCCGTATCGCTGGCCGAAGCTCGCGCGATCCTCACCGCGCCGGGCTCCGGCTTCGAGATGGAGGAGAAGCTCATTCGCGGCGTCAACACCCGCGTCTGGAAGCACGCGCCGCCGACCTTGCGCGACGTTTTTCTGGCGGGCATGGCGCACGGCGAGCGCGTGTTCTTGGTCCATGAGGAGGAGCGCGCGAGCTATCGCGCATTCTCGCGCGCGGCGCTCGCCCTCGCCCATGCGTTGATCGAGGCGGGCGTGCGCAAAAGCGACCCGGTTGCCATCGCGATGCGCAATTTGCCCGAGTGGCCCGCCGCATTCTTCGGCGCGCTGCTTGCCGGCGCGATCGCCACGCCGCTCAATGCGTGGTGGACCGGCGCGGAGCTCGAATATGCGCTGAAAGATTCCGGGGCCAAGATCGCGTTCGTCGATGCCGAGCGCTTCGAGCGCATTGTCGGGCATTGGCCGAACTGTCCGCAGCTCGAGCGCATCTATGTCTGCCGCGACGAGGAGGAGATCGCGCATCCGAAAGTAACGAAGCTCGAGGACATGCTCGGCCGCGTGCGCGACTGGGAACTGTTGCCGGACCGTGCGCCGCCGGAGGTGCCGCTCGAGCCCGACGATGATGCCACGATCTTCTACACATCAGGCACCACCGGCTATCCCAAGGGCGCGCTCGGCACCCACCGCAATGCGACGTCGGCCATCGTTGCGGGCGGCTATTCGCTGGCGCAGGCGTGCGTGCGGCGGGGCGAGCCGCCGCCCCAACCCGGCGCGCAGACCCGCTCCTACCTGCTCGTCGTGCCGTTCTTCCATGCCACCGGGTGCCAGGCGATCATGATCCCGGCGCTGTTCCAGGGTGCCAAGCTCGTGCTGATGCGTCGCTGGGACGCCGAGGCCGCGATGCGGCTGATCGAGCGGGAGCGCTGCACGCACGCCGGCGGCGTGCCGACCGTCGCCTGGCAGCTGATCGAGCATCCTGCGCGCAGCAAATATGACCTCTCCTCCTTGCAGGCGGTGAACTACGGCGGGGCGCCGGCCGCTTCCGAGCTCGTCCGCCGCATCAAGCAGGCGTTTCCGCACTCGAACCCCGGCTTCGGCTGGGGCATGACGGAAACTTCCGCGACCTTCACCACGCATCAGGCCGAGGATTATCTCAACCGGCCCGAGAGCTGCGGCCCCGCGGTTCCGGTGTGCGACATGCGCATCGTGGGTCCCGCGGGCGAGACGCTGCCGCCCGGCGCGGTCGGGGAGCTGTGGGCCAAGGGGCCGAACGTGGTGAGGGGCTATTGGAACAAGCCCGAGGCGACCGCGCAGACGTTTGCGGACGGTTGGCTGAAAACCGGCGATCTCGCCAGATTGGACGAGGAGGGTTTCTGCTACATCGTTGACCGCAAGAAGGACATGCTGATCCGCGGCGGCGAGAACATCTATTCGATCGAAGTCGAGGAGGTGCTCTATTCGCATCCCGCCGTGATGGATGCCGCGCTCGTTGCCATCCCGCATCGCACGCTGGGCGAGGAGCCGGGCGCCGTGGTGACGCTGAAACCGGGCGCGAGGGCGACGGAGGCGGAATTGCGCGAGTTCGTCGCGGCGCATCTCGCCGCCTTCAAGGTGCCGGTCAAGGTCGCGTTCTGGCCGGAGCCGTTGCCGCGCAACCCCCATGGGAAGATCCTGAAGGCCGAGCTGAAGCGGGTGTTTCAGCCGTGAGCGTGCCGCGACGCCGCAGCAAATATGCGGTTCAGCGTGCGGGAGCCGGCGCAACGGCTGACGGCGCTGCCGGAATGCGCCGCTGAGCGGCCGACGTTCCGTCCTCCCGAGGTGGCCGCGACGGCGCGGTCTTGGCCGCATCGGCAGCGCCTTTGGGCGGGCAAGGCGGCGCCGTTGCGGCGGATTTGGCGGTCCGGCTCTCGCTTCCCGCTTTCGGCTCGGCGGTCGTGGCGACGGCCGCCGGTGGAGGATCGCAGGAACTCGGTTCCGGTGCCGCCCGGGCCTGGTCCGCAGTGGGTTCTCGCGCAATCCCTTCATCGCGCATTCGGGAATTGAGACGCTTCGGCAAATCCGCAGGCGCTGCCGCAGGGGGCGGGATGGCGCGCTCCGACTGCGGCTGCGAAATGCTTTCCACGCGCGATGGCGAGCCGATCCGGTCGTTGCGAACGAGCACGATACCCGGGACCAGCACCAACGCCAGGAGCGCTGCGCCCGCCCAGCCGATTGCCGCCGCCCGCGGTCGAAAGATCCAGCGAGGCCGCGCCGCCCGAGTGCCGACTGGCGCCGCAAAGTTCGACTGGGCGAGCGCCATGAGCCCGGCCGGGACTCGCGGCGGATCGGGTTCGATCGCGTCCAAAAGCGCCGCCGCTGAAGCGAGATTTGCGCGGCGCGCCGGATCGTCCGCTATGCTTGCCAGAACGGCCGCCCGTTCGGCCTCGCTCAACGCGTCGTCGAGATGGGCGGCAAGGAGCGCCGGATCGTCTTCACCGCGTTCGTGATGCTTCGCCGTGCCTTCGAGGCCTTCGCCCAGGGTCGCGGCCAGCCGCGCGCGCACGGCGTCCACACCGTCCGGGCCATCGCCGGCGTCGGCAAGAAGGCGCTCAATTTGCTCGCGCAGACCTCGTTCCATGATCCAAGTCGCCATTCCCAAGTTCAGACGGACGGGCGCGGCTTTTTTCGAGGCGGTCGAGAATTTCCTCGATCCGGCGGCACGCGCGCTGGCGCAGCCGATAGACCTCCTCGACCGGGCATCCGAGCATCCTCGCGATCTCGCGCGGCGGCAGCGGCTCGGTAGCGGAAAAGATCGCTTGCAGGTAACAGCGCTCGTCCACCGGCAATCCGGCCGCCGCGAGCTTCACGGCCTCGAGGAGCTCGGCACGCGACTTGGCCTCCTCGGCGAGCAGCAGATGCTGCTCCGGGTCGGGCAAATGGTCGGCGATCGCGAGCCCGTCGGTCCCCGTGAGCGCATCGAGCGGCACGACCGTGCCGGCGCCTGCGGCCGCCGCTGGCTCGAGCCGCGCAACCGCGGCGATACGCTCGATGGCGCGGTGGATCTCGGCCGCATCCGGATCGCGATTCAACCGGCCCTCCAGCGCGGCGGCGAGATGCCGGCCGTCGGCCGGGCAGCTTTCCCAGACCACGGCAATGTAGATTTGTTGATCCAGCGCAGCCAGTCGCGCGACCGCGGCCGGCAGGCGACGCCGCGGCGCATCGCGGCGCATGCGATCGATCAGAATGCGCTCGACGATCGTCAGCACGTAGCCGATGAAGCTGCCGCGGCCGTCGTAGGCGCGAATCCTGCGGAAGTCGTCTTCGACGAGCTTCAGGCACACGTCCTGGTAGGCGTCATCGCGCGGCGCCGCCTCGCGCGGAAATCGCTGCGCGATCCGCCGGCGGATGTCCGCTGCGAAGAAACGCTCGAAGGCGGCCCAGGCGTCGCACGGCGTCTCGATGAGCCGGCGCGCGAGCCGCGCCGAAAGCAGTTCACGCGCGACGAGCGCCAGATATGTCGACAGTCTTCCACGTCCGTCGAACGCTTTGAGCCGCGCATATCCATCGGCTTTGAGCGCGGCAACGATCTCCAGGAACGCCGCTTGGCCGTCCGGCCCGGCGCCCTCGAGTTTCTGCACCACGGCCCACAGTGTCGGGCCGGCGATTTCGAGGAAACGCGCCGCGGCGCCGGAATCGCCGGACACGACAGCAGCGACGAGCCCGAGCTCGGATTGGGGGCGCGCAGACATCGGACGAGATGCAATTCCTTGCGGCGATCATCATGGAGCGCCGATCCGCCCCCGTAAAGCGCCGCACGAAAACTTCTTTGCTTTGCCATAATTTGTGCGGGCAAAAATTCGAACCGGTCCGTCTGAGAAAATGGCGCCTGATCAACCGGCGCCTCCGAAAGGTGACCGCGCCGCGCCGATGTCGCGCCGGCGAGAGGAGATCGTCATGTCGAGCACCCGGAGTGTCGCTCTTGCCGCCGCACTGCTGGCGGTCTTGTCCGCCTCTTCGCCGCTCGGCGCCGCCGAGCAGGGCCGCATTTCCGGTCCCTTCGTTCATCAGAATCTCGCGATCTATCTGGTGCACGGCGCGGGCAGCGGCGGCCCGGTGCCGCTCACGCTCGAGGAGGCGTTGCTCCGAGAAAGCGTCAAGGTGCATGAAACCGGCGACGTCAATGCGCTTGAGATCGAGAACATCGGCGGCGAGCCGGTCTTCGTGCAGTCGGGCGATATCGTCAAAGGCGGCCAACAGGATCGAGCGCTGATCGCGAGCTTGTTGCTTCCGCCGCGCTCCGGGCGAATCCGGATCGGCGCGTTCTGCGTCGAACACGGCCGCTGGTCGGCGCGCGACAGGGAGGACGCGACGAGGTTCTCGACCGCGCAGTCGGTGCTGCCCTCGCGCGAGGCCAAGATCGCCATGAAGGCGCCGGCGGCGGCCCATGCGGAGGCCGCCGCAGTTCGCGCGGACACCGGCCGGCGGCAGGCGGATGTTTGGAGGGACGTGGCCAGGATCCAGGAGCGGCTTTCCGGCAGCCTGGGTGCGCCGGTGGCCTCGCCGCGATCGCAAACGAGCCTGCAGCTGACGCTGGAGAACGCCGCGCTCGAGCAAGTCGCGTCGCAATACGTCGAGGCACTACAGCCCGCGGGCGGCAAGGAAGCCGACGTGGTCGGCTACGTGCTCGCGATCAACGGCAAGCTCAACAGCGCCGATCTCTATGCTTCGAACGGATTGTTCCGGAAAATGTGGCCCAAGCTGCTCCGGGCCGGCGCCGCCGAGGCGATCGGCGAACGAACCGCGGCATCCGTGGCGCCGCCTTCGCTCGAGGAGGTCGCATCCTTTCTCCAAGCTGCCGAGCGCGGGGCGAGGGCCGAACGGGGGATCATCCCGCAGGTGCGGCTGGAAACGCGGGATAGCGCCGCCGCCTATTATTTCGAGACACGATCGGTGAGCCCGTCGGCGCCCGCGGCGTGGATCCACCGCAATTATCTCGCCAAATGAGATGAGGCGGCTCGATCAAGCCAAAAAACAGCGGCGACCGCGCGGATGCGCAGATCGCCGCAGGCTTCGAGAGGGCTATTATTTCACGTTGGTGTTGAGCGTCAGGTCGGCCGAGAACTTGGCGACGAAGGTTGCGCTACACCAGTTCGAGACAAACCCGCCCGGATTGGTGGGAGAGAAGGCGCCCCCGGGGCTCGCGGTATGAGCGCTGGTGATAACGGCGCAATCTCCCTTGGACAGGTTGGTGTCCCAATAACGCAGGTCGAGGGTGAATACCTTGTAGGTGATCGCGACGCCTAGATTCCAGGTTGCGTAATTCGGGTATTTGATTCCGGCCGGGAACGACGGTGTGGCGTAGAAGGAGTCTGTCGTGCCGAACCAATAGTACCCGCCCTCGCCCTGGAAATAGGCACCCCAATCTTTCGGGAACCAGGCACTTGGCGCCGTCCACTTGACGATGCCGGACGCGAACAGGCCGTAGGCGCCCGAATTGAGCCATGACGGCGAATAATACACGTCGCCGGTGATCGCGAGGGCGTCGCTGACGGTATAGGTTGCCTTGCCGTAGACCTCCCAGAAGCTCAGGTTGCTCTTCGAGACCTGGCAGCCGGAGCCGAACGGGCCGGTGACGACTAAGCCATTCGCGCACGAGGCATTTGTATTGTCGGGCGCGGAAAGCCCCAAACCATTGAAGTTTATTCCGCCCGGGTAGTAATAGTACCAGAACCCGAAATCGAGGGCGAGCTTGTCGAACGTCGGGCGGATGCCGCCGTAGAAATCGATCTCGGCCGCGGCGTGATTCGGGAAATCGATGCTCTCGCCGGCGTTGGCGTAGTAGACTTGCAGGTTCGGATTGAAATTGTAGCGCAGCTCCGAATAGGCGGCGACCGAGGGCTTGTGCGCCGACTGGGTGATGCCGCGGAACTCGTAATCGTTCATCAGCGCGCCGCCGAAGGCGATGTCCCACGGCGAAGTCGCTGCGGGAGCCGCCGGCGCCGCCTTGACCGGTATGGTGAGGTCTGCGGCGAGCGCCGCAGGGGTCGACAAACCGAAAGCGACGACTGCTGCCGAAGCGAATTTCTTCATGAGATGCCCCCGTTCCCAGGCGCGGTGAGGAGGCGTTCTACGCAAGCCCTTCCGCGCTGCCGCCAGTTTTGGCTGCCGGCGTAATGTGACACCTAACGATCGATCCGGCGTCGGCGTCCGACAAGTGGAAACGGGGAGCAACTGCCCGTTTTTTGGGCGAATTCGGGGGAATTCGATAAAAAAATCAAACCTGTTGTATTTGCGCTACATGGGAAGCCGCGCGGTGGGTTCTGCGCAACCAACCCTACTTCTGAGAAGGAGGTGGGTTTTCGCGCCGCGTTGCTCCCGCTCGACCCGCGCTACGAGCGCCGCATCACGGGAGCGGCGCGCTTGAGGCTCGCGAGATCGGCATAGCCGGCCTGGCCGAGGCAGCGGCTCGCCTCATCGATGAGAAGCTCGATCAATTCCTTGGCGGCCGCCGGCCCGTGCGCGGCGACCGCGTACATCATGGCGCGGCCGACGAGCACGAAGTCGGCACCCGCCGCGAGCGCCTTGATGATGTGCTCGCCGGAGCGCACGCCGCTGTCGATGATCAGCGGAAAGTCCGGTCCGACCGCGGCCCGGATTTCCGGGAGCACGTCGATCGTCGCCGGCGCCGAATCCAGCTGCCGGCCGCCGTGGTTGGAGACCACGACCCCGTCGCAGCCGAGCTCGCGCGCGCGCACGCTGTCCTCCGCGCTCATCACGCCCTTGACGAGGAGCCGGCCGCGCCAGCGGGCGCGCAATTTCTTCAAATCCTCCCAGTCGAACCGGCCGCGGATCTCCGAGGTCAGATAGGCGGCGATCGACTGCCGGTTCACCATCGGCGCGTATTGCTCGACGTTGACGAACCGCGGCACGCCGGCGGCGAGCGTCTCGAGCGACCAGGCCGGATGGGTGATGAGATCCAGCGCGACCCGCGGCGTAATCTTGAACGGCACCATGAAATTGTTGCGGATGTCGCGCAGCCGCCGCGCCGCGAGCGGGACGTCGACGGTCAGCAGCAGCACCTCGTAACCGACGCGCTCGGCGCGCGCGACGATGTCGGCCACGTCCTCGTCGCGCTTGGAGACGTAGAGCTGGAACCAGGCGTGGCCGGGCGTGATCTCCGCGATGCGCTCGAGCTTGGTGTTGGCCGCGGTCGAGAGCGTGTAGGGGATGTCGGCGGCGGCCGCGGCGCGGGCGATCGCCTCCTCGGCGCGCGGCCGGATCAGATTGCCGAGCCCGATCGGCGCTATGCCGAACGGCGCCGCCCAGCGTTTTCCAAACAGGTTCGTCGAAAGATCGCGGCTCTCGATGTTGACGAGAGAGCGCGGCTTGAGCATCAGCTCGTCGAACGCGCGCTCGTTGCGCCGCACGCCCGCTTCCGAGCCGGCGCCGCCGTCGAGATAGTCGAACACGAATTTCGGCAGTCGTCGCTTCGCCAGCGGGCGAAGGTCCGATACGCACGTTAGATTCATTCGATACCACCTGATTTGGCGTGAATGCGAGACGGTTACGCGCCGGGCGGGGGAGGGCGCATTATGCGAGGGAGGCGAACGAAACTCAACGGCGGACAGTCGCGAGGCGGCGTCACCCGCCGAGCTTCTGCGCGAGATCTTCGAGGCTCATCGCGGCGAAATCGACCGGCACGGTCGGGCCTGTCTCGCCGGTGGCCGGCCCGTATTCGGCCGGCCGTGCGACGTGCGCGGTTTTCAACCCGCATTGCCCGGCCGCGGCGAGATCGCGGCTGTGGGCGGCGACCATCATGCATTCGCGTGGCTCGAGATTGAAGGCCTCCGCCGAGGCGAGATAGACGCGGGGCTTGGGCTTGTAATCGCCGGCGACCTCGGCGCCGAGGATCGCGTCCCAGTGCAGATGGTTGCGGCGCGCGAGATCCGCCATGAGCGCGATGTTGCCGTTCGACACCGGCGCGAGCAGGAAATTCTTGCGCAGGCGCGCAAGCCCCGGCGAAACGTCCGGCCAGGCATCGAGCCGGTGCCAGGCGAGATTGAGCTTCTCGAGCACGCTCTCGTCGAGCCCGTCGATTGCGAACCGCGGCAGGATGCGCTCGAGATTCCTGCGGTGCAGCACGTCGAGCTTGGAGAACGCAATCTTGCCCGAGCGGACCTCCTCCATGCCGGGCTGGTACTCGCCGCGCCAGGCGTCGGCGAATTGCGGCCAATCGAGCGAATGGCCGAGCGGCTCGAGAATGGCTTTTGCCTCGCGTGCGATCGAGGTGCGCCAATCCATCAGCGTGCCGAACACGTCGAAGAACAGTGCTTTGACGGGTGACATGAGTCGAGCCTTTCACGATGCACGCTCAGGCGCCGGGATGCAGAACGCAATATCACAAATCATCAAGCTCGCGTGAGCGGCGGTTGCACGCGCCCCGGCGGCGCCCAATTGGAGGTCATGGACCATTCGCTGCTCACCGCCTCACCCGCCACCCACCTCAAGATGCTCGTGGTGGCGCTGCTTGGCGCCATCCTGGTGGTGACGGTCGGGATCACCGCGCACGTGACCGCCTCGACATCCGCTGGGCTCGCTCCGACCGTGCTCAAGGCCGGCCAGCCAGTCACCTATACCAAGCACAACGGCGCGCTGGTTCGCTGATAACGGCGACCGCTCGGGCGCGTCGCGATCCAGCTGCTCGCCAGTGCGCCGCTCGCGGCCTAGTCGATCACGGCCTGCTCGGTTCCGGGGGGTGGCGCCCCGGTGCGCGGCCGGCGCATCAGCAAGAGCAGCAGCACGGTGGGCAGGGTGATCATCAGCATGAACTTGAAATCGTTCGCGTAGGCGATGATCTGCGCCTGTCGGGTGATTTCGTCGTTGAGCGCGGAAAGCCCGCGCTGCCGGGTCACGTTCCAGAACAGATAGGCACCCCCGGTCTGCAGCATGCGATTGAACGGCGTGACGTGGGCGGCGAGCTCGGCATGCATGATCTGCGTGTTCTGCGCCAGCAGGAACGAGGTGATCGAGATGCCGATAGCGCTCCCGACGTTGCGCATCAGGCTGAACAGCGCGGTGCCTTCGGTCCGAAGCTCCACCGCCAGGGTCGCGAACGCGATCACCTGCAGCGGGATGAACACGAAACCCAGCCCGAAGCCCTGAATGACCGAGGTCACGGTGAACGACCAGATGCTGATGGCCGGCGTCCATCCGGTCATCTGCCACATCGACCCGGCGATCATCAAAAGCCCGATCAGCATCAGCAGCCGCGGGTCGACCCGGTTGCTCAGCCGTCCGGCGACCATCATGGCGATCATGGTGCCGACCCCGCGCGGCACCATCAGCAACCCGGCCTCCGCGACCCCGTAGCCGCCGAGCGTCTGCAGCCAGGGTGCCAGCAGCGCCGAGCTCGACAGCAGCACCATGCCGACCGAGAACATCACCAGGAGCCCGGCCACGAAATTGAGATCGCGGAAGATCCTGGGGATGATGAACGGCTTTTCGGCGGTGAAGAGGTGCACAACGAACAAATAGATTCCGAGGCCGGCGAGCACCGCCTCGATGATGATCTCGGTCGAGCCGAACCAATCGTTGTGCTCGCCGCGATCGAGCATCAGCTGCAGCGCGCCGATCCCCAGGCTCAGCACGGCAAAACCGATCCAGTCGAATCTGAGCTCGGCGTCTTTTCGGGTCTCCTTGAGGAACAGCCACAGCCCGGCGATGGCCACGATGCCGAACGGCAGATTGATGAAGAACACCCAGCGCCAATTGTAGATATCGGTCAGATAGCCGCCGAGCGTCGGACCCAGAATCGGCCCGACCATCACCCCCATGCCCCAGATCGCCATGGCCGAGCCGCGCTGCTCGATCGGATAGAGGTCGAGCATGGTCGCCTGCGACAGCGGCACCAGCGCCGCGCCGAACGTGCCCTGCAGGAACCGGTATACCACCATCTGGGCCAGCGATTCGGCGGACCCGCACAACATCGACGCGATGGTGAAGCCGGCGAGACAAGCCAGGAACAGGTTCTTGCGGCCGAAGCGGGCCGCCAGCCATCCGACCGGCGCGGTGAAGATCGCGGCCGCCACGATGTAGGAGGTCAGCACCCAGGTGATCTGATCGAGCGTCGCGGACAGCGAGCCCATCATGTAGGGCAGCGCGACGTTGGCGATCGTATTGTCGAGCGCCTGCATCAAGGTCGCGATCATGGCGCAGACCGTGACGATGGCACGGTGGGGCACGGCGGAACGCTGGGGCGCGTAGGTCGCTGACGTCATGGACGTGACAGGAACTCATGCAGGTGCCGCGAACTCGGCGAACTCCCTCTCCCCGCTGGGGAGAGGGTTGGGGTGAGGGGGCTAGGGAGGAACGAGAGGGCGAAGCCCCTCACCCCACCCCTCTCCCGATGGGAGAGGGAGCAGGCTGAGCCGGCCGCGCGGTTACGGATCATCATGAATCAACGTCAGAACAGCTCGAACAGCGAGCGCCGATGTCCGGTGTCGATGTCGACGGTGACGCTCATGCCGGCGCGCAGCACCGGATCGTCCGGCTTGCGGTCGACCCGGATGCGCACCGAGATGCGCTGCACGACCTTGACCCAATTGCCGCTCGCGTTCTGCGCCGGCAGGATCGAGAACTCGGAGCCGCTCGCCGGGCTGATGCTCTCGACCGTGCCGACCCACACCCGGCTCGGATAGGTATCGACGAAGATGCCGACCGGATCGCCGGGTTTCACATAGGTGAGGTCGGTCTCCTTGATGTGGGCGTCGATCCAAACGTTGTCGGTCGAGACCAGGCCGACCGCGCCGGTGTTGGTGAGCGCCGCGGTCTGCGAGACCAGATAGGTCCCGGGCTGCAGCGCGTCGACCTGGGTGACGATGCCGTTGAAGGGCGCGCGCACTACGGTGTGGTCGAGCTGGCGCTGCGCCTCGTCGACGTGGGCCTGGGCCTGCTGATATTGCGGATGCTCGGCGACCGCGACGTCCGGATTTCCGCCGAGCCGCGCGAGCTGCACCTGTGCCTGCTGCTTGAGGGATTCGAGCTTCCGTTTGTCCGCCGCCAGCGTGAATTTCGCCTGGTCGTAATTGGCTTTGGAGACGCTGTCGCTTTTCACCAGGACGGTGTAGCGGTCGAAGTTCGCCTGATCGAGCTCGACCTGCGCCTGCTGGGCTTGGATGTCCTCCTGCATGCGCCTGTAATCCTGCTTCATCGCCTCGATGCCGAGCGCGGTCTGCTGCAGCTGCGCCCTCGCGTTGTCGAGCGCGATCTGGAACTGCCTGGGATCGATCCGGAACAGCACGTCGCCGGCCTTGACGGTCTGGCCTTCGCGCACGTCGACCTCGGTGACGATGCCGGAGACGTCGGTCGAGACCATGAGCTTGGCGGCGCGCACATAGGCGTCGTCGGCGGAGACGTAGCGGCCGCCGCGAAGCCAGAACGTCAGCGCCGCGATCAGTACGATGAGGATCCCGCCCACCATGAGCAGGAGCCGCAGCGTGCGCTTTCGGCCCAGCGACCGGGAAATCGCGCGCTCGATCTCACGGGTCCGCTGCAGCATGGCTCAGCGGTTCCTCGAGACCGGCTTTTTGGGTGCGCGTTGAGCGTGCCGCTGGCTCCCAACATCTCCCCCTGAAAGGAGGAGAGCCTGCCCTCGGGCTTGACCCGAGCGTCGACCGGGCCGGATCAAGTCCGGGCCAGGCTCCGCGTCGGGAGCGGGTCGCGATCCCCACCCCATCCTTCCGCTTTCGAAGGGGAGGGGGTCGCTTGCAGCTCGCGGCGAGCCAAATGGGATC
>WNGK01005437.1_pt1 | contig 13499 bp, 4 predicted proteins | sample 5400601 | NCBI WGS metagenome assembly WNGK01 (sample SAMN13153376, study PRJNA577476) | soil metagenome | isolation source: 60 cm soil or saprolite under Garry oak tree replicate 1 | place: USA:California | collected 2016-06-15 | reverse complement strand
CGATGCGTCGCACCAACCCGGCTTTGACCAACGGTCGCAGCAAATCAAGTGCGCCCTGTTTCAAGACGCCAATTCCATCCCAAATTTCACGCGGTGTCAGTGCCTTTTGCTCGCGCAGTAAATGAAGCAATTGTTCCTGTTTCGGTCGTAAGACGAGCTTCGTTTTACCGGCATGAGCAGATAGTTTTTGAATGCGTGTCCAGACGCGTTCGAGAGTCAGGCGCAACCCTTCGGCGCTGTATTCGAGCCAGCTCGTAAGATTGTCATTTTCCTTCCGCACTTTTTCCAGCGCTGCGTAATAGCCCGGCCGATCCTGCCAATAAAACTCGTCGATCGAGAAAATATGGTGAGTGTCGAACCGGCGGCGATACAGTTCCCACAGCGCCAGCATCCGGCCAGCGCGCCCATTGCCGTCAGCGAACGGATGAATCATTTCAAAACGGTGATGGATGATGGCCGAGCTCAGGACCGGGGATATCCGGGCTGCTTTTATATTCCACCACGCCAGTAAGTCCGACATCATCCGCTGCACCTTTTCCGGTGGTGGCGCCACATAACTTCCCACCCGCACGCGAATCGTTCGATAGCGGCCGGCCGTTCCCTGGTCCATCACTGAGCCAGCGATGATACGGTGTAATTTCAGGACCTCGGCATGAGTCACTGCGCTGCGTTGCGCGTTCTTCTCGACGAAACGCAAACCGGCGAAATAATTCGCCACTTCCCGGCGCGGCCGCTGCGCCGTGGCCGGAATCTCCCGCCCCTCTTCGATGGCGCGCACTTGTTCCAGGGTCAGTGGATTGCCCTCAATTGCGGTAGAAGAATGGGCGTTGCGGATGCGGGCATCTTTTTGCAGCGCGGGGATCCAGGGTACCTGCACCGCCGCGGCCTGAATCCGCTCATGCAACGCCGCCACCTGTTCCACCTCGCCGAGCAACCTGGGCGTGATCACGTAAACTGGCTGATAATTCATCGTATTAGTCAAGCATAAGTCAAGTTATAGGTCAAGCCGGTTGTGACAATCGGTCAAGTGTAAGTCCAGTTTTGAGTCCACCGCCTCCCGCCGATCTTTTCGACTGCCGTTCAGGCGAATTTCCGCGCCGATACCGCGAGTAGTTTGTCCGGACGCTTCAACGGCCTTGTGAGTTGTCGTCGGTTTGCGGCGCGAGGACACAGCGGAATCCGTAGATGACGTCGCGATCGTTGCGATCGACCACGTTCCGATAGGAAGATTGCAGCTCGGTGCGATTGCTGGTTGACCAAGACCCGCCGCGCAAAACGCCCCAATCACGGCCTGTGCCTGAGCTGCTGCCTTTGTAACCCTCGGTGCACCATTCCCAAACGTTCCCGCCCAGATCGCAAATCCCAAGCGCATTCGGCTTGAAACTTCCTACCGGCGAGGTTTCGCGAAAATTGTCGCTGTAGTTTTCGATCACGCTGGCGCCGCGACGCCTCGCGCTTTGGTCGGCATAATTACCCGCGCCGTTGGGTGGCGGCCACTCCTTTCCCCAGGGAAATTCATTGCGAATCTTTCCATCGCGCATTTCGGGAGTGCCGCCACTTTCCTTGGGCAGACCAACCGCCGCGCTCCATTCCAGATCGGTTGGTAGTCGATAAGAAAACGTTGGTTCGAGAACGCCTTCATCGCGTTCTTTTTCAGTGAGCCATTTGCAAAAGGCGGTGGCGTCAAACCAGTTCACTTTCACCACCGGATGGGCCGGGCCTTGCGCGAAATCCGGCGAATCGTGGCGGCGTCCGGTGGCGCGGCAAAAGGCATCGTAATCCTGCACCCGTGTTTCCCAAACTGCGATGCGCATGGAATCGAGCGGAACAAATTTCATTCCGAGCGAATTCGTCCACGATTGACCGGGCTCTGGACTCAAACTTTTTTCCAGACGAGCCGCGAGAAACGCCTGCTGTTGCGGTGCGACTTCACCTGTCACAAGCGCGGGCTTGTAACCAGCAAGGCGCAATTCGTAATTCACTTTCCCCGGTTTGACTTCTTCAATGACTAACGGGGTGCGGCCGAGTTCGCGCCCATTGGACAACACGCTAGCGCCGCCAGGTGCGCTGGTAATCTTGATGCTGCCGTTGGCGAAAATGAATTGCGCAGAGTTTTCCTGGTTCGGTTTTACGTCGATCGCCTGACGCTCGTCCGGCCACCCGTCAACGCGGGCGATCAATTCGTGCGATCGCGCCGGCAATTCGAGGTGTAATGGCGTTTTTCCTCGGGGCGCGCCATCGACGGAAATTTCCGCGCCGTTTGGTTCGCTCGTAACGTGGAGTGTCGCATTTAGAAACGCGAACATTTTTCGCGCGGTTTCGCTGCGCTTGATTTCGATCGTGTCGCGTAATTCCCAATCGCCACGGCGCGCCGTCACTTCGTATTTACCTGTTGGCAAATCAGCCAGCTTCGCTGGCGTAACCCCATCACGCGAGGCTTCTCCATCTTCCGATCGTAATGCGAATTGCACGCCCGGCTCGCTCGCATCAATCTCAAGCACACCTTTGCTTCGCGTCATTCGAAACAACGGCATGGCGCTCGACCGCCGGTCGCTCAAATCGATTGTTGTTTCGATCGGATCGTAACCGGGCAACATAACGCGCACTCTGTATTTGCGCGGATCGAGATCGTCGAATGTGGCTGGGCTCGGTTTGATGTGATCGTCGAAGGCAACCATCGCTCCAGCCGGTTCGGTCCGGACGGTTGTCTGCAAAGGACCTCTCGTCGCTGGTGTTGCATAAAATCGTTGCCAGATCGCAAAAGCTAACAAGGCGCAGACGAAAATGATCGCGATGGCGAACCAACCGCGCGCTCGCTTTCTCACCGGAGCTTGCCCGTCTTGCACCAGCGCAAGATCAGTGAGCATGGCCGCCGCCGTTGAATAGCGATCGCGCGGCTCATTGGCGCACGCTTTGACCAGCACGTCATTCAATTTCATGGAGCGTTCCCGGTCCGGCCGTTCGCTCAATTGCGAATCAAGTTCCGGAAAATCGAGCCGATCTTTGCCGGTGCTGATTTCGTAAAGCACTTTGCCGAGACTAAAAATGTCCGCGCTGGGAGTGCCCGGGCCTTCAGGTGGAACGTAGCCTTCCGTTCCGACGAAGGAGCGTTGTCCGCTAACGGCAACCAGGCCGATATCCGCGAGTTTTGGAACACCATCGACAAAAATAATGTTGGCCGGTTTGATATCGCGATGAGTTAGCCCGTGCGCGTGCAAGGCATTGAGCGCATCAGTTAAAGACAGCCCGAGCGCGATGGAATCGGATACCGATAATCGCTTCCTCCGCTCCAGTTCACTTTTCAAAGTGCGCGGTGAATAATTGATGACGTCGATCTCGCGGCCGCTGAGATGATCGTCGGCCAGTTCCATGATGTAGTAGAGATATTCGGCGGTGCGGCCAACATGGAGGATGTCGATAAAGCCGGCGTGTGCGCGCGAGATCGGCTCAAAGCTCGACATCCCCTGGAACTCGCGCTGAAAAGCGCGCTCGCTGTCGAACGTACTCCGGTAAACCACTTTCACTGCCCGCAAAGCGCCCGTCAGGCCTCGGGCAAGCCAGATTTCCCCGTAAGCGCCGCGCCCGATCACTCGCAAGACTTCATGATCCGGAATGATGGGAATGTGCGTCGCGGGAAGCGAAGGCTCCGGTGCGCGCTCTTTAACGTCGTCCAGAATACTCGTGATTTTAGCACAACGTTCGCGAGCGAAGCAATTCGTGGGTAGCACACACGTGTCTCACGTGTCTGGCGATGGCGTCACGCCATCGCGAACTGACGAATCGCCGTCAAGTCCGTTTTGGCGAGACGCCAAAAGTCCGAGCCCGACTGGCGTTGCACGCGAGACGCGTGCGCTACCCGGAACTCTTTTCCAGCGCCTTGACTTCTTTCTTCAACAACGCCGCAACGCGATGACGCACCAGATACACCTGCCCAACACTGACCCCAAGTGCCGCAGCAATTTTCTGCGCCGGCCATTCTTTGCGAATGGAGCAATCGAAGATTTGAAAATGTTTTGGAGCTACCTTTTTCTTCACCCGCGTCATCGCGGCCGCGAGCAAATTCTGCTGCCACTCCTGCTCCCACAGCTTATCGAGATTTTGCGCATTGGAATCCGCGATGCGCTCGATCGTCGCGGTGCTCCGATCGTCGCTTGAGTGACCCTTCTGATTGTATGATGGAACGCGTTTTCGAAATTGATCGGCAATGCGCCAGCGCGTGATGTTGAGCAGCCAGCCTTTGAAGGAACCGATCGTGGGATCATAGTGTAGCTTCTCTATTTTTTTGGCGACAGTGATGACGGTTTCCTGCACCACGTCCTGCGCTTCGGCGTCGTTTAAGCCGGACTTCCGCGCCACGGAATAAATCAGCTTCCAATAGGTTTCGAAGAATTCTTGCCAACGGCTCTGGTCCTCCCAGTTGCCCAGTCGATCTACCAGACTTCGCCGGGTGGCGAGCAAGCCGGTGATTCTCATCTAGTTTTGTAACCGCTGCCGCTGGCTGCGGCAATGGTCGATCGAGGGAACCATCAAGGAGCGGCGTCTTCCTAGCCGCCAACCTGTGTAAACGGCGGTTTGGAAACCGCCGCTCCTTATTTTTTCTGAAAGATCAGGGCGCCGGTTGCCGTATTCACCTTATGAACGCGCTTTTTCGAAAATTCATCCAGAGCATTTCTCGAATTCTGGGGTCAATCTTCGGCGCTATTTCCTGGCGTCCGCCGCACTGGCTGAAGCAAACGAGCGAGAAATGGACTCGTCTCAAACGCACTCATCCGCGCCTGATCGCGCCGGCAATCGTTGGGGTTTTCCTGTTCTTGTGTGGGACGGCATGGAGTTGGCACTGGTACTCACATCGACCGAAGCCGTACCGTGTCCAGGTAAAGATTGCTCCCGTTCCGGTCACAAAGCTGGAAAAGGAACTCAAATTTCCGCCTCTCATTGTTTATTTCAGCGATCACGCCGCACGGCTTGAAGATTTGCGAAAACGGCCGCTGAGCGGCGTTCATCTCAACCCGCAGATCGCTGGCACCTGGCGCTGGTCCGCCGACGACATCCTCTTATTCGAGCCAAAGGAAGACTGGTCGGCAGAACAAAGATTTACCGTCGTCTTCGACAGGAATTTTTTTCCGCATCACGTCCGGCTTGAGCGATTACGCTACGAATTTGAAACGCCAGCTTTGGCGATCGCCATCCGCGATCTCGCCCTTTACCAGGATCCCGTAAATCCTGCAGTGCGTCAGGTGACGGCCACGTTTGAGATGACCCACCGCATCGAGCCGGGCGAACTGGAACGCCGGGTCGAATTCGAAACGCTGGGAGGATCAAAAATCTTTACGGCTGGAGATCCATCGCCGCATTTCACCATCACCTATGGGCTGCATCATCGCGTCGCCTACCTGCGCAGTTCGTCCATCACGCTTCCGGACCGCGAGGATTGGCTGAAATTAAAACTAGGCCAGGGCGTGCGCACCTCACTGGGCGGGGCTGAGACTCATCAAAAACTCGAAGAAAAGCTGCGCATTCCGTCGGTGGCGACGTTCTTTCGAGTGGAATCGGCAAACAGCCTGATCGTCCGCAACAAGAAATCCGATCCCGAGCAAATCATCATCCTGAACACAACGGCGGAAATCGCAACGCGCGAGCTGGCAAAGTCGATAGAGCTTTGGTTGTTGCCGAAGCGAAATGTCGAAAACAGCGACGCCCGGCCGGAGGAGAGCGAAAGTGATGAAGATTCGAGCGAAGACGAACGAGGTACGGATGACGGCGTAAAATCGAAATGGCAAAGCGCGACTGACGTTACTGATGAAGTTCTCGGCCGCGCTAAACGGGTCGATTTCACCGCAATTCCCACCGAGAAGGAGCACGACACACAGCACGCTCTGCGATTCCAGGTTGAAGATGAAGGCGAACTTTATTTGCGCGTGCGCAAGGGCCTGCGCGCATTGGGCGATTACCCGCTGGTCGATGATTACAACGCGGTCGTTCCGGTGCCGGAATTACCGCGCGAAATTCAAATCGAAGGCGGCGGCGGTCTGCTCGCCCTCAGCGGCGAGCGCAAACTCTCGATCCGCTCACGCGGTTTACCGGCGATCGAATACGAGATCGCGCGCGTGGCCACTACGCAGATCAATCATCTCGTCAGCCAGACGGAGGGTAAATTTCAATGTCCTCGCTTTGAGGACCCGGGAATTTTCGATCAGGAAAACATCTCGCGTATCGCCCTCCAGCATCAATCGATCGCCTTGGAAAACAAATGGAAAGCGAACTATTCCGCGTTCGATTTCTCCGAGCATCTCCGCAAACCGGCCGACGGCGGCAGTGAACGCGGCCTCTTTTTCCTGACCGCGCGCGGCTGGGACCCGATCAAGCGCAAGGTAATTCCCTACGTGCGGGAGACCCGTTTTCTTCTCGTTACCGACATTGGAATTTTGGCAAAGAAAAGTGCGAACGGCAGTTGCGATGTTTTTCTGATGTCGATTCAAAGCGGGCAGCCGATCACAAACGCCAGCGTCGAGATCATCGGCAAGAATGGGATCGCCCTACAGAAGGCAACGACGGCGGCGGACGGTCACGCTGCCTTTCAGTCAGTGGAGAAATTGACGCGCGACAAAACGCCGATCGCATTTGTGGCACGGAATGGTGATGACGTTGCTTTCATTCCCTACGATCGTGGAGATCGGGTCCTGAATTTTTCGCGGTTCGATATCGATGGGGCGCAAAATCTTTCCGCGGAAGACCTCGATGCTTTCCTCTTCACCGAGCGCGGCGTTTATCGCCCGGGCGACGAGATTCACATCGGCCTAGTGGTGAAGCAACGCAACTGGAGTGGGCAACTGGCGGGTTTACCGATCGAAACCGAAGTGGTGGACGCGCGCGCGCTATCCGTGCAAACCAGGAAAATCACGCTACCGGAGAACGGCTTCCTCGAACTGAGCTATCAAACCACCAACGAGTCAGCGACCGGTGCGTATCAAATCAACGCTTACCTGATCAAGAACAACAAGCGCTCCACCCTGCTCGGTTCGACCATTGCCAACGTAAAAGAATTCCTGCCCGATCGGATGAAGATCGAGACGCGGTTCTCCCAGGAGATCGGGCACGGCTGGATTCGACCGAAACAAATGCGCGCTTCGATTGCGCTGGCCAATCTTTACGGGACGCCCGCGACCGAGCGCCGAGTCACGGCAAAAATTGAGCTTTCGCCCGCCGGCTTTAGTTTCCCGGAATTTCGCGGGTTCATTTTCTTCGATCCGTCGCTCGATCCCAAGAAGGAGCGGCGCAGCCAATCGGTCGATCTGGGCGAGCGAAAAACTGATCCCGTCGGGCACACGGAATTTGATCTCCAGCTCGAGCGTTTTGCTGATGCAACTTACTCGATGCGCTTCATCGCCGAAGGATTCGAGGCGGATGGCGGCCGCAGTGTTACCAGCCACAAGGAAGTGTTGGTGGCGGATTTACCATTCGTTATTGGCGCGAAAGCAGATGCGGATTTGCATTACATCGAAGCGAACAAGCAACGCGCGCTCGATTTCATCGCGGTTGATCCGCAGCTGAAGCGGATCGCGGTCGAAAACGTCACCCTCAATCTCATTGCCCAAGAATATGTTTCGGTCCTGACGCGCCAAGACAACGGCAATTTCGCCTACAATTCCGTGCTGAAAGAGCGGCTGGCGCATTCGGAGAAGCTCGCCCTTTCGGCCGATGGTTTGCATTACGCCCTTGCCACGTCCGAACCGGGGAATTACGTGCTCGAACTGCGTGACGATCAAAATCGCCGGCTCACTCAGTTGTATTATTGTGTCGTCGGAAATGGCGCCGTCTCGCATTCGTTAGAAAAAAACGCCGAGCTCGAAATCAAACTCGATCAGGCGCAATACAAAAGCGGTGATGACATCGCCATTAGCGTAACCGCGCCGTATGCCGGCAGCGGATTGATTACGATCGAGCGCGATAAGGTTTATGCCTACACCTGGTTCCAGACAAGCACCGCCAGGAGCATTCAACACATTCGCGTCCCGGAAAATTTCGAGGGCAGCGGTTACATCAATGTCGCCTTTGTCCGCGCCCTCAACGCCAAAGAAATCTCAATTAGTCCGCTCAGTTACGGCGTCGTTCATTTCACCGCCAACATCGAAAAGCGCCGCCTCACCCTCGATCTCCAAGCGCCGGCTACAACCAAACAAGGCGAACCGCTGCGGATATCCTACAAAGCCGATCGACCATGCAAGATCGCGGTCTTCGCAGTCGACGAAGGAATCCTGCAGGTCACCGATTTCAAAACGCCGAATCCGATCGGCTTTTTCTTCCGCAAATGCGCACTTGGAGTCGAGACCGCCCAGATCGTCGATCTCATTATCCCAGAATTTTCATTGCTCCGTGCCGTCTCGGCTTTCGGCGGCGGCGGCGACATTCAACGGCTCAATCCATTCAAGCGCATCACGGAGAAGCCGGTGGTGTTTTGGTCGGGTCTTGTCGACGCCGATTCGACCGCACGTGAAGTTGTCTACAGTGTGCCGGATTTCTTTGACGGCACGATTCGAATCATGGCGGTGGCGGTTTCTGCTGATGCCGCGGCCTCCAGCGAACGCGAAACCCTTGTGCGTGGCCCGTTTGTGATCACGCCGAGCGTCCCAGTGCTGGTGGCACCTGGAGATGAATTCGAAGCTGGGGTCACCGTTGCGAATAATCTCGAGGCCGAGAGAGAAATCCAACTGCGGACGGAAACATCTGCCCACTTCTTGTTAGTCGGGTCCGCGATGCAACAGATGCGGATCGCGGTGGGCCGCGAACAAACCGCGGTTTTCAAGTTCCGCGTCGCCGATCATCTTGGCTCGGGCGAAATTAATTTCACCGCCAGCGCCGGCGGTGCGCAGGTCCATCGATGCGCAACACTCAGCATTCGCCCGCCCGTTCCCTATATGACCGATGTGCGCAGCGGAAGTTTCACTGACGCCAGCACGGATGTTTCAATTGATCGGGCGCTTCGTCTGGATTTCCGCCAGCTCGAGGCTTCGATTTCGGCATTGCCACTGGGCTTGGCGCACGGACTCGATGTTTACCTGAAAAATTTTCCGCACAGTTGCAGCGAGCAAATCACGAGCGCGGCATTTTGCCGTTTGTTGTTGGCGGATGAAGTCGATTTCGGTTTGAAACGCGCGGAAGTAAACGCGCAACTCGAGAAAACCTTCGCTACGTTGCGCCGCAGGCAAAACGATCAAGGCGGTTTCGGCTATTGGGTCCCGGAAAATGGTACGCACATCAGTTTCGTTTCAGTTTACGTGATGGATTTTCTCAGCCAGGCGAAAGCGGCCGGATTTCCGCCGTCATCCGAGATGTTCACGACCGGCCTGCGCAATTTGCAAACGATGGCCGGGCGCGATCCAGCCAGCTTTTCCGAGGCGCGCACGCGGGCCTACGCCATCTACGTTCTCACCCGCGAAGGCGTCGTCACCACGAATTACATCCTTAATCTGCGCGATTATCTCGACAAACATCCGGCGCGCGACTGGCAGAAGGATCTCACCGGCGTGTATCTCGCCGGAGCGCTCAAGCTACTGCATCAGGATGCCGAAGCCGAGAAATTAATCTCCAAATATCACCTCGGAGAGCAAGCTGGCTTTGACTGGAACGATTTCTGCCAGCCGCTTGGCTCCGATTCACAATACATCGCCATCCTGGCGCGGCATTTCCCCACGCGACTTCGTCAAATTTCGGCGAGGGAATTCGAAAAAATCTCCCGCCCGATTGGGGAAGGAAATTTCAACACTTTATCGGCCGCCTACGCTGTCGCCGCGTTGAAGGCGTATTCACAAGCGGTGGCGAATAATCCGCCCGAACTCGCCATTGCCGAATTAAACGAAAACAAAACGGAAACGCGTTTGAAGAGCGGGACGAAAATACTACAGCGAACCGAGTTTTCTGCGCAGGCGAAAGCCCTGCGTTTCCATGCTTCGAGGGCAGTCAGTGGACCGGGCGCGTTTTTTCAAGTGATCGAAGCTGGATTCAACAAAGCCGTTCCGACACAGGCGCTGGCGGATGGACTCGAAGTTTATCGAGAGCTGCTGGATAAAAACAGTCAGCCCGTCACTCAAACCCATCTCGGAAATTCGGTCCACGTGCGATTGCACGTACGCAGTCTGAAGGAGACCGCGCTGGCCAACGTGGCTATTATCGATCTGCTTCCTGGCGGATTTGAAGTTGTCGATTCCACGCTGCGCCCCGGCGTTTCATCAATTCACGGGATCGATTACGTCGACGTGCGCGAAGATCGCGCCGTTTTCTTCGGCACGGCGCCACGCGCCGCGTTGCAAATCGATTACGACATCAAATCGTGTAATCGCGGCGAGTTCACGGTGCCACCGGTATTCGCGCAATCAATGTACGATCGCGGGGTAAAGGGCTGTGGCGTCGGCGGGAGAATTGTGGTGACGGAATGACCCCAAGCGTCGCCCGCGAAATTTCTCGGGAGCGCACGCGCCTCGCGTGCCGTGTTCGGCGCCCTCGCCGAAGACAATCTTCGGAACAACAATCGCTCTCGATCGAACGTCGAAGAGCCGGCGGCGAGGGCGCCGGCGGCAGCACGCGAGGGCGCGTGCGCTCCCCGGATGCGCGCGTTCGAGTGCTATTCGTGCTCGCGGCGGTTTTATCCGCGTTGTTCATTGCCACGTGGCTCATGCTCCCGACGCCGCCGCTGCTCGACGGCATTTCGTTTTCTCAAGTCGTGCGTGATTGCGATGGAAATTTATTACGCGCGACGCTGAGCTCGGATCAAAAATTCCGGATCAGAACACGATTACGCGAGATTTCGTCGGAGCTGGTCGACGCCACTCTGCAATTCGAGGACAAGCATTTCGCCCAGCATTGCGGCATTAATCCGGTCGCTTTGTTGCGCTCGGTCGCGAGCATTCTTCCGCATCACGCCCGCACCGGTGGATCAACGATTACGATGCAGCTGGCACGTCTGCGTTTTCATTTGCAAACGCGAACCATTTCCGGCAAGGCGGCGCAAATTCTGCGCGCTCTCGAATTGGAGCGACATTACTCGAAAGCGGAAATTCTGGAAGCGTATTTCAACCTTGCTCCTTACGGCCGGAACATCGAAGGCGCAGGCGCGGCGAGCGAAATTTACTTTGGGAAAAAGGCGGCACGCTTAACTCGACCGGAAGCGATCGCGCTAAGTGTGATTCCGCAAAGTCCGACCCGGCGGGCTTTGCTGGTTGATCGCGAAAATGGTTCGCTGAACAAAGCACAGCTCAAGTGGCATGATCGCGTTTTGCCTGATGCCGATGCCGAATTCTCCAATCGACTGTTTCGTGCGCGGGCCCGCGGGAATACCGAATTTCTTGCGCCCCACTTTGTTCAGCAGGTGCTCGAAGCCGACAAAGTGGATCGGGAAATTGTTACAACCCTTGATTTGGCCAGGCAGCGTTTGCTCGAACGCCGGGTCTCGGACTACGTCGCTGCGAATCGCACCCGGGGAATCGAAAATGCAGCAGTGCTTCTGGTCGATACGAAAACGCTCGGCGTTCTCGCCCAGGTCGGTTCGGCGGATTTTTTCAACCATGTCGTCGACGGCGAAGTGGACGGAACACGCAGTCCACGTTCGCCCGGCTCCGTCTTGAAACCGTTCGTCTATGCGCTGGCGATGGAACAGGGAATTATCCACCCGCTGAGTGTGCTGGCGGATGCGCCACGCAGTTTTGGCGAATACAATCCGGAAAATTTCGATCGCGATTTTCTTGGTCCGATTCGCGCCAGCGACGCCCTGGCCCGCAGCCGCAATGTTCCAGCCGTTTCGTTGGCGGCCCAACTTTCTCGCCCAAATCTTTACGAATTTCTGCGACGCGCTGAAGTGCGCCTTCCGCAACCGGAGTCCCACTACGGACTCGCGCTGCCGCTCGGCGGCGCGGAAGTTTCAATGCAGGATCTGGTGCGGCTCTACGCCGCTCTCGCGAACAGCGGCGAATTGCGCCCACTGCGTCGCACCGCGCACGATCCGATTTCAAGGAAAGGTCCCCGAATTCTTTCGCCCGAAGCCTCCTTCCTCACTTTGCAAATGCTGGGCAATGTCCCGCGGCCGGAAATGAATTGTGCCGACGCTACAAATTCCGCACCGGTTTACTGGAAAACGGGAACGTCGCACGGATTTCGCGATGCCTGGTCGATCGGGATTTTCGATCATTACGTGCTTGCGGTTTGGATTGGCAATTTTGACGGTCGCGCCAACGGCGCCTTTGTTGGACGCACTGGGGCAGCGCCACTTTTCTTTCAAATCATCGACAGCTTGCGCGCGAACTGGCCAGAGCCAGACAAAACACTTCTGCCTCCGCCGAATTTGAAGCGGGTAAAATTTTGCAGCGTCTCCGGTGACTTACCCGGCGCACACTGCACCGACCTGGTTGAAGGCTGGTTTATTCCGGGAATCTCGCCGATCAAAACCTGCGAGGTGCACCGCGAGGTTCTGGTCGATGCCGCGACTGGCTTGCGTCTCGCGACCGATGACGGGACGCGCGAGATCCGGCGCGATGTTTACGAATTTTGGCCAAATGATTTGCTCGCACTTTTCGAGCGCGCAGGAGTTCCGAGGGGCCTGCCACCACCGCTTGCGCAGGGCGACGCAGCGAAGTCAACGATGCACAACGAACAACAGCTGCACATCGTCTCACCGGCCTCGGGGGTAAAATGTGAAATTCTGCTGACCGACACGATCGCGAATCATGGAATCCCATTGCGCGCACGAACACCGGCCGACGTGCACGCGCTCTACTGGTTCTCCGATCGTTCGTTCCTGGGACGTTGTCGCCCGGCGCAAACGCTCTCGTGGAAATGTGCACCCGGCGATTACGAACTCACCGCGCTGGACGATCACGGGCGCTGTGCTTCTTGCAGAGTGAAAGTGCGATAGGTGTAGCTGCCGCCGTCACTGGCGGCAGAGCCTCGAAATCTGCCGCTGAGGACAGCGGCAGCTACACTGGCAACATTCCGATTGAAGTGTGGACGCCGTGACTGGAGCGTAGCGTCCCCATGTCTCGCCAATACACTCTGCAACGCGCGCATTCATCGTTTACCGGCGCGATTGATTACGCGGCGGAATTGAATGAGCAGCAGTTGGCGGCGGTGACAGCGCCACCGGGTCCGTTGTTGGTGATTGCGGGCGCCGGTTCGGGCAAAACGCGCACCCTGACCTATCGCGTCGCCTATTTGCTCGAGAACGGGGTGGACGCGCGCAACATTTTGCTGCTTACCTTTACCAACAAAGCCGCGCGGCAAATGCTCGATCGCGTTTCGAATTTGTTGCCGGTCGACGCAGCCGGGATTTGGGGCGGCACCTTTCATTCCATCGGAAATCGGATGCTGCGGCGCCACGGGAGCGCGCTCGGTTATTCGTCAGGCTTCACGATTATGGACCGCGAAGATCAGAGAGACTTGATCGCCACCGTGGTGGCAAGCTCGGGAATTGATCCCAAGGAAATGCGGTTTCCGAAGGCCGAGGTGCTGGCGGA
>WNGK01006792.1_pt1 | contig 13500 bp, 16 predicted proteins | sample 5400601 | NCBI WGS metagenome assembly WNGK01 (sample SAMN13153376, study PRJNA577476) | soil metagenome | isolation source: 60 cm soil or saprolite under Garry oak tree replicate 1 | place: USA:California | collected 2016-06-15 | reverse complement strand
CGCGGATGCGGCGGTCATCGTCGACCACCAGCAAATGGGGGGCGTCGTCGGGGAGAGCGGCGGACACCGTGGTCATGGCGCCGTCACCAGCCGGTATCCGATGCCGCGCACGGTCTGCACCAGCAACGGGTTGGCCGGATCGTGTTCGATCTTGCGGCGCAAGCGGTTGACCTGCACGTCGACGGCGCGCTCCCCGGTTGCGCCGTCATTGCCGGCGAGCGTCTGCCGCGGCACCGTCTCGCCGGGAGTCGCGGCAAGCAGGCGCAGCATGTCGCGCTCGCGATCCGTGAGCCGCACGATCTCCTCGCCGCGCTTGAGCTCACCGCGCGCGAGATGGAAGCGGAAGTCGCCGAAGCGCACCGATTCCACCGCCGGAGCCGTGGCCGGGCGGGCGCGCCGCAGAATGCCGGCGATGCGCAGCGAAAGCTCTCTCGGCTCGAACGGCTTGCTCACGTAGTCGTCGGCGCCGATGGTCAGACCCTCGATGCGGCTCTGCGCTTCGTCACGCGCCGTCAGCATGACGATCGGCACGCTCGAGGACGCGCGCAGATCGCGGGCGAGATCGAAGCCGGTCTCTCCCGGCATCATCACGTCGAGGATCAACAGGTCGAAGCGCAGCCCCGCGAGCTTGGCGCGCGCGTCGGCGACGGTCTCCGCCGTAGTGACGCGGTAGCCTTCGGCGAACAGGAAGCGCGAGAGCAGATCGCGGATGCGGCGGTCATCGTCGACCACCAGCAAATGGGGGGCGTCGTCGGGGAGAGCGGCGGACACCGTGGTCATGGCCCGCATCTCGGCCTCGGCTCAGCCACGCGCCCGCCGCGCGCGGTCGGCGCGCGCGATGAACCGCAGCACAGCGTCGCGGTGGTCGGCGTTGATCATGGCAGTGAGAAATCGGCAGGCGGCCTCGTGCGCGTTCGGCCCAAGCTCGGACAGCGCGCGCGCGATGCGCGCGGTTTGCAGTCCCGCGAGCTTCATCGCCAAGGTCTCGCCCTTCGCGGTGACGTAGAGCAGGCGCTGGCGGCGGTCGTTGGCGCCCTCCTTCTGCACCACGTAGCCCTGATCGACGAGCTGCTTGAGCACGCGGCCGAGCGACTGTTTGGTGATTTTCAGGATGTCGAGCAGCTCCGCAACCTTCATGCCGGGATTGCGGTTGACGAAATGCAGCACCCGGTGGTGCGCGCGCCCGAAGCCCAATTTCGCCAGCACGTCGTCGGGGTCGCCGATGAAGTCGCGGTAGGCGAAAAACAGCAGCTCGATGACGTCCCAGATGGGCTCATTGCCGCGGCCCGCCCGCTCGGCGCTGGAAAATGACCGATCGGTTGCAACTGGGACGGTTAGGTCAGCCATGTTGACATATTTCGGTCAGATTGTTATCCAACAGAGGGTCGCCACGAAAGGATCGTGCCCGCGGCCCGGCCCCGAGCGGATTGCGCCAGAGGCGCAAGCGCGCTCTCATGGACGGGCCGAAACATACCGGGTGTCGACCCGCGACGCAAAAGCATAAGGACGGGGACGATCCGGCGCCCGCGCGCGCCCGACCGCCTCCGAGGAGAAGCGCCATGGCAGAAAAACCGTACGATCGCCTCGAGGGGGTCATCTGGTACGACGGCAAGCTCGTGCCCTGGGGCGAGGCCACCCTGCACGTGCTCTCCCACGGCTTGCATTATGCGAGCTCGGTGTTCGAAGGCGAGCGCGCTTATGGTGGCGAAATCTTCAAATGCACCGAGCACTCGCAGCGGCTCAAGCGATCGGCTGAGCTGCTCGACTTCGACATCCCCTACTCGGTCGCCGACATCGACGCCGCCAAGCGCCTAGTGCTGGAGAAGAACGGCCAGTCCGACGCCTATGTGCGGCCGGTCTCCTGGCGCGGCTCGGAAATGATGGGCGTCTCGGCGCAGAACAACAAAATCCACCTCGCCATCGCCACCTGGCAATGGCCGAGCTATTTCGACCCGGTGCAGCGATTGAAGGGCATCAGGCTCGATCTCGCCGACTACCGGCGGCCGGACCCGAAGACCGCGCCCGCGCGCGCCAAAGCCGCGGGCCTCTACATGATCTGCACCATTTCCAAGCACATTGCCGAGCGCAAAGGCTATGCCGATGCCATGATGCTGGATTGGCAGGGCCGGGTCGCCGAATGCACCGGCGCCAACATCTTCTTCATCAACGACGGCAAGATCCACACCCCGATCGCCGATTGCTTCCTCGACGGCATCACCCGCCAAACCGCGATCGAGTTGGCGAAGAAGCGCGGCATCGAGGTGATCGAGCGGCGCATCATGCCGGACGAGCTCACGCAATTCTCCGAGTGCTTCATCACTGGCAGCGCCGCCGAGGTCACGGCGGTGTCCGAGATCGCGCACTGGAAATTCACGCCCGCCGCCATCACGCAGCAACTCATGGCCGACTACACCGCCGAGGTGCAGCCCAAGGGCAAGAAGAAGGCGGCCTGATTCGGCGGCGCGGGTCCGTCGATTGGGATACGCGTTGGCGCGCTGATGCTCACGACTGCGGCGCGTGCGCCGCGATCATCGCCTCGCCCATGCGCACGAGGCGGGCGCCGAGGCCGTCGGCGCCGACGCTTTGCGCGGTGACGCGCGCGCCCTCCAGCAGAAGATGCAGTTCGTCGGCGAGCGTGTCCGGCTCGCTAAGCCCGGCGCTGCGGCAAAGCTCAACGAGCCGCGCGCGTTGCGCGCGCTTGAACTCTTCGATGACGCGTCGCGCCGGATGACCCTTGTCCGGTAGCTCGACCGCCGCGTTGGCAAGCGCACAGCCGCGCTCGCCGGCGTTGGCGAGATGCTCCGCCACGTCGAGGAGCCAGGCGCGAAGCTGCGCGCGCGGGTCACCGGGATACGCCTGCGCGAACTTGTCCCAGCACCTGTCGGCGAGCACGGCAAATTGCCGCAGATATTCCGCCACCAATTCATCCTTCGACGTGAAATGGCGGTAGAGCGTCATCTTGTTGGTGCTGGCGGCCTCGGCGACGGCGTCGACCCCCACCGCCCTGATTCCATGCCGGTAAAACAGCTCGCCGGCGGCCGCCAGAATCCGCGCGCGCGGGGGAATTCGTTCGTCTTTCTCGTAAGTTGCAGCGGGTTTGGCGGGCATGACAGCGTTTCCTCTTGACACGGGTGTTACCGGTCAGTAACTATTATATAGTGTTACCGGTCAGTACCACAACGGACGGCCTAAGTCACTGCCTTTCTCGGCCGCCCTCAGCCCCCAGGAGCGAGGTCATGAGCATCCAGCAAGCCACCGCGTTACGCACACCCGCGCTCCACGCCGGCCCAGAGCCGCTGTTCTTGCCCTACCGTTTGGGCGACCTGGCGCTTCCCAACCGCCTGGTCATGTCGCCGATGACGCGCAGTCGTGCGCTCGACGGCAACGTGCCGCATCCGCTTGCCGCCACCTATTACGCCCAGCGCGCCTCCGCCGGGCTGATCGTGACCGAGGCCACGCAGGTGAGCCCGCAAGGAGTGGGTTACATCCGCACACCCGGCATCCACTCCGTCGCGCAGGTGGCGGGATGGAAGGCGGTCACCGAGGCGGTGCACCGCGAAGGCGGCAAGGTCTTCGCCCAACTCTGGCACGTGGGGCGCGTGTCGCACCCGGATTTTCACGCCGGCGCGCTGCCGGTCGCCCCCTCCGCGCTGCCGGTCGAGGGCGAGGCGTTCACCACCCGCGGGCGCACCAAGCTGGTGACCCCGCGCGCACTCGCGACCGACGAGCTTCCCGGCATCGTCGCTCAATTCCGCCAAGCGGCCGAAAACGCCAAAGCCGCGGGTTTCGACGGCGTGGAGCTGCACGGCGCCAACGGCTATCTGCTCGACCAATTTCTGCGCGACGGCGCCAACCGGCGCACCGACGCCTATGGCGGCAGCCTCGAGAACCGCGTCCGCTTCCCGCTCGAAGTGGTTGACGCGGTGACTCCCATCTGGGGACCGCAACGGGTCGGGTACAAGCTGTCGCCGCAGTTCTCCGGCTACTCGATGTCGGATTCCGATCCGGTCGCCACGTTCTCGTTCATCGCCGCGGAGCTGAGCCGGCGCGGACTTCTCTATGTGCACGTCACCGAGCCGGTGACGGGCCCGGGGGCCCCGGCCGAGGCCAAGCGCGTCACGCCGATCTTGCGCCAGATCTTCGACGGCGCCCTGATCGTGAACGGCGGCTATGACACCGAGGCAGGTAATGCTGCGATCGCGCGCGGCGATGCTGATCTCGTCGCCTTCGGCGTGCCGTTCCTGGCCAATCCGGATCTTCCGGCGCGCTATCGCCGCCGTGCCGCGCTCAACACGCCGGATCAGGCGACGTTCTATGCCGGCGAGGAAAAGGGCTACATCGACTATCCAGCCTTGGCGTAGCTCTGGTCAGCGCGACGCGACTCGGTTCAATCGCGGATCACCACCAGCCGGTCGGTGCCGGATTCTCCGCCCCACGCTTCGCCCGGCCGACCCAGCATCTGGCGGACATTCGCGTTTTTCTTGTCGCTGGGAAAGGTGGTGTAGGTCTCGGTCTTGGGATCGAAACGTTGCACGGCGTTGGCGGGCCAATCCGTCGCCCACACCCGATCCCGGTCGTCGACATAGATCGAGTAGGTGCCGGACTTGCTCTGCGGCATGGGATAGATGGTCCAGGTCTTCGCGGCGGGATCGTAGCGGCCGATCGCGCCGGCGTTCCAGAAGCTCACCCAAAGCACGCCCTTGGAATCCGACCAGATGCGGCGCGGCCCGACACCCTTGCGCGGCGGATCGACGACGGTGGCTTCGCCGCTCGAGGTGTCGATCCGGGCGATGTGATCGCCGGCGAGCGATGCGTACCAGACGTCGCCGCCGGGCGTCCCCGTCATCCCGTACGGGCCCGCGCCTTTCGGTGCCTTCCGCACCTCGACCTTGCCGGTCGCGGGATCAGCGCGGCCGTAGATGCCGGCATAGCCGGTGAACCACACCTTGCCCTTGTTGTCGAAAGCGAGCGTGTTGAGGTTGACGCCGGGAAACTCCTTGGGCAGCGCGAACAGCTTGACGTCCTTGGTCTTGGCATCGACGCGCGCGATCGCGTTCTGCCCGCCTTCGGTCAGCCAGGCATTGCCGTCGGGCCCGACGATCACGCCGTGCGGCGCCGCACCGGGCCCGAGCGGAATTTTCTCGAGCTGTCCGCTCTTGGGATCGAAGCGGCCGGCAAATCCCTGGTGCTGACCGCTGAACCACACCGTGCCGTCCGGCGCCGGCGCGACGTCGTGCGGATAGGCGCCGGCCGGAAGCTGGTAGAACGTCATCTCGGCGGTTTGGGCGGCCATGCCCGGCGCGAGCGCCAGCGCCGCGGCAGCGATCACGGTGCGGATCATGACGTTTCCTCCCCCGTGCGCTGGTGGCGCCGCCGCGCCGATCATTCCGCGGCTTCACGCCCGCCGCCCGGGCGCGTCCAGCGATCGGCCAGGGCGTCGTCGGAAGACTTGGCATCGACCCAAATCTTGCCACCCGTTGTCTCACCTCCCGCAAATTCGATCTGTTTCCAGAACGGCGCGCGGGTTTTGAGGTAGTCCATCAGGAACTCGGCGGCGGCGAAAGCGTCCTGCCGGTGGGCGGCGGCGGTGACGACGAGGACGATGTCCTCGCCCGGCTCGAGCCGGCCATAGCGGTGGATGACGGTGACGCCGAGCAGCGGCCAGCGCCGCTCCGCCGCCTCCACGTGGCGCGCGACCTCGGCCTCGGCCATGCCCGGGTAATGCTCGAGCGTCATGGCCGCGAGCGGGGCCCCGCTCTCGTCGCTGCGGCAGATGCCGGTGAAGGTGACCACGGCGCCGATATCGCGGCGGCCGCGGCGGAGCTTTGCCGCCTCGCTTGCGGCGTCGAATGGTTCGCGCTGCAGTCGGATGGTGGCGGCCATCTACGTCTCCGACGTGGCTAGCCCCCCGTCATCGGCGGGAAGAAAGCGATCTCGCGCGCGCCCAAAATGGCCGCGTCGCCCCTGACATGCGCCTGGTCGATCGCAGCGCGGATCACCTTCGGATTCTCGAACGCGTGGGCATATTCCTCGCCGCGATGGCTGAGCCACGTCATGAGATCGGCGACCGTCGCGATGCCCGCCGGCGGCTCGATCTCCTCCTCGGGCTTGCCGATGCGCTCGCGCACCCAGGCGAAATAGCGAAGCTTCAACACTCAATCCTCGGTCAGATGACGCACGCCGGCGCGGAAATAGTCCCAGCCAGTGTACAGCGTCAGCAATGCCGACAGCCAGAGCAGGGCGAGCCCGATCGGCGTCACGACCGGCACGACCGCATCGCCCGCCTTGCCGGCAATGAGGAACCCGACGGCGACGAGCTGCAGCGTCGTCTTCCATTTGGCGAGCTGCGTCACCGGCACGCTGACGCGCAACTCGGCGAGATATTCACGCAGACCCGAGACCAGAATCTCGCGGCAGAGGATGACGATCGCCGCCCACAGCGACCAGCCGCGGATGGTGCCGTCGGCGGCCAACATCAACAGGCACGACGCCACCAACAGCTTGTCCGCGATCGGATCGAGCATGCGGCCGAAGGCCGATTGCTCGCCCCATTTGCGGGCGAAATAGCCGTCGAGGACGTCGGTCACTCCCGCGCTGATGAAGATGACCAAGGCCACCCAGCGCAGCCACAGGCCGCCCTGCAGAATGTCCTGCCAATAGAGGCACGCCACGACCGCCGGCACCGCGGCGATGCGGGCATAGGTCAAAAGGTTCGGCACCGCGAGCCGCCGCGCTGGAACTTGTCTCGAGGTGACCGTATTCATGGATCGAAGGAATACCCTTCTCGCGCCCGCGTCAAACGGGATGCTGGCGCCGTCCCCATCGCCTTTGCCCGGCGCTGTCCGGAGCAGAGGCACGAGCACCAACTACACAAACACCGCTTCCATACATAAATATGACGCACATTCGCGGCTTGCATGCCTGTTCCACCGGGATCGATGCCGCCGCCGAAAGCCCTATCCCGCGCGCTCGTGGAAGAAGTCGTAGATCTTGCGCGCGGTCTCGGCGCTGATCCCGGGCACCTTGGCGAGATCGGCCAGCGCCGCGCGCTCGATCGCCTTGAGCGTCCCGAAATGGTGGAGCAACGCGCGCTTGCGGGTCGGGCCGATGCCGGGAATTTCCTGCAGTCCCGCCTCGCGGATGTCGCGCCGGCGCCGGACGCGGTGCGAGCCGACCGCGAAGCGATGCGCCTCGTCGCGCAACCGCTCGACGAAATAGAGCACCGGATCGCGCGGCTTGAGCTTGAACGGCTCCCGCCCGGGCAGGAAGAAGGTCTCCATCCCGGCGTCGCGATCCGGGCCTTTGGCGACCGCAACCAGCGGCACATCGATGATGCCGAGCGCCGCCAGCGTCTCTTGCGCCGCGGTCAGCTGCCCGCGGCCGCCGTCGATAATGACGAGATCGGGCCACGGTGAATCGTTGTCCCCATCCCCGATATCGATGGGCGCGCCGGCGTCTGCCGGTGCCATCGCGAGCAGCTGCGCCGAAGTGGGCGGCGCGCCCGGCAGCGGGCGCGGCGCCTCGTTCATGAGCCGCTTGAAGCGACGGCTCAGGACTTCCCGCATCATGCCGAAATCGTCGCCGGGCACGAGATCCGCGGCGCGGATGTTGAACTTGCGGTACTGATTCTTCTGGAACCCCTCCGCGCCGGCGACGATCATGGCACCGACCGCGTTGGTACCCTGGATGTGGCTGTTGTCGTAGACCTCGATGCGCCGCGGCGGCCGCGCCAGCGCAAGGATCTCGGCCAGCAACTCCAACAGCTTGCGCTGGGACGAACTCTCGGCAAGCTTGCGCGCCAGCGCCTCGCGCGCATTGGCGAGCGCGTGATCGACGAGGTCCTTCTTCTCGCCGCGCTGGGGCACGCTCACCTCGACCTTGTGGCCGCTCTTGGTGCTCAAGGCCTCGGCGAGCAGCGCGCGCTCCTCGATCTCGTGGGAGATGAAGATGGCGCGCGGGCACGGCTTGTCGTCGTAAAATTGGGCGAGAAACGCGCCGAGCACCTCGCCGGCCGAGAGCGAGCGGTCGGCCTTGGGGAAGTAAGCGCGATTGCCCCAGTTCTGGCCGGTGCGGAAAAAGAATACCTCCACGCAGTTGAAGCCGCCGGCCTGATGCACGGAGAACACGTCGGCCTCCTCGACCCCGCGCGGATTGATGCCCTGATGCGATTGCACCGCCGAGAGCGCGGCGAGGCGGTCGCGGTAGATGGCGGCGCGCTCGAAGTCGAGCGCGGCGGAGGCTTTTTCCATCTCCGCCGCCAGCTCGTCCTTCACCGCCTGGCTCTTGCCCGACAGGAACGCGTTCGCCTCGCGCACCAGCTCGCCGTATTCGGCAAAATCGATCTCGCGCGTGCAGGGGCCGGAGCAGCGCTTGATCTGGTAGAGCAAGCACGGCCGCGTGCGGCTCTCGAAGAACCCGTCGGAACAGGAGCGCAGCAGAAACGCGCGCTGCAGCGCCGTGATGGTGCGATTGACCGCCCAAACCGAGGCGAAGGGACCGTAATAATTGCCGGCGCGGGCGCGCGCGCCGCGATGCTTGAGGATTTGCGGCGCCCAATGGTCGGCGGTGATCAGGATATAGGGAAACGACTTGTCGTCCCGCAGCAGCACGTTGAAGCGCGGGCGCAGCCGCTTGATCAGATTGGCTTCGAGCAGAAGCGCCTCGGTCTCGGTCGCGGTCGAGACGAATTCGAGCGCCGCCGTCGCCGCGATCATGCGTTCGATGCGGGGGTCGTAGCCGGTCGGCCGGCCGTAGGCGATGATGCGTTTGCGGATGTTCTTCGCCTTGCCGACATAGAGCACGTCGCCCTTGGCATCGATCATGCGATAGACGCCGGGCGAGGACGGCGCGAGCTTGGCATGGTTTGCGATCACCGCGCGGCCCACGGCGAGCGGGCCGGCGGCGGCAAGGTCGATGTCCTGTTCCGACTCGGGCAGCGCCTGCTCCTCGTCCTCCTCGAGCAGCTCGGAGGCGGGATCGATGTCGCGCTTGGTGCCGTTCATGCTGCGAAGGTAAGGCCTCGGCGCGGCAGCGGCCACCCGGCGCGAACGTGCGTGCGCGCAGGGCGGCGTGTTCGCGCACCGCCGTGTCCGCCGCGCGCCGCGGGCGGATGCACAACCAAATCCATTTCGTCTTGTTTACCGCTCGGCTCCATCCGGAGGCGAGCCCGCTTCAGAAAGTATTTTAAGCATTCATTTACCACACAAAGGAGTTATCAAGGATTTGTTTACTGTAGATAAGGCTATTCTGTGATGTATTTGAAGTTTAATTCTGTCAAAATATTTAAAACTTGAATGTGTCTTTCTTACACTAGACTAGGTGAAAATTAGTAATACTGTTCAGGCCAACTGCTGCACACGGAGGGCAGATCATGAATCGCGTTGCTGTGGCGTGCGTCGGCCTATTGGCGCTAGCGGGAGGGTCGGCGGCCGCCGCCGATCTGCCGCGCTATTACCAGCCGGGGCCGGTCTACAATCCGATCTACACCTGGACCGGTTTCTACATCGGTATCAACGGCGGCGGCGGCTGGGGTCGCTCCCAGTGGGACGGCTTGGACACGTTCGACGTGTCGGGCGGCCTCATCGGCGGCACCGTCGGCTACAACTGGCAGTTCGGCCAGGCCTTGATCGGCGCGGAGGGCGACATCGACTGGTCGAGCATCAAAGGGACGACCACCGTGCTGTGCCCTGGGGGCTGCGAGACCCGCAACAAGTGGCTCGCCACCGTGCGCGGGCGGCTGGGCTACGCCTTCGACCGCTTCCTGCCCTACTTCACCGGCGGGCTCGCGCTCGGCGACATCAACGCCACCCTGCCGGTGCCGGTCTTGCCGGGCGGCAGCGTCAGCAGCGCCGGCTGGACCGTGGGCGCCGGCCTCGAAGTCGGCCTCGTCAGCAATGTGAGCCTGAAGGCCGAGTATCTCTATGTCGACCTCGGCACCTTCAACTGCGGCCTCAATTGCGGTCTCGCGCCCGGCGGCAACGTATCGTTCACCACCAGCATCTTTCGCGGCGGGGCCAACCTCCGATTCTGAGGCTTGAGCGGCACGGCGCACGACCAAGCCCCGGACCTCTGGTCCGGGGCTTTTCGTCGGTTCAACGCGTTGCCGCCATGAAAAGCCGATCTAGCCCTGCGGCGTGGTCGCAGCGAAGGCGGGCACGCGCGCGGCAAATTCGTCGAGCCAGGCCACCAGCCGCGGATGATCCCGCCGCCACGTTCCCTCGAAGCGGAAATCGCGATAGCCGAGCGCGCAGGCAAGCGCGATCTGACCCACATCGGGTGTCGCGGTGAGCGCCGGCGGCGCCGCTTCGAGCGCCGCCAGCGTGCGTGCGACTTTGCCGGCCTGATGATCGACCCATTTCGGCTCGTGCCGCTCGGCCGGCCGCCAGCGGCCTTCGTAGATCAGCAGGACCGAGGCATCCATCACGCCGTCCGCGAGCGGCTGCAGGCGCAAGGCGTGAAAACGTGCACCGGCGTCGTTCGGGACGATGCGGCCACCGCCGGCGCGATGATCGAGATAGTCCAGGATCACCCGGGAATCGAACAACACCGTGCCGTCCTCGAGCACGAGCGCCGGGATCTTGCCGAGCGGATTCTGCCGCCGCACGCTGTCGTCCGGATTCATCGTGTCAGCGGGCTCGATCGCAATGTCGCGCTCGAGCCCGAGCACGTTCGCCGCGATCCGGATCTTGCGGACGAAAGGCGAGGCGGGAGAGCTGCGCAGCGTCAACATGGAAGGCATGGCGATCGATGACCGGCGTAGCCGCGGCGGCGGCCTGCAACGCGAGCAATCGGCTGGCGACCGGCGGGCTCGCCCGTCAGCCGGTGATGACGAGGTTGACGGCCTTCGGACCCTTGCCCTTCTTGTCGGGCTCGACGTCGAAGGAGATGCGCTGCCCCTCGGTCAGCGACTTGAGCCCGGCGCGCTCGACGGCGGTGACGTGCACGAAGACGTCGCGGCCTCCGTCGTCCGGCTTGATGAAGCCGTAGCCGCGCTCGGCATTGAAGAATTTGACCGTACCTGCCATGGCCATCGGGAAACTCCCTTTCCCCGTGGTTGCTCCGCCGCCGACCCCCATGGCGCGGCGGCTCGGCCGGACATTCACAAACGGGGAAAGCAGCGGCCTTACGGCCTCCGTTACTCCGCCGGGCCCCCACAGGAGGCGGAACGTCAAAGCCAGCCCCACAAAAATAGGCTAATCCAGGGCTGTGGAAAAGTGGCGAAACTACTTTTCGCCGGCGAGCCAATCGACGCAGTAGGCGCCCTCTCCCGCCCCCGACAGGGCAACCGCAAGCTCCGGCAGCAGGATGGCCAGCTCGCCGGCGAGCGTCCACGGCGGATTGATCACGATCAGGCCGCATGCGCCGAGCCTCGTTGCCACGCGCGGCGCGGCAACGCTGAGTTCGGCGCGCAGGATCTTGGACATCCCGCTCTGGCGCAAGCGGCGCGCCAGCGCGTCGGGCGCCGCGCGCTCCTTGATCGGGTACCACGCCAGATAGGTCCCGCTCGCCCATTTGCGATGCGCGGCGGCGAGCGCTGGCGCGAGCCGCGCAAAATCGCCGGCGTCCTCGAAGGCGGGATCGACGAGCACCAGGCCGCGCCGCTCCTTCGGCGGCACATAGGCGTTGAGCGCGCTCCAGCCGTCGATCGCCACCGCCTTGCTGCGCCGGTCGCCCGCCAGATGGCGCGCGAGCGCCGCCGCCGCGTTCGGCTCGAGTTCGCAGGCGATGAGTCGATCCTGCGCGCGCAGGAACGCGCGCACGAGCGCGGGCGAACCGGGATAGGCGGTCAGCGGTCCGGCACCGTTGCAGGCGGCGACCGCATCGAGATAGGGGGCGAGCAGCGCGCGGGCGCCCGCGGCGATCGGCGCGCGCACGAGCCGGTCGATCCCGTCGCGCCATTCGCCGCTGCGCTGCGCCTCCTCTGCGGCCAGGTCGTATTGACCACATCGGCGAAATTGCCGGCGTGAAAGGCGTGATGATAATTCATGGGCGCAAAGTTATGGGCGCAAAGTTATGGGCGCACAGTTATGGGCGCAAAGTTATGGGCGCAAAGTTATGGGCGCAAAGTCATGCGCGCAAGTTCGCGGCTGTCAAAGTCGTGACGCAGCCGCCCCGCGCAAGCGCGGACTCCTAACTATCAATACTGGAAGACGGATCCCGCCGCGGAGGCGACGCACGGTCCGCGCTAGCGCGTGAGCGCTGCGCTGCCGCCGCGTACCGGCGGCATGACAAGCTCGTCGCGGCGGCAGGCGCGCGCGTCGATGTCGGGGCAGGCGCGGAAGCGAAGCTCCTTGCCGAGGCAAATGCGCACCTCGCCCAAGCGCCGGCTGCTGCAGGTCACCGCGATGCCGTCACGGGTGAGGCCGGGATTGGCCTGCACGAACGCCTCCTCGACCTCATCCGGCGTGACCGTGAGCGGCGCGCTCGGTGCGATATAAGCATCGGGGATCTTCACCGCCGCGCGCGCCTTGCGCACGTTCTCGAAATAGGCGTTCGGACTCAGCCCCGAACAGGTGCCGTGCCGGTCCCACTCGTTGAAGATCAGGCGCGGCGCGGGCATCAGATCGAGCATGGAAGCGACGATGTTGCGGTCGAGCCGCGGCGCCGGCTGCTGGCAGAATTCTGGGAAACCTTTCTCGTATTGCGGCCACAGGCCGTGCACCACGAACGAATAGGGCCGGGCGCCGCATTGCTGCTGCGGCGGCGTGCCGCGCTCGCCGGCGGCCTCGCAGAACGACGGCGACCACGAGAGCGCCAGCACGTAGAAGTCGAATTGCCCGGGCTGATTTTGGCGGCGATCCTGCGCCACCGCGATACCGGCGATCCCAACCGTGAGCCACAACGCCACCGCAGCCAACGCCACGCGACCGACACTCCGAACCATGGAACACTCCCAATCAACCCATGCGACGACGTGAGAGCGTATCACGCCGCCCCGAACGTTTCAAGAACAAAACGGAAATAAAAGTGGTTCGTTCACCGGCGGCCGCGATCGACGGCATCGCGGTGTGCACATCGCAGCGCTTTAAGGCCGCGCCATCTTGCAGGCCGGGTTGTAGGACCAGTTGCGGTCGAGCCCGACGATGCACCACTCGACGCCCCAACTGGCGCCGATAATGCCGCTATCCTCGGCGATGGAATAATGGATGATGTGTCTGCGGCCGTCCGAGATTTCGACAATGCCGCTGCAGAAGCGGCGTGGAATGGTCTGCGCGGCCCACGGGCGGAACGCGGTCTCGCGGATCTTCTCGAAATTGAGGATCCGCAGATCGGTGGCCCAGTACATGTTTTCCTTCTGGTTGAAGCGCGAGGCGATCCTGACCAGCGCGTCGCGGTAATCGCACGGCGGCAGCTTGCCCTCATATTCCGGGCCGGAGAGATAGAAATTCAATTCCAGCCAGTTGGCCGCGCCCGCCGGTGCCGCCGGCAGCGCAGCAAGCGCCGTGGCAAACGCAAAAGCGAGCAATGGCGCGCGGCCGGACATGATCGGGCTCCCCCGCA
>WNGK01005837.1_pt1 | contig 13502 bp, 7 predicted proteins | sample 5400601 | NCBI WGS metagenome assembly WNGK01 (sample SAMN13153376, study PRJNA577476) | soil metagenome | isolation source: 60 cm soil or saprolite under Garry oak tree replicate 1 | place: USA:California | collected 2016-06-15 | reverse complement strand
GTGCTCTATTTTTAGCCATGTCTCGGAGATATCGTGCGAGGGTTGATCGAGAAATACCGAGTAACTTTGCCGTACGCCGCTGGTTCTGATTTGCTTGCTGATAGACGAATCGGATGTGCCTTTTGATCGCGCTTTCCATTGACAGATCGGTACCAGCGTCGTTTTCCTGGTTGTTACTGACCACCGTAGGAAACGACTTGGCCAATTCAGGAGCAGCTGGATTTGGCTCCAGGTCGGGAGGAAAGGCGACATGCTCGGGCATAATCACCGAGCCATCGCAAAAAAGGGTCATGGTGCGCACTGTGTGACTGAGTTCGCGAAGGTTTCCGGGCCACTTGTGCTGAAGCAACTTGTCCATCGCGTTCGGATGAATGGCGGTGATGTTTTTGCCGTCTTTTAACCCGGCCATCTTCAATTCGGCGGCAATTAACGCCGGCAATTCCTCAAAGCGTTCACGAAGCGGAGGAATGAGCAGGGTAAGGCCATTGAGACGCTGATAAAGGTCTTCCCTGAATTTTCCCTGCCGCACTCGTTCTCGCAGCGAACAGTTTGACGCACAGAGGATTCGCGCGTTAGAGGTGAGCAATCTTTCGGAGCCGAGCCGCTCAAATTCGCCGTATTCGAGTACGCGCAAGATTTTTACCTGGGCAAGGGGACTCATTTCAGAGATTTCGTCCAAAAACAGCGTGCCTCCATCGGCGAGTTCGAATTTTCCTTTGACGCTTTGTTGCGCGCCTGTGAACGCGCCACGCTCGTGGCCGAATAGCTGGCTTTCGAGTAAGGTGTCGCTGATCGCCGACGCATTGAATGCGATGAACGGTCCCTTTGCTCGAGCAGAGGAATTATGGATGGCGTACGCGAGCAAAGTCTTTCCTGTGCCGGTCTCACCGAGCAGCACCACTGGCACGTCCGACTTCGCGGCAAGCGCTGCCAACTGCAAGCAACGAGCCATGGCCTGATTGCTTGTGGTCAGGTCTTCAATCCTCAGCTTGGAAAACGGTTTTTGCATTACCGTGCCGTGATCTATTGCTTCATGCTCTCACGCAACTGTCGAATTGGTTCGAAGGCGTACTCAATCAGCGTGCGTCCACCGACGATGATGTGAGCTTGTCCTCTCATCCCGACTCGCAAAGCTAAAACCTGTCCTGCGCGGGGGGATATGTCATCGCGGTCGAGTGAGCCTAGCGCAACGAAGTGAGAGCCATCAGTGGTAGTAACCGCTGACGGACTGATCCAATCGAGTTTTCCGGTCACAGCGCCGTAACGCTGGTAAGGGAACGCTTCGAAGAAATAGCGCACGCGCTGAGCGATGGCGAGTTTCGGGAAGCCAGCTTCGTTTAAGGTCATCCGAGCTCGCGGTTTCGCGTCTTTCGGTGCGAGCTGGCAAAGCACTTGTCCCTGCTGCACAAAACTGCCCACGGTTCGCTGGTCCATGGAAATGATCACGCCCTCATATGGACTCCGGACCGTCAGCAGGTTTTGCTGGGTATTTTCCAAATCTGTTTTCAGTGCGCCAATGCGCATCTTCAGTTTTTCAATTTCTGACTGCTGCTCGCCCCGCAGGCGCGCATGCTCCGTTTCTATTCGCTGCCGGTCGAGATTGACCTGCTGCACAGTGCGTTGAGCGACGCTCAAATCTTTTTCAGATCCAGCCAAATCGAGCTTCAGCTTGATAAGGTCAACTTCTGAGATACCACCTTTTTGGGCCAGCTTTTCCATACGTGTGACCAGCTCGCGGCTCGTGCTAGCATGATTTTCGCGAAATTGTACTTCGCTTTTCGCCTGCTCAATCTCAGCTTTCTTGATCTCAAGTTGCGAAGCGTAAGCGGTATTATAACGAGCGAGGCTTTCTTCCTTGCCATGTAAATCTTCGGTGAGCGTCCGGAATTGCGTGTCCCAGCCGCGAATCTCGTCGGAGCGTAGAACGAACAAATCCTCGCCGGCTTTCACAGGTTGACCCTCCTCGACCGCGACACGACTGATTACGGCCTGGCGGGGCGATTGGATTGGATCGGCGCCGGTGGCCGGAATCAGGACGAACTGGCAATTAACCGTTTCCGGTAATCGCATGACAATGACGATAAACAGCGCAAACAGGAACGCCCCGATCAGTAGCCAGGCCGTTGATCGAACGATCCAGGGCGGCGGCTCCTGCGGCGACATTTCCGATTCAGCGTCGAGAGAGCCGCGCTGAGTCAATTGTGAGCTCATGAATGAATTGTCTCAGATCCCCAGTTGTTGGCTGGAAAGGTAATAATAGAGGCCGCGTTGTGCCATTAAGTCATCGTGCGTGCCAATCTCGGCAACGCTGCCTTGTTCGAGGACCACAATGGAATGCGCTTCGCGAATCGTGCTTAAGCGATGGGCGATCACAATCGTCGTGCGGCCCCCCATTAATCGACCGAGATTTTCCTGGATGGCGCGCTCCGACTCCGAGTCGAGCGCGCTGGTTGCCTCATCGAAAATCAGCACTGGCGGATTATTGTAGATCGCTCGCGCAATCGCGATCCGCTGTTTCTGGCCACCAGAAAGAGAAAGACCTGATTCGCCGATCTTCGTCTCGTAGCCAAGCGGAAGCCGCATAACGAACTCGTGTGCCGCGGCGGCTTGGGCGGCCGAAAGCACCCGGCCGAGATCCGGCTCCGGATCGCCAAAAGAAATGTTGCGCGCAATCGTTTCGTTAAATATGTGATTTTCCTGAAGCACTATTCCGATATGCCGTCGCACATCGCGATAATTGAGAGTTTTTAGATCGACGTTGTCGAAGAGGATCGTTCCTTCTGTCGGTTCAAAAAGGCCTGCAATCAATTTGATGAGCGTCGTTTTTCCGCAACCGCTGCGGCCTACCAACGCCACCATGCGCCCTGGCGCCAGGTCGAGGGTGATATTCTTCAAAATATCGGGCGATTCGGGCCCGCCGTATTTGAAACTAACTCCCCGAAGCTGGAGGTGGCCTTCGAGACTATGCACCGGGACAAGTCGGGAACGATCATGACCTTGTTCCGGTTCCTGTTCGAAAATATCGTTTAGCCGATTCAGCAGGACAGAGGCCTGTTGCAAGTTGTCCCAAATCCCGAGAGCGCGCAAAATTCCCGCATAGGCCATCGCTGTGAGTGAGCTAAATGCGACAAAGCCACCAACACTCAGGCGACCGTGAATGACTTGCGTAGCACCGACCCACAAGAAAATGGCCGTCGAGAGAAGCCCGATGGTCTGCAGGACGCTGTCCCACGACATCACGATGAAGGTTGCCTTGAAAAGTTTTTGGGAGACGGAGAGGAACTCGTTCAGCATCGCGTCGCGAAACGCGCTCTCAGCCGAAGCGGCTTTCACCGCCTCGATCCCTTTGATGGCATCAATCTGATGCGAACTATATTTCCCCTGGCTCTCTTCCACACCTTGATACAGTGGACGAAGGACCTTTACGGACAAGTACATCAGCCCAACATAAAGCGGCGTTGTTGCCAGAAACGTGATGGTGAGCAGTGGACTGTACATCGCCATTAAAATGACTGCGCCCACGAGAAAGACTCCGGCCAGCAAGGCGCCGATCCCCTGTTGCACGGCAAATTGGCGGACTTGCCTCGCACCATCGAGCCTGCGTTGAATATCGCCTGTACGACGGCTGGTGAAGTAAGTCATCGGCAGGGAAAGAAGTTTTCGGCTCAAAAAATCGAGAACCACCGTGTCAAGACGCACCGCCGCAAATGCCAGCAGATATTCCTGGGCAAGCGTGGAGAATTGCACGAAAACGATCGCCGCTAACAAGCCAAGCAGGATCGTGTTCAATAGGCCAATGTCATGTTCGACAATGACCTTATCGACCACCAGCTGAGTGAACACCGGGAAGAGCAGTTCCAGAAAACTGACCGCAACAGCCAGCCCCAGCGCTTGGAGCAAGATGAGTTTAAACCGCGCAAGAAATGGAACCACCCACGCCAAGCTAGGTTTGCTTTCCGGCGCCTGTTCGAATGCCGGCGTGTAATCGAACAGTGCCGCGTAGCCTGTCCACTTCCCTTCAAATTCGCGGCGCGGAAGTTTCCGCAGCCCAACGGCGGGATCGGCCACACGCACGAATTGATCATCGACATCATAAAGAACGATCCAGTGATTGCCCTCCCAATGTACAATGGCCGGGAGCGGCATGAGCGGGAGATTGCGCAGCGAGATTTTCAATGCGCGCGCTGCCAGTCCAAGCTCGGTCGCGGCGCGAGAAATCGCTTTCAGACTCGTGCCGTCCGTAGCCGTGTGACAAAGCTGTCGAATTCGCGGCAAACTCACTTTCCGACCGAAATATCGGCAGATCATTCCGAGACAGGCCGCGCCGCAGTCCATCTCGTCGATTTGCATCACATGATCGATTTTGCGGATGCGCTTGCCGCGTTTCCGAAACAAACCGCGCTCGTCTGCGAACGGCTTTTCTTCGTCCTCGGTTTCGGCTAGTAGCTGTCGGCCGTCGAGCCGCACTTTATCGTGCATCTGCGTTTCGGCCGGTAAGAGTTCAGTAGTGAAATCGAGCGGAATACGCGCTTCCGATTTTGCCTGGTAAACTGCGAGCCGCTCGCTCAGTAGTTTATCAAATTCAGGAAACCGGCGCCGTAAATCATGGACCGATTTCGGCTCAAGTGAAAGCAATTGACAATTAGAGAATGCCTCTACCGACGCCGCGCGCGGCGATCCGTTCAAGACTGATAATTCACCAAAGAAATCACCTTCGCGATAAAAGGCCAGATTGCGCTCGCGTCCATCGACACCTGCGAAGGCACGTGCCCGTCCTTTCTCGATGATGTAAAGTGGTCCGGCATCGTCTCCTTCCCGAATGATTAGGTTGCCTTTTTCAAATGTGATCGGCTCTAACTTGTCGATCATGCTGCGTAACACAGTCGTCGGAAGCCGGCCGAAGTTGCTGAATTGATAAAGAAAGCTTTGCAGAGACCGACTGCGGCCGGTCGTCTCGACATATTGCTTCAACTCAGGCACGCGGTGGACGAGTTCGAGAAAGTCATCGCGATCGATCCGCAGAACATCGACCGCTGTGCTGCAACGCACGGTGGCATTTCGTGTTCCACCTTCGGCTAACGCAGCCTCTCCAAACGAATCGCTCGGTTTTAATACGCCCAATGGGATTTCCTCACCATCCGGTTTGATCTTGACCGCGCGCGCTCGTCCGTTGGTCAAAACATAAAACGAATCCGCCGGATCGTCCTGCTTTACGATCACGTCCCCGAATTCGTAGTGCTCTTCCTCCAAGAGCGGTTCAATCGCGGCGAAATGTTCATCGGCAAGAAAACGGAAAACCGATGAACGCCGCAGAATCTCGCTGTCTTGAATTTTCATTCTTTGGGAGTCGATACGCCACCGAGCCGCCGCTGGGTATATTTGCTCATAAGCTCAGAAAAATGCCGGTCGAGCAGTCGCTGATCGATCCGCGATTTAACGGTTGGGTCGTCCGCGTGCGGCTCAGTCTTGCTAATGACGCGACACAGTCCAAATCCATCACCGCGCGCGATCGGTTCGAGCACGTTCCCCGCCGAAACGCTTAGGAATCTCTGCTGGGCATCCACGGGAAGGTCCTGTAAAAGAAACTCTGAACGTCGATAAGGGTAACGTCCCTCGGTGGCAACTTCCTCCATTGACATCCCGTCTTGTTGCACGCAAAAGAGCGCTTCCCTCGCGGCATCGTGGGATTCCAGCTCGATTGCTTCGATTTCGAATCGCGTCAGGGGCAATCGTAAAGCCATCAATTCGTGTTGACGCGCCCCAGGGACAAGCAGCCTATCGCAATGCGTCCGATATGCTGCCTCGATTGCGAGCATTTCATCCAACCATTTCGAATCACGCCCCAATTTCTTCAGCCAATTCGCCCGTTGTGCTGTTTTAATGCCGTTCCGATGCAAGAATTTCCGCTCCTCGGCCGCAATCGCCGCTGGGGTCGGTTCTTGTCCTGCGCAGCGTGCCGCGAGACGCGCCATTAGATCGTTGGTGATTCGGTCCAAATCTCCGGATAAAATCAATTCCGTCAGGAACGACCGGCGCAGGTCGGACGACGCGGACTGATATTCCACTTCATCCGGAACGATCTTTTCGCGAATCGCGGTGGCAAAATATTGACGAGTAAAATAGTCGCTGAAATCATCGAAAGTCAGGCCACGATTTGCCAGCCATGCTTGCGTTTCCTCGGTAGTGATCAAATCATATTCGTAACGAAAAGCTTCTGCCGCACTGGAAACTGCGGCCTCGTCCAAGTCTAAGTCTAGTTCGTCCGCGCGTTTTTCGGCTGCGACTTCATCAAAAAATTCTTTCCATTTTATCTCCAATTCGCCTCTGAAAATGGCTGCATCGATTGCATCATGCGCCGTATATGACTGTTCTGCGCACGCGCACACTACCAGATCAAAACCTGGGTCCGCGGTGACCATTAAAGGCAGTTTCTACAGCGTTCCGCGAAGAAAGTCGAGCCTTTGTCGTTAACTGGCGGCAATCAATGATTTGACCTGCCAAGGCAGCAAGCGCACGGTTCGCTTCGCATGATGGCGTCCCCTTCGCTAAAGGTTCTACTCGCGAACTCGATTGACTATGCGGGAATGTTCCCGCCCTGCAGCCTTGCGCTCGAGCGGACCCTGCAAAATCAAGCGGGATATGTGCGCTCGCCCGATCGACGTCGAACGGCTGCAATATCGACGCTCTAAGGTAGGGGCGGTTCACCTGAACCGCCCGATTCTCGCTCGCATTTTCCCATTCAAAATCTTCCCTTCGGCGTTTTTGAACCAAGACAACGTTAACCACGCGTAGGAGTCGCGATCGGCGATTTGATTGTCGATCTTTCGGTGCTCGATCCTTCAGCATGGCTCCGCAGCTTGCCTCCTGCGATTAGCGCAATGACTCATCGCCTATCACTTCTAACTTTCCCGTCTGTGGCACCGCTTCGCTAAAGGTTTGATCACCCACTGAAACTGCATTCATCGTAGGACCCGTTGCGCGGGGATCCACGCTTCGAGAGAGTCCTGCCACATTCGCACCAAAACAAGCAGCTTCGAAGCAAATCGCTTGGAACAGTTGGTTGATTTTGCTTTCGCGCTCGACGAGCGAACAAAAAAAAGGGAATGATTACTTACGCTGATTTCCAGTCGCATTCGGAACACGTCGGCACGAGGGCTCCAAAAATGAGCCAGAACAGCGCCAATCTGAACTCAGACGCTCCACTCTGTTTCCCAATTTGTTACAAAATTTCTGGGAACGGATCTTTGCATAAGGGGCTTGCTAATTAACGCTAAAGAGCGGCAGTTTTTTGGTCCATCGCGGTCGTCCGTTACGGCGCGCTCCAAGAAATTCCCAACCGTATAAGTGCTTGGCTTGTACATGCTGAGGGTGGCTCTTTAGGCGAGGGACTACGCGGGGTTGGGATCGTTCTTAGTCAAGCGTAGGGTACGTTCCCTCGCCTATAGCCCGGTAAGCCGGGTTGACGCGGGATTCGCTCCTCGCGGTCAACTGCATCATTGAAATGTTGCAAGGGATATGAACCCGTTGCTTCCCGGACTCCCGTGACTGCCTCGGCATCGTGTAGCCAGCGTTGGACAACTCCAGGGTGGATGATTTCTCTCAATCCAATTCAATAACTCGCCGCGCAGTCGCATTACGAAAAAGGTGGCGGTGTCTGGTGTAGTTCGCACGCAAAGTCAAATATGTGTTCAAAACTGAAGCACGAGGGCTCCAAAAATGAGCCAGAGCAGCCTCAATCTGAAGTCAGACGCTCACTCTGTTTCCCCAATTTGTTATAAAATTTCTGGGAACCGGATCTTTGCATAAGGGCTTGCTGATTAATTAAATAACGCACCTCATTTTTAGGGCTTTACTTAACTTCGAAGCCCTGGCATGATTCCTGATTACACAGAACTGAGTTGACCGTAACCGATCAACAAAACAAGAAAGAGAGAATAAGAATGAAAAGTAAAACGAAAACCAACAAAGTGCCGAAGTCAGCTAAGACCAGGCTTAGTGACCTGACACCGAAGAAAGAAGCGCGTGGTGGCAAGTATCCTGCGGCCGTTGCACCCGGTGGGGGTCCAGCACCGACGCCGCCCGGCTACAACCCGCCCAGCGCTTCTTTGAGGAAGCGTCAGATAACTGCTTGAGTTGCACGTGCTGAAGGTCGCCTTAGGCGAGGGAACTGGGCAGAGGTATCCCTCGCTTAAAGGCGAATAGGCAGATGGGGCTATGGAATCGGCGCCCTTACGATCAGCTCCATGATAGAAGTGCCCAACGCACAGGTCTAGTCGCTTGCGGGCTGTCAGAATGAGACAACTGCCTCGGCGCTATGTAGCCGGGGAGTGGCTCCTCCCCCAGGGTGGATGTGGTTCATCCAGGCGGCGAGGCGGCGGGCGCCTCCATGAACATCATCGGGTTACTCAAAGCTTTCGATTACCGAGCAAAAACGCTGCCGTCGATGAGCTGACGCAAATAGTTCCGCGCAATCACCGAAGTGTGTTTAAAATGAAGCACGAGGGCTCCAAAATGAGCCAGAACAGCGCCAATCTGAACTCAGACGCTCCCTCTGTTTTTCCCCTTAGTTATAAAAACCTTTGGGGAACGGATCCTTGCATAAGGGCTTGCTGATTAACGGTTAAGTAGCGCGCCTCCTTGTTAGATCTTGACTTAACTTCGAAGTCCTGGCACGAATCCTGATCATCCCAAACCTGAGTAGTTAATTGCACCGAAGAAACAAAACAAGAAAGAGAGAATAAAAGATGACAACCAAAAAGAAACAAAACAGCAAAGTGCCGAAGTCAGCCAAGACGAGGTTCAGTGATCTGACCCCCAAGAACGACGCGCGTGCAGGCCAACTGCCTGTTGTGAATCCAGGGGCGTCGGCGGCGCCGCCCAGCGCTTCTATAGTCACGAAGAAGCATCTAATCAAATACCCGCCACCGTCGCCGTAGCCGCCGCGCCACACGTGCTGAAGGTCGCCTCAGGCGAGAGAGTGCTCTCGCCTGAAGGCGGTGGCGAGATGGATTGGGGATTTGCTGCTCGCAGCTGCATGAATTGAAGTCCCCAACGCACACAGATCCATAGCTTGTCTGTTCGACGAGCAGCGTTAAAAATGAGATGATTGCATCCGGCGGTTTCAGGTCATGTTTGGGGCATTTCGGCCGAGATCCAAAAAGGGAGATCGAACTGGAAATCGCGGGTGTTTTGTTCATGGACGTCGTTTGGTTGTTCGACGCTTTCCATTAACGACCTTTGGCTGACTTCGACACTTTTTCTTTCTTTTTGCTTCTGTTTAATCTCCCTGCTGCCGGTCCCCTTCGAGACGGCGATCCCGAGTCGGCGCCGCCTCTCAAATTCCAAGAAGAAGTATGTAACTCTATAACTGTTTGAGTTGCACGCGCTGAAGGTCGCCTTTTGGATGAGGGACTGCGCAGGCGTTGGATCGCTTTGAACAAGCGTCGAGGTAAGTTTCGTTTCTTGATCCCTCGCCTGAAGGCTGCAGCCAGATTGATTGGGGATTCGGTCCTCGCGATTTAGCTGCATGATTGAAGTCCCCAACGCATACAGATCCATAGCTTCCGGGCTGACAGAATCCCATGACCGCCTCGGTCTTGAGTAACCGGGAGTGGCTCCCCAGGGTGGATCTGTTTCATCCAGGCGGCAGGCGCCTTCGAAATCTAGCGCCCGCAATTTGTGGTTTTTCTCAACTAAAAAGTTATCGGGCTTACAATCACGCCATGCCCACCCGGCAGCGTGAATGTCGGCGACGATCTTCGCCATCTGCGCGCAATAGTCCAGCATCCGTCGAGTTGACATTCGCTGACGGCTGGCAAGCACCTGCTGCAACGATTTTCCGGCGATCCGTTCCGTTACGAGATAGTAACAGCCGTTTGCCCGGAACGTTCTAAGGACGCGCGGCACACCGGCGGCGCCAGTCAATCTTAGAACTTCCGCTTCGCGTTTGATTCGAAAAAAGCCGTCGCGGCCCAGCCAGTCAGTTTCTCCATAGCGTCTGCCTTCTTTAATCACGCAGAGTTTCCGTGGCATAGAGGAAACATCGCGGGCTTGGTAAATTCCGCCTCGCCCTCTCTGGGTTAGCGCCTCATAGCCGGTGTAGTCGGTTTCTAATGGCGTTTCGACCTCCAGCGCGGCCTGCGAGCGGACCGATTGAAAGGGATCAGTCAACCAGTGTGGAACCGCGGCGCGAGGTCCCCGTGAATCCGGGACAAGTTTGCCGTCCGGGCGCGCAATTGCAAGCACCCGCTTCTTGCGAAAAGTGGTTTTGAGACGTATTGAAAAACTGCCGTACCTGTAGTAAACGCAGGATCGGTTTCGCAGCGCGTTGTCGTAGGGAACCATCGGGGCGGTGAATTTCGCAGTCAGAGCATGAAGCTCGGACGCAATGGCGGCTGCGGCTTCTGCCGATTGTGGGTAAACGGTAACAAACTTGCCTACCTGACTGAATCCGTAATAGATCCCAGAGTTAAGCTTGTGTAGCTCGGCAAGGGACTTCGGCGCTTTGAACCATATCCCGCGCCGCTTCAGGTAAGGGGCAATCAAGCGCAAAACAGCGCACGCAGACAGGATGGTTGCCGAAACGTGAAGCTTCCAGCCTTGAGACAAATCACCGCGGAGTCGCTTGCGGCTGTATCGCCAAATCGAGCCTTTGACTCGAATCGGCAGATAAGCGTCGCAAAGCTGTTGCCATTCGTGTTCCGCTTTGCGAACTAATGGATTCAGCCAGCGGTCCATCAACGAAAATTCCAGTACTTAATGCTCACGCGGTCGTGCCGGCGCCGGCCCCGATTCCGCAGCCAGCTCTGGTCTCTCACATTCTTGTCTTCTCCCATTAGTGTGTTTGTGTCGTCTCATCAGAAAGAAAACGCAACACCGATGAACGCCGCAGAATTTCGTTGTCTTGCGCTTTCATTGCGCTGCTACAGGAGCGCCGAGCCGTCGCTCGACGTGCTTGTTGACGAGTTCCGAGAAATGGCGATTAAGGAGTCGTTGGTCGATCCGCGATTTCACTCTTGGGTCATCCAAGCGGGGCTCGGTCTTTTTCACAATGCGAAACAGTTCGAACCCATCGCCTCGCTCGATCGGTTTGAGCACCTGACCAGCCGAAACGCACAGGAATCTCTGCTGGGTTTCTATGGGAATGTCTTCCAAAAGAATCCACACTTGCCGATAAGGATACCTTCCCTCTCTGGCAACTTCCTCCATCGACATTCCGTCTTCGCGCACGCAGAACAGCGCTTCTTTGGCGGCATCGAGCGATTCGAACTCGATGATCTCGGTTTCGAATTGCGTCAGAGACAAACGCAACGCGGCCAATTCGTGTTGACGGGCTTGTGGCACAAGCAGCGCATCGCTCCGGATCCGATAGGCTGCATCTATCACAAGCATTATATTGAACCACTCCGAGTCGCGCCCCAGCCTTTCCAGCCAATCCGCAAGTTGCGACGGTTCAATGTCGTTACGATCAAAAAACTTTTGCTCTGCGACTGCAATTGCGCCTGGATCTGGGTCCTTTTCAGCGCACTGCGCTGCCAGGCGCCACATTAACGCGGTCGTCATCCGGTCCAATTCTCCAGAAAGAATCAATTCCGACAGGAACAACTCGCGTAACTCGGGCGACGCGGACTGAAATTCTACGTCAACTGGAACGATCTCTTTATGAAACGCGTTCGCCCAGTAGTGGCGGGTAAAGTAGTCAATGAAATCATCAGGGGTGAGGCCACGGTTCCCCAGCCATTCTTCTGTTTCCTCGGCAGTGATCAAATCGTATTCGTAACGAAAAGCGTCCCGCGCACTGGAAATCGCAGCCCCATCTAAATGCAAGTCTAGTTCATCGGAGTACCTTTCAGCTTCGACCGTTTGGAGAAATTCTTTCCATTTTATCTCCAATTCGCCCCTGAAAATGGCAGCATCGATGCTGTCGCGCGCCGTATATTCCTGTTCTCCGCACGCACACACTATCAGATCAAAACCTGGTCCCGGGGTGACCATTAAAGGCAGTTTCTACAGTGTTCCGGAAAGAAAGTCGAGTCTAGTCACTAAATATCAGCAACCAATGATTTGACCTCCCAAGGCAGGAAACGCACGGTGTCGCTTCGCATCATGCCGGTCGCTTCAGTTCAGGCTCTGCTCACGAAGTCCATTGATTATGCGGGAATGTTTCCGCCCTGCAGTCTTGCGCTTGAGCCTGCCTTGGAAAATCAAGCCCAGTATGTCCGTTCGGGTGACAGTTGGATGCTCGGCGCATTCGTGCTTTTCGTTGAACAATTCGACGCAGCCAGGCAATCGCTTTCGCAATTCGATCCTTCGCATCCGCTGCGCGTTGCGGCGCTTGGTCCCAAGACTGCCAACGCCGATGTCTTTCTTGACGCGCTGGATCACGCGGACGCGGCGATTCGTTCGTTGTCGAGCAATGTCGATCTAGTGTCGATCAGTCATCTGGAAATGGTTTTGCCGCCCGATGCCGACCTTGGATTATTAGACGAGGCGAGGTCAATCGTCGTTGATTTGCCCGTTTTCTGGGAAGCGCCTCCGGAACGAGCCCAACAAATCATCGCGTTGCTGGCCGAACATAACTCCGATGCCGACGTGGCGACCTTCGGTTACAAATTGCGCACCGGCGGAGTGACAGCTGATGCATTTCCTACGTCCGCGCAGATTTCCGAAGCGCTGGTGACGCCGGCCACGCATCAACTCCCGATCAAGTTCACGGCGGGGCTGCATCATCCCATCCGTCAATTTCGCGATGAAGTGAAAACAAAAATGCACGGATTTCTTAATGTGCTCGGCGCCGCGGTGCTTGCAGCGGAGCACCGGTGGGATGCGCATCAAACCTCCATGCAGATTCGTTTTCGTTTACTGACGATCTTTTCGCGTGGCGCGAATGGAGGATCGATATCGAACGGCTGAAATATCGGCGGAAATTCGTGACGTCGTTCGGCAGTTGCAGCTTTGATGAACCGCGCGAGGATTTGCGCGCGCTCGGACTTCTTTGATTTTCAAAACAGAAGATAACAAAGATAACCAAGACAAATCACAAATCCTTCGTTGCCTTCGTTTCCTTCTGTTTAAGTAAAGATTCATGAATTCGGCTCTGCTCAGTTTTATTGAAGTCTCACCTGAGTCCCATTTCCCAATCCAAAATCTGCCGTTCGGCGTCTTTCAACCTAGAGACGGTAAGGCGCGCGTGGGCGTTGCCATCGGGGATTTGATTGTGGATCTTTCGATTCTCGAAGAGCTCGGTCATTTTCAGTCAGAGTTTCAGGACCGAAGGGTGTTTTCAGAGGATTCGCTGAATTCATTTCTTGCGCTGGGCCGACCAGCGTGGCGAGGGACGCGCGAAATCCTTCAACATCTTCTGTCGGCTGAGACAGCGACGCTGCGCGATGACACGCGGCTGAGCGAAAAAGTTTTTCACGCACAAAAGGACGTCACGATGAAATTGCCGACGCGCATCGGCAACTACACCGATTTCTATTCGTCATATCATCACGCGCACA
>WNGK01008382.1_pt1 | contig 13503 bp, 13 predicted proteins | sample 5400601 | NCBI WGS metagenome assembly WNGK01 (sample SAMN13153376, study PRJNA577476) | soil metagenome | isolation source: 60 cm soil or saprolite under Garry oak tree replicate 1 | place: USA:California | collected 2016-06-15 | reverse complement strand
ACCGCCGCAGCGGCAGGGATCGAGATCCCGGTCTTCTGCTACGAGCCGCGGCTCGGTGAGGCGATCGGCGCCTGCCGGATGTGCCTCGTCGAGGTCGAGGGGATGCCGCCGAAGCCGCAGGCCGGCTGCACGCTGACGGCGCAGGACGGGATGGTCGTCAAGACCGCACGCACCTCCGAGATGGCGCGCGTGGCCCAGAACGCCACGCTCGAGTTCATCCTCGTCAATCACCCGCTCGACTGCCCGGTCTGCGACAAGGGCGGCGAGTGCCCGCTGCAGGACCTGACCTTCCGCTACGGCCCCGGCAACACGCGGATGACGTTCGAGAAGCGCACGTTCGAGAAGCCGATCCCGATCTCGCCCGCGATCTCGATCGATCGCGAGAGACGATGATCGCGACCTTCGAGGACGAGCCTTACACCGGCGCGTTCACCGGCAACGTGACCGAGCTGTGCCCGGTCGGAGCTCTCCTGCCGACGCAGCCGCGATTCGAGATCCGCCCGTGGGAGTTCCAGGCCGTGCCGAGCGTCTGCGGCCTCTGCCCGGTCGGCTGCAACATCGACGTCGACCAGCGCGAGGGCAAGGTCAAGCGGATCCTCTCGCGCAACCACCCCGAGGTCGACGAGGGCTGGCTCTGCGACAAGGGGCGCTTCGGCTTCTCGCACCTCTACGCCGAGGACCGGATCACCGAGCCGCTGCGGCGCGTCCGCCGCCGCGGGCTGGAGGAGATTTCCTGGGACGACGCGGTCGACGACGCCGAGCGCCTGCTTCGCGAGGCGGACGGCCGGGTCGCGGTCGCTCTCTCCGGCTCGGAGACGACGGAACAGGCGTACGCGCTCGCCAAGCTCGTCCGCGTCGGTCTCGGCGCCCACACGGCGATGCTGCCCGAGGAGATCGGCGACGAGCTCGACGCGTTCCGCGTCCCACTTTCGGCGATCCGCGACGCCGAGCTGATCGTCGTCCTCGGCGACGACCCGGTGGTCGAGCGAGCGCCGATCGTCGATCTCTGGCTGCGCAAGGCCCGGCGCGCCGGGGCCGAAATCGTCGAGATCGGCCCCGCCGGAGACGTCCAGGTCGCTCCCGGGACGACCGCTCGGGCGTGCCGCAACCTGAAGCGGGGCGAGCTCGGCGACCGCCTTCGCGCCAGCGAGCGAGCAATCGTGATCTGGTCGGGCGGCGGTGCGGGCGGCGGCTCGCATCTCGCCGCGCTCGCGGCCAACCTCGGCTTCGCGGACAGGCCCGGCTGCGGCGCCTTCTTCCTGCCGGAGACGGCGAACGGCCGCGGCGTCGCCGAGGCGTGGGCCGCGGCGTCGGACGAGGAGGGCCCGGAACCCGAGCCGCTTGGGCTGCTGATCGTCTCGGGCGACGAGGCCGCCGCGAACCCGAACGTGCGCGCGCTGGCCGAGCGCGCGGAGCGCGTGCTGGCGATCACGATGTTCCACTCGCTCGCCGCCGGCTGGGCAGACCTCGTCCTCCCGGGGACGAGCTACCTCGAGCGCGACGGCACCTACGTCAACCTCGAGGGCCGGATTCAGCGACTACGCCGAGCGGCGATCCCGCCGGCGCCAGACGAGCTCGCCTGGATCGCCCAGCTCGCCGCGCGCTTCGGGCTCGAGCTCTCGCCCTACCCGTCGCTCGTCTTCGCGGAGCTGTCGGAACGCGTCTTCGGCAGCGTCACCTACGAGGACCTCGGCGAGGAGGCCCGCTTGCCTGGACGCGTCCCGCTCGAGGCCGCCCCGGCCGAGACCCCCGACGAGCCGGTTCCGCCGAAGGCAACCGCCGGCACCCTGCAGCTGCTCCGCTACCGGCCGCTCTTCTCAGGCGCCGCGGTGGAGCGCGTCCCGGAGCTCCAGTTCCAGCGGCCCGCGCCGGAGATCGAGCTCTCGGCGAGGGATGCCAAGCGCCTGGGCGTCAAGCGCGGCGAGCCGGTCAACGTCCGCTCGAACGGAACCTCGGTCGAGCTCCGCGCAGCGATCAACAAGCGTCTGAAAGCCGGCGTCGCGCGCGTCGCCGAGGACCACGCACGCGACCTGCATCCCACGGTGGAGGTGAGCAAGTGAGCGAGCCGTGGTGGATCAGCGCGATCAAGGGCTTCGTGATCATCAACCTCGTCCTGTTGACCTTCGCCTACACGACGCTGCTCGAGCGCAAGGCTCTGGGCCGCATGCAGCTCCGCTACGGCCCCAACCGCGCCGGCCCGTACGGGCTGCTCCAGCCGATCGCCGACCTGGTCAAGCTCGTCCGCAAGGAGAGCTTTTTCCCGACCGCGGCGATCGACATCCCCTACATCCTCGCGCCCGTCGTCTCGGCTTTCACGGCGCTGGCGGCGTTCGCGGTCATCCCCTACGGGAACGGCTGGAACATCTGGCACTACCACGTCAACGGCGTCGTCGCGAACGTCTCGATCAGCCTGATCCTCGTCTTCGCGCTCGGTTCGATCGGGATCTACGGCTTCATTGTCGGCGGCTGGGCGAGTGAGTCGAAGTACTCGCTGCTCGGCTCGATGCGTACCTGCGCGCAGCTCGTCTCCTACGAGGTCTCGCTCGCGCTCTCGGTGCTCGGCGTCGTGATCACGGCCGGCTCGCTCTCGCTCGTGAACATCGTCCACAACCAGGCGCACTCGCTCTGGTACGTCGTCCCGCAGGCGGTCGGCTTCCTGGTCTTCCTGATCAGCGGCGTCGCCGAGACGAGCCGTGCCCCCTTCGACCTGCCCGAAGCAGAGCAGGAGCTCGTCGCCGGCTACCACACCGAGTACTCGGGGATGCGCTGGGGCCTGTTCGCGGCTGGCACTTCCCCTTCGCCCACGGAGTCGACTTCCTCGGGCCGCTCTGGTTCTTCCTCAAGCTGCTCGCCCTGCTCTTCGTCTTCATCTGGCTGCGGGCGACGCTGCCGCGGCTGCGTTACGACCAGCTGATGAGCTTCGGCTGGAAGATCCTGCTCCCGGTCGCAACGATCAACGCCCTCGTGACGGCGCTCGTGGTGGTGTGGGTCAATTGAGTCCACAACCAGTCGACACACTCAAGGGTTTCGGGGTCACCTTCAAGCAGATCTTCAAGAAGCCGCTGACGCTGCAGTACCCGGAGTACAAGCGCCCCGTCTACCCACGCTTCCGCGGCCGGCACCGGCTCTGGCGGCACGAGAACGGACTCGAGAAGTGCGTCGGCTGCTCGCTCTGCGCCGCCGCGTGCCCGGCGGACTGCATCCGGGTGGTCGCCGCCGAGAACACACCCGAGAACCGCGTCTCGCCGGGCGAGCGCTACGCACGCATCTACGAGATCAACATGAGCCGCTGCATCTTCTGCGGCTACTGCGAGCTCGCCTGTCCCTTCGATGCGATCACGCTCGGCAACGACTACGAGTTGGCCGAGTACGACCGCGACGACCAGATCTACACGAAGGACATGCTGCTCGCCGAGCCGATCAAGCGGGTGCCGGTCGCGGACGCCGACCTCTACGACACCCCGATCCCCTACTACAGGACGTACTCGTAATGGCGAACGTGGTCGTCTGGGCAGTCTGGATCGTCGCGGCCTTCAGCTGCCTCGCCTCGGGCATCGCGGTCGTCACCTTCACCAACCCCTTTTACTCGGCCCTCGCGCTGATCGGCAATCTCGCCTCGCTCGCGGTCCTCTACCTGCTGCTCTCGGCCGAGTTCGTCGCCGCGGGCCAGGTGCTCGTCTACGCCGGCGCCGTGATGGTGATGTTCCTGTTCGTGACCGCCTACCTCGGGGGACGCGCCGATGCGCCTTGGGCCGGCGGGCCGAGCTGGCAGCAGTTTGGCGCGGTGTTCGCAGCCGGGGCGATCCTCGTCGAGGTGATCGTCGTGATCGGGCTCAAGGCAGGCGGGCGGCTCTCGCACGAGGCCAGGATCGACGCCGGCTTCGGCTCGCCGCACCGGATCGGGCGCGTGTTCCTGACCGACCACCTGCTCGCGTTCGAGATCACCTCGATCGTGCTGCTCGTGGCGGCGGTCGGCTCGGTCATCCTCGGCGCGCATTCGCGCCGCCCGCCGACGACCGGCGAGCGGATCCACGAAGGAGAGGTCCGTGCGGGGCCCTGATATCGCCTGGTACCTCGCGGTCGCCGCGTTCCTGTTCGCGACCGGCGTCCTCGGCGTGCTGCTGCGCCGTAGCCCGCTGATCGTGCTGCTCTCGCTCGAGATCATGCTCAACGGCGCGAACCTCGCCCTGATCGCGTTCTCGCGCCTGCACGGAGAGTCGAGCGGCCAGATCTTCGCGCTCGCGGTGATGGCGGTCGCCGCCTCGGAGGTCGTGGTCGGCCTCGGCCTGATCGTCGCCATCGCGCAGAAGCGGCTCGACCTCGACGTCGACAAGCTCAGCTTCCTGCGCGGGTGATCGTCGCCGCCTGGATCTGCCTCGTCGCGCCGCTCGCCGCGGCGCTGCTGATCACGCTGCTGGGAACGCGCATCTCGCGACGCGCGGCCGCCTACGTCTCGACGACATCGGTGCTCGGCGCCTTCGCCGCCGCGGTCGTGGTCTTCGCGAAGCTCTGGAGCGAGGCGCCGTCCGCGCGCTCGCACCCGTCGACCGCCTGGGAGTGGCTGACCGCGGGCAGCTTCCACGTCGGCCTGCGCATCCTGGTCGACCCGCTCAGCGTCTTCATGATGCTGATCGTCACCGGCGTCGGCTTCCTGATCGTCGCCTACTCGATCGGCTACATGGAGGGGGACGAGGAGGAACGGCGCTACTTCGCCTACATGGCGCTGTTCGTCTTCTCGATGCTGCTGCTCGTCCAGGCGGGGAACCTGGTGATCCTGCTCGCCGGGTGGGGCCTCGTCGGCCTCAGCTCCTACCTGCTGATCGGCTTCTGGCACGACCGGCCGGCGGCAGTCGCAGCCGCGAAGAAGGCGTTCGTCATGAACGCCGTCGGCGACGCGACGATGGCGCTCGCCTTCTTCCTGCTGATCCAGCACAAGCAGACGCTGAACTTCCCCGACGCGTTCGCGGTCGGGCCGGGCCACGGCTGGCTCGTCAACCTCGTCGCGCTCGGGCTGCTCGGAGGCGCGGTCGCGAAGTCGGCGCAGCTGCCGCTCCAGACCTGGTTGCCGGACGCGATGGAGGGTCCCACACCGGTCAGCGCCCTGATTCACGCGGCGACGATGGTGACCGCAGGCGTCTACCTGATCGTCCGCACGCACGCCGTCTTCGAGCAGGCGCCGCACGTCCAGGAGCTGGCCGCCGGGCTCGGCGCCGGGACGCTCTTGATGGCCGGACTGATCGCGCTCGTGCAGACGGACATCAAGCGCGTGATCGCGTACTCGACGATGTCGCAGATCGGCTACATGTTCGTCGGCGCCGGTGTTGGGGCCTACGCAAACGCGGAGTTCCACCTGTTGACGCACGCTTTCTTCAAGGCGCTGCTCTTCCTGGCGGCCGGGCTCGTGATCCATGCGCTCGCCGGCGAGCAGGACATCCGCAAGATGGGCGGCGTCGGCCGGCTGATGCCGGTGACGCGGATCACGTTCCTGATCGGCTCGCTGGCGCTCGTGGGCGTCCCGCCGTTCGCCGGCTTCTTCTCGAAGGACCCGATCATCGCAGCCACGATGACCCGCGGCTGGTACGGCTACATCCTCTTCGCGGCTGCGCTGATCGGAACGTTCCTGACGGGGCTCTATGCCTTCCGCCTGTTCCTGATCGTGTTCCCCGGCGAGCCGTCGCCGTTCGTGCGCGAGCACCTGATGCGCGGCTCACACGCGGCCGGGATGGAGGGGGCGCACGCCCCCGACCATGATCACGACGCCCACGAGCACTCGGGCGAAGGGCCGTTCTCGATGACCGCGCCCGTGCTCGTGCTCGCGGTGCTGTCGGTCATCGGCGGCTGGATCCAGTGGGCCCCGCTCTGGCATCCGATCTCGAACTGGCTCGACCCCGTGGCCCCGCCGCTCGCGGTTCCGACCGACACACAGGAGGCGCTCGCGAGCCTTTTCGCCGTCCTGCTGGGGCTGGCCGGAATCGGCGTCGCCTGGCTGATCTACGGCGCCCGACAGCCTACGGCTCCTAGGATCACGTCACGGGTCCCTCTTTGGAGCCGCAGCCTTCTTGAGCACAAGTTCTACTTCGACGAGGCGTACGACTTCGCGTTCTACCGGCCCAGCGTCGCGCTGGCGAAGGCGCTCGGCCGCTGGATCGAAGGGCCGATCATCGGCGGGTCGGTCAGGGAGCTCGTCGCGGGCATCCGCGACGCAGCGGTCGGCACGAGCCGCCTGCAGACGGGACTCGTCCGCTCCTACGCGCTCGCGATCGCCGCGAGCCTGGCCGTGATCACGATCGTCTTCGTGGCGGTGCGCTGACGTGGGCTGGCTGACGACCGCGCTGATCCTGCTGCCGCTCGGTGGTGCGCTGCTCGTCTGGGTCTTCCCCTGGGACGGGTTCACGGCGGGCTCGATCGCACTGCTCGTCGCCCTTGGCGAGGTCGGGATCTGGATCGAGGCGCTGGTCCGGTTCCACTTCGACCGCGGCGGCCTGCAGCTCGACCAGCGGACGAACTGGTTCAGCGACCTGCACGTCTCCTATCACGTCGGCATGTACGGCTTCTCGCTCTGGCTCGTCGGCCTGACGGTCGTCGTCCAGGCGGCGGCGATCATCTACGCGTTCTGGGCCGGCCGCACGGGCGCCCGCGCGTACTTCGGGCTGATGCTGCTGCTGACGGCGGCGATCGTCGGCGTCTTCACCGCCCAGGACCTGCTGCTCTTCTACGTCTTCTGGGAGGCCATGCTGCTGCCGCTGTACGTCCTGATCGGCGTGTGGGGTGGCCCGGGGCGGCTCGGCGCGACGATCAAGTTCGTCATCTACACGATGGCCGGCTCGCTGCTGATGCTCGCCGCCGTGATCGTGCTCGGGCTCTCGCAGGGAACGTTCGACCTGACCGCGAGCTGGCAGAGCTCGAGCGACTGGTTGTTCCTGGGATTCGTGGCCGCCTTCGCGGTCAAAGCGCCGCTCTTCCCGTTGCACGCCTGGCTGCCGGACGCCTACCGCGAGTCGCCGCCGGAAGTCTCGGCCGTGTTGAGCGGAGTCGTCTCGAAGGCGGCGATCTACGGCTTCATCCGGATCGCAATCACGAAGTTCCCGGAACCGACGAAGGACTTCCGGACGGTGATCCTGGTGCTGGCGGCGGTGGGTCTCATCTATGGGTCTTTGTTGGCGTTCCGCGCGCCCGACGTGCGCGGCGTAATCGCGTACTCGTCGCTGGCTCAGATCGGATTGATCACGTTCGGCGTCTTCGCGGTCAACGACCTGGGGCTGAACGGCGCCGTGCTGCAGATGGTCAACCATGGCCTGATCACCGCCTCGCTGTTCCTGCTCGCCGGCGGAATCGAGCGGCGTGCGACGACCGGCGAGTTCTCGCGGCTCGGTGGCTTCGCGCGAGGACGGCCGATTCTCGCGACCGTCCTGATGACGACCGGAATCATCGGGCTGGCGGTGCCCGGCTCGTCCGCGTTCGCGGGCGAGTTCGAGATCCTGGCCGGCGTCTTCACCCGCGGCTGGGGGTACTCGGTCGTCGGCGCGGTCGCGATCGTGCTCGCGGCCATGTACATGCTGCGGCTGATCTCGGCGGTTCTGCACCGCGAACCGGGGCCTGCGGTCACGCCTGACGCGCTGGATCTGAGGCCGGCCGAGCTGGGCGCGATCGTGCCGCTGCTCGCCTGCTTGCTCGCGCTGTCGGTTTGGCCGGCGGCGATCACGGAGCGGTCGTTCACCAACGACCGCGCGCGGACGGACGTGAACACGCAATTCGAGGCGTCGCCGTGATCCCCCGCCCGCACGTCGACTGGTTCGCGCTCGCGCCCGAGCTGATGTTGCTCGGCGCCATGGGCTTCGCGCTGATGGGCGCTGTGCTGCTGCCACGCCAGAACCGCCGCGACTTCGGGGCGCTCGCGGCGGCCCTCGGCTTCGCCGGCGCGTTCGTCTACGCGATCGTCATCTACGTCCACACGCCGGAGGCGCAAAGCGTGATCGCCGACTCGGTCCGCCGCGACCGCTTGGGCGCGCTCGCGCAAGTGATCATTGCGGGCGCGGGCCTGCTGACGGTCGGCGTCGCGTACGCCGACCGGATGCGCGACGAGCACATCGCCGAGTTCTACGCCCTCCTGGCCGCGGCGGGCGCCGGCATGTGCTTCCTCGTCACGGCGAACAACCTGATGACGCTCTTCCTGGGGCTGGAGTGGTTCTCGATCTCGCTCTACATCCTCTGCGCGATCGACCGCGAGCGGGAGAGCTCGCTCGAGGCGGGGCTCAAGTACCTGATCATCGGCAGCTTCGGCTCGGCCGTGCTCCTGTTCGGGTCGGCGCTCGTCTACGGAGCCACGGGGGAGCTCGCCTTCAACCGGATCTCGGACGCGATCGGCGCCCAGCACCTGACCGGCGACGCGCTGCTCGTCGCAGGCCTGGCGATGATCATCGTCGGCCTCGGCTTCAAGGCCTCGGCGGCGCCCTTCCACATGTGGACGCCGGACGTCTACGAGGGGGCGCCGACGCCGGTGACGGGCTTCATGGCCGCCGCGACAAAGACGGCGGCGCTCGTCCTGACTCTGCGGGTGCTGCGCGAGGCTTTCCCGCAGGAGGCCCACCTCTGGACGATCGCGATCGCGGCGATCGCCTGCGCGTCGCTTGCGGTCGGCAACCTTGCTGCGCTCGTCCAGCGAAGCCTCAAGCGGATGCTCGCCTACTCGTCGATCGCGCAGGCCGGCTTCATGCTGATCCCGATCGCCTCGGACAACGCGATCGGCGGCCGGGCGCTCCTCTACTACCTGATTCCGTACTCCGTGATGTCCGTCGGGGCCTTCGCGGTCATCACCGCACGAGAGCGGGAGCTGGCGGCGCCGGTGACGCTCGACAACCTCGCGGGGATGGGCTGGGAGCGACCGCTGCTCGGCGTCGCGATGTGCACGTTCATGTTCGGCTTCGCCGGCCTGCCGCCGACGGGCGGCTTCGTTGGCAAGTTCTACGCCTTCTCGGCGGCGTTCCGGCACGGCTGGACGTGGCTCGTGATCGTCGGCGTGGTCGCGACCGCAGTCAGCCTTTACTACTACCTGGCCGTCGTGCGGGCGATGTACATGCGGCCGACCGCAGAGCTGCAACTGGCGCCGACTCCGGTCCCAGCCGGCGCGATTGCAGCGGGCGGCTCGCCGCCGCGCGACGCAATGCTGCAGGCGACAGTCCTGCTGGCCATGGGCGGAACGATCGCCTCGTTCGTCGCCGTGCAGCCGCTGATCCATGTCGCAAAACAGGCCGCAAGCTCGCTGCCCTTCTAGGGACTGTCCCCGCAGGGGACTGTCCCTGTAAAGCTCACGACCCTAGAACCGGTTCAGGGACAGACCCCTATCGGGGACTGTCCCTAAGCTCGGCCGCGAGCGCAGCAACGGCCTGCAGGCAGAAGACCACGACACAGGCGATCAGCGCCGAGCGGGCCACGGCCGGCACGGAGGGGTCGCCAACCGACGGGGCCCGCGCGGCGGTCGCGACCAGCAGGAACGCGAGCACGAACGCCCAGGCGAAGGCGTGAGTCGGCTCCGCTTTGCCGTCGAGCCGGTCGGCGACGCAGCGAAGACCGGCAATCGCCGTCAGCGGTACGGCGAGCAGCAGGGCGTTGAAGGCCAGCGTGTGAGCTCCGAAGTGATCGGCGAGCGCGGCACCGAGGACGAGGGCGATCGGAGACAGTCGACCGAAGATGCTGGCGGATTCGGCGGACGGAACAGGTCTCCTGCGTTACGCTCGCGGAGTCAACGAGGAGGAGGGTGAATGCCGGACGTTTCCGTTACCTGGCTCGGTCACGCGGCCTTTCGAATCGACAGTCCGAACGGCAAGCGGATCTACGTCGACCCGTGGCTCGACAACCCGAAATGCCCAGAAAACGAGCAGAAGCCGGAGCGGGCCGACATCGTCGCCGTCACCCATGGCCACTCCGATCACGTCGGCAGCGCGGTCGAGATCGCGAAGGAGTTCTCGCCGGAGATCGTCGCGCTGGTCGAGCTGAAGGGCTGGCTGGGCAATCAGGGCGCGGACGTCGGTGAGGTACCGGGTCCCAACAAGGGCGGCACCGTCGAGATCGACGGGATCAAGTTCACCATCGTGAATGCTTTCCACTCCGGCTCGGCTCCCGACGGGAGCTACGGCGGCGAGCCGGCCGGGATCGTGATCACCTTCGAGAACGGCACGGCGATCTACTTCGCGGGCGACACCTGCGTCTTCGGGGACATGCAGCTGATCGGCCGGATCTACGGCCCCGACGTCGCGGTGCTGCCGATCGGCGGTCACTTCACGATGGATCCGCGCGAGGCCGGAGTCGCGCTCGAGCTGCTGGGGACGAAGCGGTGCATCCCGTGCCACTACGGCACCTTCCCGCTGCTCAAGGGCACGCCGGAAGAGCTGAAGCAGCAAGCGCCGTCGGACGTCGAGATCCTCTCGCTCGAACCTGGGGAGACGATCACGGTTTGAGAGAACGCTGGTTCGGAGCCACGGGCAAGCGGGTTCCAGAGCTCGCCGTCGAGGGAGACCCGCTCGTTCCGCTCGCTGAGGCGCTCGTGCTCGACGACGTCTCCGACGACGCCAAGCTGCGCGAGGCGCACGCGGCGGGGACGCCCGTCGTCGTGCGCGCCGGCTCCGCCGAGCAGATCGTGGCCGCGCTGAAGCGGCCGGAAGTGGCGAGCGTCCTCGTGCCCGAGAACCACCCTGAGCTGCTCGAGCTCGACCTCAGGGAGCTGACCTATGGCTAGAAGAACTATCGCGACCTATTCGATCGCCGCCTGCGACCTCGACGCGGGCCAGTGGGGCGTCGCGACGCAGTCGAAGTTCCTCGCCGTCGGCTCGGTCGTCCCCTGGGCCGAGCCTCACGTCGGAGCGATCGCGACCCAGGCTTACGCAAACCCGCGTTACGGGACCGAAGGCCTCGGCCTCCTGCGGGAGGGACTCTCCGCCGAGGAGGTCGTCGGGCGTCTGACGGCTGCAGACGACGGACGGGACCAGCGCCAGCTCGGCGTCGTCGACCGTGAGGGCCGCAGCGCGAGCTTCACCGGCGCCGAGTGCCTCGAGTGGGCGGGCGGCAGAACGGGTCCCTGCTACGCCGCGCAGGGCAACATCCTCGTCTCGGCGGCGACGGTAGACGCGATCGCCGAGACGTTCGAGTCCGAAGGGCACGCTGGCCGAGCGCCTGCTGGACTGCCTCGACGCGGCCCAGGCAGCCGGCGGCGACCGGCGCGGCCAGCAGTCGGCTGCGCTGCTCGTCGTCGAGCAGGACGGCGGCTACGCGAAGCTTTCGGACACGATCGTTGAGCTCCGGGTCGAGGATCACGAGCTGCCGCTCGAAGAGCTTCGCCGCCTCTACCGGCTGCACGAAGCGCTCTTCGGCGAGACGCCGCGCGACGAATGGCTGACGGTCGACGACGCGCTCGCGAACGAACTCCGTGACCGACTGGCGAAGCTCGGCTACGACGGCGAGCTCGAGGATGCCCTCAACAAGTGGGCCGGCAACGCTAACCTCGAAGAGCGCGTGGACGGAGCCGCAGAGATCGATCCGATCGTCCTGGAAGAGCTGCGGGAGCTTTCGTGAGCACGCTACGCGTCCAGTTTGGCTGGAGACCTCTAGTCGGAATCCGGTCCGAGGTGCAACGAAACGCTCACGAGGTTGCCTGATGAGCTCTGGCTACGAGGTCGCGCACATCGACGAGCTCGAGGAGCTGCCGATCAACAACGGCGAGTTCGTCTGGCGGCCGGTACGGCGCCGCTTCGGGATCACGGCCTTCGGCACGAACGCCTACACGGGGAACGCCGGTCAACGCGTGATCGAGGAGCATTTCGAGCGCGACAACCACCAGGAGATGTACGTCGTCCTCCGTGGCCGGGCGACGTTCATGCTGGACGACGACGAGATCGATGCCCCGGCAGGGACGATCGTGTTCGTCCGACCCAACACGAGGCGGGGAGCGATTGCAGCCGAGGACGATACTGCCGTGCTCGCCGTCGGCGCCAAGCCGGGAGTCGTCTTCGAGCCCTCGCTCTGGGAGGACGTGTTCGCCGCCAACGCGTACGCCGACAAGGGGGAGCTCGACAAGGCGCGGGAACTCTTCACAACCTTGCTCGAGCAGCATCCAGATGCTTGGCAAGGCCACTTCAACGCCGCCTGCCTCGAAGCGCGCGTCGGCGACAAGGAGCGAGCGCTCGAGCACTTGGAACGCGCGGTCGAGCTCGAGCCGGAGAAAGCGCGCGAGTTCGCCAGGACCGACTCGGACTTCGACTCGATCCGCGACGACGCGCGCTTCTCAGCTCTGGTCGCCGGGGAGCCGGACTCCGGCGGCTAGCTCGCGCACCGCCGGCACCGGATCGCCCTCCGGTCGAGCCAGAAGCAGCACCGCGCCGTAACCGTCGGCGCCTGTCAGTGAGTCGACGAGGAGCTGCAGCCCCAGCGCGAGCGCGAACGCCTTGTGGGCCTGCTCGCCGCCGAAGGGGACGAGCTCCTCCGGCGTAGCGGCGCCGGTCAGCACATCACCGTAGGTGACGGCGCCCATCGAGACATCGGCGACGATCGGTTCGCCGTCGGAGCTCGGGATCGCGATCGCAAGCGGGTTCGTGCCGGCGAGCTTCGGCCCGCCCGCGGGAGAGCCGAGGCGAGCCGGCGAGGTTGCGGTCAGCGCCGCGACGAAGCCGCCCTCGGCGAGCTTGCGGACCCAATAGCCGAGCATCCCAGTCGGGAAGCAGTGCGCAGCGACGATCACGCGCGCCCGCTCCGGAGGGTCCGCGAGCTGCGCCTCGACAATCGCCGCGAGCGTCAGATAGCCGAGCGCCCCGCGACCATCCCAGCGCTCGAAGCCGCCCTCGGCGATCTCCACCTCGGGCCTCGCGGACGGGTCGAGATCCGGCAGCGTCGCCAGCCAGTCGACGCGCGAGAGCCCGTGGCCGGTCCGGCCGCGCCGCTCGGCGTCGACGAAATGGTCGGCGAGCGTCTGCGCGTCTTCGCCCGAGAAGCCGAGCGCACGGAGCTTGCCGGGAACGTCGGTCAGGAGAGAACCGGGAGCGACTTCACAAAGCCGACGCCCTGCTCCCGGCGCGTCTCCGCGATCGCGTCGGCAACCGCCGAGATGGCGGCGGCGGCCGGGGTGTCCGGATTCGCGGTCACCAGCGGCTCGCCCGCGTCGCCGGCCTCCCGCAGGCTCGGATCGAGCGGCACCGAGCCGAGCAACGGGACGTGCAGGTCGTCGGCGAGCTCCTGCCCGCCGCCAGAGCCGAAGACCTCGCCGCTCATGTTCTCGACCACGCCGAGCAGGCGCATGTTTGTCTTCTGCGCCATCAGTGCCGCCCGGGCGGCGATCTCTTGTGCGAGCGGCTGCGGCGTCGTCACGATCACGGCCTCGGCGCGAGGCAGGAGCTGGCCGAGCGAGATCGAGACGTCACCGGTGCCCGGCGGCATGTCGACGACGAGCGTGTCGAGCTCGCCCCAGTGCACGTCTGAGAGGAACTGTTCGAGCGCGCGGTGCAGCATCGGCCCGCGCCA
>WNGK01006011.1_pt1 | contig 13504 bp, 15 predicted proteins | sample 5400601 | NCBI WGS metagenome assembly WNGK01 (sample SAMN13153376, study PRJNA577476) | soil metagenome | isolation source: 60 cm soil or saprolite under Garry oak tree replicate 1 | place: USA:California | collected 2016-06-15 | reverse complement strand
TGAGCCGGGCCCGCACGCAGGTGTACGAGCCGCTGCACCGGTTCACGATCGAGGTGCCGTCCGACACGCTCGGAGCCGTGCTGCCCGCGCTGGCCAGGCTGCTGGCCGTCCCGCTGACCCAGACCGTGCGCGGTTCACTGTGCGTGGTCGACGGTGAGATGCCGGTCGCCGCCGTGCACCGGATGCGGTCGCTTCTGCCCGGGCTGACCAGGGGCGAGGGGGTGTTGGAGAGTGCGTTCGACCACTACGAGCGGGTCCGCGGCGAGATCCCGGTCCGGGCGCGGTCGGACCGCAACCCGCTCAACCGGAAGGAGTACCTGCTGCGCGTCGCCCGCGGGGTTTCCGGGCTCTGACGCTGGCCGCCCGCGTCGCCGGGTGACACGAGAGGTAACGGATTGACTACCAGACGTAATCGCCGACTCCGCATTAATTAGCACCAATACCGGACACAATAGCGTTATGCCATTAACAATGCGTAGCCAAAGACGGGAGTATTACTGTTAAGTAGGATGTCAATTTCATAAATGACCGGCTGCGGCGGCTATGAACATGCTATATCTCATTAATCATAAGCTGCCCTGATTGATTTGACAGGAGGCCGCGGCCGATGAATCCGAGAGTCAGCGTGCCCGGTCAAGCCGCCTTGGCGTACTGAAGCAGGCGCCATGACCTACCCGGGGGCACGGGCGGTGTCCACCGGCGGCTTCGGCAGCGGGTACTCGCGCTGGCGCTGGCCGGGGCGGTGGTCGCCGTGGTGACCGCGCTGGCAGCGCCACGCGCGGTCCGGATGCTGACCAGGACGAACCCTGACCCGTCGCAGCGGGCGGCGGTGGCGGCACGCCATGCGGCCGTCTCCTGGATCACGCGGTGGGTTTCCGACAGCGCCACGATCTCCTGCGATCCGCTCATGTGCACCGACCTGCGCGAGCACGGGATAGCCAGCATCCGCCTCGCGCGGATCCGCGTCGACGTGCCCGACCCGGAAGGCTCCGACGTCGTCGTGGCCACCGAGGACATTCGCAACCGCTACGGCCGCCGGCTGGCCGGGGTCTACGCCCCCGCGGTGCTCGCCAGCTTCGGCCGGGGACAGGCCAGGATCGATGTCAGGGTCGTGCCGAACGCCGGGGCCACGGTCAGGTACCGGCGTGCGCTGCGCGAAAACGAGCGGTTCAGGCGGTGGGCCGGCCGCGCGTTGCTCGGCAACCGGCGCGTCACCGAGTCCGAGGCGGCCGCGAAGCTGCTGGCCGGCGGCAGCGTGGACTCTCGCATTCTCGCGACACTTGCGCTGGTGGCAAGGATCTGCCCGGTGACCGTACTGAAGTTCGGTGGCGCCGCTCCCGGCGCGAGCCCTGGCATGCCGATGCTCTCGATCGACCTGACCGCCGCCAACTCGGCCGGCGACAGCGCGGTCAGCGAGGGATACGCGAGGGTCGAGACCCCCGGGCCGCTCGCGATGATCAAGGCTCTCCTGGCGGCCCAGGTTCCGCCGTTGCGGGCAGCCAGCTTCCGCGCACGGACATCACCGGAAGGCATGGAGTATTTGCACATTGTCTTTGCCGCGCCGACGGTCGTCTGGTTTAACGGTTCTCCCTGAAGTGACCGGTATCCCCGAATACAAGGAGGAAGAATGAAGCACGTAAGGTTAACGTCGGCGCTGTCGGCTTTCCGTCATGTACTCGCCGCGTGCGCTCTGTCGCTCGGCTTGCTGTCGATTGCCGCGCCGGCTACCTCGGCGGCGACGCCCGCCGGCTGGCTGAGACTGGCGCATTTGTCGCCGAACACGCCGGCGGTGGACGTGTACCTGTACGCGTTCGGCAACTCGCACGCTCGCGTGGTGCTGCATCACGTGAGCTACGGGACGGTGTCGCCGTACCTGCCTGCACCGGCCGGGGTCTACACGGTGGCGATGCGGCCCGCGGGAGCGGCGTCGTCGTCCGCGCCCGTGCTGTCGACGGCCGTGCACGTGCACGCGGCAGACGCCTACACGGTGGCGGGCATGGGCCCGGCGAAGGGCCTGCGCCTTCAGGTGCTGAAGGACCGGCTGACCAGCCCGCCGGGCCACGCGATGGTCCGCGTGATCCAGGCGTCTATGCGCGAGCACCTGGTGACCATCCGGGCCGGCACCGACCTGATCGGCAAGAACCTGGCCTTCGCGACCGCGACGTCATACCAGCCCGTGTCGCACGGCCGGCTGACGGTGCGCGCCGCGGGCGAGACCGAGCATGCGCTGTCCACGCTGACTCTGGACTCGGGCACGATCCACACGCTCGTGGTGCTGGACGAGCCTGGACACCTGCGGATCGACAACCTCACCGACGCCGCGGGCAGCAAGTTCCAGCCGGACGGCGGTGGCCCTGCCACCGGGCTGGGCGGCACCGCGCCGCCGCGGGCGTCGAGCATGACCTGGCTGGCCTTCATCGCGGCCGGCCTGCTGCTCGCCATGACCGGGCTGATCAGGTTCCGCCGCGGTCGTCGCACCGAGTTCCCGATGCGGTGACGTGACCCGGGGACGGCATGCGGCCAGGGCGAGCCGGCCGGCAGGACTCCGCACTCTGCTGGCCGGCTCGCTGGTCGCGCTCGGCGGCCTGACCGGCCTGGCGCTCAACATGAGGACCGGCGTGAGCGCCGGCCCGGCCGGGCCGGTCCCGCACGTCGCGGCCCCGCGGGGGCGAGCGGCGGCGCTGGCGAGCGCGTCCCAGAGCGGTCGCGTGCCCGCGCCGCTCTTCCTGGTCATCCCGGCCATCGGCGTCCGCACCCGGCTGGTCCAGCTCGGCACGGCCGGCGACGGCACGCTCGAGGTGCCTCAGCACGCGGACGTGGCCGGCTGGTACACCGCGAGCGCCAGGCCGGGAGCGATCGGCCCGGCCGTCATCGCCGGGCACGTCGACTCCCTGACCACGCGCGGAGTCTTCTTCCTGCTGCGGTCCCTGCGCCCCGGCGACCTGGTCTACGTCGTGCGGGCCGACGTCTCGGTGGTCAGGTTCGCGATCACCGCGGTGAAGCTGTATCCCAAGGCCGGCTTCCCGGCCGCCGCCGTGTACGGGCCGGTGCCCTACGCCGCGATCCGGCTGATCACCTGCGGCGGCACCTTCGACCATTCGACCGGCCACTACCTGAGCAATGTCGTGGCGTTCGGCGACCAGGTCGGCCGGGCTAAGCCCCGACCGGGCGGCTAGCGGCCCTCGAAGACCGGGGACCGCTTCTCCGCGAACGCGCGCGGGCCCTCCCTGGCGTCGGCGGACATGAACACTTCCATGCCGATCCGGGCCTCGACCGCGAACGCCTCGTTCTCCGCCATGCCCTCGGTCTGCCTGATCGTGCGCAGGATCGCCTGGACGGCGAGCGGGCCGTTCGCGGCGATCTGGCCGGCCACCTCGAGCGCCCTGGACAGCGCCTGGCCGTCGGGCACGACCTCGCCGATCAGGCCGATCCGCCGCGCCTCGTCGGCCGAGATGTGCCGGCCGGTCAGCAGCAGGTCGGCCGCGATCGTGTACGGGATCTGCCTGACCAGCCTGACCGCTGACCCGCCGAGCGGGAACAGCCCCCAGCGTGCCTCGGAGATGCCGAACCGCGCGCTGCGGCCCGCGATCCTGATATCGGTGGCCTGGAGGATCTCGGTGCCGCCCGCGATCGCGGCGCCCTCGACCGCGGCGATCAGCGGCTTGGCCAGGCGGCGCCCCTTGAGCAGGGCGTCGATGACCGACAGGTCCATGCCCCCGTGGCTGAACGAATCTCCCGGCGGTGCTGCCGTCATCGCCTTGAGGTCGGCTCCGGCGCAGAACGCCCCGCCCGCGCCGGTCAGCACCGCGACCCGGATCTGCGGGTCGGCATCGACCTCGTCCCAGGCCTGGCGCATCAGCGCCATCATCGGCCCGCTGAGCGCGTTGCGCGCCCGCGGCCGGTTCATCGTGACGACGAGCACGTGCCCGCGCCGCTCGATCAGCGCGTGCGGCGGCTCTGGCTCGTGCCGGCCGGCATCGGGCTTGCTGCTGTCCGGCTTGCTGGCGTCTGAGTTGCTGCTGTCTGAGTTGCTGCTGTCTGGCTCGCCGGTCGCGGGCATCGCGGGCATCGAGGTCGTATCTCCTGTTGGCCGAGTCTTGCCCGAAACGATAACAGGTTCTAGTTTCGACCCATGGCACTCAATATCGCCGACCTGTTCGAGCACGCCGCGGATGTGTTCGCCGACCGGACGGCGGTGGCTTGCGGAGACCGGCACGTAACCTACCGTGAGCTAGACGAACGCGCGAACCGGCTCGCGCACCACCTGGCCGGAATCGGGGTGGGCCGCGGTGATCACGTCGGCCTGTACGCGCGCAACTCGATCGAGGCGGTCGAGACCCTGATCGCGTCCTACAAGCTCAGGGCGCGGGCGGTGAACATCAACTACCGGTACGTGGCCAGCGAGTTGCGGTACATGGTGACCGACGCCGACCTGGTCGCGCTGGTCTACGACCGGCAGTTCGCGCCGCTGGTCTCGGCGGTGCTGCCGGACGCGCCCGGGGTCCGCGGGGCCGTCGTCATCGACGACGGCACCGCGGCCGTGCCGCCCCGGGGGGACGGTCCCCCGGATCCCCCCGCAGGGGACCCTGACTCCGTCCCCGGCACCGGCTACGACCAGGCGCTGGCCGGCGCATATCCGGACCGCGACTTCGGGCCGCGCAGCGGCGATGACGTGTACCTGATCTACACCGGCGGCACGACCGGTTATCCCAAGGGCGTGCTCTGGCGGCACGAGGACATCTGGCGGACGCTCGGCGGCGGCATCGACTTCCTCACCGGCGACCCGCTGCCCGACGAGTGGGAGCAGTCCAAGCGGGGCGCCGCCGGCAACGGGCTGGTGAAGTTCTGCGCGGCGCCGCTGATCCACGGCAACGCGCAGTGGGCGGCGATCGCGGGCCTGTTCGCCGGCGACACGATCGTGCTGCTGCCCAGCTTCGAGCCGCACGCGATCTGGCAGTCGGTGCAGCGATACAAGGTCAACGTGCTCGTCATCATCGGCGACGCGATGGCCAGGCCGCTGGTCGAGGCGCTCCGTGAGGACGGCTACGACGTCTCCTCGCTGGTCGCGGTCTCCTCGAGCGCCGCGCTGTTCTCCCCGGTGGTGCGGGACGCCTGTCTCGCCGCGCTGCCGAACGTGGTGTTCACCGACGCGATCGGCGCCTCGGAGACCGGGTTCACCGGCATCAGCTTCGTGAGCGCGGGGTCGAAGACGAGCGGCGGTCCCAGGGTCAGTCCGGGCCCGCACACCGTGGTCATCGACGACGACGGCCGCCGGGTGGGCCCGGGCGAGACCGGCAGGCTGGCCAGGGGCGGGCACGTACCGCTCGGCTACTACAAGGACCCGGTGAAGACCGCGGCCATGTTCGCCGAGGTCGACGGCGAGCGGTATGTCGTGCCCGGCGACTTCGCCAGGGTCGAGGACGACGGCACGATCACCCTGCTGGGCCGGGGCAACCAGTGCATCAACACCGGCGGGGAGAAGGTGTTCCCCGAGGAAGTCGAGGGCGCGATCAAGGAGCACCCAGGCGTGTTCGACTCGCTGGTGATCGGGATCCCCGACGAGCGCCTCGGCCAGCGCGTCGCCGCGATCGTGCAGCCGCGCCCGGGTGCCGATGTGGACGTGGCCGCCCTGGAGGTGGTGGTGCGGCAGCACGTCGCCGGGTACAAGGTGCCGCGCACGGTGTGGCTGACCGACGAGATCGGCCGGACGCCGAGCGGCAAGGCCGACTACGTGTGGGCCCGCCGGTTCGCCGACCAGAAGCTGGCGGCCGACCCCGCGGCTCCCGCCCCTGCGGCCCCGGCCGCCCCTGCGGCTCCCGCCCCTGCGGCCCCGGCCGCCCCGGCCGCCCCTGCGGCCTCCGCCGCCCCGGCCGGCACCGAGACGGGCGGCTAGCGATGCCGCTGCGAACGCCGCTCTGCGACCGGCTGGGTATCGACTACCCGATCGTCGGCTTCACCCCGTCCGAGCACGTCGCCGCCGCGATCAGCAAGGCGGGCGGACTCGGCGTGCTCGGCTGCGTCCGCTACAACGGCGCCGACGAGCTCGAGACGGCGCTGACCTGGATGGACTCCAACACCGACGGCCGCCCGTACGGCGTCGACGTGGTGATGCCCGCCAAGGTCCCGGCCGAGGGCAGCCAAATCGACCTCGGTCAGCTCATCCCGGCCGGTCACCGGGAGTTCGTCGACCAGACGCTGCTGCGCCTGGGCGTGCCGCCGCTGTCCGCCGACGAGGAGAAACGGTACGGCGTGCTCGGCTGGCTGCACTCGGTCGCGCGCGCCCACGTCGAGGTGGCGCTCGGGCACCCGGTCGCGCTGATCGCCAACGCGCTCGGCTCGCCGCCCGACGACGTGATCGCGGCCGCGCACGACCACGGCATCGCGGTAGCCGCACTGGCCGGCAAGGCGGAGCACGCGGTCAGGCACGTCGCCCGCGGCGTCGACCTCGTGGTCGCGCAGGGCTACGAGGCGGGCGGGCACACCGGCGAGATCGCCAGCATGGTGCTGATCCCCGAGGTCGTCGACGCGGTAGGCGGCGACGTGCCCGTGCTGGCGGCCGGCGGGATCGGGTCGGGGCGGCAGGTCGTCGCCGCGCTCGGCCTCGGCGCGTCAGCGGTATGGATGGGTTCGATCTGGCTGACCACGCAGGAGTACACGCTCGGCATCGGCGTGTCCGGCCTGCGGGACGCGCTGCTCGCAGCGACGTCGTCGGACACGGTCCGCTCGCGGATTTACAGCGGCAAGCCCGCCAGGCTGCTGAAGAACGAGTGGACCAGGGCCTGGGAGGATCCAGATGCCCCCGAGCCCCTGCCGATGCCGCTGCAGAACTTGCTGGTCAGCGAGGCGCATCAGCGGCTGATGGAGTCGGGCGACCCGGCGGTGGTGCCGATGCCGGTCGGCCAGATCGTCGGCCGGATGAACACCGTGCGCCCGGTCGCCGAGGTGATGGCCGGCCTGCTCGCCGAGGCGGACGAGGCGCTGAACCGGCTCGGCAAGCTGCGCTGACCGGAACAGACGGCCCGCCGCTCACCGCCAGGCGGGCGGTGAGTCAGCAGTGGAACTCGGTCAGCGTCCTGCCGCCAGCGGTCCCGACCGCCCAGAAACCGCCGCCGCCGGGCACCCTGGTGATGCCGAACAGCCAGTCGTCGCCAGCACCCGGGCTCGGGCTGGCCGCGGTCGTCCACGCGGTGCCGTTCCAGTGCTCGGCGAGCGTACGGAACGCCGCGCCGACCGACGCCCGGCGGGCGCCCACCGCCCAGGCGCTGTGCGTGCCGGTCGCCGCCACCGCCTGGAGCGAGTTGAAGTCCTTGCCCGGGCTGGCGGCCGGCACGACGGACCAGCCCGAGCCCGTCCACCGCTCGGCGAGCGCACGCGTCTGGCTGCCCCTCAGGTAGCTGCCGACCGCGAGCGCGTACCGGGCCGCTGGCACGGCCACCGCCTGGAGGAACCTGTCTCCGCCGCCGGGGTTGGCGGTGGTCGCGACGGTCCAGGCTTGCCCGTTCCAGCGCATCGCCAACGTGCGGCCGAACGACACCGAGTCGCTGCCGACGGCCCACACCGGGCCGCCGGCCGCCGCGGCCGCGCCGAACAGGAAGTTGTCGCCGGACCCGACGCTCGGGCTGGGCACGATGCTCCACTTAGAGCCGTTCCAGTGCTCGGTCAGCGTCCGGCGCTGACTATCGCCCCGGTAGCCGACCGCCCAGATGTTGGTCGCGCTCCTGGCGACTGCGGCGGCGAGCGTGTTCTCGCCGGTTCCCGAGTTCGGGCTGGGCACGACCGACCACGTGGAGCCGTTCCAGTGCTCGACCAGGGTGCGGAAGCTGGTCGTGGTCTTCTCGTAGAAGCCGAACGCCCAGGCGTTGCTCGCCGTGATGGCGACCACCGCGCTGAGCGTGTTCGTGGTGTGGAAGCCGCTGGCCGGCACGATCCGCCAGCGGGCGCCGCCCCAGTGCTCAATCAGCGTCTTGTACGCGCCGCCGGTGTTGTACGAGCCGACCGCCCAGACGTCCCGGCCCGACGTGGCGGCTGCCGCATGCAGCGTCGCCGCTCCCGTGCTCGGGCTGGGCTTGACGACCCACCCGGTGCAGGCCAGCGGGCTGGCCGCGACCGCCGGCGTGGCGGCGAGCGCGGGAGTGAGCAGGGCGGCCACCGCGGCGCTGGCTGTGCCGGCGGCCCGGGATCGGGCCCGGGTCAGGTTCGCTCAGGCAGGCGCGGTGCGCGGCGACGCACCGGCGTGATTCTCAGGGCTATCTCTGCGCCCGGTCCTGCATCTCCCAGGCATGCTCGAGGACGTGCCAGGCGATCCGGCGGGCTGCGTAGCGGGTGGTCCAGCCGTTCGGCACTACGGGTGAGCCGTCCGAGGGCGCGCCCACCACGGCGGCGATCACCTCACGCAGCTCCTCGATCGCGGCGATGTCGCCGATGGCCGACTGCTTGAGCTTCACCCCGAGCTTGCGCGCGTAGGCCGTCTCGGCACGGGTCACGTGGCCGATGATCTCGTCCCGGTCCCGGCCGCCACCGCGCGGGCCCTTGCGCAGCTCGGCTAGTGACGCGGCGGCGATCTCGTCGAAGGTCATCCAGGCCGCGGTGACCAGATCTGCCAGGCGGCGGGCCGCGGCCGGGGTCACCTTCGCCCGCTCCGCCTTGGCGGTGATCTGCGGGAACGGGCGGCGGCATTCGGGTGCGGCGAACGCGGTCGCGGGACCGCCGGGCATCCGCTCGACGACATGGAACGCGACCGTGGACGGGAAGCTGACCCCGGCTTGCCCGGCTACCGGCGCGTACCGCCGGGCGTAGCTGGCCAGCGCCTCCAGCGCGGCACCCTCGCCCCGGCCGGCACGGCACCAGCCGGGCCAGTCCAGCGCGGAGGCGACCGTCTGCTTCGGGGCGACCTCGAGGCAGACGGCGATCCGGCCGGACGACACGCCGTGATCCTCCCATAGTGGACCGGCGAGCACACAAGACCGCCCTCGTGCCGCCCGGGTGCTGGCTATCGGCCAGGCAGCGATCGCGGCAGCCCGAAGGATGGGAGCACGCTGCTTTCGAAACGGGTCATGGCGCAGATCCGGTCGCCGGTGAGGGTGAGAACGAACAGGCCGGTCCCGTGACGGATGCCCGCCGGGGCACGCAGGTAGGCCCCGAACGCCGGCTGACCGTTGGCCCGCGTCGGCACGAGGTCGAACCTGCGGCCCGCGCCGAACAGGCTGGCGCAGAAGCGGGCCACGACGTCCCGGCCCTCGTACTCGAATGGCATCGGCGGCATCGAGACGAAGACGTCATCGGTCAGGAGGGCCACCAGCGCGTCGAGATCGGCGGCTTCCCACGCGCTGACGAACTTCGCCACGGTCACATCCTCGGCCGGCGAGCCGGAGGCGGGAGGCGGTTCGCGGCCGGCGGCCGCCGGCCGTGCGTGCTGCAAGCTGGCCCGCGCCCGTTTGAGGGCACTGTTGACCGAGTCGACGGTCGAGTCGAGCATGCCGGCGACCTCGCCGGCGCGGAACCCCAGGACGTCGCGCAACACGAGGACAGCGAGCTGGCGTGGCGGAAGGACCTGGAGGGCGGTCACGAAGGCCAGGGAGATGGCTTCGGTCTGCTCGTATCGGGCCTCCGGGCCGGACGGAACGCCGATGGCACCTTCGAGGAGGGCATCGGGATATGGCTGGAGCCATACGACTTCGCCGAGGCGGGTCGGCTCGGGCGGGTCAACCTGGGGCACGTCCCACTCCCTGGCCTGGCGCCGGCTGGCCGAGCGACGCGCGTTGAGGCACCGGTTGGTGGCGATCCGGTAGAGCCAGGTGCGCAGCGAGGCACGTCCCTCGAACCCTGCGAGACCCTGCCAGGCGGCCAGCAGCGTGTCTTGAAGCGCGTCTTCGGCGTCCTGGAAGGATCCGAGCATCCGGTAGCAGTGCACCTGGAGCTCTCGCCGGTACGGCTCGGTCAGCTCCCGGAACGCGTCGCCGTCCCCGGCCCGGGCCCGTGACATCAGGTCGGCTGTCATCACGCTCACGGTAGCGCCCTCTTCTTCCCGTGCCTTACACGCTCTCATCCCGATGCAGACACCGGCCGAGGTGCGAACTGGGCGGTTGGCCGGCGCCCACTTTCCGGCGTCGCGGTGTCTGTATCGGTGGCTTCTGATAACGCCGGCGAAGAGGAGAACCGAAATGGGAAAGATCGTCGTGAGCGAAAACGTCACGCTCGACGGAGTCATCCAGGACCCGGCCGGTGACGAAGGCTTCAGGTTCGGCGGCTGGGTCGGCCTGATCAAGGACAGCCCGCAGCTCAGCAAGCTCGCGCTCGACGAGGCGCTGGGCGCCGGGGCCTTCCTGCTGGGCCGGCGGAGCTACGAGTGGCTCGCTGCGCGGTGGCCATCCCGGAGCGGCGAGCTGGCGGCCAGGCTGAACAGCATGCCTAAGTACGTCGTGTCCTCGACCCTCGAACATCCCGCCTGGAACAACTCGACGGTCCTCAAGGGCGACGTGCTGCACGAGGTCTCGAAGCTGAAGCAACAGCTCAACGGGGACATAGTCGTCCCTGCCAGCTTCCAGCTCGTACGCACGCTGATTGAGCACGACCTGGTCGACGAGCTGCGGCTGAAGATCTTCCCGGTCGTGCTCGGGGCCGGCGAGCGCCTCTTCGGCGAGACCAGCGATAAGAGACCCATGCGCCTCCTCGACACCCAGACCGTCGAGGGCGGCATCGCCTACCTCACCTACCAGCCCGTCCGGGACGTCTAGCAGCCCAGTTCAGGAGCACTTTCAATGGTTACCCCACTGGTCAGCTCACGAATCGGCGTGAATTCTCACGGCCAGGGGTGCTGGGCCGCCTTATCCCCAGAAGATCGCGGTCGGGTCGCGGTCGATCTCACGTAGCAGGTCGCCGATGTCCGGTGATGGCTCGAGCTGGTCGTAGCGGTGGAAGCGCAGGTGGCGGTCGCGCCAGTACAGTGTCCAGGTCCTGGTGGCCTGGGTGTAGCGGAGCCGGGCGATGGGGAACCGGGTCCATTCGCTGCCGGTGCCCTGTCGCCAGGGCGGACGGCACTCGACGATGGTCAGGTGCCGCGGGCCGATGTCGCATTCCACCCGGACCTGGTCGCGGGCATGCTCAGGGACGCGTTGCTCGCACCAGCGGCGGACGCGGGCGATGTCGAGTTCAGGCAGTCCTGGCATCTGGTCAGTGTTGCAGGCGGCTGCCGACGTCGGCGGCGTAGGCGGCCCAGTCCCCGCCGGAGATCTTCTGCCACTGGATCGCCGCCTTGACGTGGATGCCGAGTGTCTTGGCCAGGATGGCGGCCGGGACGTCGGCGGCCAGACTGAACAGGGCGGTGTTACGGCTTTGCCGCGGGCTGATCCCGAGCGCAGAGAGCCGCCGGGCGAGCGCGTCTTCGGTCAGCGCGCTTCCTGGCCGGCGACCCGGGAACAGCCAGGAGGAAGGAACGCTGAGCAGGCTGGTGCCCGCCGCTTTGCGGCTGGCCGCGAGCGCGCCGACCAGGGCGTCCAGCGGGGCAGGCAGCACGATGGGCCTGCTGCCCAGGCGAAGGAGGGTGCGGCCGTCCTGGTGCAGTACATGCCAGGTGCGGCACCAGCACCTCAAGAGCGTGGCCGTGGCATGACAAGCGGGCCAGGAGAATCCCTGGTCCCGCAAGTCAGGGTCTGGCCCACACATTTGGTGATTGTCTCGGTTCTTGGTCAGGTCCGCGTGAGGGCGTCGTGCACGGCGGTGACCGCCCGCTCGATGTCGTGGCCCGTGGTGCGATGGTTGACCACCGAGATGCGCATGGCGCGTATCCCGTTGAAGGTCGTGGCTCCAAACCACGCGTGGCCGTCCTGCTTCGCGCAAGACCTCGGCGCCGGCAGGGCGCCGATGCCTGCGGTCAGCCGCCGGGCGTGGTCGCAGCAGTCGTCGATGATACGGGCGATACCGGACCGTCCCAGAGAGCGGATGGCCGCGTAGACCGCGAACCCACGCCCGCGCCGCGACCGTTCCGGGTTGTAGTCGATCTGGTCGCGGGGGCCGGCACCACCTGCCTCGGCGGCGCGGATGAGGTAGCTGGCGGTAATGGACATGGCGGCCCTGCGCTGCGCGGGGTGGGCGGTGAACACCAGGCCGCAGTCGAAAGGCACGTTGAGCCACTTGTGGGCGTCGGTGATCCACGAGTCTGCAGCATCAACGCCGACGAGGAGGTGGCGGTGGCGCCGGCTCACCGCCGCCCACAGCCCGAACGCGCCATCGACGTGCACCCACGCGCTTCGGGTATGGGCGATGCGGCACGCCTGGGTGAAGTCATCGAAAGATCCGGTGTTGATCTCGCCGGCCTGCAGGCACACAATCGCCGGGCCGTCCCCTGATCCGAGCTCGCGGCTCAGCCCTGCGGGGTCGAGGCGGCCCTGCGGGTCGGCCCCGGCGTTGATGATCGCGTCGGTGCCCAGGCCGAGCAGCCTCACAGCGCGGTCGATCGAGGCGTGCTGCTGCCCTCCGGTGATAATCCGGATCGGCGGCGCCCCGGCTAGTCCGCGGCGTTCGACGTCCCAGCCGCGTTCGGCGAGCAGCTTGTTGCGGGCGGCGGCCAGCGCCGTGGCGTGACCCATCTGGGTGCCGGTGACCAGCGCGAACTACAGCGCGGCGTTTTGATCCCATGCCGAGGTCAGCCAGTCCGCCGCCAGCGCAGCCGGCACCGAACCGCCGACCACCCAGCCAAAGAACCGGCCGCCCGCGCTGCCCAGCAGCCCGGCCTCAGCATCACGCACCAGCTCAGCGATCACTCGGGAGGCATCCATCGGCTCATCGGGCAGGGGCCGCCCCAGAACATCCCGCAACTCCTGGACCCCGGCGGTAACCGAGACCCGCCGTTCGTCCAGCGCGTCGTAGAAATCCGCCGCGTGATCGGCCGTCTGTCGCAACAACGCCCGCAGCGTTCCCCCGGGCTGCTCTCCCGTCACGCTCAGCCGCGCCGGACCGCGGAGTTGTCGCAGCCGCAGCCCACATTGCACAGGATGGCCTCGAAGGTGAGCGCGCCAGTGGCCGCAGTCATCTGTGTCATGCCTCCAGCATGCCGACCTGACGACGCTCGTGCTGGCGGGAATCGGACATGACATGATGCCGTCGATCTGGGTTCCGCCTCGTTACCGTCACGTTATGTGCGCCTGATTCCCCGAGCCCGCATGAGGTTCCCCCTGCGCGGGGGGTCTCGGAGCTAGATGAGTGATTTCATGTCGAGAAGCTCTGACCTGCTCCGCTCACCAGGTGAAGGGCCGCGACAGGCGCGGCCCGCGACACCAGGAGACCACGATGCCGAAGTACCTGCTCCTCAAGCACTACCGCGGCGGCCCGGAGCCGCACCGTCCTTTCCCCCCGATGGACCAGTGGGCGCCCGAGGACGTGGAGGCGCACATGGCCTTCCTCAGGCACGTCGGCGAGCTGCTCGAGGAGAACGGCGAGTACGTCGACGGGCAGGCGCTCACGCCGGCGCGCACCTGGGTGCGCTACGGCGGCCCGGACGCGGCGCCAG
>WNGK01009321.1_pt1 | contig 13507 bp, 12 predicted proteins | sample 5400601 | NCBI WGS metagenome assembly WNGK01 (sample SAMN13153376, study PRJNA577476) | soil metagenome | isolation source: 60 cm soil or saprolite under Garry oak tree replicate 1 | place: USA:California | collected 2016-06-15 | reverse complement strand
AAATCTGTCCGAGGGCGTTGTTGATTTTGTGCGCGCCGGTGTGGAGCAGGTCTTCGCGCTTCAAATAAATTTTCGGGCCTGCGAGCTTGTTGGTTAAGCGTTCAGCGAGGTAGAGCGGCGTCGGTCGGCCGGCGAAATCGCGTAGCAAGATAGACAATTCGTTCTGAAATTGCCGATCAGTCTTGGCGCGATCGTATTCGGTGGCCAGTTCGTGCAACGCGGACATCAGGGTCTCGGGCACAAACATTCCCCCGTAGCGGCCGAAATGACCGCGGGCGTCGGGAACGGTTTCAGCGCTGGGCATGAACAGAAGAAACGTTCAATCCCAGAAGCGCGTCAATCGCGCGCCGGTGAGGGGACGGAATTGGAATCGAATCGAGTTTGCGGAATGGGAACCAGCATTTCCCATTGTCGATCTGGCGCAGCCGCTGTCGAAATACTTTTAGGGCGACCCGGTGATTGGTGAATGGAAAAACTGCGGTGTAAATTGGGCGTGGCAAACTTGACGGCTTGAAGCCGTCAAGTTTAACCGGCGGCAAAATCCACATCCCCCGCCAGCGCGCGGGCGATTTCTCCAGCAAGACTTTGTCGTGTTCAACAATGAACGCGTGTTTTTCGACCAGCTGCTTTGTTCCAGGACGCGGTCGTTTTATTGGCAACGACTTCGGATTTTTCGCGCGGCAGAATCTTTTGACCGGGCAAATTCCGCATTTCGGTTGGCGTGGCAGGCAAACTAGCGCACCAAGATCGAGAAGCGCTGAATTATATGCGGCCGGGGCCTTTTTTGGAGTGAGAGCGGAGGCAGAGTTCCAAAGCGCGTTCCGTCCAGCAGTCGAATCGATCGGAATTCGCAAATCGAGCAGACGTGATAAAAGGCGCGAAGTATTCGCCTCGATAATGGCCACCGGCTGATCGAAAGCGAATGTGGCAATGGCGTGGGCGGTGTATTTCCCGACTCCGGGAAGTTGTTGGAGCTGATCGATCGACCTCGGGAAATGCTCACAATGTCGAGTTGCGACGATTTTTGCGGTGGCGTGAAGATTTCGAGCGCGGTTGTAGTAACCAAGACCCTGCCAGGCGTGTAGCACTTCGGCCTCCGAGGCACGAGCTAACGCAGCAAAATTTGGGAATCGTCGGAGCCAGTCTTTATAATGTGGCAAGACCGTGCCGACCTGCGTTTGTTGGAGCATGAACTCGGAGACGAGAACGGCGTACGGGTCTCGTGTCCGGCGCCAGGGAAGATCGCGCCCGCGTTCGCGGTACCATCCGAGAACTGCGCGCTGAAAGGCTCTCTGTTTTGTCATGTCGAGCGGAGTCGAGACATCTCTAAATGTTTCCGGAAACAACAAGAGATTCCTCGACTTCGCTCGGAATGACAAGAATGTGAAACCAAAGTGAATTCCTACACGCATCCGTTAAACCTCGACCAAGTGAAGGCACTGCGTGTGCTGCTCGATGAGCTCGGATTCGAATTCTCGCCGAAGGAATACACAATTTTTTTTGGTCAAAAAAATAAGCTGAGCGTCGCTGTTTACGAGAAAGGGCCAAAGGTGCTGGTGCAGGGCAAGGGCGTGGAAGAGTTCGTGCAGTTTGAGCTGGAGCCGAAAATTCTGGGCGAGGCGAAGCTTGGCTATGAGGAAGTGCACGCGCCGGAAATGTTCGAGCCGCATTTTGGCGTGGATGAAAGCGGAAAGGGCGATTTTTTTGGGCCGCTCGTGATCGCGGGTGTTTATGTGGATCGGGGAATTGCGCGCAGGCTGATTGACGCCGGCGTGCAAGACAGCAAACGAATCGGGTCCGATGCGCGGATCCGTGCGCTGGCCGATGAGATCCGAAAAACCTCGATGGGTCTGGCGGAAGTGGTCCTGATTGGTCCCGCGAAATATAATGAACTGTATGAGAAGTTTGGGAATCTGAACAAGCTTCTGGCTTGGGGTCACGCACGAGTGATCGAAAACTTGCTCGCCAAAAAACCGGACTGCCCACGGTCATTATCCGACCAGTTCGCCGATGCGCGGATCATCGAGCAATCGTTGCTTCGTCACGGCCGCAAGATCGCCATCCAGCAACGACCACGAGCCGAATCCGACATCGCGGTAGCGGCGGCTTCGATTCTGGCCCGCGAGGCCTTTATTAACTGGCTTGACCGGGAAGGAAAGAATCTGGGAGTGCGATTAGAGCGAGGGGTTTCGCCAGCAGTAAAAGCTGCGGCTGGAAGGCTGGTGGAGGGAAAGGGCCCAGAGATTCTGCGGGAGGTAGCGAAGGTCCATTTTCGGACGGCACACGCGGTCGCGCCGGACCATTTTGCGGAGCCACCGCCACGGGAAGAGTGGCGAAAGTAGGGTAGGTCGGGCAGTCAAAAGAGGGTGGGCAAGGTTCCTGCTATAGTTTTTTCCACCTGTTTGGGAATTGTGGAAACTAGACTCCTGGCCTTAAACGCTGATCCGGTCTTCCAGGATCGGGCGCTTGCCATTCTCGACCAGATCGAGTCTTTGGAGACCCAGATTGTGCGGAATCTGTCAGAGGCGGTTCAAGCATTGCTCGAGGAGAATTTCGACGGCCTAATCATTGAAGGCGATGCGGCACTGGCTATCGAGCACGCGACAAATCTGCGGCAGCATTTTCCATCTCTGACCATCGCTTGTTTGCTTCAGAGCGGGCGCCGCTCAGACTTCAGCGTGAGGGCAAAGGAGCAAAATATCGAATTGCTGTCCGGAGCCCGGAGCGATCGACGGTTGGGAGCGACTTTGGCGCGTTTTGTTCGGTCGCTCGATTCGCAAGCAGGCGGAGCTTCGGAAGGAATCGACCCGTGCCATTCGCTGATTGGAAACCTTAATCAATTTTCGGCGGCCGAGATTTTGCAAATGAGCTGCTTAAGCCAGCGAAGCGGACGTTTTACTTTTAAGTCTGGGCGCGGTAACAGCGAGATCTATCTCCAGCAGGGTTCGGTGCGGCATGCAGTGTTCGGTTCAGTCGAAGGGGAGGCGGCGGTGGCTGAGATTTTCCGGTGGCGACAAGGCCGATTCTATTTTGAAGAGGGAATCATCAGCCAAGAGCAAACGGTCAACCGGCCGTGGGCGCATCTGCTGATCGATAATCTGCAAAAGCTCGACGAGACCCTAGAGCTGGTCAGTGTTTAGGACCGTTCCCATGCGCGACAAGAACCTCGAAACGAAGCTGCGTTTAGTCACGTTGCAGCTGGAGAACTGGAAGAAACTCCACGATCTGATCACTTACGGTCTGGATGAGGCGAAGCCGATCATATCCAGTGAGCAAGAACGCCAGTTTACCGAAATCCGCGGCAATCTATTGCAGGAAATCGAGTACGTTTTTCGCGAACTGAACATGGTTGCGGAGGTCTCGGGCAAAGCAATGAGCGTTTTGCAGCGCGGGGTTTCCGTGCGCGGCGTGCGCGATCTTTCCAAGGAGGAAGTTCGCCGGCTGGAAACGGATTGGAACGGCGTCTTCACCAAAGTCGGTTTGATGCAGGGCCAGCTTAAAGCGCGACGCAAGGATTTGGCCGAGCAGACGGCGTTCAGTTATTACCTGAACCGTCTGTTGCGGCGTCCGGCGACGGCGCACTAAGCGGGATCAGCCCGGGCCCTTAGGCGACTCAGGCCAAAGAATTTACTTTTCTTCGCCAATTGTGCCCGCGATTGTACCCTGGCAAACGATTCATTCTTTGGAAGTATGGCAAAGCTTACGAAACGCGACATCGTGGTTGCGATTAGCAACCAGACCGGAATGGTGCAACACCAGGTCTTCGACATTGTCCAGCGCACCCTCGACAAAATTACTGACAGTTTGGCCAACAACGTTCCGGTCGAACTGCGCAACTTTGGAATTTTCCAACCGCGATTGACCAAGCCGCGGGTGGGACGAAACCCAAATCAACCGGGTAGCAGTTTCGTCATTCCATCGCGCGCGACCGTGAAATTCAAGGCCGGCAAGGTAATGCGACAGCGCGTCGAAAAATTGTCCCGCGAGTTAAAGGAAGCCGCGGCCAAGAAGGCTCCGGCGGCGGCGACGCAACCCAACGGTCAGTAAATTGCGGCAGGATCGACGTCTTCGCCGGTGGCGATTTTAAGGTGTCGATTCGAGAAGGTGACGAATGGTCTGTTCGAGCCGGTCGAAATTGATCGGCTTGGTGAGATGTTCTGAAAATCCGGCATCGCGCGCTTTGTTCACGTCGGTTTCCATTCCGAAACCGCTCAGCGCGATTCCAGGTAAGCCTTTGCTTTTTCGCAATTCGCTCATCAACTCGTAACCGCTTCGGTCGGGCAGGCCGATGTCGCTAATCAGCAAATCGAAATCCTCCTGCTCCGTTTTTTCTAAGGCGGCGCCTGCGGAGTGTGCAACGGTTATATCGTAGCCGCGGCGTTCGAGCATCATTTTCATTCCGGTGCAGGTATCAGCGTGATCGTCGACGACAAGAAGTCGGTGGCGACGTGAAATGGTTTTCTTGTCGTCCGGGACGCTTGGGCGTTCGCCATCCGCGCCGTTTTCCGCGGGAACCGGCGCGGCAACGGTTTTCAGTTGAACTACGAAAGTCGAGCCTTTGTCTTTCCCTGGACTTTCGACATGAATTTTTCCACGGTGGGCATCTACCATCGCTTTGGAAATGGCGAGGCCAAGTCCAAGGCCGCCAAAACGGCGGGTAATGGAAGTTTGTCCCTGCTCGAAAGCGTTGAAGATTTTTTCGATCTTGTCCGGCTCGATCCCGATTCCGGTATCGGTGATACGAACTTCAATTTCGTCCGGCAGAATATTCGACGTCGCGATCGTAATTCGGCCGTTGGTGGGCGTAAATTTGACGCTGTTTTTGACCAGATTCCAAAACACTTGCTGTAGTCGCGCCGGGTCGCCCTCCACATGGACGCCTTGAGCGTCGAGTTCAAATTTTACCTCGATTGATTTTTTGACCAGGTCCTCACGGCAAATTTCGTAGGCGCGTCGCAGGATTTCGTGCACGTCAACAACTTCAAAACTGAGTTGCAATTTGCCTTTGGCGATGCGTGTCACATCCAGCAAGTCGTCGATCAAGCGGGCTTCCAGTTCAACATTGCGCCGGATCACTTCGAGAGCTTCCCGCAGTTTGGGCGAACGGGGGGTGGTCGCCTCCAATTCGCCGACCATCGCGATCACAGGGGAGAGAGGGTTGCGCAATTCGTGCGAAAGAAGCGCGAGGAACTGATCTTTGGCCGCGTTCGCATTGATCAGCTCCTGCCGGAGAGTGACGTCGCGAGTCCTGTCGTCCACCAAGTAAAGGACGCCTTGAATCGTTTCGTCGGCCGCTTGCAAACGCAAAAGTGTAACGTTGACGAAGTGAGTCATGTCCCCTTCGTCCCGAAATGGTTGCTCGATCAGCTGAAATGGCGTGCCGAACGAGAGAACCCGCTCAATCGCATCAACCGGTGCAATCTTCACATCGTCGTAGGTCGCGCCGACGATCTCGCGGCTCTGGCTTAAGCCGCCGAAGCGTTGCGCCATTTGGCTAAATGCTTCGTTGGCCTGCAAAAATTTCTTCGAGGTCGGATCGACAAAGGCGATGCCGACCGGCATGTTGGCGAGGATCTTTTCGCTGAAAATAACTTCGCGCTCGATCCGGCGGGCGGCTTCCGTTTGGCGGCGATAAAAAATTCCACCAAGCCAGGCAAAGATTGCAGCAAGTCCCATCAGCAAGCCCGCCAGCACGGCCATGTTGCCAATCAGATCATGCACCGGTTTGTAAGCGACGGCTTTGGGCTGTCGGACTACAACGGTCCATCCGGTCGACTCGACTGGACTGAACGAATAGAGATTGCCGGCGAGCTCGAGGTTTCCATTTTTAGTTTCGCTGATCTCTCTCGGTACAATCGATTCTGCCCCGGAGGATCTCCCCGGGTTTGGCCGAAAGTCGTTCGTAAATAGCGGTTGCCTGGTTTGATCGATGACCTGGCAGGTTGATTGGTCGGCGAATGGGATGATGGAAAGACGGCGGCCGATTCGCTCTACCAAGACTGAGACACCGAGATAGCCGGCAATATTTTTATCGGGCGTGCGCACCGCGCCCACGATGTCGGTGACCGTTCGCTTGTCGGAAAAACGGGGATGGACCGGCGAAACGAAAGCGCCTGAAGTTTTATCCGCATCGGGCTGCCACAGGTTCGAATCCAAATCCTTTCCGATCATCGCCGGGTCATAAGGAATTGAAGCGATCAATCGTCCGTCGCGACCGGTGAGGAACATTCCATCGATCCGCGGGTGCGAATAAAATGTCGTGCCGATCCATTGCTGGGCCGCTGACTGCTGATTCGATGAATTCAGAATCCGCGAGACGTCAGGAAGCGTTTGGTAGTAATCGATGATCCCCTGAGTCCGGCTGAGGTCATCACCGACGAGGCGGCTGATGAGCTGGACAAAGGTTTGTCGGTCGCGCAAAATTTTCGACTCGAGCCTGGGGCCGAGAACGGTGTAAGAGACGAAGAGTATTACGATCGAAGGCACCCATCCGGCCAAAAGGATCGAAACGACGATGTTGAAGCGTTCAAACCGATCGTGCCGGGCTTTCTTCGGGAGGTATCGCAATGGCATACCGCTGGGTAACCAAAGATAGCATATCAGCAGAGCGCTTGCCGTTCACCCTGTCCGGGACCTGATTATTCGCCCCGGCGAATCGCCTCGTTCAATCCGCTTGCTTCCGTGCGAATGAGGCCAATATCTGCCCGGGTGAGGGCCTCAGGCGATTTGCCCAAGATCGGCTGCAATTTCTTTATGCTGGCGCGAATCTTTTCAAAAAGCGGCAAGTGGGCAACCGTCGGCGGCAGCGTTTTCAATTCAGCGCCGAAGTAGTCGGCCAGATCCGGCTGCGCCAAAAGCTTCGCGCGCGGCGGAGAGAATTCTGTTTCCACAGCTCCCGCCGAAATCTCCAAGCCGCGCAACCAACCGCCGAGACTGATCAGGTGTGCCATCTTCTCGTCGCGCAATTCGATCATTGCTTGTTCGACATCTGTTTGGGTTGCGATCAGTTCCTGGCGCACTTGCTGCCATGCACCGCGCCGGCCGAGCTCAGTGACGCTCGCGCTGTGGCGCATCACCCGATCGCCCACGCCCAGGGCGCGCGCTTGTTCCATCAAGACGCGTCCGAAATTTTCGACCAGATTCTTCCTTTCCGCTTCGACAATCAGAAAGCCATCGGCAATCAATCCGCCAAAAACTAATCCTTTATGCTCGCGGCCGGCGACGATTGATTGCGGAAGCTCCCGCTTCAATTGATCGAACGGTAGTGGCCGAAGCTGGTCGAGCTGGGCAAAGATCCTTTCGATCGAAGGCGCGGTGTAGGCATTGACGCCAAGCTCTTCCCGTTCGTGTTGCTTGTCTTCGGTTGGTTCTTCTTGATTCTGGCCAATTGCTGCTGGCACTAATGTCAGCGCGACCAAGATCGACACCGCGCGGATTTTGACGCGCCTTGGCTCTGTTTTGCGGAGGCAATCGCGCCATTTTTGATTTGACGCTGGCAACGGAAACGCCATCATGCGCACCTGCTGTCTTAATAACTGGCAGCCAACCTTATGCAAGGAAGCCTCGGCTATGTGATTTGGACGGCGTGTTACCTCGCCGTGCTCCTCGGCCTCTCTGCTTACGGCGTTCACCGGTATTTCATCATTTATCTCTTCCTGAAAAACCGCAAACGCGCAGTGGTTCCGGCGGGCCGGTTTCGGCAGCTGCCGCGAGTGACCGTTCAGCTTCCGATTTTTAACGAAATTTACGTAGTGAAGCGCCTTTTGCGCTCGGTCAGCGAGCTCGATTATCCGAGAGAATTGTTGCAGATCCAGGTCCTGGACGATTCCACCGACGATACACGGGAAGTGACTGCTTCGTGCGCCGAAGAATTGCGGCAGCGCGGCTTCGATGTTCAGCTGATTCATCGCGTTGATCGGACCGGATTCAAAGCGGGAGCGCTCGCAGCCGGACTCGAATCGGCCGCGGGCGAGTTTGTTTGCATCCTCGACGCCGATTTCGTTGCGCCGCCAGATTTGCTTCAGCACACGATCCATTTTTTCACCGATCCAAAGATCGGCATGATCCAATCCCGCTGGGGTCATTTAAATCGCGGCTACTCGCTGCTCACGCGGATGCAGGCCATGTTTTTGGACGGCCATCTCTTGCTCGAGCAAACGGCGCGCAGCCGGAGCGGACGCTTTTTTAATTTCAACGGCACAGCCGGGCTTTGGCGGCGCTCTTGCATCGAGGAGGCCGGGGGTTGGCAGCACGATACTCTTTGCGAAGATCTCGATCTGAGCTATCGCGCCCAACTCGCTGGTTGGAAATTTATCTTCCTTCCCGACGTCGTGACGCCGGCCGAGTTGCCGGTGGACATGAATGGTTTCAAGTCCCAACAGCATCGCTGGACCAAAGGCTCCATTCAGACCTGCAAAAAACTCTTGCCCCGGATCTGGCGCAGCGAGCTGTCTTTCGCGATTAAGGCTGAAGCGACCGGTCACCTGGTCTCGAACTTTGCGTATCTGCTCCTCGCCTGTTTGTGTGTGCTCTTGCATCCATCGACGGGCGGGCCACAGAGCGGCTGGGTGCGCACTCTCTTGATCGACATTCCGATTTTTCTTACCGCGTCGGTGTCGGTGGCAATGTTTTATGTCTGCGCGCAACGCGAGCTTCACCCGCGCACGTGGATGAAACAGATGTTGCTTCTTCCATGTTTGCTTGCGCTCGGCATCGGTCTTTCCCTCAACAACGCGCGCGCGGTCCTGGAAGCGATCTTCAATCACAAATCGGATTTTACGCGGACACCGAAGTACGGGATCGAGCGAAAATCGCAGGCGTGGCGGAGTTGCAAATATCGGCCGCTAAAATCGGCGCTGCCGATCGCAGAACTGGCCTTTGCCATCTACTTCAGCTACTTTGTCTGGTTCGCGATTGCCCACCGGCAGTTCCTGTCGGTACCGTTCCTGCTCATGTTTCAAGGCGGGTTTTTCTATGTCTCCCTTTCGTCGCTCCTGCCTTGGTCGCCGAAATTCACCTTTGGTGCTTCCCGCTCTCCTTCGCCAATTCCCGCGTGACAAGACGCGTTTCTGGAGTATGAGAGCGCGGATGTTTCGTTCCTCCGCCCTCGTTGTTGCGCTGATTTTGTGCGCTTTGCCACTTCGCGCCGTTACTGTCCCAGCCCCGACTCTTTCCACTCGCGTGGTCATCAGCGTCCGGGATCAAAAGCTGATGCTGATCGAGAATGGAACGATTGCAGCAACCTACCCGGTTTCGACGTCGAAGTACGGATTGGGGGACGGCTGGGGCAGTCTCACCACTCCACTTGGATTATTGCAGGTCGCGCAAAAAATTGGTGACCACGCACCTTTTGGTGCGGTTTTCCATAATCGTCGCTGGACCGGTGAGATTCTGCAGCCGAATACTCCCGGGCGCGATCCGGTGATGACCCGCATTATTTGGCTGCGCGGACTGCAAGTCTCGAATGCACATGCTTTCAAGCGCTGCATCTACATTCACGGAACGAACGAAGAGAAGACGATTGGCCGGCCGGCCAGTTACGGCTGCATCCGCATGCGGTCGAACGACGTGACCGCACTTTACAACCAGCTTCCGATCGGCACTCCAGTTGAGATTGTTCAGGACCGCTTGCCAAAAGCTTCGAAGATGGCCGATCCCGAAGTTTACGGTTTTGACGCTCCCGCTTCGGCTTCAGCGCTGAGAAAAGATTCTTCGCAGACCAAGGTTGCGTCCGGGCCGCGGGCCTGATTCAAGATCGACATCTTGACATTTTAGCAGTCTGCACGACCGTCCACGCCCCGTAAATTTTCGGGACTAAGCCATGGCCAATACGAAATCTGCAGCCAAACGTTCCCGGCAATCACTCGCGCGCGCTAACCAAAACCGCAGTGTGCAAACGCGGCTGCGCACGTTACAAAAGCGATTTCAGCACTCGATAAAGCGGCCAAACGCGGCATTATTCATCGTAACGCCGCCGATCGACGCAAAGCGCGGCTTAACGCTTTGATTCGCGTCAAAAAATAACTCGTCTAAACAACGATTGTCCGATTGCGCGGCTGGATTCGAATCAGCTTTGCAACTCCCGCAGGACGGCTAAATTTCTACCAATGATTCCGGCGCTCATTCTTATTTTAGCCGCTGTCGCCTATCGCCTGGCGGCGGGCCTCTTAATTCATTCCGGCGCGACCTGGTTGTCGAATTTCGCACCGCTCTCGGCGATCGCGCTTTGTGGGGCGGCTTATTTTCCGTCGAGATTCAAGTTTTCGATTCCGCTGGGTGCGCTTTTCATTTCCGATTTATTTTTGAATTACTATTACGGAGCGACCCTGATTCAGCCGCACATCGTTGGTCGGTATCTCGCCCTCGCCCTCGTCGGATTAATTGGGCTGGCGCTGCAAGATCGCGCGTCGTTCAAAACGCTGCTTCCGGCTTCGATTCTTGGATCGACCGTCTTCTATCTGATCACCAACTTGTTCTCGTGGCTGAGCGATCCGGGCTACGTAAAGAATTTCAGCGGACTGGTTCAAGCCCTCACGGTCGGTTTGCCTGAATATAGCTCGACACCGACCTGGATGTTTTTCCGAAATTCCCTTGCAAGTGATTTGTTCTTCACGCTGCTTTTCGTGGCCTCTATGCACTGCGGGCGAAAAACCAGTCGGGCGCGCGCTGGAGCTGGATTGCCTCGCGTCGCCTAAATTTCGATGCAGCGGCCCGAGCAACGCGACGAGGTCGAGATGCTCGCGCTGATGCTCTTGATTCGGCGTTTCGAGGAACGCGCGAGCCAGCAGTATCAAGCGCAGAAGATCGGCGGCTTCTGCCATCTTTACATTGGGCAGGAGGCTGTGGTCGTTGGCGCAGTCGCCGCCGTTCGCGATGACGACTACATCATCACTGCTTATCGCGATCACGGCCACGCGCTTGCCCGCGGCACGAGCCCAAATGCGTGCATGGCCGAACTTTTTGGCAAAGCAACCGGCTGTTCCCAAGGGCTCGGCGGCTCGATGCATTTTTTCGACAAGAAAAATCACATGTACGGCGGGCACGCGATTGTGGGCGCGCACGTTCCGCTCGCCGCGGGAATGGCATTTGCCTCGAAATATCGCGAGGAAGATCGCGTCACACTTTGCTTCTTCGGCGACGGCGCGATCAATCAAGGCTCCTTCCACGAAGCGTTGAATCTGATTGCGCTCTACAAACTGCCAGTCGTCCTGATTTGTGAAAACAATCTCTTTGCCATGGGCACGTCGGTGAAAAGATCCACGTCGCTGAAGCAAATCGTCGATCGCGCCGAAGGCTACGACATCCCCGGGGACATCGTCGACGGGATGAATTTCCGCGAAGTGCGCGACAAACTGAGCGAAATCGTCACTTCGATCCGTAAAGATCCGCATCCCGCATTTGTTGAAATCCGCACCTATCGCTATCGCGGACATTCGATGTCGGACCCGGCCAGTTATCGAACCAAAGACGAGCTGGAGAAATATCGGCTGGACGATCCGATCATTCGTCTACGCGCCCAGCTCACGCGTGAGGGCAAACTGACCAACGAACAATTCGACGCGCTCGATAAGAAAGCGAAGGAGACTGCGCTAGCGGCGGTGAAATTCGCGGAGAGCAGTCCGGAGTTGCCGGTCGAGAAGGTCTACGACTACGCATACTTCAACGGACCGATGGAGCCGGGCCGCCCACGGCCCGCGGACCTGGAGCAGAAACGGCGCGAGGGCGCGCCAGCTCCAAAGGCACAGTCATGAGGGAAATCACTTACCGTCAGGCTCTGAACGAAGCGCTCGCCGAAGAATTGGAACGCGATCCGAATGTTTTTCTGATGGGCGAGGAAGTCGCTGAATACCACGGCGCTTACAAAGTGAGCCAGGGATTGCTCGAACGGTTTGGACCGAAGCGCGTCGTCGATACGCCGATCAGCGAAAACGGTTTCGCCGGACTCGGCGTCGGCGCAGCCATGGTCGGTTTGCGCCCGATTATCGAATTCATGACCTTAAGCTTTTCGCTGGTCGCTTTCGATCAGGTCGTGAACAACGCGCCAAACATGTTCATGATGTCGGGCGGCCAGTTCAATATCCCGATTACATTCCGCGGCCCGAATGGACCCGCGCACCAACTTGGCGCGACCCATTCGCACGCGACGGAATCTCTGTATGCCAACGCGCCCGGCCTGAAGGTTTGCACGCCAGCTACGCCGCGCGATGCCAAGGGTTTATTGAAAACGGCCGTGCGCGACGACAACCCAGTTCTCGTTCTCGAAGCGGAGCTTCTCTACAGTTCGAAAGGAATGGTCGAACCACCCGATGCAGAGGTGCTCATTCCACTCGGCCAGGCCGACGTGAAACGCGAGGGCAGCGATGTCTCGATTATTTGTTACGCCCAAACGGTTCCACTTGCGATCGCGGTCGCCGCTCAGCTCGAGGAGGAAGATATTTCCGCGGAGATTGTCGATCTTCGCTCGATCAAGCCGCTCGATGAGGCCACCATTTTCAATTCGGTGTCCAAGACCCACCGCGCGGTGATTGTCGAACAAGATCGTCCCTTCTGCGGTGTGGGCGCCGAAGTTTGTTACCGCATCCAGAAAAATATTTTTGATCAGCTTGACGCACCAATCATGCGCGTTTCTCAAGAGGATGTGCCGATGCCCTACAACGAGCGGCTTGAGAAATTTGTCTTGCCCAATGCGGACAAGTTAATGGCCGCGGTGAAAAAAGTCTGCTACGCCTAACGAGCCATGCCCGAAGTTCAAATGCCGAAATTGAGCGACACCATGACCGAGGGGACGCTCGTCTCGTGGAAAAAGAAAAAGGGCGACAAAGTTTCGGCCGGCGAAGTCATTGCTGAAATCGAAACCGACAAGGCGACGATGGAATGGGAATCGCCCGAGGACGGAACGCTCACCGAAATTTACGTGGAAGAAGGCGGGAAGGTGAACGTTGGCGATAAAATCGCGTTTATCGGCGGCGAAGGCGAGGAAGCTTCCAAAAAAGAAGAAAAAAAGGAACCGGAAAAAAAGGAAGAGAAGTCCGAAGAAAAAACGGAAAAACCCGCGCCGACTGAGAAAAAAGAAAAAGAAACTGCGCCGCCACAGGAAAAGAAGAAACCGCCGGCTCGGACCGAAGAGGCTCGAGTTAAAGCGTCACCGGTCGCGCGGCGGGTTGCGGCCGAGCTCGGTGTCGACCTTGCGAGCGTGAAGGGGACAGGTCCCGAAGGTCGGGTCACTGAAACCGATGTCCGCGCGGCAGCAAAATCTATGGCCGTGGTCGCTGACGGCGGTGGTGCAAAACCGCAACCAAAACCCGTTCCTTCAATCAAGGCCGGCGAAGGTGCGCGCATTCAACTTTCCGGGATGCGCAAAATCATCGCGCAACGTCTGGTGGAAAGTCTTGGCCCGATTCCGCATTTCTATCTCACGATCGAGATCAACGCCGCGCCACTGATGGCTGCGCGCGAAGAATTGAAATCGGCCGGCGAAGGCGCGGACACCTCGAAAATCACAGTGAAC
>WNGK01010822.1_pt1 | contig 13508 bp, 10 predicted proteins | sample 5400601 | NCBI WGS metagenome assembly WNGK01 (sample SAMN13153376, study PRJNA577476) | soil metagenome | isolation source: 60 cm soil or saprolite under Garry oak tree replicate 1 | place: USA:California | collected 2016-06-15 | reverse complement strand
GCGGAATTTTGGGCAACAGTCGAACGGAGTGTTCGCTGACGCGATACCAGTGTGGAACCCGACAGGCACGTCTAGTTCCTCAGCCAGAGCAAGGTACGGCTCGAGTGATGGATCGCTTGGCGCCAAACCGATGTATTGCGCTCCGATCTCTCCGATGACACGTACCCTGCCTTGCATGATGTCACGTCGCAGCTCCGCGACGGGAGTTCCCTGGATGCCTTGATCGATCTGCATGCCGCCGATGATTCGACCCCCAGCCGCACTCCGCCAGCGCTCGACCGACTGCCGATCACTGAATCCCACTGCAGCAACGATGTTATAGCGGCGCATTTGTGCGAGCGCAGCGTCCAGCAACGCTTGATCGGTGACGGCGGCTGATGGCTTGCCGGTCACCGGATTTGGCACGCCCACCTTTCCGAAGCGGTTTGCTGGATGTGTGTGGAGATGCACATCAATGATCGGCTCGTGCGCTCCCTGCGCTAGCACGCACGGCCCAAGCGTGAATAGCAACACCGCGGCAAGTATGGTGACTTTCATCGTGCAAGCTTATCGCAGCTTCGGTCGACCTTGCTCAAGTGGCGCTCTCTTTAAGGAAATAAACGACTACGCGTTTATTTCCTGTCACGCCGACTCACAGGGCAAAGGGAATTAGACCGGAGTGATTCGAGCTACATGCGCCAACTCCCGGTTAGTCGGCAAGCCTTACCTTGGGATTAGTTCAGGGTTGCCCGTCACTCGTGAGCCAAGTCCAGCCTAATCTCAGGGACATTCCGAGTGGCGCCTAAGATACTATTGCAGCGGACCTATTCTCGAACTGCGTTTCTCATTCAGCTACGTGACAGGAGCCATAGAAATGGAGCCAAACCGTGTCAGCCGCAGAAGCTTTCTTGCGTTGACTACTATGGCGGCCGCCGGTATGACTCTGAAGCCAGCGTTTGGAGAATCGCAAGACCTGGCGTACTTGACTCTGAAAGAAGCTTCAGAGCTCGTTCGCCGCAAGACTGTTTCGCCCGTCGAGCTTACTGCGACTTGCCTCAAGCGCATTGAAGCTTACAATCCCGCGCTGAATGCCTTCATCACCGTGACGAGGGATCAGGCGATGGAAACCGCACGTGCAATGGAGGCGGAACAACGGCGGGGGAAGTGGCGAGGACGCCTCCATGGGGTCCCCATCGCCTTAAAGGACAACATCGATACCGCGGGCGTTCGCACCACAGCCGCCAGCGAACTGTTCAAGGACAGGGTTCCATCCGAAGATGCGGAGGTGGTCCGAAGGCTGAAGAACGCAGGCGCGGTGCTCCTGGGCAAGACGAACATGCACGAATTCGCTTTGGGCGGGACCTCGGCGGTCAGTTATTTCGGGCCGGTGCACAACCCCTGGGCGCCGGACCGGATTCCCGGCGGATCGTCGGGCGGATCGGGCGCCGCCACAGCCGCCGGTTTGTGCTTCGGATCGTTGGGAACCGACACCGCCGGATCGGTTCGAATTCCCGCCAGCTACTGTGGGATTGTCGGGTTCAGGCCCACGTACGGCCGGGTGAGCAGTCGCGGAACGCTGCCGGACTCATGGACCTTGGACCAAGTTGGCCCTCTGTGCAGGAGCGTCGAGGACGCGGCCCTGATGCTTGGCGCCATCGCCGGGTATGACGAATTGGACCCCGCTTCGGTGGACGTGCCGGTGCCCAACTACGGCCTCACATTCCAGGCGCAGGTATCGAAGTTCCGCTTGGGCGTTCCGCGCGTCCCCTTTTTCGATGATCTTGACCCCGAGGTCGAAAAGGCTATCGCGGCCGCCATCGAAGTGCTGAGAGGGCTTGCCGCGGAAGTGCGCGATCTCACCTCCCCGATCGTCGCTGCTCCCCTCCTGGAAATTTGGACCAAGGTGGCGGGCGCGGAGTCTTACACCTACCACTCCAAGTGGCTTGCCGAGTCTCCTGAAAAATATCAGCCCGCCACGCGCCGCCTCGTCACGCCGACCAATGCGGGCGTGCAGGGCCAGAACTCCGCCGAACTGAAGGCCTCTACGTACCTGGAGGCACGCCGTCAACTCGATTTGCTCCGCAGGGAGATCCGAAAGGTGTTTGCCAACATCGACCTTCTGATCTTGCCCACCCTTCTGAGCCCGCCGGCAACGGTCGCGCAGGGCGCCGACCCGACCATCGTGAGTATCCGCAACACAGCTCCGTTTTCTGTCCTCGGGCTGCCTGCGCTCTCCCTACCTTCCGGTTTTACGATCGCCGGTCTGCCGATTGGTCTCCAAATTGTTGGGGCGCCGTTCGCGGAGTCAACCGTTTTCGCGCTGGCGCATGCTTACGAGCGCGAAACGGAATGGCACAAAAGGCATCCGAAGCTCGATCTGGCCTAAGGCTCTCCAAATCAGGCCTGGATGGTCGGCAACCCTTACCGTGGGATTACTTCTTGCTTGCCCGTCACTCACCAACTGGGAAATGCTTAAGCAACACAGCTCGGCGCGCTCAATCGAGCTCCTTACCCTTGAGCTCCGGGATCAAGAAAATGGTCGCGATTATAGCGAGAACGTAAATTGACGCGAGCAGGGCTATCGCAAAGTTATACGAGTATTTCGCAGCTAGGGCGCCGACGGCCAGCGGTCCCATACCACCAACAGCCCGGCCAAAATTGAACAATACATTCTGCGCAGTCGCACGCGCTGCTGTGGGATACGCTTCTGACATGAGCGCCCCAATGCCACGTGACATCCCATTCACAAAGATACCCATGATTGCTCCCACCCAGAGAATCATGTTCGGGGCCGTAACTCGCGAATACAGGAAGACCAAGAGCATGGCGCCGATTTGAAACAGGATGAAGATCGGTCTGCGGCCGACGCGGTCGGCGAGTTGGCCAAACGTCCACACGCCTAACGCCATGCCTAGAACTGTCGCCGAAGTCCACATGCCAGATTTGGTGAGACTGAGGCCGAGGCTCCTGGCGAGATAGGGGCATCCAGATCATGATGCCGTAGTAGCCGAAGATTTGGACGGAACACAAAATGGCGATTCCCAACGTTGTCCTGCGTGTCTTCCGATCCTTTACCAGCAAGCGAAACGAGTTCTCCTTCTTGGCAGCATGCTTCTTGACGAAGATTTCCGGCTCATCGAGTGCGCGGCGGACAATGAACGCCACCACCGCAGGCAGCAAGCCGAGCAGGAACATACCTCGCCAACCGACCACCGGGAGCAACACTGGCGTAACGAACGCGGCCAGGAGAACTCCAGCCTGCCACCCGAGTGCAACATAGCACGACACGCGGGCGCGTTTACTCGCCGGCCAAGCTTCGGCCGCTAACGCCATGCCGATGCCGAATTCGCCACCCAGGCCGAGACCCGCAAATGTCCGGTAGGCGGCCAGGTCCCAATAGCCCCGCGCAAGGCCGCAAAGACCGGTAAATACGGCAAATATCAGAATGGTCCACGTCAGTATGCGGATTCGGCCAAAATGGTCGCTCATGCTCCCGAAGATGAGTCCGCCCGCCACGGCACCCATCAAAGTCCATGTGATGAGCGAGCCTGCTTGAGTGCTTGTCAATGCCAGGTCTGCCGAGATGGCCGTGAGCATGAAGCTGACAATCATTAGGTCGAACCCGTCCATGGAATAGCCAATCGTCGATCCTGCTAAGGCCTTCCAGCCGTACACGGTCACCCGATCTGCCGCGCCAACGGTCTGCTCCCTCGACGCGGCTAAGCCGCTGGACTGAGATTCCATGAAGACCTTCGTCTTTCTGGCCGGAGTGACTCTAAGCGCCTGCCCAAGACATCTCCCGTGGCTGCTTTCGCGGAACTGCTAGAAGAACTTCTCGTCCTCTGGCTTGCGGGACCAGGCTCCGACGGCGGCTACATAAGCGACCACAGTCTTCGATGCCGCAACCTCGGCCTGGAGTCTCTCCGGAAGTGTATCGAAGTCACCTAGCGTTTCGAGGGAAAGGTTCAGCTGATGGATTTGGGGCCGCAAACTACACAGAACATCGTAGATCCATCGCGTGAAATCTGGATCGTTGCCGAGAAGGATCTCCATGTGCATCCTCGGTGCGGGCAGCCCAGCTTCCTGAAAAATCCGGTGAAGCGCAAGTCCCACCTCCGTGTTTGCCCCGGAGTGTTGGAGGATCCGCGGGATCAGAGAAGCGGTCGCAGACCAAAGCGGTAAGTGCGCGGAAAGCGCAAGAAACGGGGCGTGGGACACCTCCTGGAAGGCAACGACTCCGCCAGGACGCACCAGCCGGGTGAGCGAGCGCAATACCTCGACGGGATCGGTAACAAACTCAAGAATGAAACGACCCACGGCTGCATCGAAGGGTTGGTTGCTGGCAATCTGGTTGACATCGCACTGCGTGAAGCTCACATTACTTAGTCCGGCCTCAACCACGCGAGCCCTGGCCCGCGCGATCGAGCGTGCGTCCCGTTCTGCCCCCATTACCTCTCCAGAAGGACCAACGAGTCGTGCTGCCAGCATTGCCACGTCTCCCACGCCAGAGCCGAGATCCAAGACGCGTTGACCGGGGCTAATGCCTGCGTCGCGGAACAGTCGTTCAGTAAGAGGAGCAAGACGCGCAGCCTGCCGGATGAGGCGCTCGTGTTCTGCGTCCGTGCTGCCTAGCGCGTAACGAGAGGTGGGACTGCCCGCTATCATACTGGGGAAAATCCTACCATGCGGTAATATCCGCCAGAGACCCCGGACTTGACGCCGGGCTAACAAGTTTCCTCACTTAGCGGGCAGAGGGAGAGCAACCAGCAACCGGAGAATGAATTTGCCGTTCACGAACTCGAAGTCGAAGTGTGGGAGTGCGGACTGCACCTGGCTCCCGGCGGATAGATCGTCCGTAACGGCCTAGTGTTAAACCGAATACGATCAACTCCCGTGCAGTCGGCAACCCTTCCCTTGGGATTACTGCAGGTTTGCCCGTCACTCGAGCACGATCGTGAAGGTGACGCGCCGGACCACATTCTCCGTAGGCGACTGCGCGGACAGTAGAACCTAGGCGCCCCCTTTCCCAAACTCATGTGGCTGCGTATAAGATTTGGATCGAACCATGCCAGTGCAGCCGCCAAATGTCCCACGAAACTCCGGTAAGCGCGATGCGGACACTTAAAACAATGCTTGGGCGCGGGTCGTTCCGAGAACCGGTGCTGGCTACTTTGGCGGCCCTCTTAGCCGTGGTTGCGATCGCTTACGGTTCCATCTGGATGTACGCTGTGCGTTCGACCCCGCAGGTAGAGCTAGGCTTCAACAAAGACCACAGCCCACCGTATGACGAGAAAACGCACTCACAGCCGGTTCAAGATGTGTTGGGAGGAAGTCCCGCGGAGCGGGCCGGTCTACGCGCCGGCGACCGCATTATTGGCGTGGATGGGCGAAAGCTGAACGCGGACATCGGTTCCGACGAGGCCTATGTCCATGGCCGGCCAGGCGACCCGGTGGAAATCACCGTAGCGCGCGCCGGTGAGCCCAATCCGCTCATTCTGCATGGCGTTTTTCGAGCTGCTACACCGGCCAGAATGTCCGAGGGCCTTGCCAAGTCCTCCGCCCTGCAAGTCATGGGATTATTCCCCATTCCCTTTCTGCTGGTGGGATTCGCCGTCCTGTTCCTGAGGTTAGAGGAGCCCAAAGCGTGGCTTCTGGCGTTGCTGTTCTGTGCCTTCATCGGCGCCCCAGGTCTTCTCAATCCATTAGCCATTTCTAACCCCCTCCGCGCCTTTGCATTGGCTTTTCGCGCAGTGTCTTTGGGAATGCTTTGCCCGCTCTTCTATTTGTTTTTTGCGTTGTTTCCGCTCCGCTCGCCTCTTGATCGGCGCTTCCCATGGTTGAAGTGGGCTGGACTTTTGTGGGGAATCTTGATCGTTGTTCCCGGCTTGCGGACCGGGGAACCAACCCTTCCGCGAGTGGTGAGCCACTGGGCGGGTGCCCGCAATGCCGAGGTCATGCACTTTTCCCTGACCTATGCACTACTTGCCTTGGGCGTGATCTCTCTGGCGCAAAATTCATTCATGGCCAGCGTCCCTCCAGAAGCGCGGCGCAAATCAAGGGTGATTCTGTGGGGAACCGTGGCCGGCGTCCTGCCGATCGTGCTCGAACGCGTGGCAGTGGATTTCACCGGCTACCGTCCCCCTTTCTGGCTCGATTCCGGGCTGGTGATCGTGGTGTTCCTCTATCCGCTCTCATTTGCCTATGTGGTGGTGAAGCACCGCGTGATGGAGCTTCCGGTGCTGCTGCGACGGAGCGCCCGGTACGTTCTGGTGCAGAGAGGGTTTGCCGTTCTGATGTTGATGGTTGCGGCTACCGCCATCGCGCTTTTCACCCACGTCTTCTCGCGATTCGTCCGAGCGGATACGAATCTCGGGATGGCTCTGAGCGCAGTATTTGGAATTGTCCTGGTTTGGACATCCGCGCCTTTGGTCAAGCGGGGAACCCAGCGCATTGACCGAGCCTTTTTCCGCAGCGCCTATGACGCACACGTGATCCTGCAGAGCCTTGGAGAAAAAATACGCACGGTTACGGACCACCACGAGCTCGCGAACTTGCTGGAGACTCAGATCGCAGGAGCGCTACATCCGAAGTCGCTTGCGTGTTACCTGGAAGCCGGAGATGGAAACCTGGTCGCGGAGTGCGGGCCTGGGGCGCGGCACTCCGATACAACTTCAGTCCGACTACCTCGGCCGAGGTTCCCCTTTCGTTTTGGCGCAATCTTCGTTTCCAGAGACTTAGACAAAATTCCAGCCGCGCTGCCGCTACTGACCGAAATCGCGCAGCGCGGAAAAGCGTGGGATGTTCCACAGGGTCCCGAACCGGCTGGTGATCTGGGACCCCTTGCGCCGGAATGCCTGGTGCCGATCCTGGGCCGTGAGAACAACCTGATTGGCTTGCTCGTTCTTGGACCGCGGCTCTCCGAGGAGCCTTATTCCGGCGAAGACAAAGGCTTACTCGATTCGGTAGCGGCCCAAGCAGGCATCGCTTTGGAAAATATACGTCTCGCGGAAAAAATGGCCCAGCGCATCGAGGCAGATCGTCGCATATCTCAGGAAATGGAATTTGCCCGTCAGGTGCAGGCCAGACTCTTTCCGCAGAAGCTGCCGGCGATGAAGACGCTCGCATACACCGGCGGCTGCATCCAGGCCCGGAAGGTAGGTGGCGACTACTACGACTTTCTGGAGCTTCGCCCCGGCCGCTTGGCATTGGTGCTGGCGGACATTGCTGGCAAAGGGGTATCCGGCGCTCTGCTGATGGCCAATCTGCAAGCCAACCTGCGCAGTCAATACCCGATGGCGGTCGACGACTTGCCAAGACTGCTCGCCTCCGTCAACCGCTTGTTCTACGAAAGCACCGACGATGCCAGTTACGCCACCGTATTCTTTGCGGATTACGACGACTCCTCCCGCAAGCTTCGCTACGCGAATTGTGGACATCTTCCCCCACTCCTGCTGCGCGCCTGCGGGAGCTCACGGGATCACGTTTCGGACGCGCCGAAGGTGGAGTGGCTGCGTTCGACCTGCACAGTGATGGGATTGTTTGAAGCCTGGCATTGCGAGATTGCGGAAGTGCGGCTTGCTCCAGGTGACACGCTGGCACTCTACACAGATGGAATCACCGAAGCAACGAATGCGGATGGTGAAGAGTTTGGCGAGTCCCATTTGCTGGATACCCTTGGAAGCCATTCTCACCTTCCGGTGGAGTCCCTTCTTGAAGCAGTTGTTGCGGCGGTCCAGCAATTCAGTACCGGGAGCGAACAGCAAGATGACATCACAGCGGTAATTGCGCGGTCCCTCGAATAGTTGGATCCGCGTCGTGTCCAAGCTGGCAAGACTGGGCGGTCGGCTATGCTTTTGAAGTAGGCTCTCCGTACTTCGCCGTCGCTGCTTGCTGGGCCGCGCCGCGTCCCACTCGGTCGGGCCACACGCGATAAACTCCCGAATAGTCGGAAAACAGGAAGTCATCCGCGACGGTCGAGTCATATAGATACTGATAAATCGCCTTCTCGACCTAACTTCCGGGTTGCCCGTCAACCACCCGCAGTCGGCGGAACGAGCCAATGGACTTTACAACTCCGACAAGCGAATCTCCGGGGTGTCAGCGGACCTTTCCGAGTATCGATATTGGTCTGGCGATCGATCCCTTGACCAGAGGAGAAGTCGGTCAGTAATGATTGTTACCGAGATTCGAGGTGAGACCGGCAGCGGCTTGCGGTTCTGATACGCCAGCCACACCGCCTCCATAGCATTCCCGCTGTTCTTTATACCCCCGACACCAGCGTTGGGCGGAACTCCCTCGTTTTGCTTGATGCCTATTTTCCCTAACCTCGGTTTTTGCGGGAAGTCGCGATATTGGCCAGCGGAGCAAAGGATCTTACTTTGGATAAACTGGCGCCCTGCTCCAATGCACCCGCCAGGGTGACGATGCCGCGACGGATCTCACGCTCGTCGAAAGCGGCGAAGCCAAGCAGCAAACCCTCCACGTTCCTGCGTTTCAGAGTGAAGCGATCAAGCCCTAGCGCCTCAATCCCATGGTTTGCCGCAATCGCCTCGGCGTGCTGCGAAACCATGCCATTGCGGAGGAACCCTGCCGTGTTCAGACCCGCCTTTATAGGCGAAACATCGAGTAGCCCTGCCAGATATCTCCTCGCCTCGTGCTGCAAAGCAGCCAATCTACTTGCGTACATGTCGCGCATCCTCCGAATGTGTCGCCCCAGATGGCCCTCCGTCATGAAGTCGCAGAGAATCGCTTGATCGAGGCTCGGAGGATGGAGGTCGACGCCCAGCCGCAGCGCCAACAGTGGATCAAGCAGCGCTGGTGGCAAAACGAGATAGCCCAACCGCAATGACGGAAAAAGTACCTTGTTGAAGCTACCCAGAAAGATAACGGAGCCAGCCTTGTCCAAACCCTGGAGCGCGGGCATTGGCCGACCGGCGAAGCGATACTCGCTGTCGTAGTCATCTTCAATAAGGAATGCTCCCGTCTCCCGGGCCCACTTCAGAACCGCTATCCGACGTTCAACGGGCATCGCCATGCCCAACGGAAACTGATGTGCCGGCGTCAAATAGGCCGCTTTTGCCGGCTTGCACAACTTTTCTCCTTGCGATACCGAGAGCCCATCTTCGTCCACCGGCACGGGAATAATCCTCGCGCCAGCCTGGTGAAAGGCGGCGATGGCGCCGAAGTAGCCTGGGTCCTCCACCCAGACAGCTTCCCCGGGCTTGATCAGCAGACGAGCGATCAGGTCCAGACCCTGCTGACGCATATCCTCGCGGGTCCCCACCGGCCAGCAGCGAGGAAGAGGCCCGGCGCAATCGGCGGCCGGCAACGCGCGCCCAAATCTCCACTGGAAACTCGGTCAGCGCAGGCTCGTAAGGTCGAAACGGATGCGCGGGCCGTGAAGTAGACAACCCTCGAATCGGTGCCGGCAGCTTCCTTATTCGCGGTTGTGGCGCCGGTTTCTTGAACACATCTTGCGACAGCAGCTCATTGATTCTTGTGCCTGCCCCGACCCTTCCAATCAAATACCCTTCAGCCTGCAACTGTTCAAACACGGTCACCACCGTTCCGCGTGAGACGCCGTATTGAACTGCAAAGTCCCTGGTCGCTGGCAGGCGCGTTCCGGGCGGCAGCCGACGATCGAGAATGGCGCGTCGCAGTTCTTGGTAGAGCCAGCGGGTCAGCGTAATGTCGGGCGCCCTTTCATGGAGGGCGAGTTGCAGAGAGCTGACATCTTTAGGCATCGATTTCAGACCTCGGCCGATTGGTATAAAGATTTTACGCAATATGGATCTATTAATCATACCAATACAGAATCTATTCTGGGTTCATGAAATATCGTCGACAATTTCTTCAGGCTGGTTTGGCGAGCCTGGCTCTGGTTGTACTGGATCGTTCTGAAGCGCCCGCCGCATCCGGCATAAAGGCCATATACGAGCGCGAACTTCCGCCAGTTAGCCTCAAGGGCTGGCAGGTGACCGTCCTTGAGTTGACCTTCTCACCTGGCACGACTTCGCCCAAACATGCTCATCCGGGTTTCATTCTTGGCTACATCCTTGAAGGGGAATACCGCTTTCAACTGGAAGGTGATCAGGAGAAAGTATTGTCGACTGGTGATGTGTTCTATGAAGCGCCCGGCAGCGTCCATCTGCCTTCCGGCAGCGCCCGCATAACCAAGCCAGCGAGAATCCTAGCATTGGCATTCGCTGAAAAGGGAAAGGAAATAACAAAACTGTTATGAACAATGAACGTGTTTTGCAAATCGCTAGAGTGTTTTTGCGCCTGGCCCTAGGCATCACCTTTCTCGTTGCGATCGGTGACCGCTTCGGCTGGCTGGGTCCCTACGGCAGCAAGAATGTATCGTGGGGCGATTGGACCCACTTCGTGCAATACGTCGCCGTGCTTAACCCGTTTGTTCCGAAAAGCCTGATTCCTGGACTCGCTGTCCTGGAAACAGTCATCGAGCTTGGGCTAGGCATCGCGCTCTTGTTGGGAATCTATCAACGGGTAGTCGCTTGGAGCAGCGCAGCGTTACTGATGTCGTTTGCACTGACCATGAGCATTGCCCTTGGGATCACCGCGCCTCTGAGTTATTCGGTGTTCACGGCGTTCGGCGCCGCACTGCTGCTGGGCGCGGTTGCGGTGCCGCATGCCGCTCGTAGTTCCGCCGGAACATGCTCGGCCGTCGAGTTCGTAAGCTCAGAGTTGCGCGACCGCACAATTGCCTAAGGGCATCAACGACGAAAAGAGGACCAAATGGCAACGGTTGCGACGTTCGCGGCGGGATCGCAACGGCTTGCGATACGGCGATGGACCATACATCCCGGATGGTCGGCAAGCCTTACCTTACCGGATTACGGAAGGATCGGTCAGCGTTTCTGGGACCTCGCGGGTGGGCGAGTCTCTTGACCGATATCCCTTCAAGGCATAAAGTTCCCGCAATCCTTGTACGCCTACGATTCGGCCACGCCGCTAAGGAGACGTTTTGTCAGACTCTCTTACTGAAGTGAGCATGGGAAGTGGCCCCGCGATCGCTTCGATCTCGATAGGAACGAAGACGATTCAGAAAGTCAGGATAAGAATTCTTCCCTTTGTCTTCCTGCTATTCGTTGTTGCCCTTCTCGATCGCGTCAACATTGGGTTCGCGGCGCTGACGATGAACCGGGAGCTGGCGATCACCAGCCAGCAGTTCGGACTGGTCTTCGGGATTTTCTTTTTCGGCTATTTTTTTTTGAAATCCCTAGCAATCTGCTGCTGCACAAAATCGGAGCGCGGGTCTGGATCGCCCGCATCCTGATTAGCTGGGGAGTTGTGGCAATGCTCACCGGCTTCGTGCACACTGTCCATCAGCTGTACATCGTCCGCTTTCTTCTGGGGCTGGCGGAAGCAGGTTATTTCCCCGGAATGGCCTTGTACCTGACCTACTGGTTCCCACAACGCGAACAGGCGCGAGCGCTTGCGCTTTTAATAGCGGCCATCCCGGTTGCCACCATCCTGGGAGCTCCGGTTTCGGGTCTCATCTTGGATCACGTGCACTGGCTCGGTGTAAGCAGTTGGCGGTGGCTCTTGATTCTGGAGGCAATGCCCGCCATAGTCGGCGGTGTACTCACTTACTTCCTGCTGCCAAGCAAACCCCAGGAAGCCGGGTTTCTGACGGCAGATGAGAAGGACTGGATTCGAGCGGAATTGGGACGCGAAGAACGGCAAAAATTGGAGCAGCACCGATACTCAGCGCTCCAAGCTTTGGCCAGCGGCCGCGTGTGGCATCTGGTCCTGATTTATTTTGGGATCACGACCGGTAATTATGCGCTGCAATCCTGGACACCACAGCTGGTGAAATCACTCTCCACTCTCTATTCCAACAGCATGATCGGATTTCTGGTGACGATTCCTAACCTGATGGGGCTGGCAGCAATGATCATGGTTTCCCGCAGCTCCGACCGCAAGCTCGAGCGTCGCTACCACGTGGCAATCCCCGCCATCGTGGCCGCAGCTGCTCTTGTGCTGCTGGGCGCGACTCGTTCGCCCTTTTATTCCCTCACCCTGTTATGCCTCTTGGCAGCTGGCGTTTACAGCTGTTTTGGCCCTTTCTGGGTACTGCCCTGCGAGTTTCTTACGGGGTTCTCCGCCGCAGCCGGCATCGCCTTAATTAATTCTGTTGGGAACCTGGGCGGGTTTGCCGGGCCGTACATGATCGGGACGATCGCTACGAGAACGGGAAGCCTCTACGCCGGCCTGGCCATGGTTGGCGTGCTGTTATTCGTATCAGCGACGCTGGTCTTGCTCCTTCCAAGGAATGCACGAGCGCCGGAAAAGGCTTAATCGGTGGCACGCAAGCTGAGCGGCTCGCCTGCCTACTTGCGGGCCCAGGCGCTGACGAGATCCCCAACATGAGTATTGGTCCACAGCAGTGGGGCTGGGTCGTCGGAGCCTTTGCGATTGGGGTTACGCCTTGTTTGAAATTCCGGGCGGATGGATGGGCGACCGCTTCGGCCCACGAATCATCCTGACCCGGATTGTCTTGTGGTGGTCGGCGTTTACGGCGCTCACCGGCGCGGTCTCTAGTTACCCTCTTCTGGTTCTAACACGATTGGGATTGTGCCGTCGGCTTTTGGACCTGTGTCGAGCAAGATGCTTCAATGCACTTACGGACGCAAACACGCAGTGGATTCTAGAAGGCGCCTATATCACTGGCTTATCCTCAAAACCCAGGCCGCCTGCTGACGGAGATCCTCGGGCAACTCTGGAAGTTCGATCGTCGGGACCTCGCCGGCAGTCCACTGACGCGTGTTCTTCCAGGGTCTCGCGCCGTAGATTGCCTCGCCGTTGACCTTGAGCCAACTCCCCATCTCTGTGAGTCGCGTTCTTCCATAACGACTGGCCGTAACTCACGCCCATACCTCTGCTCTCTTCCCAGGGATGCTCAACACCGCTCATTCCTGCGGTGTATTCGGTGGTCCAATAACCACCGTGTTTGTGGCGTGTGTCACTGCCCCAACGATCGTCCACAACCACTTCGTCCTTGACCGGTGACTCGTTGTAAAGCCAAGCCAATAATTCGGCACTGTGCCAGTCGGCTGAAGGCAACTCCCATTCACCATCGCTGAAGATAATGGATGGTTTGTAGTGTGTGACCAAATCCTTGAACTGCGGAAACATGTGCTCGCGTACATAACGCGGCTTGTCGTAGAGCCAAAGGGGGGTTGTACCACTCGTAAAGCGAGTAGTAATAATCCATCCGCAGGCCTTTGCGACGCACAGCCTCGGAGAGGTCGCCAAGCCAATCGCGCTTCGGACCGATCTCCACCGCGTTCCACGGGCGCCCCACGTTGCCGATGCCTCTTTGCTGGGCCAGACCGCGAAACCCTCGTGATGCTTCGAGGTCAGCACGATGTACTTCGCCCCTGAATACGCAAAGACTTCGGCCCAGTGGTCGGGATCAAACAACTCCGCCTTAAACTGTGACGCAAAATTTTCATATGGAAAATCCCCGCCATACACCTTTTGATGAAATGCCCACGTTCCTTTTT
>WNGK01007497.1_pt1 | contig 13508 bp, 11 predicted proteins | sample 5400601 | NCBI WGS metagenome assembly WNGK01 (sample SAMN13153376, study PRJNA577476) | soil metagenome | isolation source: 60 cm soil or saprolite under Garry oak tree replicate 1 | place: USA:California | collected 2016-06-15 | reverse complement strand
TGGTCGTTGTAGCTCTTGAAGTTGTCGATGTCGGGGTAGAGGCACGCGAACTCCCGCGCGTGCAGTCGATGTGAGATCTCTCGCATGATGTCCGAGTTGCCGCTCATGCCTGTGAGCGGGCTCAGCTCTCGCGTGGTGGTGGCGCGCATGATGACGGCGCGCAAGCGGGCGACGAGCTCCTCGCCGATGAAAGGCTTGGTCACGTAGTCGTCGGCGCCGGCCATCAGGTGCTCGACCTTGTCCTTGATCGAGCTGCGCACCGTCAGGAACACGACCGGGATGAGGCGGGTGCGGAAATCCTTTCGCAGCTCGGCCAGCACCTGATCCCCGGTGGTGGATCCGAGCATCAGGTCGAGCAGGATGATGTCCGGCCGCAACTCCACTGCCGCGTCATGCGCGGCGCGGCCATCGTCGACCGTGATGGTCTCGAAGCCCGCGCGCTCGAGCACGCGCTTGAGCAGCTGCAGCACCTGCACCTCGTCGTCGACCACGAGCACGACCTCGCGATCGCTGCGCCTCGGCTTCCGGCTCAACGACCTCTCGGTCCCTTCCTCTCTCGCGATGGTCACTCTCCGGACTCCTCGGAGCCCGGCGAAGGTTGCCTGGCCGGGACTGGGATCTTCTCCGTCAGCGTCAGCGCGCGCTCGGCGGCTGTGCGGATCTCGTTCAGGTCGTTCTTGACCGCATCGGGATCGGACGTCTCCTCGGCGATGAGCTCGCAGTAGTTGACGATCACTGCGAGCAGGTTGCGGAACTCGTGCACCAGCTCACGCGACGTGAGGCGGGGCTCCGGCTCGCCGGTGAGGTTCAAAGCCGTTTCACCAGGCGCCATGTGTTGATCTCGCCATCTCGTTCATATCCCAGCTCATCCAGCACCTGGCGGGCTATGGCGAGGCCGCGTCCGGTCTCACTGGTCGGCTCCGGCATGGCGCGAGTCAGGTGATTATGAACGGGCGGGCCGCGATCGACGAACGTGGCCAGGGCCATATGCCCTTCCAGCGTCAGACGGAATTCGACCGGCGCGTCTGTAGGGCCGTCACTCCGCCCGTGGGTTAGCACGTTGGCGCCGATCTCGGAGAGCGCGCTCTCGAACAGCATGATGTTGGTCTCGTCCAGGGAGCCTGGTCCCTTCTCGCGCAACAGCTGCACGGAGCGGTGAAGCGTGTCCAACGCCTCGTCGAGCCGGGTCAGGGTGGCCTGGAATTCGAACGGTTCTGCGAACTCAGAAGTCAGTGAGCGCGTCCTCGACCGTTGGGTAGTAGGCGAAGACGCGGTCCAGCGTGGTGAGCTCCAGGACCACACGCACCTGCTGGTTCGGCGCGGCGAGTCGCAGGTCGCCCCTGCTGCCGCGAACCAGCTTGAGTGCGGCGATCACTGAGCCCAGGCCCGTGCTGTCGACGAAGCTGACGGCTTCCAGGTCTATGACCAGACGTGGAGGGCCGTTTTTGATCGCATCGCCGATCGCCTCCTTCAGCGCGGGCGCACCGGCCACGTCGAGCCGGCCCGATGGAACCACGACTGTCACCCCTGCCTCGGTCTGACGCGTCTGAACGTCCAGGCTCACGGATCGACAGCCTACAACGCTGGGAAGGCGTAACGCCCTCCTTAAACTCTGCGTGTGCCACCCGAAGAGACCGGTCCCAGGACACTGATAGTCGAGGACGAGGAAGCCCTGGCCAGGTCGATGGCGCGCATCCTGAAGAGCCGGAACATCGAGGCCGATACCGCGTTCTCCGGCGCCGAGGCCCGGCAGCGGATGGCCGAGGCCGAGTACGGCGTCGTGCTGCTCGACGTGCGCCTGCCCGACGAATCGGGCTACGGGCTGCTGGGCGAGCTGCGCGCGCTCAAGCCGGACATCGCAGTGGTCATGATCTCCGGGGTCGACGACCCGGAGCTGGGCAAGGCCGCGGTGGAGCACGGCGCGCACGGCTACTTCGTCAAGCCCATCGGCTCGACCGAGCTCTACCTGGCGGTCGTAAACGCGATCCGCCGCCGCCGGCTCGAGCTGGAGTACCAGGCCAACCTGCGCCGGCTGGAGACCATGGTCGCCGAGCGCGCGGAGCAGATGCAGAACGCGGCTCATGTGCAGGAGGGGATGCTTCCGCGCTCGCCGCTCGACGGCGAAGGCTTCGAGGTTGCCGCGCACTTCACGCCCGCGCGGGAGATCAGCGGCGACTTCTACGACTGGTACCTGCCCGACGCCAACCGCATCGCCGTGACGCTGGGCGATGTCATGGGCAAGGGCCTGCCCGCCGCGATGATGATGGCCACCGTCCGCGCGGCGCTGCGCGCGTCGGCACAGGTGGAGGACCTCGAGCAGTCGGTGCGCCTGGCGGCGCGCATCATGGAAGCACCGCTCGAGGCCAACCAGGCGTTCGTCACGGTGTTCCACGGCGTGTTCGACATCACCAGCGGCGACATCCACTACATCGACGCAGGCCACGGGCACGCGCGCATCCTGCGGGGCAGCACCGGACAGGAGAACCTATCGCTCCGAAGCGCTCCCATCGGCATGTTTCCTGACACGGAGTTCACGATCGGCTGGGCGAACCTCAAGCCCGGCGACACTCTGCTCGTCTTCTCCGACGGCCTGCTCGACCTGCGACCAGACATGGCCGTGAAGGACGTGCTCTTGCCGGCTGACGTCAGGCGCAGCGCGACGGCGCAAGAGCTGGTCGACAACCTCACTCAGGGCGTACGCGGCCGCGAGATGTCGGACGACGTGACCGTACTGGCGCTGCGGCGGAAGTGGAACCCGACTGCCTGATCGCCGTTTGTATACAAACGCACAAAATCCGCCCGCTTGACGCGCGCGTTTGTATACAAACGCGGAATTGGACCGCTAGGTGGTCGGCGCCGGCTCCTCGGCCACGCGTCCCAGCCAGCGCTCCAGCACCGCCGCGACGACGTGCAGCTTGATCGGCTTCGAGATGTAGTCGTCCATGCCGGCGGCGAGGCATCGCTCGCGGTCGCCGGCCATGGCGCTCGCCGTCATGGCGATGATCGGCGTGTGCCGTCCTTCCTTTTCGTGGCGGCGGATCTGGCGCGTGGCCTCGTAGCCGTCCATCTCCGGCATCTGGCAGTCCATGAGCACCGCGTCATAGTCCATGCGGTCAAGCACTCGCACAGCCTCGACGCCGTTGCCCGCCTTGTCGGCACGGTAGCCGAGGCGCTCGATCATCCGCATCGCGACCTTCAGGTTGGCCGCGTTGTCCTCGACGATCAGCACGCGCCCGCGGCGGTCGGGCCGCACCACCGCGGGCATGTGCTCGCCGGCTTCGTGCCTCCCGTAATCGGGCCGCGACGAGAGAAGCGTGTGCAGCACGTCGAAGAGCTGAGAAGGACGCACCGGCTTGACGAGCTCGATGTCGACGCCGGGCACGGGCTGCTCCGAATGCCCCGCCGAGGTCAGCAGCACCACCACCATGTCGCTGAGCTTCGGGTCGCTGCGGATCTCCGCGGCAACCGCGCCGCCGTCCATGACCGGCATCATCATGTCGACGATCGCGACGTCGAATGGGTCGCCGGTCGCGGCATCGCGCATCGCCTTCAGCGCTTCGTGCCCGCCCTCAAAGCTGTGCTGGCGCATGCCCCACGAATCGAGGTAGCGCTCGAGGATGACGCGGTTCGTACGGTTGTCGTCGATGATCGCGACGGCCGTCCCCGTCAGGTCGCCGGTTTTGCTGGAGGCGGCCGCGCTCTCGGACTCTCGGAAAAGCGCGGTGAACCAGAACTGGCTGCCGACGCCCTTCGTGCTGTCGACGCCGATCTCGCCGCCCATCAGCTGCGTGATCATCCGCGCGATCGCCAGCCCGAGCCCGGTGCCGCCGTGGCGCCGTGTGGTGGAGCTGTCGACCTGCGAGTAGGTTGAGAAAACCTGGCCCCTCTCGTCTTCGGAAAGACCGATGCCGGTGTCCGACACAGCCCACCTGAGCAGCACGCCACGACCCTTCGTCTCGCCACGACGAGCGCGGACAACCACCTCGCCGACGTCGGTGAACTTCACAGCGTTGCCGATGAGGTTCAGCAGCACCTGACGCAGGCGGCCAGGGTCGCCGACCACCACTTCCGGGATGTCCGGATCGATGTCGACGATGAGCTCGATACCCTTGTTCGAGGCAGGTTCGGCAAACAGCTCGACCGCCTCTTCGGTCACGTGCTTGGGGCTGAAGTCGATCGTCTCCATGCGGACACGGCCGGCTTCGATCTTCGAGAAGTCGAGGATGTCATTGATGATCTCGAGCAGCGTGTCGCCCGACGTGCGAATCGTCTCCACGTAGTCGCGCTGCTCCGCTGTGAGATCCGTTCCCAGCAGCAGGCCCGTCATGCCGATCACGCCGTTCATCGGCGTCCGGATCTCGTGGCTCATCGTGGCCAGGAACTCGGACTTCATGCGCGTCATGTCCTGCAGCTGCTCGTTGCGCTGCGCGAGGTTGGCGAGCAGCTCGGTCTTCGCCTCTTCCGCCGCGGCAGCTGTCGAGCGGCTCGACTGCAAGGCGCCGACAACGCGCCGGACCAGCAGGCCGAGCGCTACGAGCGTCAGCGCCGCAAGAAGAGCCTGCCCGGTGTCGGGCAGGTCGGGGTTCGCGATCGCGACCGTGGCGATGTTCGCGACCGCGAGCGCGGCGCCGATGGCAAACTCGATCGACGTGAAGTACAGCGCGAGCATCAGCAGCGGCAGCAGCACGAACGGGAACGCCTTGAGCACGCTGGAGCCGGACTGGACCTCGAGCACCATCGCGATCAGCAGCCCGCCGATGGGCGAGGCCGCGTGGAGCCAGCGAGGGACCTTCTCCCAGGGCACGACGATGAGCGCGCAGGCGAGCAGCGTCAGGATCACGGTGGCGCCGATGCCGACCAGCGAGCCGCTGCTCCACAGGGTGTAGGAGGCGAGGATGAACCCGACCGCCACCGGCACGGAGCCGGTCCAGCGGCGGGCCGGGATGAGTCGATCGGGCGCCAGCGGCGCGAGGGTCAGCGCGGCCCCGATCAGCAGGGCGAGCGTGAGCTCGGGCGAGGTGGCGACCGCGGTCAGCGGCTTGACTGTGACCAGGCCGACGATGGCCAGGCCCAGGAACGGGTACATGCGCCGGTTCAAGCCGGGCTGGTGCAGCGGCGTGTTCAGGAACCTTGGGGCCAACTCGCCGCCGCAGCTTATCAAGTGCCCCTTAAGAGGGGGCCAGGCCGCCGGCCGGCCGATAAAATTTGGCACCTGCGCACCGAGAGCCCTGTGAGGGGGGGTGAGGTTGAGCCGGTGTCGCCAGTCCCGGGCCAACCGTCGGCAGCTACGCCGTCGAGAACCGAGGCACTGGTTCGCCGTGCCACGCCCTACTCGATCGCGGGCCTCGTCGCGCTCTACGGGCTCGCCGCCGGGGCCCTGAGCCTGGCCGGTCTTTCCGGGCTGACCGCCGCGCTGGTCCTCCTGGTCGGGCTGGTCGCGCTGGTTGCGGCCATTGTCATCGGGGTCAACCGGGACGCCCGCTCGGTGGCGGCCACCGTCGAACGCGAATCGAAGATCGTGCGTGACAGCGTGGCCTGGGTGCGAACGGCGCTCGACCACGCCGACGTCGGCATGGGCATCATCGACGCGCGCGGCGGCTGGCTCCACGTGAACAGCAGGCTGGGCACGATGCTCGGCCGGTCCGAGGCGGACCTGCTGGCCACGTCGCTGCCCGCCGTCACGGCGGAGTCGCTGTCAGGAGCCATCACCGATTCGCTCGCCCAAGCCGCGTCGTCGCCGGACGGCGGCTGGAAGGCCGAGTCGCTGCAGGTTCGGGCCGACGGCGTGGCGTTTCCGGTGTCGCTTTCGGTGACGCCACTGAGCGACGGCTCTGCCGGCGCGCTCACGTTCCTCGTCCAGGAGATTGACATCTCCGCCGCCAAGCGCGCTGAGGCCGTCCGGGACGTCATGGTGGCCGTGCGCCACGTGATCGCGACGAGCGCGACGTGGGAGCAGGCGGCGCCGGCGGTGCTCAGCGCGATTGGCAATGAGCTTGGCTGGGATGTGGCGCAGCTGTGGAGCGCCGACGCCGACGGCAAGATGTTGCGGTTGCGCCAGTCATGGCGGGCGGACGATCCGCGGCTCTCCGAGTTCGACCGCGCCGCTCATTCCATGGCGCTGCCCACGAACAGCGGACTGATGGGCAGGGCTGCCCAATCGGGTGTGCCGGCCGTGAACGAAGAGTTAACGGCAACGAGCGAATTGCAGATCGGCGAGGCCGCACGGCGCGCCGGCCTCTCTGTCGAGGTGGCGTGCCCGGTCACTGTCGGGGGCACGGTCAGCGGGCTGCTGGTGCTCTTTGGGCGAGGACGGCGCGACATCGACAGCGAGGTCATGACGATGCTCACGATGGCGGGATCCGAGATCGGCCAGTTCATCAACCGCTCTCAGACGACGGTTGCGCTGCGGCGTAGTGAGGCAGACCACCGGGCGATCTTCGAGCGAGCGCCGATGGGGATCGCGCGCATCAGCGCGGAGGGCGAGCTGGTCGAGGGCAACACGGCGCTGCTGAAGATGCTCAAGCACGACATCGAGACCCTGCGCACGCAGGGGTGGCCCGAGCTGCGGCGCGCGTACGACCTCGCGGCCGGCAGGGCGAACCTTCCGCCATTGCTCGCGGGCATCAGCGACGGAGGCAGCGTGCAGGTGCGCGCCGCCACCGGCGATGGTCGCTGGCTGTGGCTGCAGCTGTCAGCGGCATCGATACCCGACATGAAGGGACGGCCGGAGCACGTGCTGCTGATAGTCGAGGACGTGACCGCCGTGCGCGAGACGCAGGACAAGCTCGAGGAGTCGCTCTCGGCGCAGCAGCGCGCCAACGGCGACCTGGAAAAGCTCGACCGGACAAAGACGGAGTTCCTGTCGATCGTGTCCCACGAATTCCGCACGGCGCTCACCGGCATCCAGGGCTTCAGCGAGCTCATCCGTGACGGTGGGCTCGAGCCGGACGAGCTGCGTGCGTACGGCGGCTACATATTCAATGACGCGGATCGCGTCAACCGCTTGATCGGCGACATGCTCGACCTCGACCGTATGGAGTCCGGGCGGATGAGCATCCGCATGGCGGACGTCGACATCAACGAGGTCCTCAGCGACACGGTCGCCCGCGCCGCGACCGCGTCATCGATGGTGGAGTTCAAGCCCGACTTCGACCCGCGGCTTCCCATCGTGACCGGAGACCGCGACCGGCTGGTCCAGGTCGTGAGCAACCTCGTCAGCAACGCGGTGAAGTACTCGCCAGAGGGTGGCACGGTGACCATCTCCAGCCGCGCCGAGGGCGGTTACGCGCTGATCACCGTGGCCGACACCGGGCTTGGCATCCCGCCGGACGAGATCGTCCACGTCTTCGAGCGCTTCCGCCGCGTGCGCAGCGGCGCGGCCCAGTCGATCGCCGGGACTGGGCTCGGGCTGACGATCGTTAAGCAGATCGTGGAGATGCACGGCGGCAAGATCTGGGTCGAGAGCGCAGTCGGCCACGGGTCTGCGTTTCACTTCACCATCCCACTGGCGACGGAGGCGGTCACGCCTTCGATGCAGCTCCGGCATGCCTGACGGTAAGGCGGTCACCGTGTTGGTGGCGGACGACAACGAGGTTGCGCAGCGGCTGTGCCGGCGCGTCCTGGAGAAGGCAGGCCACCGCGTGCTCACCGCGTCCGACGGGCAGGAGGCAGTCAACATCGCGCTCGCCGACGCGCCCGACATGATCCTGATGGACGTCGCCATGCCTGGCATGGACGGGCTCGAGGCGATGAGGCAGATCAAGGCCCAGAAGCCGTCGATGGTCATCGTGATCGCGAGCGCACACTCGATGGCGGGAGACCGCGAACGGTTTCTCGCCGCGGGCGCCAACGACGTGCTCAGCAAGCCGTTCCGCCTGAACGACCTCACGTCGGTGGTGGACAAGCTGGTGGGAGGCGGACACCTCGCTTAGCGGGGCGATGGACAGATGAAAGACCTCACCGGCACAAGGCTCGGCTCGTACGAGATCGTCGAACGCCTCGGTGGAGGCGGCATGGCGGTCGTGTACCGAGCCGTGCAGCAGCCGCTCGGGCGCGAGGTAGCGCTGAAAGCGCTGTCGCCGGAGCTGTTCCAGGACGAGGGCTTCGTCAAGCGATTCGAAGCCGAAGCGAAGACGCTCGCCAAGCTCGACCACCCGAACATCCTCACGATCTACGACTTCGAGATGACCGAGGGCGTCGCCTACCTGACGATGCCGCTGATCCGCGGTGGAACGCTGCGCGACTTCATGAAGCGCGGCCCGCTGGACACGCTGACCGCGTGGCGCTACCTGCGCGAGATCGGTGATGGCCTGCAGCACGCGCACGACGCGGGCATCGTGCACCGCGACCTGAAGCCGACCAACGTGCTCATCCACTCCGACGGCCGGGCGCTGCTTGCCGACTTCGGGCTCGCGCGGGGCGCCGGCCAGCCGACGCACCTGACCACGATCGGGCTGGCGATCGGAACGCCTGGCTACATGGCGCCGGAGCAGGTGATGGGGCACGACGTCGACCGCCGCGCCGACATCTACGCGATGGGAGCGCTGACGTTCGAGATGCTCACCGGGCGGCTGCCCTACGTGGGTGCCAACCGGATGGAGGTGGCATACTCCACGGTCAACTCGCCGATCCCGTCGGCAGTTGCGTTGAACCCCAACCTGCCCGACGAGCTTGACCAGCTGCTCTCGCGCGTGCTTGCCAAAGACCCGAACCAGCGCCCGCAGACCGTGCGCGAGCTGCTTGGTCAGATGGCCAAGCTTCCGCAGCGCCGCTCCAGCGCGGGCGCCACCGTGCCGCCGGCGCCGGCCGCTGCTTCCGCGTCTGTCCTGGCCGCCTCGGTACCGCTCACGCCGGCCCCTCCGACTCCGCCCGCGATGGCCCCTGTTGGCGTGGCCACGACGGCCTCTGCTCCGCCGGGCGTGCCTCCCATCCAGACGCTTCCGCCCATGCAGCGGGTCATCCCGCCGACGATGCACGGCTCGCCGCCGCCGCCGACGCCGAGCTCGGGCTCCGGCTCGTCTTCCGCGGTGAGGACGCTCGAGCTCATGGGCGTGCGGCCGGCCCGCGCGCGAGGCAGGTTCATCCTCAACTCATACCTGGCGAACGCGGTGAGGTCCGCGCGCGAGGTCACGCACGATCGCTGGCATGAGCTCGCTTACACGGCGGGCTTCGCGCAGTACCTGGACAAGGAGCCGGCTGACGACGAGCAGCTCGGCACGCCGGTCGATTACCTGAGCCGGCTGAACGAGGCGTTCGAGGTCGTGTACGGCGCCGAGGCTGAGGACACGATCCGCGCGTGGGGGCGGCGGATGACCGAGCGCTGGCTCGCCGACGGCCGCCACGGACTGGGCGGCATGCGCCGGCTCGTCCCGGGCCGACAGCGAAAGCTCGCCGGTGTCGTGAAGTCGTTCTGCGAATCGCTCGACAACGTGCGGGGCGAGCACACGCACGCGTGGTTGCAGGTCGACGAGGACCAGTTCTGGATGGTGAACTTCTCGAACATGTTCGCGCTGGGCCGCATCAAGCCGATCAAGTCGTGTCACATCTGGATCGCGACGATCGAGGCGATCCTGCGCTGGGCCGGGCTCGCCAACGACTGGTACGTCGAAGAGGTCGAGTGCGGCTGCGTGTCCGGAACGTTCGACTGCGTTTTCGCTATTCGCTCCGTGCAGATGTAGAAGCAAGTACATCACCCCCCACCCGCCGCGCTCCGCGCGGCCGACCTCCCCGCATGGCGGGGAGGTCAAGCAAGCCAGCCCGGGGGCAGTAGCACGGGCTGTTCTACAGTCACTGAACGATGAGGTTTGCGGTTGATGTCACTGCTTGCTGGCGGCCGCGCGTCGGCATGGTCACGGTGGCGACCGAGCTCACGCGCGCGCTTGTCACCCAGGGCAATGGCGACTCATACACCCTGCTGTGCAGTCGAGAGCGACCCGAAAGCCTGCGCGACCTCAAATGCGACGCCTTGCTCGCGCCGTATCGACACGAGGTTGCGCTGAAGCTTCGCTGGCTGCCGGCGGTCGAGAGATCGCTCGACAGCGACGCGATCCTCTACCCGTACTGGCCGAGCCCGCCGCGGCGCAGCAGGTCGGCTCCGCCCGCCGCGGTCTTCGTCTACGACCTCGCGTTCAGGCTGCGACCGGCCGAGGTCCCCTGGCAGCAGCGCCTTTACTTCGGCACGATCCTCGAACCGGCGCTGCGGCAGGCGGCCGCGGTGCTCACCATCTCCGAGCGCACCAGGATCGACCTCCTCGACTGGTACCACGTCCCTGGCCTCGACGACAAGACGTCCGTTGTGCCGCTCGGCGTGTCGGCGTCAGTCCCCGCCGGTCAGCTGCCCGAAGGCATCACCCCAGGCTTCATCCTCGCTGTCGGCACGGTTGAGCCGCGTAAGAACTATCCGCGCCTGCTCGCCGCGTACCGCCGCCTGCGGGGGGGCGTGCTGGCGCCTCCGCTGGTGATCGCGGGAAGACCCGGATGGGCGTACGGCGACACCATCGAGAAGATCCGCTCCGAGCCCGGCGTGCGCTATCTCGGTCACGTGGACGAGGCCACGCTCAGCGGCCTGTACGAGTCGGCCGCGGTGCTCGCGTTCCCGAGCCTTTACGAGGGCTTCGGGCTGCCGCTGCTGGAGGCGATGGCGCACGGCCTGCCGTCTGTTGTCAGCACCGCCGGTGCTCTGCCTGAGCTCGCCGGTGATGCGGCGGTGCTGGTGGATCCGGAAGACGTCACGGCTATCGAGGTCGGTCTCGAGAAGGCGCTGACGGACAGGACGCTGCGCGAACGCCTCAGCGCCGCCGGCAGGGAACGCGCGCAACTATTCACGTGGCAGCGCACCGCAAGCCTTACGCGCGACGCCCTGCGTCGAATCGCTCGAAAAACTCCGGCGCGTACCCTTTAGCCGATGTCGCGCAACCGGTTAACGCTCCTGATGCTGCTGTCCGGCCGCGCCCACGACTACGCGCAACTTGCGCGACCCTTGCTCCATTCGCTCGAGCGCATGCATCACTTCGACATCGAGGTCGCCGGCGACTTCGGCGCACTCAATGCAGGACACGGACGCGTGCTCCTGGCCGCATCCGACGTCCCGCTTGACGGCGACCAGGCGGCGCAGCTCAATCAATTCGTGCGACGCGGAGGAGGCGTCGTGCTGCTGCACGGCACTCTTGCCACCTGGTCCGAGCACGACGCCGTCGCCGAGATGGCGGGCTGGAGGCTCGGCCGGCCGGGCCCGCCCGCGGAGGCGAACGTCCTGCTGCGCGCGAGATGGCGCTTCAGCGAACAAGTAGTGGCGTACGAAAGGCAGCATGGCGACGGCCGTTTCGTCCAGATCGGGCTCGGTCATGGGGCCGCCACGTATCAGGACCCCGAGTTCCAGAAGCTTGTGCACCGCGCGGTGCTGTTTGCGTCAGGCGCCGCGCAGGCTCCGACGGTTGGCGTCGGCCTCATCGGTTACGGCGCGATCGCGCGCGGTCACGCCGAGTCCATCTCGGCGACGCCTGGCCTGGACGTGCGCGCCGTGGCCGACATCTCGCCTGAGCGCCGCGAGCTCGCATCACGCGAGCTCGGCGTCAATAGTTACTCGAGCGCCGATGAGCTGCTGCGCGATCCTGACATCGGGCTCGTGATCGTTGGCACGCCCCCGAGCGTCCATGCCGACCCGGTCGTGGCCGCGGTTCAGGCGGGCAAGCATGTCGTGTGCGAGAAGCCGTTCGCGATCACGGTCGACGAGGTCGACCGGATGATCGACGCGGCCGCGGCGCATCGCCGCGTGCTTACCGTCTACCAGAGCCGGCGCTGGGATCCCGACTACCTCGCGATGCGGGAAGCCATCCGCTCCGGTCGCATCGGCGAGCTCTTCTACATGGAGTCCTTCATCGGCGGGTATTCGCATCCGTGCGATTTCTGGCACAGCCACGAGCCGATCTCCGGCGGGACGATCTACGACTGGGGCTCGCACTACTTCGACTGGGTGCTGCAGCTGTTCGAGGGATCGATCCGCCACGTGGCCGCTGTCGGGCACAAGCGGGTGTGGCATGACGTGACCAACGCGGACCAGGTTCGTGTCGACCTGACGTTTGACGGCGGCGCGCAGGCCACATTCATGCAGTCCGACATCGCTGCGGCGCTCAAACCGAAGTGGTACGTGCTCGGCACGCGCGGGGCGGTGCTCGGAGAGTGGCGCGAGGACGTGAGCTCGCCCGCGGACGCGCCCGCCGGCATCAAGGTGCTGCGCCCCGCGAACGGCGGCGGGACGCACGAAGAGCGGCTCGCCCTGGCGCCTCGCGACGAGCACGGCTTCTATCGCAACCTTGCCGATCACCTCGCGTGGGACGAGCCGCTCGCGGTCACGCCACAGGAAGCCCGGCGCATCGTGGCCGTGATGGAGGCGGCGACGCAGTCGATCGCGCAGGGCGGCGCGCGCCTCGAGGTCGACATATAGCCGGCGACCGGCTCGGCTGGGGTGTGCTCGGCGCGGCCTGGATCGCGGGCCGGGCGGTCCTGCCGGCGATCGTCGCGTCTCGGAACGGGCGCCTCATCTCGGTCGCGAGCCGTGACCTCGAGCGGGCCGGCGAGCTGGCCTCGCATCACGCGATCCCGAAGGTTGCACGCGACTACGACGAGGTGCTCGCCGATCCCGAGGTCGAGGCCGTCTACATCCCGCTCGTCAACAGCCTGCACAGGGAATGGACGGAGCGCGCGCTGGCGGCCGGCAAGCACGTCCTGTGCGAGAAGCCGCTTGGGATGAACGCCGACGAGGCCGCGACGATGGCCGATGCATCGCGCCGTTCGCGCCGGCTGCTGATGGAGGCGTTCATGTATCGCTTCCATCCACGCATGCGCGCGTTCGTCGAAGGGCTGCGTGGCGATGAGAGGCCGCTGCACGTGCAGGCGAGCTTCGGGTTTCCGCTGAGCGATCCCTCCAACTACCGGCTGCAGCCCGCTCTCGGTGGGGGTGCGCTGCTCGACGTCGGCTGCTACACGGTGAGCGTGGCGCGCTGGCTGCTCGGCGAACCCGACACGGTGCTGGCGCGGGCGCGGTTCGACCAGAAGACCGGCGTCGACATGAGCGTCAGCTCGCTGCTGCACTTTTCGAGCGGCGGCACCGCGTCGCTGTGGTGCAGCTTCGAATCAGCCGAGGAGCAGGGAGTCACGGCGGTCACCACCGAGGGCACGTACACGCTCGAGCGGCCCTTCACCGCGTGGCAGGACCCGCACGATCCCTATCAGCTCATGGTCGAGTCGTTCGCGGACAGCGTGAGGAACGGCACCGAGTGCGAGGTCTCGCTCGACGAATCCATCGCCAACATGAGTGCGCTGGATCGAATCCGGGAGGCGATCCGGGCTTAGCAGGCTGCTGAAAAAGTAGTCGTCGGATCTGCGACGCCCATTTCGGCCCAGGCCGGCGTCGGCTCCTGCGCTCCTCGCTCAGGTATTTCCAATACGTTCGCTCCGGTGCTCGTCGCCTCCTTGGCCTGGGCCGCCTGTGCGCCGCAGCTCTCGACGCC
>WNGK01009030.1_pt1 | contig 13509 bp, 11 predicted proteins | sample 5400601 | NCBI WGS metagenome assembly WNGK01 (sample SAMN13153376, study PRJNA577476) | soil metagenome | isolation source: 60 cm soil or saprolite under Garry oak tree replicate 1 | place: USA:California | collected 2016-06-15 | reverse complement strand
AAAAACCATGCCACCATCGCGCCCCAGTCGTGGCCAGCGACGTGGGCGCTGGTTCGCCCGAAGGCCTTGATAATCCCGGCGACGTCCTCGACCAGCTTCGGCATCGCATACTCACCCACCTGGTCCGGTGCGTCGCTCCGACCGTAGCCCCGCATATCGGGTGCGACGACGAGCAGGCCCGCGCGCGCGAGCGCCGCGACCTGTTTCAGCCACGACTCAGCACCTTCGGGAAAACCGTGGAGCAAGATCGCCATCTCGCCGTCGGCCGGACCGGCGGCAAGCGTGAAAAAGCGCAAGCCGTTGGCTTCGACCATGTGCTGACTGGCGGTCATTTGACGTTCTTCTGCAGGAAGTCGGTCGCGACGTCGAGCGCCTGGTCGAGCACGGCAAGGAGGCCGTGGCCCTGGCCCTTGAAAACCTCGAGCCGAGCCTGGGGGATGACCTTGATCTTCTCTTTCAGCAGGTCGATGCGGGCGAAGGGATCGCGGTCGCCGCTCAAGAACAGGGTCGGGCAGTGGATTCGCGGCCAGTGCTCGGTGCGCAGCTGGTCAGGAAAGCCCGGACGGTGCAGTGGATACGAGAAAAGCACGAGACCGCCGAAGTCAGCCTCGATTGCGGCCATGCTCGCGACCCTTCCACCGAACGATTGACCACCTCCGACGACCTGGCGTCCTCGACCCGATGTTTTGATGAAGACCGGAACTGCCTTTTCCGCGCCGCCGCGAGGTAGATCCACCGCGATCGCGTCGATTCCACGTCGTTTGAAACCGACAACGTAGGGCTTCATCGATGCGGCGTTACCTGATGCACCGTGGCCGAGAACGACTCGCATGCGTCTATCGTCGCATCGTGTCAGCGGTCGTCGCAAACATCGTTGATGGTCGTCATCATCGCGACCTCTGCAGAAATTTCCACAACACCCGCATCAAAAAAATCTTCACGAGGGATTGACGTGAGAGGTGCTCATCGAGTATCACAACACCTTGTATGGCGATGCTGCTCGTGGTTGCCACCACAGAGGCAACGGACCCGACGCGAGAAAGCGGACCATTTCGGACAACCGCCAACGTCTCGGAGTCCTTATCCATAAGGGTCCGCGGCGAAACCCGTGGGGTTGCAGAGGAGGTGCGTGTAGGAAACATCCTGATCACGTCTCACCACCAGAAAAATCCCGCCAAACCGATGGAACCTATCGGGTCCATATCTTCAGGAGAAGGAGGTAACTGATGGCCAAGAAGAAGGCAGCCAAGAAGCCGGCCAAGAAGGCCGCGAAGAAGTCCTCGAAGAAGAAGTAACACACTTCCCTTCAATCGTTCCGTAAGTCCGTTTCGCGCCGGGGTTCTGTGGAGCCCCGGCGATCTTTTATGAGAGGAAACCCAGATGGTTTCCTCTCATCGCGCCGTCGGCGAAGCCGACCCGCCTTCGGCGGGCAAGCGGCGCTGCTCTCCTTCCGAAAAAGGTTCGGCTGTTCTTGTTGTCACGCCATGGTGATCAGGTCCGCGACCCGCATCGCCGCCAGAGGCGCGAGCAGGATCCCTTTGCGGTGATGACCGGTCGCGACGATCAAGTTGCGCGGCCCGGTCACCGCCACGATCGGCTTTCCGTCAGCCGTCACGGGCCGCAGCCCCGCCCACACGCGCTGCAGGCTTGCGGCCGCGAGGCCAGGCACAAGTTTGCGAGCGAGCTCGAGCAGCGTCGCGGGCGATGACGGTGCCATCGCCTTTCGGCACCAGGTACCCGTTGGACCAGAAGATGCTTCGCTTGAGGACCAGCGACCCCGGGTCGAGCGCAGCCAGCTGCCCTCGCTGGGGGCGCACGTCGATGTCGACGCTCGCCAACGATGCGACCTCTCTCGACCACGGCCCCGCGGCGATGACGGCCCAATCCGCAGCCAGGTTGCCTGCGGGTGTCCGCACTCCATGTATCTCGTCCCGCGTGATGTCGAATCCGGTTGCGGGCGTGCCTTCGCAGATCTCGGCGCGTCGCGCCGCAGCCGCACGAGCGAGGGCGCGTACGAATTGCGGCGGCGTAAGGTGCGCGTGTTCGAGGAGGACCGCACCCAGGACGTCCGTGCTGATTGCCGGTTCCGCCTTGCGACACTCGGCCGCGTCGAGCCAGCGTCCGCCTTCGCGATTCAGGGTCCGCGCCTCATCAGACGTGAAGGCGGGCTTCAGTCCCTGCTGGACGCGGAACTCGACATTCATCGCGCTGTCCTTCTCGATCCTGGCCACTAGCTCGGGGAACATGGCCAGGCTCTCGCTGTCGGAGGCGAGCGAAGAGGGACTCAGCTCGCCGGCCGCCGCACCGGAGGCCCGGCAGGCGAGCTGGTCGCGCTCGAGCAGCGTGACCTGGTGTTTTTCGAGGCTGAGGCGCTCCGCGACGGCGCATCCGATGACCCCTCCGCCGACGACAACGACCCTGGACATATAAAGGAAGATAGCCGGGGCCTGTTAACACCCTTGACATACGAACAGGTGTTCGATATGTTGTGGACGCCTCCACTTCTTCCCTGCGTCTCTCCTCGAGGCTCCAGAAAGATGCAGGCACAGAAGCTCGAACTGGCGATTGATTCGATTCGGGTCCGCTTCGGCAGCCAGTCGCTGACGAGGGCGGCGGAGCTGCCGCCCCCGCAGCCCTGGTTGAGCGGAACTCCGATCGACCGCCTCACCGGGATCGGCGGCTTGCCGAGAGGCCGAGTCACGCTGTTCGTCGGAGGCCGGACGTGCGGCAAGCTCACGCTTGCCCTTGCGCTCCTCGCCCGGGCGACCCACGAGTTCGCCCACTCGATCGTCATCGACGGCGGTGGATTCGATCCATGGACACTCCTTCCCTTCTTTCCTGAGCTAGGCGCGCTGACCGTCGTCCGCGCGCCGGCTCCTGAGACCGCCGGTGAAGCGGCCGCCTCGCTGGCACGTGCAGGTGCGGGCTTTCTCCTATTGCTGAGCGAGATTCCGGAGCACTGGCTCGGTCAGCTCGAGTCAGGCGCGAACCGTTCCGGGACCGTGGTGCTGGGGGTCGTCGAGTCGCCCAACCGTGCTCTGGCTCACGCCTCGAGCTTCAGTCTTGGATTCTCACGAGTCGATTGGAGCTGGGAACGCGACCAGCTGATCGGCCTCCGGGCATCGGCGCGATGCGTGAAAAACCGCGTCGCGCCGCCCCTTGGCGAGACCGAGCTGGAGATTCGCTACCCGCTCGGTGCACTGCCCCTGCCGGACCACCGTCCGGGGATCGCTGAAATGCCGGTCCAGGTCAGAGAGCTTTCGGAATGCGCGTCTGCTGTGGTCTGACCGGGGATCTCGAGCTCGCGAGGCGGCCGGACCTGTACGGACGGTCCGTCATCGTCGGGCGATGGGACGAGCATGTTGTCGCGGCCTCAGAAGAGACGCATCCGTTTGGCGTGGTTCCCGGGATGGCACTGCGACAGGCAGAGCATCTGTGTCCTCAGGCTGTCTTCGTCCTGCCGGACGCAGAGGCAGTCGCGCGCATTCGCGAGCTGATCTCGGCCGCTCTCTATGACCTTGCACCTGTGATCGAGGTGCGGGACGAGGGGATCGCCTGGCTCGACCTCGAGGGTGTGGTCCGAGCCGGAGAATCGATTCGCGAAGCGCGGCGGCGCTTGTTGAAGGCGGTCGGCCGCGAACCTCGTCTAGGTCTTGCTCCGGGATCTTTCTCGGCGCGACTTGCCGCCGCTCGCGCACGGCCTGGCCGCCTGCTGCAGGTCGATGATGCAAGGGCTTTCCTCGCCCCCCTTTCCTCTCGCGAGCTGCCTCTGGATGCTGAGCAGCTCGAGCGGCTCGACCTTCTCGGCCTGCGCACCCTGCATGCGGTGGCGGCCATCGGCCCACGAGAGCTGGAGAGCCAGCTGGGTCGCGAAGGACGGCATGCCGTCCTTCTCGCTCGCGGCGTCGAACCTGATCAGCTCGTGCCGTGGAAACCACCACTGTTCACGAGCGCGCACCGCCAGTTCGGTGAGCCGGTGGAGGATCGCGAAGCGCTGCTTTTCGTCGCACGCGCGTTGTGCGGCGACCTGGCAGACGAGCTTGGGCTGCGCGGTGCCGGCGCCAAGCATGTCCGGGTCCGACTCGTCATGGAGTCGAGAGGGCCAGAGCAGCGTCAGGCGATCGTCCGACATCCACTGAGCAGTGCGGTTGAGCTGTTCGGCCTGGTCGGGTCATGGATCAAGGAGTGGCAACCGAGCGCGCCCATCGCCGAGCTGTGGATCGAGCTGCCCGTGCTCGAAGGAGCAGGCCGGCGTCAGCTGAGGTTGTGGGCCGGCGGCGACGGTTCGAGCGAAGAGGTCGCCGCAGCGATGGAAAGGCTTCAGGAACGCTTCGGTGACGATGTGATCCACCAACCGACCCCAGCCCTCATCACGTCGCCTGTCCCGAAGGAGCGATTCGCGTGACGAGATTGCTGACGCCGCCTACCGCCGTCGATGTCACGCTCGACGTCGGCGGCGCCCCCACCTCGATCGCCGGAGCTTATAGCGGATCGATCGACCCCATCGCGCGCTGGAAGGTCGAGACGCGCTGGTGGGACCGGCCAGTCGTCCGCGAGTACTGGAGGGCGCTGCTCAACAACGACCTGCTCTGCGAGCTCTATCAAGACATGTCGAGCAACGAGTGGTTCGTCGAGCGGGTCTATGACTGAAGTGCGCCCTGCGAGCGCCCGACGGACCGACCTAGGCGCAGGTTCCTGCCGGCGCTCCTTTTTGGTCGGACACCTTATGCACACCCGCTCCCGAGGACAGGTAGATGCCCTGGTCGCCCCCGAACCAGACACCGCGGCTGTCGGCGAAGACCTGGTAAAAGCCTGCAGGCAGATCGATCCTCGTTGCTTCGCCAGGCGCGCCGGCAATCCAGACGTCGAACCCACCGGCCTGATCGCTTGTTCCGAAAATCGGGTGCCCGACCATGTCGGTGCCGAACACTGTGAGGCCCGAACCATCCTTGGTAAACCAGCCCAACGTCTTGCTGTCCTCGATCGTCAGGCGGTTCAAGCGCGCGGGGATGATGAAGCCAATCCCGCTCGGCTGAGGATTCGGGCCGCCATCTGTGAACCAGAAGACACCAGGACCGCCGGAAACCGCGTCCAGGATCATCTGCTGACCGCCGACATCCTTCAATCGGCCAGTTGTGAGGTCGAGCAAGAAGAGTCCAATGCGCGGGCCTTCCCAGCCTGCGTAGCTCAGCCAGATGCCTTCCCCACCGAAACTGATGATCGAGTAGCCGGCAGGGTCACCAGTCGGAGCGAGCTCATAGGGCTTGTCCATGCCAGTGGATATGTCGATCACATGGAGCCGCTGCGGAGCCGCAGTTCCGGCGACCTTGATATCGAGATGTGCGTATCGACTTCCATCAGGCGAGACCGCGCTCTGGTTGACCGGGAGCCATCTAGAAAAATCATGGTCGTAATAGGCGCCGTTTGCGCCAGTCGGATCGATGGTCACTCTTCCCGACGCGTAGTCGATGAACGCCCCCTGCAGATGGCCACCGCTGTCGGCGATCGAAACCGGCAGCCGGCAGGAGCTCGGAGTTGGGTTGACCGCGTTGTTCGGACTTGGAGTGACCGCGTTGTTGGCCGCCGGTTGCCCCTGGCTGCAGGCGATGACCAGGACCGCCAGCAGCGCCATCCCTTGTCTCACGGCTGTGAAACGGTCATTTCGCCGAAATAGTGACGCCGTACATCGAGCTCCACTCCCACTCCAACTTCTCGTTCCTCGACGGTGGCTCGCACCCCTATGAGCTGGCCATGCGGGCGGCCGAGCTCGAGATGCCCGCCCTTGCCATCACCGACCGCGGCGGCGTCTACGGCGCGGTGAAGCACCTGCAGGCGTGCCGCAAGCTTGGGGTCAAGCCCATCATCGGCAGCGCCCTGGAGGTCGATGGCGAGGAGCTGATCCTGATCGCCAGGAATCTCCGCGGCTATTCGAACCTGTGCCGCCTGCTCAGCCTCGCGCACGCCGACCAGCCGAAAGGCGAGGCCCGCACGACCATGGCGACGGTCGCTGAGCATCGCGGCGACCTTTTTTACCTGAGCTCGACGGACAACGAACCGCGGCTGAGGGAGTTGCTCGAGGCGCTGGGCAAGGCCAGCGTATTCAGCGAGCTGAACCACCACGTGCGAGAGGAGGATCGGTGGGTCCTCGAAGGCCGCGCGGACATGGCCAGACGTTGCGGCGCGCATGTCGTCGCCACCAACCAGGTGCACTACCACCTTCCCGCACGCCGCCGTCTTCACGACGTGCTGGTCGCGATCCGCCATCGCGCCACCCTCGAAGAGGCGCGGGCGCACCTGTTTCCCAACTCGGAGCACCACCTCAAGGGCGGAGCAGAGATGCGACCGCTTTTCAACGGCTATTCGGAGGCACTGGCCACGCCGTGGGAGATCGCCCAGGAGTGCGACGTCGACCTCGACTTTCGCAAGGTTCGGTTTCCCGGCTACCCGGTGCCGGAGGGCGAGACTCCGTTCTCCTTCCTCTACAAGCTGTGTTTCGAAGGCGTCCGCGAGCGATACAGGCCGATCACCTCGGCGGTGACGCATCGGCTCCAGCACGAGCTGGAGGTGATCGAGAAGACAGGCCTCGCCGAGTTCTTCCTCATCAACTGGGACCTGATGCGTTTTGCGCGCGAGCGCGGAGTGCCAGGTCAGGGCCGAGGCTCAGCCGCGGACTCGATAGTCGCGTACGTGCTCGGGATCACACGTGTCGATCCGATCGAGCACAACCTGCTTTTCGAGCGATTTCTCCACGAGGAGATGACCAGCACGCCCGACATCGACATCGACTTCTCGACCGAGCACCGCGAGCAGGTCATCCAGTACATCTACGAAAAGTACGGCTGGGAGCGGACCGGGATGGTCTGCAACGTCGTCACGTTCCAGCCGCGGATGGCGATCCGACAGGTCGGCAAGGCTCTCGGCTTCTCGGCCGAGCTGCTAGACCGTCTGGCCAAAGGCGTCGACCGCTGGTTCACAGAAGACGTCGAAGACTCGATGACCGGCGCGGTTCCACCTCCCGACATGAGGCCACAGAGCTGGCAGCAGTTCCTCGAGCTGTGCCGGGAGGTCATCGAATTTCCCCGCCATCTCTCGATTCACAACGGAGGGATGCTCGTCACCGGGGAACCCCTGGTAGACATCGCGCCCGTCGAACCGGCGACGATGGAGGGACGCCGCGTAGTCCAGTTCAACAAGGACGACGTCGAGGATCTGGGCCTCATCAAGATGGACATGCTCGGCCTGCGGACTCTGTCGGTCGTGGCCGAGGCGCTCGAGCTGATCAAGGACACCACCGGCGTCCGGCCGGACCTCGATCAGCTGCCGCTGAAAGATCCAGCCGTTTTCCATATGTGCGGCGAGGCGGACACCATCGGTGTGTTCCAGATCGAGTCGCGGGCCCAGATGCAGACGTTGCCGCGGACCAGGCCGCAAACATTCAACGACCTGGTGGTCGAGGTCGCCATCATCAGACCTGGACCGATCCAGGGCAACGCGGTCCATCCATACATCCGCCGCAAGCAGGGTCGCGAGCAGGTCACCTACGCGCATCCGCTGCTCGAGCCGATCCTCAAGGACACGCTTGGCGTGATCCTCTACCAGGAGCAGATCATCGAGATCGCGATGTACGTCGCGGGCATGAAACCCGGACGCGCGGACGGGTTTCGCCGCGCGATGACGCGGCACCTGAACCGCGTCGAGATGTCATCGCTCGAGGACGAGTTCATCGGCGGCTGCCTCGCCAACGGGGTACCTTGCGAGGTGGCCGACCAGCTGTTCGCGGCCGTGCAAGGGTTCGCGGTCTATGGTTTCTGCCGCTCGCATGCGGCCGCGTTTGCCCGCACGGCCTACGAGACGGCGTGGCTGAAGCTGCACCACCCTGTCGAGTTTGGCTGCGGGCTACTGAACAACCAGCCCATGGGGTTCTATCACCCGAGCGTTCTGGTCGAGGACCTGAAGCGCCACGGGATGAAGGCGCTGCCTGTGGACATCAACCGCTCGGACGTGCGCTGCCTTCCAGAATGGTTGCCTCACAACGTCGAATTTCCCGCGTCTGCCGGCACTCGCGGCTTTCAGGGGGATTTGAATCCCGCGTCTGCCGGCACTGACGGGAAATCAGGCATTTTGCCTGCAGAAATACCTCCTACCGGGGGCCCTCCCTTCGGTTCCAGGCCCCTCCCCCGCCTTCCAACCGATTCCAGCGTACCGATCGAGTCAACCCCGCCTGTTAAGACCGAGCTCGCGATGCGCATCGGCCTCAACTACGTCCGCGACCTCGGCGAGGACGGTCGCAAGGCCATCGTCGAGGAGCGAAATCGGGGCGGACAGTACCGATCCTTTGACGACTTTCTCGCGCGCCTTCGCGGCGGTCAGATCGGCCCACGCGCGGTCCGCAACCTCGTCATGGGGGGCGCGTTCGACGCCCTGGGCCGGCCCCGACGCGACCTGCTCTGGGGCTGGCAGGAACGCTGGCACGGCAAAGGCTTGAGGCGCGGCATCGACAAGCAGGCCGAGCTGCGCCTCAACGCCACCGCTCCGGCGCTGCCGCACATCGATGCCTTCTACGCCAACCAGCTCGAGTACCGCATCTCCGACCTCTCGACCGGGCATCACCTCATCCATTTCTGCCGCGACCGTCTGCGCGCCATGGGTGCGCTCGAAAGCAACAAGCTGCCGGCGATCGCCAACAACAAACTCGTGCGCGTCGCCGGTCTGGTCATCACTCGCCAGGCGCCTTCGACCGCGAAGAAGATTCGATTCTTCACGCTCGAAGACGAGTACGGGCAGGTCAACGTGACGATCAAGCCCGAGGTCTACGAACGCTACCGCCAGGTCGCCAACCGCCAGCCGATCCTGATCATCGACGGAGTCATGCAGCGCCAGGACGGCGTGCACTCAGTCCTGGCCAGCCACATCGAGGCGCTGACCGGCGTTCCTCGCCCGGCCCAGCGCTCACACGACTACCGCTGATTAAGCCGGGGCAGCGACCTCACTGTGGAACAGATGGCGCCACCATTGCGTCCTGGAGCGACTCGCACCGACCCATTTTGCCTCCGGTGGCATCACGGGCGTTGTCGGAGGCTGTGGCTCGTTGATGATCTCGTTGCAAAGCACCACGCATCGGTCGCAGATGAACACTCCAGGACCCGCGACCAGTTTGCTGACCTGCTCCTTCTTCTTGCCACAGAATGAGCAGCGCAGGTCGATGCGCGGGCGCGTCACGAACGCAGTATGCGCCTGATGATTGGCGGCATGTCCCGCGAGCACTGGGAGAAGAACGCCGGTGATTGGGCTGCATGGGCCACCACTCCCGGCTTCGACTCGTACTGGAGCTACTCACCAGCATTTTTTGAGCTCGTCCCGCCACCGCGTGGCAGGACCCTCGAGGTCGCATGCGGTGAAGGTCGAGTCAGTCGCGACCTTGCGGCTCGCGGACACCACGTCGTTGCAATCGATTCCTCTTCAACGCTGATCCGAATGGCACGCGAGGCAGAGCCATCCATCTCATGCTTGCAGGCAGACGCCGAGGCGCTTCCCTTTCCCGATGGCGTCTTCGACCTCGCGGTCTTCTACAACTCGTTGATGGACTTCGACGACATGAACGCCGCCCTCGACGAGGGAGCCCGCGTGCTCAAACGCGGCGGCGCCCTATGTGCGTCGATCACCCATCCGCTCCAGGACGCCGGAAGGTTTCTCGAGAAATCCGCCAGCTCGCCCTTCCTGATCGAGGGCAGCTACCTGGATGAACGGCGCGCGATAGACGCACCGATGGAGCGGGACGGCAGGCACATGCACTTCAAGGGCTGGGCCTATCCGCTCGAGAGCTATTCGAGAGCCCTGGAGCGAAACGACCTCAGAATCGAGGCCTTGCGCGAGCCGGCAGCTCCGAACGAGACCCTGGCTGGAAACCCCGCAGGAGCCCGATGGCAGCGCATTCCCGTGTTTCTGATGTGGCGCGCAGTCAAAAACGCCTAAGGAGAACTCCTTACTTTCTGTAGCCAGGCAGGGTCCATTTGCGCCAAGCTATGGGCTAAACCGCCCTGCATCGCAGCAACCCCAGAGGAAAAAACACCCCGAATGTCGATCGCCCGAGAAATCGAAGACATTGCACGCGACCTGATCAAGCACCAGCACGATCATCCCCCGGTCCGTGATCTGAACCGCGAGGTCGAGCGCCGCCTCACGTTCCCCGACCGCGTCGCCGCCGACTTTGCGCGCCTGGTCGGCAGCTGGGTCTTCGTCCTGGTCCAGGTCGGGATCATGGTCGTCTGGATCGGGCTCAACGCCTTCAACCTGATCCGGCCGTGGGACCGCTACCCGTTTCTCTTCCTCAACTTCATCCTGAGCGTCGAGGTCCTGGTCTGGGTCTCAGTCGCGCTGATGTCGTTGAACCGGCTCGCGGATCGCGAGCGCCTTCGCGCGCAGCAGGACTTCGAGCTCAACGTCAAGGGCGAGGAAGAGCTCAAAGCACTGATGAACCACCTGATGCATCAGGACGAGATCCTTCTCCAGATCGTCAACCGGCTGGACCGCGGCGACCGCGAGATGAAGCGACTCGCACGCAGGATCGAAGACGTCCTCCAGGCCAACCGCGAGGTCCCCGCAGCCAAACCGGCGGATTCCGAGCGGCCGCCGATCAGCCTTCCCGCGCCGTAGCCAGGAGTTTCGCGCCCAGCTCTCGTAGGACCGTCACGATGAGGTCCACGTCTTGCTCGCGCGTCCGCCAGTTGACCACAGCCGGCCGAAATGCGACCTTACCCGGGTACTCGGTCGTGCCGAAGTAGACGCGACCGTCTTCCAGGACCATCGCGCCCAGCCTCCGGTTCATCTCATCGAGGTCCGCCTCTGGAACGTCAGGCGGATGGGAGCGAAAACAGACCACATTGAGCGGCACATCCGCCAGGCGCTCGAGATCCGGCGCCTCATCCACCTGGTCCGCGACACGCTGCGCGAGTGCAAGATGCCTCTCCACCATGGCGCGATACCCATCGCGCCCGTACGCGCGCAGCGTCGCCCACACCGGAAGCGCGCGAGCGCGGCGCGACATCTCGACGGCAAGGTTGCAGTAGACCGGTCGCGCCAGCGCCTCCGTTCGGAGATAGGCGGCGGTGGTCGAAAAGCTGCCGGCGTGGATTGCCGGATCCCGCACAAATGCAAAGCCAGTGTCATAGGGAGCGTTGAGCCACTTGTGTCCATCGACCGCGACCGAGTCAGCGCTGTCGATCCCGTCGGTGAGGTGACGGGTATGCGGTGAGAGGGCCGCGTAGAGCCCAAACGCTCCGTCGACGTGCAGCCACGCACGGTACTTGCGGGCGAGGACCGACATGGCGCGGATCGGGTCGAAGTCGCCGGTGTTGACGTCTCCCGCGGTCGCTACGACGATCGCTGGGCTCCCACCGTCGGCCTGGAGCGCAGCCTCAAGTGCTTCCAGGTCCAGGCGTCCGGCCTGATCCCGCGCCAGGATTCTCGGCCGCTCCCGCCCGATTCCAACCAGGCCGAGCGCTTTCACAGCGCTCGCGTGCAGATATCCACTCGAGAACACTGGAACCGGGGGCAGTCCCGCGAGTCCTCAAGCGTCGATGTCGACGCCGTGCTGCAACCCCCACCAGCGGCGGGCCGCTGCCAGGCCGACCACATTCGCCGTCGTCGCCGCGGACGTCACTACCGAGCTCCAACCGGCAGGAATGCCGAACAAGTCCTTCAGCCAGGACAGAGTCACCTGCTCCAGGCGCGACGCAAGCGGCGAGCTCACCCAGTTGTAGGCGACCTGGTTGAGAGTCGATGCGAGCCAGTCGGCGCCCAGCGCCGCAGGCGTCACACCGCCCATCACAAAGTGGAAGAACCGTGGACCCGTGGACCGAGTTGCGCCGTCCTTTGACGCCGCGATCAGGTCGGACAGCGACTGCATCGAGCCAACACCCTCGGTCGGCAGCGCTTCATCGATGGCAGGCTCACCCGGCGGCCGAACCAGCGACTGGTCCACCGAGGGCTCAGCCTCCCGCTCGACGAGGCGCAGGGCAGCGCTCAGTTGGTCGCGGTCGTCCAGCGGATCAGGCATTGCCGACACGGTACACCGCGTACTCACCGTCATCGTAAAGGAGCGTTCCGTGCTCGTCCCAGTAGGCGCGGCTCGCCCCACGCGGGATCTCCTGGGGGCCGATCATCACGTAGCCGACGTGGTACTTCCGCACCAGGTCCATCGCGGTTCCGTCCCCGCTCAGGATCTTGTGCACGTCGTCCGTCTTCCTCTGGTAGTCGCCCAGCCCGTACGTCCAGAGCCAGCCTGGATAGCCGATGACCTCGCGGCGCCCCGCAAGCGTCGGGATCGGAGAGTTGTGCTCCTCGGCCACCGCGAACACAGCGGTCGGGCTCGTGTTGTGCCGCGCCCATTCCGCAACGTTCATGCCGCCCGCGTCGGTAAAGAGATAGCTGCTCATGGTGGGATCGGATGCGCGAGCAACATCGAGCGCTCCGGCCAGGCACAGGAGCACCAGCATGGCTGCGGCGGCGATCGCCGGCAGTGGTCCGCTGCTGAGCAGGCGCGCGACAACTACCCCCACGACCATGCTCCCGAGCAGCGCCCAGAGGATGAAGAACTTGGTGTTGTCCCAAGGCCACGGCTGGAGCACCACGATGCTGGGGACGGCAAACCAGAGCCACATCGGCGCAAACCATGTAGGGAACCCGGTCGGGAACCATCGCACGAGCGCCTGGCCGACGAGCAGCACCGGCAGAAACAGCGAGGTGTTCCAGATCCAGAAAGCCGCGACGTCGACCGGGAACCACCACCAGCCGTTGCGCTGCCAGTCTGTGAATGCAAGCCAGCCCGGCTGGATGCAGTAACCGCCGATCGAGCCCCCGTCACCGCAGATGCTCGTGTTGTCGGGCGGCCACATCCAGGCCAGGATCGGGATCCCGATCAGCAGCGCCGGGATGAAATAGGCGAGCCATTCAACACGCCGGTTGAAGAGCGCCCAGAAAGCAGGCAGCGCGATGACGGTGCCATAAGCGTGCACGTGGAAGACAGGCAAGATGCCGGCGACCAGGCCGCCGAACAGGAAGGCCGGCCAGCTCGAATCGCTGTGCAGCGCGATCCACAGAACGACGAGCAGGATCAGGACGAGGCTGAACCCGAACAGAGTCGACCTCTGCGGCACCAGGTACGCCAGCACCGGGTTGAGCCACTGCAGGTCGACGTCGCGGTCGAGCGTGTACTCGCGTGGAAGATGCGCCAGCGCCGCCAGTCCATAGCGCTGCACGTCCGAGAAAAGGTAGACAAACCCAAGGCCGCCGCTCAGAAGGAAGACAAACACCGCTATCACCGATGCTCCTCGACCAGCGGTGAATCGCAGGGCCGCCAGGTAGAGCACCGCCGGAAACGCGAGGCCGAGCATCGCAGTGGTGGCGGTGAGGGCCGCGGTGAGCGACCGGCCTAAAGGGACCAGGTCGGCGGCGAAGAAATCGATCATGAAGGGGTAGCCGAGCCGGTGACCTGGGTCGACCGGGTACTCG
>WNGK01005428.1_pt1 | contig 13509 bp, 15 predicted proteins | sample 5400601 | NCBI WGS metagenome assembly WNGK01 (sample SAMN13153376, study PRJNA577476) | soil metagenome | isolation source: 60 cm soil or saprolite under Garry oak tree replicate 1 | place: USA:California | collected 2016-06-15 | reverse complement strand
TTTCGGTACCCAGGACCTGGCGCAGGCGCGTCTTCGCCTTGTGCACCCGGATTCCTACGGCGTTTACCGAGCACCCGAGAGTCTCGGCGGCCTCGGCATACGTGAGCTGCTCCCAGTGCACGAGCAGCAGCGCCTCGCGATCGGCGGGCCTCAGCTTGCGGATCGCCGCAAGCAGGCGCTCCCGCGCTGGATTGTCTGCCCATTCCAGCGCCTGAACCTTGGGGCGTTGTTCGGCCGCGAGACGGCCAAGCAGGTTGTGCAAGCGGCTGGCGCCGCGGTACCGCCTGGAGATGACCCGCCGGGCCGTCCCATAAAGCCAGAAGCGATCACACTAGGGGGCGGCGGAACGTCGGCCAGTCGCCGCCACGCGGTCATGAAGACCTCCGCGACGATATCAGCCACCTCGTCCACGGGACCCAGGCGGTTCACCGCATAGGCCTGAACCGGACGGAAGTACGCTTGATAGAGGCGGTGAAACCGGAGTTCTCGCTGATCACGGTCCTCGTTGGTGCCCGCCACGGACGCTCCTCACTCCTGAGTTCCCCATGCCTGGTATATCTCCGGCAAGGACGCGGAACTTTCCGGCTCGCGACAATCGCGCCGAAGCTCTCGTTGGAGGCGATCGCGGCAAGCGCCCCGCTGGCTGGCGTCCTTGTTTACTGGTATTCGGGGCAGATTCGTACATTTTACGTAAACACTCTCTTACGGCGCGTTAAATCACGGGGCCAGGGCACTGGTGCGGCGCATGCTGGCAGTGGGAGCACCGCACTGGGCGCACAAAGGAGAAGCCCACGATGAAGCCCTGGATCAGCTCGGCAATGAGCCCCCACGGCAACTCGCATGACCTGGTCGTCGTGCTCGACAAGACACGCCGTGGGGCGATCGCAAGCGCCCGGGCGGCGATTGAGGCCGGCGGCGGCAGCAGCAAGTACCTCCCCGCTCAGTGATACGCCGCGAACCTGCTGGAGAACCACGGCACCCAGATGACCGAGATGCCATCGGCCTCGGTCGAAGACAGGGAAGCCGTGCGGCCGCCCCGGCAGCGCCGGAGCGCACAGGGCGCCCTGTAGCCAAGAACCCCCGAAGGGCACCGTCGGCTGCCGCACGTGCCATCGTGGCGGCCGCCGCCACCCTTCTCGCCGCCTGCACTGTGCACTCCGCCGGTGTCCGCGGGCTCTCCACGGCTGACTGCCCGCTGCTGATCGCCCACCGGGGCTACACCGGCAATGCACACGGCACGGGACCTGTCCCGGCCAACTCGGCCGCCGCCATCGCCAATGCCGCAGGACATGGCGCCACCGTGGTGGAGTTCGACGTCCGCTGGTCGGCCGATGACATCCCGGTGGTCATCCACAATTCGACCGTGAACGCAACCACACGGCGGCGCGGCAAGGTCGCCAGCTACAAGGCCGTGACGCTGGAGAAGATGCGGCTCCGCTCATCCTCGGGCGTGACCAGCGCCTACCTGCCCTCGCTCGCCAGGATGCTCCGTCAGGTCGTCCGGGAACATGTGAAAGCTGTCATCCAGATCAAGACCAACGGGATCACCGCCGCGCAGGCTGCCTCATTCACTGCCGCCATCGACAGCGCCGCAGCGCAGCGGGCCGTGTCGATCCACAGCTTCTACCCCGCGTCGCTCGCCGCCCTGGCCGCCTACCCGGCGACCCTGCTGACCGAGACGCCAGTCACGGCCGCGCCTGGTGACGTCGGGGTCGATCTGCGCGGTTCGATCGTCACGCCCGCACTCGTCGCCCGGCTGCACGCCGCCGGTCTCACAGTCGGGGCGTGGACCTCGCCCGGCTCCGGGGTCCGCGACGACAAGGCCACATGGGCGCGGCTCGCCGCTGACGGCGTTGACCGGATCATCACGAACGGCACGGCGGCATATGTGAGATGGTGCGGCCGAGTCTGAGCGGGACACATGCTTCGCGCCTTCCAAAACGGGGGATTGGGCTCCGGCAAGGTCGCCTTTGGGGGCCGGAACCGTCATGCCTGAGCCTGCGTTCCCCGGGTCGACGGGCGGTGGTTCCGTGGTCGTGATTTCGCCTCGAATCCCCGGTCGTCAGCTACGGCCCTCGGGTTAGCTCCTTCCGGTACCGAGGAGCCGGTTCATCCACCGCTGAAAGGCGGTGGGCTGACCAGCCTCCGAGGGGGTGTCATCGGCGGCGCTGGGTTGGCCGGCCTCCGAGGGGGTGTCATCGGCGGCGCTGGGTTGGCTGGCCTCCGAGGGGGTGTCATCGGCGGAGGATGTGTCATCGGCGGCGGCCAGGAGCCGGCGGGCCGAGGCTTCATCGGAGGGGGCAACCAGCACGCGAACGCCATCTGTCGTCTGCAGTGCTGGGTCCAGTCCTCCGGCATCGTCTGCCGAGACGGCTGCTGTTAGGTCGTTATTGCGCAACATGCCGACGATCAGTTCCGCCTCTGTGCGGCTGTTAACGATCGCCACGGGCACAGTCGCGCCGTCCAGACCAGCCGGGATGGTGAGCTCATGCTCGAGTCCGGCTTGTTCTCGTTCGAGGTACAGCGCGTACCAGCTGGGCCAGTCCGGGTCCGGGTGCCCAGTCTGCTCTTCGTACTGGCCGTGCGCACCCGCCGCGCGCCGAAGGGCTCGCGCCAGGTCGCCTGCGGAATCAAATGCCAGTCGCATTTGGGTCGTCTCCTGTCTAGCCGAAGGTGAACGCGTAGGCCTGAACGCCAGGATCGAGGAACGTAATCTCGAACGTGTGCTCAGTGACGGGGTCACGCTGACGGGTAAGTTGATACAGCCGCTCTCCAATTAGCGCAGTGATCGGAACGCCGCCCGGATCTCGGCAGCGAAAAGGTCCGGCTGTTCCCACGCTGCGAAGTGACCGCCCTTGTCGACCTCGTTGCCACCTCGGCTTGGCTGCGCGCTAGGCGCTACCGAGGTCCAGAGCAGCCGGGAGGAGTCTCAATCTCATCTACACGCTGATAAACGAGCACACCTTCCTTATTCGGACGCTACGCCCCATCCGCTAGCGAGACAAGCGAGCCTGGAGACGAGGCGGCGTGGCGGGCGAGGGTACGCGCTGCCCGGCGAGCTCGCCAGGAATACCCCGGGTCCGTCCGGACCACCACGCGCCGCGACCCTCTCCGCGCTGGCGAGCAGATCCGCCGCTCCAGCCTTACCGTCCCGGTGTCAGGTCACGGTAGCGAGCCTCGAGCAGGCAGTAAAGGCCGTAGCAGGCCAGGCCGGATGCGAGCAGGGCCAGCAGCCAGGCGCCGCCGGCGGTGCTGGCCACCGAGCGGAAGACCGCGTCCAGTCCCTTCGCCTGGCTCGCGCTGGGTAGTACCGCGGCCTTAAGCACAAAGACACCGGCCAGCACGAATACGACGCAGCGCGCGAAACAGCCAACAGCGCCAAGCGCCCTGGTGAGCATGGCCAGCGCCCGGGACATGCGCGCTGCGGTGAACCGCTCCCGGAAGTCGAGCCGGACCGACCGGCGGCCCGCCTCCACGCCGGCCGCCACGACAAGGACCCCCGCCAGGGCCAGGGCCAGCCGGCCCCATCCGGTTCGCAGCAAGTCCGCGGTCACGTCCGTGTCCTGTCGCTGCTCTGACTGCGCGGTCAGCGCCGGGGGAGTTCCGGCCAGGAGCCGGGCCGCGCTCAGGCAGAAGGCCAGGTACAGCAGGCACCCCCACGACAACACCGCACGCTGCCGCCACCTGCCGATCGTGCCGGTCGCGCGGGACGGCCGGAAAACGGCCTCGATCAGCTGGGTGAGCGCGTACGCGCCGAGCCCGGCGACGAGCAACACCAGCGGGACCCGACCCCACGCGGGAGCGACGGCCGCCCGCACCGCCCCGGCGCTGCTCGCCGGCGCGTCGGCGCGCCCGTGAGCGGCGAGCGCCAGGCGGAAGGCAAGGTAGCCGACCAGCAGGTAGACCGTGCCGCGGCAGGCCAGGCCGAGCCGGGAAACCGCGCGCAGCCACACACCGGACGCACCCCCAGCCAGCGATGAGCGGGCCCGGCTGCTGGAGCTTTTCGAGGTGCAGAACGACGAGGGGCCGTGCCGCGACTGCTACCAGTTCGGTGCGGCGGTGGTCAACGTCGACCTGGACGGCGCGCGGGAACGCTGGCCGCAATTCGCCCCGAAGGCGATCGCCGAAGAATTCCGCTCCGCGAACGCCCTGCCGCTGAGGCTGCGCAGCCAGGTGATCGGCTCGCTCAACTTGTTCCACGCAGACATCGGCGGCCTGGACAGCGCAGAGCTCCGCACGGCGCAGGCAATGGCAGACGCCGCCACGATCGGCATCCTGCAGCAGCGCACCATCCGCCGTGGCGAAGTCGTCGCAGGGCAGCTACAGGCGGCGCTCACCAGCCGGATCATCATCGAGCAGGCCAAAGGCGTCCTGGCCGAGCGGCTGCGGATCAGCACCGACGACGCCTTCGGGGTGCTGCGCGGGGCCGCCCGCTCCCGCAACCGGCTGCTGTCGGACCTCGCCCGCGAGGTCGCGGACGGCTCTGCCGACGCCGCGCAACTGGTGCGCCGGCCGGCCGTGGAACTCAGCGGACCCGGGTGAGCGCGTCGCGCGTGCGCGACGGGCGCGGCGGGGTCAGTCCAGCGGCAATCCAGAGACGGATCGACGCGCGCAGCTTCACCAGTTAGCGTGACATCTGGCTGGGTTAAGTCGCCAGGACAGGCCCGCGCAGGAAGGGCGTGATGCCCGATGACTTCGCCGCAAGCGAGCGGAGACCACGGCGGCTCGAACAGCCCATCTCAGAGCCCGGCATCCGGCCCGCAGCCGGCACGGCACGTGGTGAGGCGTACGCGTATCGGCGGATGGTGGGTCGCCTCAGCGCTCTTCGCCCTGGTGCTGCTCCTGCTGCTGATCTTCATTCTGGAAAATAGCCAGCGGGCCAACATCGGTTTCTTCGGCGTTCACGGGCATCTGCCGCTAGGGATTGCGCTGCTTCTCGCCGCCGTCCTGGGCGTGCTGCTGGTAGTGATCCCGGGAACCGGGCGCATCATTCAGTTGCGGTTGCTGGCCCGGCGGCACCGTGGGATCGATGCGAGCCGTGCTGCGAGCACTGAGCCGGTCCCGACCGCACAACCGCACTCTGGCGAGCCGGATCAGTCCTGACGTGCGCCGCCGTTCCCCCGCCAGCAAGGTAATGCACCGTTAGAAGATCATCGCCGTGCAGAAATGTCTAGGGCGCGTCAAGCAGCGCCGGGCGCCTGGAGGCGGCGGACGCGATGGCGACGGCAGCTGCATGCTCGCGGCGCTATGCTCCAGCGATGGCTGACGATGTCGAACTCATCATCCAGCTGCCGCGCGATAGCGTAGTGGACCGTCACCTTCGCGAGGATCCGCCGCCGAGTGTCGCCAGCGGCCGGGTGGTGATCGAGCGGCTCCCCGCGGACCCGGAGGGCAGGGTCCTGCCGCCGCCGGCGGGCGAGGTGGTCTTGTCCGTCCTCTCCCCGGAGGCGCTGTCTCGCGAGGCCGATCAGGTCAGGCAGGTGATCAGGCGAGCCGCTGCCGACGGTGAGCCGCTCGTCGTCGAGGTGGAGGCTGCCGAGGAACTGCGCGAGGACGAGCTTGCAGCGGTGCTGGACGCAGCCGCCCGCACGCGGCGTGTCGTGCTGCTGCGGGTGCTGGGCAGCAGCTGAGCGGGACTGATCGCAAGCGGCCGCGTTCCGGGCGCCGAGCCACTGCACGGGCCCGCAAGTACCGGCTCACCTGCCGGGACCTCACCGGTCGTAGCGCGTCGGCGGGAACGGGTCTGGGTCTCCTTCGATCAGCAGCTCATCTTTGTCGAACTCGCGGCGGATCTCGGCCCGCTCCTCCTGGTACTCGCTGGTCTGGGTGACATCCCACTGCGGCGGCGCGTCGGTCGCTGGCGGCACCTCGTCCGGGTCGTAATCGTCGATCCCGGCTGCCACCCGCTCTTCTTCGGTCAGGCGGGCAAGCCGGTCGTCATCGACGTGCTGCGGAGCGCCGCCGTGCTCACGGCGGTCGCGGCCGAACTGCTCGGCCGGCTGGTCTGAGTCGTCCTGCTGTGTCATCAAGCCTCCAGCTTGCCTGCGAAGGGCCCGTATAGGGAACATGCAACACGCTACGCCTCGGCGGCTCCGCCGCGCGGATCCGCACCAGACCGCGCTGGCGGGCGCCCTGGGGCCCGGCCGGGCAGCGTCTGCTGTTCCCTGGGCTGGCGCCGGTGTGTTAACACTGGCTGATGGCGCACGAGCAGGACGGTGAGCAGGCTCCGGCACCCGTCGTGGCCGAGGGGGCCGACCGCGGGTCTCATGACCTGCTTGGGCCGGTGCGCGGGCCGAGCGATCGCGGCGGGTCGCAGAGTGTCACCACGGTGCTGGTCGCCTTCGGCGCCAACGTCCTGGTAGCGGCGGCGAAGTCGGCCGCTGCCGTGGTGACCGGGTCGGCGTCGATCCTGGCCGAGGCGGCGCATTCGTGGGCGGACGCCGGCAACGAGGTCTTCCTGCTGATCGCCAGCCGGCGGTCCCGCCGCCCGCCCGACCTCGCGCACCCGTTCGGTCACGGCCGGGAAGCCTACGTCTGGTCGCTGTTCGCCGCGCTCGGGCTGTTCGTGGCAGGCGCGGCGGTGTCGGTCACGCACGGCGTCCAGGAACTCCTCAGCCCCAAGCCGGCCAGCCACTTCGCCGCCGGGTACGCCGTGCTGGCCATCTCTTTCGTCTTCGAGGGAATCTCCTTCCTGCAGTCGGCCCGGCAGGCCAGAGGTGAGGCCCAGTCGATGGGCCGGGACCTCATCGAGCACATCCTGGCCACCTCCGACCCCGCCCTGCGGGCGGTGTTCGCCGAAGACTCCGCCGCCCTGGCCGGCCTGCTCATCGCCGCCGCCGGCCTGGCCGCCCGCCAGCTGACCGGCTCCCCGATCCCGGACGCCGCCGGATCGGTCCTGGTCGGCGCGCTGCTCGGCATCACAGCGATCGTCTTGATCAACCGCAACCGGCAGTTCCTGATCGGCCAGGAAGCCGACCCCCGCGTGCGCGCGGCCGCCATCGCGGCCCTGCTGGACGCACCCGAGGTCGCCCGGGTCACCTACCTGCGGCTGGAGATCGTCGGGCCGCGGATGGTCTCGGTGATCGGCGACGTCGACCTGTCCGGCGATGACACCGAATCACACCTGGCCGTCCGGCTGCGGGCACTCGAGGCCAAGATCAGCACCTCACCCGCCGTGGCCGGCGCCGTGCTCAGCCTCTCCGCGCCCGACGAGCCGACACTCGCCGTCTAAACCTGGCGACCAGCTACCTTTTTGCCGCCGCCTTCGAGCGCAACGACGGGCCCCGGTGATGTCCGGTAGGGACCTCGGTAGGGACCTTCGGCTGTTTGCCGGGACGTTGGGCCCTTTCCGGGCGGCTGCCGATGGAAGAGCCTGGGATGAACTGCTGCGATGAGGAGACTGCGATGATAGCGCCCACCGAGACGACCACCATTCCTGAGGCCAGGCCGACGGGTCTGATCGGGCACAAGCTCGCGGGCCGGGTAGCGCTGGTCACGGGCGGCACGCGGGGCATCGGCGCGGCAATCTGCCGCAGCCTTGCGTCGCAGGGCGCTACGGTCGGCGCCGGCTACTCGCGCGACGTGGAAGCCGCGGGGCGCTTTGTGGACGATTTCCGCTCGACATTCGGCGAGCAGACGCCGGTCAGCGTTCACCGGGGCAACGTGAGTGAGCCGGACGACTGCGAGCGGGTCACCGCCGAGGTCATCGGGCAGCACGGCCGGGTCGACATCCTGGTCAACAATGCCGGGATCACGATCGACAAGACTGTCCTTAAGATGACCGCCGAGGACTGGACCAAGGTGCTGGCGGTCAATCTTTCCGGTGCGTTCTTCATGGCCAAGGCGGTGCTCCCGCACATGGTCGAACGGGGTAGCGGCCGGATCGTCAACGTCTCCTCGGTCATCGGCGAGATGGGGAACATCGGCCAGGCGAACTACGCAGCCTCGAAGTCCGGGCTGTTCGGCTTGACGAAGACCCTCGCCAGGGAGGCGGCGTTCATGCTCGAACGGGCCGGCAAGCTCGCCGACGGCGGCGCGGGGCTGACCATCAACACAGTCACGCCAGGGTTCATCGCCACCGAGATGCTCGACCACGTGCCGGAGAAAGTGCTGGACAGAATCAGAAGTCAGATTCCCCTTCGCCGGCTTGGCCTTCCCGAAGAGGTTGCACGCGTGGTGCACTTCATTGCTGCCGACGCCTCGTCGTACATCACCGGCCAGGTCTGGGGCGTCAACGGCGGCCTTGACATGTGACTTGATGGGGGAGGAGAGAATGTGCGGGATCAGTTGCTGGCCGGTACCTGCCTTGATGGGCTGCCCGGCGGCTGTCAGTGGGCGCCATGTCCTTGGTGATGGGCGTGCTCGCCGCCGGCACTGTCCGGCGCGCCGTCCATCTTGGCGAGCATCTGGCGTCCGCCGGTGCGGAAGAAGCGCCAGAGCAGGGCCGCTGCCAGAGCCAGGAAGATGATGTTCAGCATGGTGGTGTAGTTCCAGCTGATGTGCGGCTCGAGCACCTGTGCGTTACGGGTTGCGGGGATCAGGTGCAGCGCGCCGAAGATGATCTCGACCAGGTAACCTGCGGCGGCCATGGTGACGTAGAAGGTCCAGAGGACGAAGAGCATCATCTTGGTGCCGTAGTACTTCCGGTAGATGACCAGGATCGGGATGATGATCAGGTCAGCGAAGATGAAGCTGATCACGCCGCCGAAGCTGATGCCGCCGTTCCATAGCACCGCCGCCAGGGGCACGTTCCCGATTGAGCAGACGAAGCTGAAGACCGAGACGAGCGGTCCGATCAGTGGCCCCCAGACCTTGGACAATACCGGGTGGCCGGTGAAGAAGAAGTGCTGCCAGAAGCTGTCGGGTACCCAGGCCGCGATCGCGCCCGCGATGAGCAGGCCGCCGGCGATGTCCCGGATCACCGCCGCCCATTCCATGACAAAGACGTGGGCGACCGAGGTGAACCCGGCTGGCGAGCGCAGCCGCTGCCAGAGGCTGCCCCCGCCATGAATGCTCATGTCCATGGCGGCGTGACCCTCCATCGAGCCAGCCACCGCCTTATCAGCCTGGACCCGCGCGTCAGCGAGGAGCTTCTGGCGCAGGAAGAGGCGGAAGAGCACCGCGAGGGTGATAATCATCAGCGGCCCGCCGGCGAACTCGGCCAGGGTGAACCGCCAGCCGAGCAAGAGCGCCATGATGATCCCGAGCTCGATCACGAGGTTGGTCGAGGCGATCTCGAAGGCCATCGCGGCGGTGAAATCCGCGCCCTTGCGAAACAGCGACCTGGCCAGGGCGACCGCCGCATACGAGCAGGACGACGAGGCGACGCCCAGGCCCGAGGCGATGGCCAGGGTCCGCGGCCGGTTGTCACCGAGCAGCCGGACGATCGACTCCCGCCGGACGACGGCCTGCACGATGGCCGACAGGCCGAAGCCGAGGATCAGGGCCCAGAGGATCTCCCAGGTCATCGAGCCCGCGATCGCCAAAGCGTGTAGCACGGCGTGCCAGGCCCTCATGGCGCGGCACCGATATGGCTGGCCGGGCGCCCGCGGCGTGGCCGCTGGCACACCATCCTCACGCCCGCGCTCCCACCGGGGATGAGATGGTCAGCAGCTGCCGGAGACAGTGCTCGACCAGCTGGTGGGGGAAGCCCTCAGCGAGCCGGTAGAACACGGCCCGGCCCTCTTTGCGGTAGCTCACCAGGCCGGCCGTCCGCAGCAGCTTCAGCGCATACGACACGGCATCTTCGGAGGCGCCTAGCGCAAGCGCCAGATCACCAACGCACAGGGCGCCGGCGCTGCCGAGCGAGATGAGGATCCGCGACCGGATGGGATCCGCCACCAGGGCCAGCAGGTCCGCCAGCCGGCGCGCGTCTGCTTCCGAGATCAAGCTGGCCCGTGCTGCGGCCACACGCTCGGGATCGACTGGATGATCGTGGTCGAGGCGGCTCATCAAAACCTCCGTTCATCCGGATGATTCCACGGATATGCGGTTGTCGCAAGGCCGGCCTACGGCGCGTGTCGCGACACTGACACGGGATCTATCGGCAGGATGGCGGGGCGATCGCCTGGCCGGCCAGTCCGCCGACGGCAGGTCACCCGGCCTGCCCAGGCAGACTGGTTTAGGGGACACCCTGGTTGGTTTAGGACACCTCTGGTGAGGTGGCCGGCGGTTTGGGTGCCTGGCTGGTGATCGCGCGTGCCTTTGCGGCTCTGACGGCCGCGGTAAGGGCGCTGAGGTCGTAGGCGCCGTAGTGCCTGCGCTCGTTGATGAAGAACGTCGGCGTGCCGGAGACGCCGCTCAGGTCAGCGGAGTCGACGTCTTCGGCGATCCTGGCGGCGCCGGCGCGGCTTCTGAGGTGGTCGCGGAATTGCCCGGCGTCGAGGCCGAGCTCTTCGGCATAACCGATCAGGTTCTTGGGCGCGAGAGCGCTCTGGCGGTCCAGCAGCAGGTCATGCATCTGCCAGAACGCATCCTGGTCGGCGGCGGCTTCGGCGGCTTCGGCCGCGAGCTGCGCGTTGGGGTGGACATCGGTCAGCGGGAGGTGCCGCCACACGTACCGCACGTCGCCGTGGCCGGCCAGCAACGCCCTGATGACCGGTTCCGCCTGACCGCAGTAGGGACACTCGAAGTCGCCGTACTCGACGACCGTGACGAGCGCGCGGGCGGGACCGCGGATGTGGTCGCGATCGGAGTCGACCGGTACGCCGAGGTCGGTGACGGGCTCGGAGGTGCCAAGCAGAGCGCGGATCTGCAGCCTGGGCGGAAGCAGCGTGGTGGCGCGGAAGCCCAGCCACGCGGCGAGCGACGCGCCGAGTGCCGCGCTGAGCACACCGAGTTTGGCTTCCTGCAGCTGGGTGCCGCTGAAGGCCAGGGTCGCGATCAGGATGGACACGGTGAAGCCGATGCCGGCGATCATGCCGACGCCGGCCACGGAGGCCCAGCCGACGGGCGGGCGCAGCCGACCGCGGCTCAGCCGGGTAACTAGCCATGCGGCGCCGGTGATGCCGATGGGCTTTCCCGCCAGGTATCCGAGGCAGATACCGAGCGTTACCGGCGAGCTGAAGCCGCGTGCCAGGAAGCCGCCGCTGATCGGGATCCCGGCGTTGGCCAGCGCGAAGAGCGGCACGATGACGTAGCTCGTCCAGGGATGGTAGAGCTGCTGCAGCCGGTCGTTCGGCGAGATCGCCGCCGCGAGCCCGGCGGTTGCCGAGCGGGCGAGCTCGGGCGTGGGCTGCTCGCGGAAGCTGCGGAACAGGTCCGTTGCCCGCTCAAGGTCGGTCCTAGCGGCCGGAAAGGCATAGGTCAGCAGGCCCATCGCGAGGCCGACCACGACCGGGTCGACGCCGGACTTGAAGACCGCGACCCACGCCGCGATCCCCAGCAGCGCGTAGAGCAGCCCGTAGCGGACGCCGGCGCCGCGAATGAGCAGCATCACGCCGAAGATCCCGGCGGCGATCATGAGCGCGGCCGGCCTGACGTCCCGGCTGTAGGCGAGCCCGATGACGATGAGCGAGACGATGTCATCGACGACGGCGAAGGTGAGCATGAAGACGCGCACCCGCTCGGGGAAGCGCGGTCCGGCCAGCGCGAGCATGCCGAGCGCGAATGCCGTGTCCGTTGACATCGCCGTGCCCCATCCATGCGCGGACGGGCGGCCGGCGTTCGCGGCGAGATACAGGGCGACGGGCACAACCAGCCCGCCGATGCCGGCCGCCACTGGCAGTGCCAGCCGCCGCCGGTCCCGCAGCTCGCCCAGGTCGAACTCCCGGCGGGCCTCCAGCCCGATGACGAAGAAGAAGAACGTCATGAGCCCGCTGTTCATCCAGCCGCGCAGATCCTGCGACACGCCGGTGCCGCCAAGGCGGACCGACAGCTGCGTGTGCCAGACGCCGTCATATGATGACGCGTCCGCGTTCACCCAGACGAGCGCGGCCAGCACCATGGCCAGCAGGACAACTGCGCTTCCGGTCTCGGTCCGCACGAACGTGCGCAGCGGTGTCTGGAGACTGCGCGCCCAGGCCGTTCGCCCCGTGAAGGGCCGGGTTGCTGCTGGCGGCCGCTCGTCGGACATGACTCTCCCTCGGGATAGGACCGGGCCTCGTTACTTCATAGCACCGGGCAGCAAGGTGTTCGCGGTCGCGGCCGCGAGCTGACCGCGGGATGTGCGTGTGAGCCGGCTCGCCCGCTGGCTGACCGTCGCGCGACCGTCGGCCGGCTAGTCAGCCACCTGCGCCTGTAGCCGGTCCGGGGCAGCCGGGCCGGCGATGGCCGCATGAATCTCGGCGGCACGCAAATAGGCCGCGCGTGTCGCACGGCGGCGGCACCGCGCTGCGGCGCTGCGGCATGGTAGAAACTGGTACGTTCAACGGCACCGGAAGGCGGAAACTGACATGGCCGATATTTCCGCTCACCGCGGCGGATCGGAATACGCGCGACCTGCTACGTACGAGGCCTACAGGCACGCGCTGGAAAGCGGCGCGGAGTATGCTGAGCTGGATATCCGGAAGACCAAGGACAAGGTACTTGTAGTACATCATGACGCCCGCACCGGGCATACCGGCCCGCGCGTCGCCGATCTGGCCTATCGCGAGCTCTGCGACCGGCTCGGTTACGTGGTGCCCGAGGTCAAAGACGTCATGGCGCTGCTAGCGGGTAAGCTCATCGGCCATCTTGACCTGAAGGAAATCGGCTATGAGCAAGAGGTCATCGATCTCGCGCTGGCTAGCCTCGGCCCGGGTAATTTCATTGCGACGACCCTGGAAGACGTCTCGGTAAGACATATCAAGCGTGCTTTTCCGGAAGTGCGGACGGCGCTGTCGCTCGGCCGCGACAACAAGGAGATAGCGTGGCGCCGCTGGCTAAATGTCCGGCGCAGCGAGCTATTCCCGCTGGATCGCATTCGGGCTTGCGGCGCCGACTGGGTGGCAGTGAATTACCGGCTCGGCCAGTTCCGGGTGATCAGCGCGTGCCGGCAGGCGGGAATCGGCGTCATGGTCTGGACCGTCGATGCCGACGAGCTGATCGACCAGTTTGTCGTGGACGACAGGATAGCTGTGCTGATCACGAACAGGCCGGAGCACGCCGCGGCGCGCCGGGCCCAGCTGACCGCGGGATCTCGCCAGTGCTAAAAGCGCCGTGGTCGCGGTTACCGCGCGGCCAGGACCTCCGCGACCTTGGCGGCCGCACCGGACGGGTCGTCGGTATCGTGCAGCAGCTCTCCCCAGGACCACCGGTAGTACCAGCGGAGACGACCGTTATGGTCGGTTCCCGCCGTGCAGTGGATGCTCTCGGCGAGCATGGTCGCCCCGGGCATGAACACGTGCAGTGCCGCCGGGTACGTCGTCTTCACGGTCGCGTGGAATCCCTTCGTGTCCAGCGCCGTCGCAAGCCGGTGTAAATGGTACGTACGTGCGTGGTCGCGGGTGCCGTCCTGCATCTTTCCTGCCTTGCCTCGGTCGGCACATTGTGAGCGATCACGGTGCCCTCTTGTCAAGCGGGCTCGCCCGC
>WNGK01010177.1_pt1 | contig 13510 bp, 15 predicted proteins | sample 5400601 | NCBI WGS metagenome assembly WNGK01 (sample SAMN13153376, study PRJNA577476) | soil metagenome | isolation source: 60 cm soil or saprolite under Garry oak tree replicate 1 | place: USA:California | collected 2016-06-15 | reverse complement strand
CGGTAATCATGGCAGTTGGAATCGGCTGATCGCACTTGTTTGAAGGTTAGGATCATTCGGCATCGAGTATTGCGGACGGCAGGTGTAACCGGCGCGCCGGACAAGGGCGGGCGAACATTTCATCTACGGCGCCACAGAAAAGCGAGTGTATTTCTGTAGTGTTCCTTTCAGAGTGGCACGCGCGGCTTGATGGAGATCGTGGCTTTACGCCGCGCGCGATCCTATCCCGTCGTGGAGACAGGAGCAGATTCCGGAATGCCGCGCTTGGGAAAATCAGCGAGGCCCAGGATACCGTGAGCGTTGCCGTACAGGAGTTTGTCGAGGTCCGCGCCGGACAAACCGATCTCCTGAATCAACGCGAGCGCGGTTGCCGGATCCCAGCACGGATAGTCGGAACCATACATCACGCGGTCGATGCCGTAATATTCGATCGCGAATTGGATTCCCATGCTGTGTGGAGAAACCGTGTCGGTATACATGTGCCGGATATACGTGCTTGGCGGGCGAGGAAGCCTGGCGTTCTTTCCATTCTTGTCCATGCGGCCGGCTTGATAAGGCAACGCGCCGCCGGTGTGCGACATCACGATCTTCAGGCCCGGGTGACGCTCCATGAGACCGGAGAAGATCAGCCGGGAAGCCGCGACGCTGACCTCAATGATGCGGCCAAGACTGAGTTGCAGCGCTCCCCCGTAGCCTTCCAGGTCTTCACCAAACACGGCATCGGTGGGATGAAGGAAGATCGGAACGCCGAGTTGTTCGACTCGAGCGTAGAAGGGCGCGAGCCTTTCCGCGTCGATGCGCGTATCGCGGCCGATGCTTCCGGGAATGTTCACGCCCATGAGGCCAAGCTTATGGATCGCGTGGTCCAGAACGTCGATGGCGATTTCTGTGTCTGTCAAAGGAACAGCCGCGCTGGCCCAAACTCGGCCCGGATATTTCCGCTGCGCTCCCGCCATCTTCTCGTTCCACATGATTGCCGCGTCACGGCCCTCCTCCGGAGGCAGATCTGAAAAATAAATCGAGAATGGGCCTAGCGAGCACACCACGCTTACCTGATGGCCAAGCCCATCCATATGTTCGAGCTGCCGGTCGAGATCGAACCATTCCGTCCAGGAGTTGAGCGAGGGACGTCCCTCATGTCCCACATAGTTGTATCCGCCGCGGTTGTTGCGTTCTGCGCGAGGGTAACCATTGCGCCGGCAAAGCTGCTCGAAGATCTCTCTGGGCCACCAGTGGAAATGGGAATCGATGATCCTCATGGCGTCTGCTCGAAGCAGCATAGCACGGCGTATCATGCAACTGTAGGGGCGGTCGATGAAGCTGTGAAAAGTGGCGAGAACCCTGTCAGATGTCAAATGTCTGTTGTGCGATGTCCGATGAACTTGTAAAACGACCCAGTGACAAAATGGCATGATGACTAAATCGACCTTCCGCTACGGATTCGGTCATCTGGTGAGTGGGTCATCTGGTGCTTTGACAACTACGTTGCACATCGCACAACAGACATTTGACATCTGACAAGTTGCCGGGTGACCGCCGACTGTCCCGGCTATCGAGAGATCGGCGGCGGTCATCTCTTGAGGCTGCGCGCTACCGCGCTTGCGCTCCGCGGACCGCCGCTACAGTATGCTATCTTCTCCCACGATGCTAAACATCGAGCGCCGTCGGCAGTTTCTAACGCTGATGGATGAATCCGGATGGGATACCCTGCTTCTTTACGGAAACACTCCGCGCAAGGACTTTTTCCGCTCGTTGGTCAATTTCAACTTCTTCGGACCGCACGCAGTAGCCGCGCTCACCAGCAATGGAATATCGATTGTGGTGTCACATCCCTGGGATAACGAACTTCTCCAAGATTCGATCGATGCGAACGTAAGCTGGGATGCCGATTTCAATGCCGTCATCCACCGCCTGATTTCAGGAAAGACGGCCATCGCCGGAAGGGAATTCATGGAGGCGCGATTTGTTGACGAGGCGACGGTTTCCGCAACCGCTCCGATCGAGAACTTGCGCCGCTTCAAAACGCGTGAAGAAATCGAATACATCCGCCAGGCAGCCAGGCTCGCCGATGCCGGTTACCGGCATTTCGTCGAAACGGCGGAAGCCGGCATGGCGGAATACGAACTCGTCGCCGAAGTCGAGGCCTTCCTCAAGACCAACGGGGCTGAAGACAATTTTATGCTGATCGCCTCCGGAGGAACGGAAGTCTTCGGGATGCACCCTCCTACCGAGCGCCGCTTTCAAAAAGGCGACATCATCACTACCGAGCTCACGCCACAGGTGAACGGCTATTATGCCCAGATTTGCAGGACCATGGTGCTTGGCGAGCCGTCCTCCGACCAGCGCCGCGCGTTCGCCGTTTTTTCTGAAGCTCAGGCCGCCGCCCAGAACTTCATCAAGCCGGGCGTCAACATCAAAGACATCGCGCGTGTTCAAAACGACGTCTTCCGCCGCGAGGGCTATGGCGAGTACACGACTCGCAGGTACACGCGTGTGCGCGGGCATAATCTCGGGCTGTACCCGGACGAGAATCCGTGGGTGCTCGAAGATGTCGATTGCGAGGTGAATGAAGGTATGGTCTTGATTGCCCACCCGAATACTTATTTGCCGCTGTCCGGCTACATGACTTTCGGAGACACGCTGCTGGTAACGGAACGCGGCTGTGTATCGCTGAATCAGACCGAAAAGAAACTGTTCAGCAAAGTGCAGGCGCAGCTATGAAACGAGGCTTGATCACCTGGGATTCATCCGAAATTCCGCCGGCGGTGTTCAACGGGCGCCTCGACGGTGTGCGGCGAGCGCTGAAAGAACGAGACCTGCCGGCCTTGGTCATCTACTCGGATATGTGGCGATCGAACCAGGCACGTTTTTTTTCGAATTTCATGCCGTACTTCAATCGCGCCTTGCTGCTCATATCCCGCGATACTCCGCCGACACTACTCTGCGGTCTCTCACCGCGTGTATACGGTTGGATCCGGTCCGTCACCACGATCCAAGACGTCCGGCCGGCGGGGAACTTTGCGGAACCACTATTCGACATTGCAGGCGGGCGTAACTGGACCCGGATCGGAGCATTGGACCTGGATCGATTTCCGTACGACATCCACGAGGCCCTGCATGGCGGACAAGTTGCTTTCGTAAATGTGGAGTCCCAAGCCGTTTTCTCACCCGTGGAGGATGCGTCGGGAACCTGGAGCGGCGATTTCGAAGGAGCGGCGCCGAAGATTTAATCATCTTAATTACCAATGGACGAGCCGTACCCGCGTCACCGGCAGGCGTGTTATTGGAAGAAAATTTCTCCGTCAGTGTGGCAATGGAGTATCGGGGACATTGGGTGCGGCTTTCGCGATATCACGGTGGTGCGAAACCCAAAGCTCCCGGCCGCGCCTCTTATTCGGAGCGAATGGACGGCAGTTACCCCTACGAATCAGGCGGCGGGATTTTACAGGCACACCACGTCGAATTCAGTCACAACGGAAAGCGCCTCTTCTACGGCGACACTATTTTGTAAACATCGACACGTATCGATTGCTGCTGTGGAAGTCGGGTTAAGAGAAAAGCTTCGTCAACTGGTACGTTCCGGGTGCGAGCATGACGGCATAACCTTCCTTGACCAATGCTCGATTTCCCAGGCCGGCCTCCGGACGCGACAGGCCCGTGACACGCGCGAGTTCTCCGCGAAGCGTCATTCCTGCACCATCGAGAAAACAGCGGGCGACCTCGCGCAGCGCTATTTGCCGATTGACCTTCCGAGACAATTCTTCAGGGAAACGCTCTTCGGCCAATCCCCAAAGGTACGTGAACTTTGGCTCGTAAATCACTTCGGTTGGTACGACGATCATCGCTGCCTGGAGCTCATCGATCGCGAGCGCGAATGCTTTTCGATTGGTCACTCCTGACTCGGCGCGCAAGTCGGCGGTTCCCATTTCCCATTCCTTGCGCAGTACGCGTAATACAGAGAGAGCGGTCTTGCTCAAACGCTCCTTCTCCTCGCGCCGGGAAAAACCCCAAAGCGTCTTGAAGTAGGGAATCATTCGCGGTGCGAGGAATATCGCCTTTCCACGAAAGAGCTTGGCATAGTAGACACGGCGGCGACGCACGAGCTCATCTTTCAGCATCCAAGTAAGAGAAGTCTCGGGATCTTTCTGGACATTTCGCGGCAGGACGGCATCGCGGCGCCCGCATACCGAGACATAGAGAGACGGGCCAGGCCGGCGCGAATCTAAAAGACATGACGCAAACCCGACGCGTTCGATGAATCGTTCAGCCTGAACGGCTGTTTCCACGCGCCCTTCGCCGTCGCGCTGCCAATGCGAGTCGCGGTACTCTTCGATCTCGGATGGAGGCAAACGAGACCCAAAACTTGTCAAATGTCGAATGTCTGTTGTGCGATGTTCGATGAACTTGTAAAAACGACCCATTGACAAAATGGCCTGATGACTCAATCGTTCTCCACTAAGGATTTCGTCGTCCGGTCAGTAGGTCATCTGGTGCTTTGACAACTACATTACACAACCCACAACAGACATTCGACATTTGACAAGTTTTGCAGTTCAATTGCTCGCCAGCGGCATCAGGGCCGGCGGCGGGCCGATCAATCTCGAACGATCCGCTCCTGGCCTCGGCCGGAATTTTTGAGTGCGGCCTCCGGTGGCTTCTGCGACATAGAGGTTCCCTTCTGAATCAACGGAGAACTGATGCGGGTTCCAGATCGCACCAGGGAAGGTGCCCTGCGTGCCCCATGAGGTGATCATCTTTCCACTGAGGTCGTACTTGACGACCTTGTTATTGTTGCCGCCGATGGTCGCGAGATACCCATCCGCAGTGATCATGACATGTTGCGGCTGGCGGAGACCTCCGAACTGCTCGAGATACTTGCCGTTCTCATCGAAAATCTGGATACGGCCATTCCCCCGATCCGAAACGTAAACCCGGCGATTCCGATCGATGTCCACCGCGTGGACGGTGTTGAATTGGCTATTACCTTTACCCGGCGTTCCCCACTGCATGAGGAACTTCCCATTCTTGTCGAACTTCATCACGCGCGTGTTCGTATAGCCATCGCTGATAAAGAATGTTCCATCGGGCAGCCACGCAATGTCGGTCGGCCGGCCAAAGTGTTTTTCGTCAGTGCCCGCCACTCCTGCTTCTCCAAGAGTCATGACGAGCTTCTTGCCGTCGTGTGTGAACTTGAAGATTTGCTGCCGCATGTCGTCGATGATCCAGACGTGCCGTTCCGGGTCGTACGGGCTGATTTTGACCTTGTGAGGACCGCGTCCGCCTTCGAACAGATGATCCCATTGCGTCCAGGACTCGATCATCTTGCCCGCGGCATCCACGATAATGATGCAATTGCGCATTTCCGGTTTCGGTGTTAGCGCCGAACCGATGGAGCCGTAGGCGCCGTTGTAATCATTCGGCAGTTTTTCCGGCAGCTTGATCTCACCCCGATTGAGCAGAATGATGCGATTCGGGCTTTCCGCGAAGACACCGCCCTGGGAACCCAACGCGTAGCCGGACCGAGCGAGCTGCTGCGGCCAATTCGGAACAACCTCGTAAGGACCCGTTTCGTCTTCTCCGCCTTTCTGCTGCGGAACTGCGGCTCCCCATAACAGGCCGCCGGCAAACAGCACGGCCACCACAAGCGTCAGCTTACGCATAGATTCCTCCTTTTTCACTTCGCGCTAACTTTCGATCTAAATCAATGACGCATTCTTGCAGATTTCCGGACAGCATACCAGTTCGACGTTGTACTCTGTACACTGAAATCCAGCATCTGACCTGAGGAGGAACTCATGCTCATCGGCGCAGCGATCTTTGCGACCGACTACGCTATTCGTCCGGATGAATTGGCTCGTGAGCTCGAACAACGCGGGTATGAATCGTTGTGGTTGCCTGAGCATACTCATATACCGGCAAGCCGCCGCAGCCCTTACCCCGGCGGCGGAGATCTCCCGAAGGAATACTGGCACACGCACGATCCGTTTCTAGCTTTGACCGCGGCGGCGATGGCGACAAAGACACTTCGCGTTGCCACCGGCATCTGTCTCATTATCCAACGTGACCCGATCATTACTGCAAAAGAAGTGGCCAGTCTCGATGTGCTTTCCGGCGGCCGGTTCATCTTCGGCATCGGCGGCGGCTGGAATGCGGAGGAGATGGAGAATCACGGCACCAATTTCAAAAAGCGATGGCGCGTGCTGCGTGAGCGAGTGCTGGCGATGAAGGAAATATGGACCAAGGAAGAGGCCGAGTTTCACGGCGAGTTCGTGAACTTCGATAAGATTTGGTCTTACCCAAAGCCGGTACAGAAACCACATCCGCCGATCTTGATGGGCGGAGATGGCGCCACTACTTTTAACAGAGTGATCGAGTTCTCGAACGGGTGGCTGCCGCTCGGATATCGGAAGATTGACATGACGAAAAAGATCAGCGACCTGCGGCGGCAGGCTGAAGCAGCGGGCCGTGATCCGAAATCTATCTCGATCACTGTATTCGGAGCCAACCCTCAACCGGCCACACTCGAAGAGCTTGCGAAAGCGGGAGTCGAACGCGCGGTATTTATGCTGCCGCCTGCCCAACGAGACACTGTTCTGCCGCTGATCGATAAGTACGCCTCGCTGATCGAATGAATACAACCAGCGAATGAAACGGCCAGCCCGAAAACTCGGAGGTAATGGCCACTCACTTGCGGTCGCCGCGCCTTCGACTCCGTTGGCGACGAAACGGCGGCCGAATCAAGAATAAAGTTTCGCTCCGCAGAAACGAGCAACCGAGAGTAGGGTTTTATCCGCCGTCCAGAGTTCCGTACTGTTCAGGATGCAGGACAGCAAGAGATGGGCGTCGATCCAGCCGATCCCTTTGCCAAAGATTCGGCGCCTTTCGATCCATTCCATGGTCTCCTTGTCGCTGGCCGGAGAAATCTGGGGAAGCATCTGGAGGTCGCCAAGAACCTGGCTCCTGTTTTTGAGACTGCCAAGCGCCAGCTCACCGATGACGCAGGGATGGGTGACAACCTGCTCATCGTTGAGCAAGCTCGCCAGTCTGGGTTCCTTTCCCCGGAAATGGCTGATCCAAACCGAAGAATCGACAAGAATCATCCTCTTCGGTTCCAGCGGCGTTTACGCGGTGCGGCAGAGGCGCGGGTGTCGGCACCACCCATGGCGGCTAGTCTCTTAGCGGCCTCCCGGCGGACCAAGGCTTCCAAGCCCATCCGGACGAGGGAGGTTTTCTCGGTGACTCCGGTCAGGCGGGATGCTTCGGCGATGAGCTTGTCGTCAATATTCAGTGTCGTTCTCATATGCATCAATATGGGCCTGTTGGATGCATCCGTCAAGATGGGTCGATCGTGATAAGTGACCGGAGCACGCCAATCGCCCAGTTGATCCCGTTTAGCGGCGAACCGCCCGAGAATTTGTTTAAACAGTGGAAACCGCTGAAGAAGTTCGCAGAGGCGCTCGATCGGCCTGTGGGCGGAACGCCGGTTGAAGACATCATTGATCAAGATCGAAACCGCTGAAAAAAGTTCCCAGATCGTTCCGGGTCGGTCTCGAAGGGATCAACCCCATCCGGCAACGACGCCCAGAGGCCGTACCTTCGGATCCTTCCCGCCGCTCCGCTGTGCAGATTCCAAAAAAGCGTCGGGATTACAGAAAGCTCAAAGAAAATAAGCGCTAATCCATCCCATAGAACCGGGATCGATGACGTTCCGATTCCTGTACTAAATCGGAATTATTTGCGAAGAAGTTCCAGAAGCGCTTGTTCGGGTGAACCGGCGCTGAGGATCCCTGAACAGTGTGACTCCACTGGATTTTCACTTCACCCCGAACGCGAGCTTCCCTTATGGACATCCGCGAGTCAAAATACCGCGTATGAGTGACCCGATCCGATCCGAGGCTCAGAGCCGGCCAGCCGTCGATGGCGTGGTTGGCCTGCATTCTGCCAGACACGCCGGAGCGCTCATCGGCCGCGGCATCGCGCATATCGAAAGGGCGCTGACAAGACAAAATACCGCCCGGAACGCGATGCTGCTCAGCCTGCTGGCACTGCCTCCGATCAGTTTCCTGTACCTGGCATTGCGCCCGAACCCGCGCCAGCTATGGGCGCAGCGCTGGCCTATCCTCGTTTTTAGCGGTCTCTATCAGATGGCTTTGGATCGTTGTGTGGAAATTACAGGCCTCGAGTATTTGCCCGAAAAGGGTCCGGTCATCCTGGCAGGCAATCACATCAACAAAACGTCCATGGATGGGATGCTTCTGGGCTCCAAGATCCTCCTTGAGCGGGGCGTTCCGGCCAAATGGGTCTCGATCGCTGATCCGCCGGGCTGGATGCTCCAACACTTCGTCCGTCTTTTGGGCAAAACCGAAGGCGTAATCTTGCCCATCCAAAAAGGCATGACCACGAAAACAATGGTGGAATTTCTGAGGAATCCCTCAGCATTTCAACGCCGCCAACCGATATTGGGAATCTTTCCGGTGGGTGAAGCCGATTTTGATTTTGAGAAGCACATGACCAAACCCTGGCACACGAGTGCCGCGGTTGCAGCACTCGAAACAGGAGCGGCCATCGTGCCGTTCTTCATTGAAGGCTTAGCCTATCACTGGGGACCGCCGGACATGCTGAAAGCTGTCGCTCGCTCTCTCGTTGGAGAGCCGCCGTTCAAATTCAAAATTCGTCTGGGTCCGCCTCTCCAGGCCGGAGGCGCCAAAGAAGATCGCAACTATAAAGAGATTATCGAGCGCGTGCGTCAGACAGTCCGGATGCTTGCCGGCTGAGTTCGTAGCCATAAAGAAGGAACGGCCACAAAAAGGCACAAAATTCACAAAACCTATTCCGATTTTGTGTCTTTTGTGCCTTTTTGTGGCTCTATAGCGGAGATTGTCCGTTCAAGTCTCTGGGAGAGAGGACGAACGTTCCGCCAACAGGAATCGAGTACGTGAATGTGCTTCGAGTCTCGCCATTCATCTTGACCGGCATTGGCCGGCCTGACGTGTCGAAGACATCGATGCGGCCTGCCAGCGTGGCGTTGCTATTGTTCACTAAAGCGACCTGGGTTGCCCAACCGCCGGCAATAGCAAATTCCGGGATGAGCACCGCTGTTGTGCCTCCCACGGTTCCCGCTGCAGGAGAATTCGCGGTAGGTCCCGCTGCGAGTGTTATGGATGGGACGCCTGAAATTCCTGCCGTCACCGCTATTGGCAGTGTGCTGAAAACGGTTCCGGCGAAACGCAGTCCCATTACCGCAAATGGAGAAGCGCTTTGCATCCGCAAGCTGCCGCGGAAGCCGTTGGATATAACATCAGCTCCGAACAACTCGTTAATGAACTTGGCGACTTGCTGATGGGATGCAACGGAGATGTTGGTTGGCGATCCCAAAATAAATCCGTTCTCGTCTCGCAACGTCAGCGTTACCGCATTAACGTTGCTGCCGGGATTCACAATCGCCACACCAATGTTGCGGCCGATACTGGGAATTACTTCGATGAACATAGAAGCGTCGGTCGCCAACATCGCCGGAACGAATCCCGCTTGCGACTGCACAGCGCCTTGACTGATCGTTCCGTACGTGAATGTCACAGTCGGCGCGTCCGATGACCCGTCGGGCGTAATAATCAGATACCCGGATTTGGTTTCGCCGCGTTCCACTTCGCTGGTCTGCGGCCGGGTTGTAGGCAAGCGCGGCGTCGTGAAACTTGAGATATCGCCTGCCACATTCGCACCCCCGGGGCGGTAAACCACGGCGCGGAAGTAGTACGTCGTGTTCGAATGAAGCTCGTTGAGGGTTTGAGTGAGATTTGCAATTGTCGTGTTTTCGCTAAACGTGCGGGCTTCTGTCCGTGTGCCCAACGATGGAGTCGTTCCATATTCAAACCACGCTCCAAACGGCCTTCCGCCCACCTTAATCTTCCCATTCAAGGTAGCAGAATTGAATGTGATTGCGGACGCTTCACCAGTGGTGACTGTCACTGTGGTCTCGACCGGCGCGTTGGAGGTCGTGAAGGTTTTGATGTCACCGATCGAGTAAGCGCCTCCTGGCGAACGATACGCATCTAAACGAAAGTAATAAACAGTGTTGGGCTGAAGCTTCGACAGGGAGAATGTCACCGCGACTGCTGTGGTTCCACTTAGGATGGTCTTTACTTCCGTGCGGTTTCCAAGGGACGTCGACGCTCCCCAGTCGAACCAGACCGACAGCGAACCGCCACCCGGGTTAATGCTTCCATTAAGAGTAGCGCCGCTCGACGTCACCGCGGTGGCGTCGCCGGTAATCGCGACCACATTCGTTGCCGGCGCGGCGTCGCCTGCCGTCGTAAATGTCTTGATGTCGCCGTTCGTAATGGATGGAGTACCTGTCTCCGAATATGCTGCTACGGCCCCCAACAAAAATATCGACACTATAATTCCGAAAGTCCGCGAGAAGTTCACTGATTACCCTCCTTGGTAACAAATCCAATGTGCCGCGGAACCTAGCAAACACGGAACCAACATGTAAGTCAAAGAAATGACACGCGGGGAGCCTGACACTCGGACCGCGAATTACAAAAAAATGGCTCGCGAAATTGACGATAAGTGGCGGCTGCGGCGGCGCCGGCAAACTTGTACGGGTTCAAATGTAATGCTATGCTTCGGCGCAACTTCTTTTGGGAGAAAACTCTCATGTCTCAAAGACTAAATCGGAAGATCGTTATGGTGTTGGCAATGATGGCCATGATCGCTGCCGTTTCCATTCGCGCGGCGGACAACACGGGTGTCCTGCAAGGCGTTGTGAAAGACAACGCCGGCGCGCCCGTCGCCGGAGCCTTTGTGAAGATGAAAAACGCGGAGCGGCGCTTAACCTTTATGGTGATCAGCCAGCCGCAGGGCCGTTACACCGCTAATGTCCCACCTGGAAGCTATGTCGTCCAGGGAGTGGGAGGAGAATACCAGAGCGCGCTCTCGACGCAGAAAGATGTATCCTCAGGCCGCTCGACAACCGTCGATGTCGCTCTCACCGACAAGAGGGCGCCGCATTTGCCTAATGCCTGGCCGGGCCGCCCGCCGGGTCAAGGCGGAGGCGAAGCGGCCGCCACAGCTCCATTAAAGCTGCCCGATGGAAACGGAAAGCAGCTTGTCACCGGGAAATGCTCGATGTGCCACGATGCCGCGCGCATCGCCAATGCCCGCTACGACCGCGCACACTGGCTGGATATCATCGACGATATGCAAGCGTATGCTCGGGGCTCAGAAATCGCTCGCGAACTGACAAACGAAGAAGTCAACGTTCTGCTGGATTATCTTCTTGCTAACTTCTCCGACGCGGAACGGGGTCGCCGTGCCAGGCAGCCTGTCGATCCGAATAGCCGCTTACCGAGAACTCTGATGCAAGGTGACGCCACAAAATACATTGCTGTGGAATTTGAGCTGCCGAAAACCAATGTCGAGCCGCACGAGCTTACGGTTGATAATCAGGGAAATGGCTGGCTGACCCAGCGGACCGGCGGCCACCTGGGAAGGTTCGACACCAAGACCTTCACGTATACAGAATTGGAGCCGCCTGCGGGAGCCACCCAAAAAGTTCGGCTGAATGGAATTGTGAGAGGTCCAGACAACAAACTCTGGTTCGTCGATGGCGGTCCCAATCGCCGTTGGCTGAACTACGACCTGGCATCTGAAACGTTCAATGTGTTCCCGGTGCCGAAGCTCAAGTATGGCAACAGTACTGGAAACACCATGCGCGTCCATCCGAACGGAACCGTGTGGCTCTGTAATATCGGGAGCAATCAGATCATCCGCCTGGATCCAAAAACCAACAAGTTCGACGTATGGGAGGTCCCAGCCGGCGTCCAGGCGAAGAAGAACGCAACCCCATACGGTATGGCCGTCGCAGGTGACGGCAAAGTATGGTTCGTGGAAAATACCTTCAATCAACTCGGCCGCATCGATCCCGCGACGGGCAAGTTCGATGAATACCCGATTCCGGTCAAGGGAGCGGTCACGCGAAAGATGGGATCGGATTCCGAAGGCAACATCTGGGTCGGACTCCACGTTCCCGGAAAGTTAATGAAGGTGGATTACAAGACCACCCAGATGACGATCTTCGATCCTCCAACCGAAGACTCCGGCGTGTATTCCGTTCAAGGCGACCCGAAGAGCAAACTGATTTGGTTCAGCCAGCAGCACGCTGATCAGATCGCCCGGTTCGATCCCGCTACTCGAGCCTTTACGGAATTCGCGTTGTCAAACGCGGAAGAGGATCATCGCAGAATCGAGATCGATCCAACGAATTCAAATCGCATCTGGTGGACCGGCAACGTTTCAGGCCGGATTGGTTACATCGAATTGCTGAAATAAAGATTCACGATGATCGGCCGAAGATCTCCTTGAAGAAGCGCTCGATCGCGAACTTGTATTCGCGGTCGGCGCGCTCTTCGGAGGCGTTCGATGGATTCGTGAACGGGTGTTGCGCCCCGCTGAACAATTGAAGTTCCCAACTTACCTTCGCCGCTCGTAGATCACTAATCAGCTTGTTCACTTCCGTGAAAGGCGCGACCTCATCTTCCGCGCCGTGCAGGATCATAGCCCATCTTTGCGATCATCTCGGTGTCTTTCAGAGTGTCGCCCTGCAACCCGCCGCGATAGTGTACAAGAAGCACGCCGGGCCGCTTTCCGCTGATGCCGTCATCATAGGCAAGGTAGCCTTTGAGCGGCGTGTTGCCGTGCATGTACTTGCATTGGACGCACAATACTTCTCACTCGCGCTCTCGGCTGACTGCGCGGGACGTCTCCATGGAGTAGACGAAATCTATGGAGGGAGTGAAAAACGGTAAACACAACTTTCAGGGAGCAATCCCACGGGAGAAATCCAGTATGACTGTCAGGAAATTGCGCATGATGTGCGCCGCGGGCGACGAGACCTTAGCCGAATGGGAAACCGAAACCATTAGTCCTCAGCGGTTGAACGAAATTGAAGTCGAGTTCCAGTCCAAGATGCGGCAAGGCTATTTTGCCGTAAACATCACCGACGGCAGGAATACGTTCATCAGTAAGTTTGATTCCAAGGCGGACATTCTGCTGATTCCAGCTGTCAGAGGCGGGTGATGGGGGGGCAGCCCGAGCCCGTTACTCCCGAGGCCAAAAGCAAACAACTGCTGTGTGAGATTCTCCCGCTAAAGGCGTTGCAGGAATTTCTCGAGAAAGACTACTTCCACCATGTGGGTAAGCTCGGGACCTACCGCATCTGCCGCAACTCTCAAACCGAAATATACCGCAAGGGCCGCCACGCCGCTTCAGGCTGCTTGCAGTTGTCGGTCTTTGCCCCCAGCTACGATCGAATGGCTGCAGAATATCTGATCCTCAGCAACAACGAGCAACTCTACTGGAACAAAGCCAACATCTTCCCAGCGAGACGTGCCATTGATCTCCGAATCGCCGCGGCCGCCGTTCTGGATTTTGTTCTTCTGCTGAACCTCGCGCGGGCTTGGTGGTAGTAGCCGCCGTGGCGGTGCGATTAGCCGGCTGCTGAAAAAATCGA
>WNGK01008262.1_pt1 | contig 13510 bp, 6 predicted proteins | sample 5400601 | NCBI WGS metagenome assembly WNGK01 (sample SAMN13153376, study PRJNA577476) | soil metagenome | isolation source: 60 cm soil or saprolite under Garry oak tree replicate 1 | place: USA:California | collected 2016-06-15 | reverse complement strand
TTCGCTCGACGTTCTCGCACCAGTGATCAGTGTGACATCTCGTCCTCTCAGATGGACGAGGAAAGAGATCAGGGGAACAAGTCCTGTTCCGCCGCCTACAACGAGTAGTTTGTGGTGGTGTCCCACGCTGAAAGGATGCCCGTACGGGCCTCGGACCCAGAACTTGTCGCCAATTTTCTTCTCCCAGAGGGCAGTGCTGACCGGTCCACCCTTCTTGATTACGACGCCCGCTTCCGACCTTCCGTGAATCGCTAGTACGCTCATGGGAACCTCATCTACTCCTGGGACCCATACCATGGCAAACTGCCCAGGCTTTGCGCTGTGCAGAGTAGAATCGCTGAACCAGAAGGAACGGATTGAAGGCGTCTCGTCAACAATGCGGTCGAGTCGGACAGCTCTGGGAGTGTGAAGCTGCTGGGTTACGGACTCCAATTCTGGGAGTCGTGCCTAGTGAGGCGTACTAATGACTTACGAGAGCCACAGCCTCATCCAATCTCTTGATTTCGCGTTTGTCGTGATTATCAGACAAGACGAGACGTCGCGGCGTAAACTGGGCGTTCTTGCAGCCTGTCGACCAGTTTCATCATTTCATCGTAGTGGTGTTGTATGATCCCGGCGCCTTGTGGGCCCATCATCTTCTCCGCATTGCTTCTGCACTGGTTCATAGCCGTCAAGATTCCGTCCTTGGTGGGGTCCGTGTAGCTAGCGCCACAGTTGACGAAGACTGATTCTACGAAGTGTTTCACCTGTTGTTTCAGTTGTTCGTCCGTGACTGGTTGGTTGAGAAGCGTGGCGAACTCTCTATTCGCACTCTCGAAACAACTGAGTAGCTCGTCCCTAACGAACTCGGGCGTGATCCTTTCGCTTGGAACGTCTGGGGCTTTGTATGTCTGGGTCATGGGAGCCGTTTATGACATATGTTATAATAATAAGCCTATCCTTCTTCCAACCAGCGAGCTCTGAAGTCCTAGATCGGCGATCGCGCCTACTTATGTAGCAATCTTATGAGGAGAATTTCCCATTGGGTGGTTTTTGGAGGCTCGGTTTGCCATGGCTAAGCCCGCTACTAAGATCGCTACAATAGCCCCTCCTAGTATTCCGTAAATCATGGTTGGAGGAAGACCGAGGATCAGCGAGCTAGACGTGTTACCGTCTGGGGTTTCTTCTTCGTTAACTGCGATGGAAAGGGTTTGCGTGTGAATTCTTGACCCGCTCGTAGCCGTAATAATCACTTCATACGTGCCTGGCAAAATCGAACTACAAGAAAGTGTAGCGTTCCCTGAGGTCTCTATAATGTCAGGACTTGTTGCTTCGCATGAAACGTTAGATGGCGCTTCAACAGAGAGCCTCACCGGCCCCGTGAATCCATTGACGGGAGTGATTGTTATCGTCGACACAGCATGCTTCCCTGCGTCCACTGGCGCGGGTGAAAGGGTTGTGATAGTAAAGTCCGCCTCGGGGAGAGCAAAAGTTATCGAAACGGTAGTAGTATGAGTAACGCTTCTTGAGTCCGTATTGTACCCTGCCGTGACTGTCACGTTGTACGATCCGACGCCGTATGCTGTGCATGACAGTCTCGATGAGCTAGATGATGTAACCAAAACCTCGACTGGACTTAGACTGCAGCTTATGCTCGACGAGGAGGGCATGGTCGATTCACTTAATGTCACATTGCCCGAGAGTCCATTCATTACTGTGACGTTTATGGTCGACATGGCCGTTTCGCCAAGAATTGCTGACATCGTCCGTGGCGTTGAGCCTATGGTGAAGTCCGGACTACTGCTGGGGGCGAAACTGAGAAGTTCGGTGACCGCAGAACCGTTGACGGAGACAACCCCCTCGGATGGGGACGGATTGTATCCCTGCACCGGAGTGATAGAATACGGGTATGTCCCGTTCGGTTCAGTAAATCCAATACTGCTTGACTTGGACAAGATTGTTGACCCGTCAAGTGTTACCGACCAGAGCGTTCCGCCTGCCAGCCCCGTTTCGTTGAACATGACAGAATAAGTAGTCTGTGGTGGCCTCAAGACCACTAGTGTTGCATTGCCGTCGTTGTACACGTTCTGGTAGTAGCCAGCATTCCCAAGGGTGTAGTTTACTACCGACTCGGCAACAGAGACACTAGCGAATGCTTGGCCTATATCACGTTCAGCATTTTCCCAACTATCAACAACATGGTGGCAGAGTGGATTACAAACCAACTTATCATGATGAACAGCACCAATGCTCCAGGTTCCGAAGACAGGACTGTAACCCATGTCCCAGATTCGAACATGGTCTCGGGGACCAAGGCAAGGGAACCCGACAGAATCCACATGTTCCAGATCAGCGTTGGGCGTTGCTCCACCTATGGTCTTAGGCGTCGAGCAGTAGGCAGTATTGTCCCAGCCGACAAGGTTCTGGGCCAACCACCAAGACGGAGCATAACCCGTGAAGATCAAGTTGACAGGGTCGAGGCCATCATCGGTCTGGGTGGGAACAGAGGGAGCACTCGCGAATGATGAGTGAACAGGCAGAACAAATACCCCGACCGTCATTGTAAGAGCAAACAGCACGATCGTCAACGAAGCTTTCGTGGAACGAACCTCCCGATCCCAAATACGCACCAAATCTTTGTTGGATACAGAGGATCCTAGATACTAATATGCCCATTTACCCTTCGCGATGAGAGAACTGGAGGATGATTCTCCCCCTTTTTCCGTGTCGCTAGGTTTTGTATGGATCCAAGTAACCGTTGGCGATATAGTTTCCCGGTGCTGTCGGATACAAGTCGTACATGACATGGTTCCCTCCGTTCTCGTAATGAATGCTCGTAATAGGCACCCATGACTGTGTCGTTGCATCGAATAGCTTGTAGCCGATCTGCAACTGGGTAACGGGCAGTAAGGTCCATGTTCCGTTCGGCAGCATTACATACACTTTCTGGGCGGGGTTCTGGTCGACTATGAGGGGCTTACCTGTAGATGTCGTTATCACCATAGTGTTGTTTGTAGCAACAGTTACAAATCTTGTGAGTGTGGTAGTTACGTACTGGTGGGTCGCCATATCGTAGGAGAGTAACTGCATGCCCACTCTTAGGTTCTGAACAGGAATCTGGGTTCCGTCCGCCAACGTGATCAATGTTCCTGCAGCAACACTACCGCCGCCACCACCAGTACAACATGCAGAGACCGTGATAGTGAACGTAACCGAGCGAACTAGGCTGCCGCTCTGAGCGGTCACGGTGAGGATCCAAGTGCCAGTCTGCGACCCTGTTACGATAGTCAAAGTAGTAGCGATTAGCTGCCCGGATGAGAGAGTAACACTCGTGGGGCTAAGGGATACAGTCGTATCCCCGAGGGTCGTAGCCGAGAGGCTCAGCGTGACTGTTCCCGCGAATCCGTTCCGACTTTGAATGTTAATTCCAGTATAGGATTGTTCACCTCCGGTCAAGAGAGAATTTGATTGCGAACAGCAAACGCTGAAGTCTGAACTCGTGGTCTGGACATTTTCTCTGGTATTGGGATCTGTAGGGTCATAGATCAGTTGGCCGCCCCACCAGACCCGGATGAAAAACTGTCTAATACACCCGATGCAACCACTCGTCACAATTGCGGGCGTAAAGCTTCCTACGGTGACCGCAGTTCCCGAGCCAACTGTTACGGTCTGGTTTAACCAGGCGGCCGTTGAGTCCGAATAGAATACGACGTCAGCTCTGACTTCCACTGAGAGATGAGCACTCTGACTAGTTGTAGACGAAAGCGTAACCTTGACCGAGACCGGCAGACCGGCTAGAGCTATCACTTGGGCGCCGGAGACTCCCCCAGACTGTGTGAATGTTCCTGGAAACACATAGCTAGGAAGGGGTGGTGGCGCGGTAACCGAGGCGGTGGCCGACTTACTGTGGGAAAGATTCCCGGACGCCCCAGTGAAAGTGACCGAATAAGTTTGCTGGGGCGTCGTAGTCACAGTGGATATCACAAGGTAATAGGAAAAAGTCTGAGCAGGCCCAAGATTAACAATACCAGAGGCGGGCACTGTTGGCGCGTCTGTCGGCGCAGGAGTCACACTCTGGCTAAGACTGATTGTGCCAGAGAAACCGTTGAGACTGGTCAGTGTTACCAGAATCTGGCCGGTAGTCCCTGCTGAGATAGTGACTGAAGATGGAGAGAATGCTATGCTGAAGTCTGTAAAGGCGTACAGGGCGGTCGCCGAGTGAGAGAGAGCACCACTCGTCCCTTTGATCGTGACAGAATAGCTTGTTGTTGAGGACGAGCTGCAGGAGAGAGTTGCTGTCCCGAAGCCTGTAACACTAATGGGGGTAATGGCTCCGCAAGTGAGACCGCTAGGAAGCGTATCTGTGAGACTTACCGTGCCGGAGAAGCCGTTAACGGCTGACACAGTAATTGTCGAGGTTATGGAGGAGCCAACATTGCCTGAGGGGGAAGTTGCTATTACGGTGAATCCTGCAAAAGCGAACGTGGCACTTGTCGAGTGTATCAGCGAACCACTCGTGCCCTTTATTGTGAGAACATAACCTCCGGCTACTGTCGCGCTACACGATACTGTAGCAGAACCTGATCCCGTCACGCTGCTCGGCGAAATAGAACCGCAAGTCAAGCCTGACGGGACAATATCGGTCAGAGCTACCGTTCCAGCAAAGCCATTCAGGTACGTGATAGTGATCGTGGAAGTCGTTGAAGAGCCCTCATTCACCGTAGTGGGAGAGCTGGCTGAGATGCTAAAGTCTCGGACGACGTAGTTGACGTAGGCGAAGTGAGACAGACCACCACTCGTACCGGTTACACCAACTTGTGTAGTTATAGCGGCATTGAATGTACAAGACAACGTGGCGCTACCGGAACCAGTAACGCTTGTTGGAGAAACCGTGCACGATGAGGGGGTGGTAGTGACGAGATTTACAATACCGGAGAACCCATTGACAGCGGTAATCGTTACGGTGGATGTACCGGTGGATCCAGCGTTGACAGTAATACTCGTCGGACTAGTGACGATGGTGAAGTCCTGGACCGTGTAGCTGACCGTTGTGGAGTGGGATAGATTGTTGCCTGTACCGGTGACAGTTACAGAGTAAGTGCCAGCGGAACCACTACAGGACAGTGCAGACGTCGCTGACGCCGTCGTAGAGCTAAGGGTTACACTTCCAGGAGTCAATGTGCACGTAAGACCTGACTGAGACGGACTCGCGGCCAGGTTGACCGTGCCCGTGAAGCCAGAACTTGTTACTGATATTGTCGAGCCGGCATTTGATCCGGCTAGCGCGGTTACAGAGGTTGGATTTGAAGAGAGACCGAAATCTCCGATGGAGAATTGTTGCGAAGCCTGGGTAAGAGATGGATTCATCATGACAAATCCGTCCCAGTAGAAATTGCCACTCGAAAAGATAGAGGTGTACTGAACGTCGAAGCTGAATTGGTTGATGTTAGACCAACTGGGACATTGACCGGTTCTAGAATCGCACGAAGCTTGGAAGTTGTTCCCGTAGGGTCCGAAGGCGTATTGAAAAAGATGCCAGTTAGCATCATTAATCGCGAGGCCCGAATTCGAGTTGACGCCTTCAGGAAGAACATCACCAAGGAACCAGGAATATTGACCTGTCTGGAATACGAACTGAAATCCATATGGAATCTCTGGACTCTTTATCCAGACAGACACTACGGGCGGATTTCCTGAACTGCCCCACTTCGTCGTGTCCCAGCCTGCCCCCCCATTTCCCGGATAGCTCACGAAACCTGAACAATAGCCCCCACCACTCCAGCTTGCTTGATTGCTCGTGCTCCCAACTATGTGAGATGTCGATGAAGATATAGGGCACGAAGAGCAGTAGGCGCTGCATGACCAGTTGGAAAAGCCGTTTCCCTCGGTGAGGGAGTCTCCGTCACCGGGCAGCTCGAATGTGGTTGTTCCTCCGACATTTCCCAACCAGTCCTCAGACCAGGCGTTCACCCTACAAGCGTTTGCGCCATTGGACTGGCAGTATCCGGAACTGCCAACAGTAACAGTCTGAGTAGAGTTGCAACCGATGACTTGAGCAGGTAGCGCATTCACCCAACCTCCATTGTTATAATCGACGGACCAGAAGCATAGTGCAACCCCCGAACTCACCGGCCCATTTTCGAAATTGCTAAGGGAAACACTGAACGCGTTGTTCTCCCATGACCCTGACGGTGGTGTGCTTCCTACGAACGAGGCACCGGGTGGGTAGATGTCTTGTTGACAATTCGAATCCCAAAGTCCATGGGCGGCAGAGAATCCACCGAGTGGTTTTATGACTACTTGTCCGAACAATAGCGAGTTGCTCCTCCCAGGGAAAGACCCTCCGCTAATACAGGAGGCTCCGTCATTATAGCCCTCATTCGTCCCCACTGAGTACTCGTTGTCTACCAGGGCGTACTGGTTTCCAAACCATGATGCTTTCTCTACATTTGTCCATTGAGAAGTGGAGCTGTAGAGATATTTGGGAGCTCCTATGTAGGAGTTGAAAAGACCGATCGGGGTCGCCTGGGTCATCACGCCAAACTGAAACCGCTTAACGTTAAGTGTGATGCAGGGCGGGATCGCACATGGCAGATGACTATTGTAAGTGCCAACAGAAAAAACCGTATTCTGCTCACTTTGAGGAGTATACTGAAAGAGGTTATACTGAACTCCCCCAACGGTTGCATACCAAGTCAAACTAGTCGAGGTATAGGCCATTTCGAGCTGGATCAGATTCTGATAATTCAAACTCGTCAAGCAACTACATGTCCAACTCTCTCCAAAGACAAAGAGGGGAAACGAAGATGATGGCGCCGCGTCGCAAAATTCCCAAACTTCACCGATGACCTCGGGTTGATTTGAGGCCGTCAAATACAGCATGGCAAAACTTCCCCAGTCGTTGCACGTGACTTTGGAAAAGGACTCCGCGAACATTCCGACAGCTAGATAGTTTCCAGCTTGAACAAAACTACTTGGGGCTCCCGATCCTGGAAAAGCAACAAGCATACTCACGGCGCTAGCATAGGGATTGCTTACGGGGCTGTCTTGTAGATCTTGGTCCAGATAACCCGCATCCCAATAGGTTGGAGTAGGAGAAGCGTTGTTGTAGAGGCAATTAGTCACAGCCCGATTGCACATAGGGTTTCCTAGCAGGCTTGCAGAGTAGGAAGTGGAAGTTGTAGATGCTGGCGTCAAAGAAGTAGATGTTTGCTCTGAAACTTTGAATGTGCCATTAGCCCATGCGCTATCTCCAAGGTTAGTCGATGGTGTTGATGTCTTATGAGCGAGTGCATGAACCTGGAGGCCTGGGATACCTAAGACCACCCCCGCGAAGATCAATGTACTCAGTAGGGCAAGTTGCTTACTTTGCACTCTAGATCAACACCCACTGTCGCATCGAAGAGGAAAACATTAAAGTCGCACAAGGCTCCAATCTCGCCTCGTTTGTTGGTTCTGTCAAAGAGTCTCTTAGAGAGAGGTTCCACTCAGCGAGCCTATTTAGAGGGCCATGAATCTATCCTTCGGAAACTTAGTTTCTGCCAGACGGCCGTTGATCGAAGTTTTGCAATCAGGAAACTTCGGAAATAAACGGGCAGTCTGATACCAATGGACTTCACTTTTTCTAGCATAAAAAGGCCCACACGGCTTATATCGCACTCCTGTCCGGAAGTCAGTCCCTGCAAAGCGCTAGGGCAAGGAGCCGAAGGGATGCTCCGAGACTAATGCACGACATACTTCTGTTGCTGTCAAGGAGTAATATCACGAAGACTCAAGCCATTTATCTGACGAACACCAATTCGATCCTGATGGCACGATATTTGTCATTCCTGATCAGAGGAGGGTATCTTGCCCGAGAGTTTCGCGGAATGACTGAACATTACATTATTACCCCCGAGGGGACACACTTTCTCTCCCTTTTGATCGACGTGGAAAGGGCGATGAGAACATTCCGATACCGTTTGACTTCCTGAAAACTTCACTCTTGCAAGTTCATGCAAAAGGTTAGCCGTATGGAAGATCAGCAGATCTGGAGAGAATCATGGGCGAGAAGGACATACCGGGACATTCGAGAGCCGATACACACTAGACTAGATTTTAAGAGACAATAGCCTAAGTGCAAGATTGGTTGCGCCAGATGTCCAAAGTTCGCGTGCCGAAATCGTTCAATTCACACGGTTCAGGAGATGGTCCACTGCTCTCCGATGCTCGCGAGAGCGCCTATGGATCCAACACCTGATGGTCTTGTTCCTCTCAACAAAAGGTGGGGACGACCAAGCCGTCTCGGAAAATTTTGAGGTCCTGATAGCTTTCGCCCTTGGACTTTTCGCGAGTTTCATAGGTTACTTTTCGATTCCCGATCCGTGCAGACTATTCTACTCAGGAAGTGAAGCGTGCTTCTTGTCCGGATCCGGCGGCATAGAGTCGATGGCGATTCTAATAATAGGCCTATTTTTCATCTTCGTAGGAGTTGCTGACCTTGCCCTGAGAGCGCGCCGCTAACCCGGCGTAATCGTAGTTGGCCTTGAAGCTTGCTGAATCAAACAGAAGAACGATGACAATCAATCGTTTTCAAATCTTCTCCAAGACCGTCGAAACCGAGAAATCCATAATCGGTCCTCTGAGGCAATAAGCACTAAGAGCCACCTAAAAACTTGGTAAGTTCGAGACTAAACTAAGCCTATGGGATTTGAGTCGCTTTGTCGGCTTAGGCAGACAGCATCAGTATCGGGATTGATTTGTTCGACAATGTGAACACGTATCTCGACATCTTTCTTTACCGAAACAGAACCATTTCGAATAAAATTGTTGATCCATAGCTATCGGTGGAGGAGAGACATGCGAGCTGGAAGAGTTTCCTAGAGTCCTTTCGGATTGAAAATGATGCAAGATGCGAGATTTGGCCGAGGCTCGATTGACACGAACGAACCACGGAGGAATTTTGTGGACGTGTTTCGGAGCGCAAGTTAGTACTTTACAATGGAAAAAACTGGTCAGTTTGCATTTGCCGCAGGCTTAGAAAGCTGATCTTAGAACTGGATAAGTACGAAAGCTTTCCTGATCTAAACTCATAGTCTCGAACTCGGTTTTTGAATAGGCGACAAGAACCGAACACACGCTGAACCTGCGTGGTCCTCCATCAAGTTACGTCCTAATTTATTACGCGGCGATGGCCATAGTAGAGTTAGAGGACTTGGCACAATGTCAATCGGATTACAGTCCCTCCCTAGAAGAATCCCAAGTCCCCGCAGTTTCTTGGGGCAAGTAGGGGATAAGTTGGAAGTTTTCCGGGCTTTAGTTATATAAAGCCGTATCCCCCAATAGACGGATAAGGGATGCAAGAGACCGGGACAAAATCTAGCATTGATGAGACTCTTCTAAACCGGTTCCTTAGCGAGATCAAGAGCAGGGTTCCATACGTTCTCGAAAGAGAAGGAAGCGAGACCTTCGTCAATCCGACGCCCTTGGAAGATCTGACCGAGCCGCTCATTGAATGCGCCCGTATCGAATATGGCATTGCAATACCTTCAAAGAGCATCAAGGTCTTTGGAAAATTCGATTCGAAGATTACAGGAGGCTCGGTCAAAGTTCGCCCAGCCGTCGAAATAATCGAGGAAGCAATAACGTCTGGCAAGCTAAGAACTGGTCAAACGGTCTTCGAAGCAACATCCGGCAACTTTGGTATCGCCCTCGGAATGCTGGAAAAGATCGGAATCAGCGTCGTTTTCCTAGTTTCTAGGAAGCTTCAGAGCGGGGTCCTAGATGAGCTCAACAAGAACTCAGCCAGGACGGTGAACCTTGACATCGACATCTGCCCTGCACCTGGGCTCGCTGTGGACCAGAACTTGGTTATTGCCAAGGTGACTGCGAGCAACGTTCGCCAACAATTGGCGGATCTCGGGCTCGACACATCTCAGTTCGACAAGTCGCGAGTCGAGATTGAGGATCTCCTCGCGAGACAAGACGTGATCAACCTCGCTAAGCTCCTGGCCAAGATTTACGGAGGCTTCTGCCCTGAACAATACGATAACGAGCTGAACGTCAAATCACACGAGACTGTCACGGCACCTGAGATAGACCAACAGGTGAAAGAACGCGGCTTTTCGCTCGCTGATTTCAGAGTAATCTCCGCCTTTGGGACAGGAGGCACCTCAGCCGGCATGAGCAAATACCTCCAGAAAAAACACGGCAAGAAATCTGTGCACGTTGTCTTCCCGCTCAACCACCAAGACGTTGCGGGAATACGAACTAAGGACAAGGCCTGGGGCCTGAGATTCTATGATCCTTCCTTTTACGCAGGCCAACACGAGATAGACTTTGAGCAGGCTAGGCGGGTCCTCCGCTTCTTCGTCGGGAAAGGCTACGACATTGGCGAGAGTAGTGCCTTGGCCCTTTACGCTTGCTTACAGATGCTGAACTATGGAGTTGGCGACAAGTTCGTCGTGATACTCGCCGACGGAATCGACAAGTACAGAAGCACTCTCGGAACCGTGGCGCAAGCACCACCTCCACTCGAAGTCACCCTTCCACAGGCCAACTCCAGCGTAGCAGATTATGGCGAGGTTCTATGGACCCATGGCATGTTCATCCCGAAAGAGGATGGCATCAAACTACTCGCATCATCCATTGGGTGCGATGAGAGTAAGATCAAGGTCGCGCGAGCATCCGATGTGCAATCGTTAATCTCGACCGAGAAGATTCCCAATAATATCACCAATATTCTGCCTAAGGATAACCGGCAAGGTCTTACTGGTCTGTATGGCTGGAGGTACGTCGTTGCGCGTTGCACAGATCCTTGCGGCGAACGGAATACTGGGTCAAAGCCTCACTGGAGGAATAATGAGTCTGTCCGAGAACAGCAAGAAACAGCCCTCCGACCTAGTGCAGATGGCCCGAGACTAAGCGAACATTACGCTTTCTGCCCACCACGAGCTGAGGACTAGTTGGTCCCGTTCCATCAAAAGACCAGAGATCTTCGTGCCAACTAGGAGAAGAAGAGTCGTGTCTCTCCCATTGTTCTGACGTCGAGCTGTTCCACGTCGACCATCAGAGGAAGGTCCCTGACAACATTTCCCAGTAGCAGGCACCGTCTTGTTGGTATTCCTCTGACAAGGTAGCGAATCGTGTCGCTGTCAGCCTTGGCGACCTTTCCGATCGCCTCGATGTCGTGCTCATTTGTGAAGTTGAAGATGAACACGTTGTCCGCTTGCCTGTAGATCGCCTCCTGAACCGTGTCCGGCTGGTTCGTGATGAAAGTGGTAAACAGTCCAATATGCCTCATTCGCGTAACAATATCGTCCCAGTAAGTATCCCGCAAGTACAAGTGAGCCTCCTCAGCGAAGAGAAACGCGGCCTTAAGCCAGTTCGACGAGAGAATCTTAGTAAGCTCTCCGAGAAATATCTCGACGAGTATCCGCCGGACGATCTGGCTCTGATTCTTCAGATTAACCACTAAAACTCCACCTCCCTCAATAGTGTGGAGGATCCGTTCCTCGGTCAGCGGGTTCGCCTCGTCAAACAATCCGGATTCCATCAAGACTTGAAGCCTAGAGGTCAATGCTTCTCGGACACTGTCATGGCAACTCCACGACTGAACCGCCTGGATCACGGTTGGCAGAGTCAGATCCCCCCGAGCTTCAAGATCCTTCCAGATGGTCGTGAAGACCTTGGACGATGTTGCGGGAAGATCGAGAGCATGGCTCAAAACCCCTGCTACCGTTCTCAGTCCTAGTTTAGACATCGAGAAGTTTAGCCCGCTCCTCGGCGCGAGCACTGTCAGTCTAGCTGATGATTGTCGTCCGTCCCTTGATTTGTGGAGGTTGATGTATTCCCCGTTAACGTCCAGCACAATACAAGGCGCACCCCAACCTGCCATGGACAACAACAGTAGTTTTGCCAGGTGAGATTTTCCTGAACCCTTTCTTCCGGTGATTATGTTGAGACCGCCGTCTAGCCCGCTGGCGTCAACGCTGATCGGTTCGCCATCGTTGTGTCCGAGCTTGACTGGCATCTTTCCACCGTTCATTATGAGCCTGTTGACCGCGTAAGGTCGAATCTTTGATGAGGTACGCGATGGCAGCCATGAAGTGCTGGGCGATAGACTTCCATCCTGTGCGATGGTTCCGCGGATCTTGCAAACAGCCAGTCTCGTATCCTTCAATGCGTCCACCTGGCTCGAAATGTTCAGCGGGTCCACATCCTCTCCCGATAGTTCCCCATCGGTCATCACGTCCCGAAGAATGTCCTCTAGGACACCTGGAACGTTGGCGTATTGAAGGTCAATCGCTTGGACAAGCAAGCCTCTTGACTGAGCGGGATCCTCGATGACGAAATAATCGCCTTTCTGAACATGTTCGTCCGGGAAAGCGATGAGCTGCACCTCGTCAGCCTCCTTCCGGTAGATTCGCATCTAGGCCACGTACCTGCTTGTTCCGAAGGGTCCGAACAATGATCGTCGAAGATTCGGACGGGCCTGAAGGCTGACATGATGGTTGCTGGCAACGAATCGTTGGACCGCGAGAATCTCATTAGCGGTGAACGTGCTGAAGATATGCGCAATCCTCAACGTCTCGGGGTAGCCATGGAATATGACATCGGTCCCGGCAACCCGGCCGAGCGCGACGAGCGATTCTTGCTCATCAGCATCCCGGTCAATATCGGTTCGAAACAGGAAACCGTCTGGTGATAGCTTCGAGACGCAGACCCGTCCGAGGAATCTAATCGGATAAGCCGGATACTCGTTCTCGACAACCGATGTAATGTCGATAATGTGCGGGATCTTTTCGGCGTCGAAGAAGCCGAGAATATTCTTTCCACCAACCGTAAGCTGAGTGGATTTCGAGAGAGCGATCACAATGCTATTATTGTTGCGAGCAGCTGAGAGGATGCGCTGAACTCTGCTGGAAGGATTGTCTGGAGTACCTGCAGTCAACGACCCGTCCAGAAGCACAATACCATCCTTGAATGTAGTTGCGAGTTCTTCCTGAACCCAGCGTTCTACGTGATTCCTCAGCTTCGTCAGAACGCGGAGAGTCTTCACTGATAGTCCGCCGAATACCCGTGACTCGTCGTCTCGGTACTTTTCTTGTTGGCCATCGGAGTTTGGAATGTGGAAGAGCAATGGTCCCCAGCGCGTGAAAGCGATCCTCTCGGGTTGTCTCCAGACTGCGACCGCACGGATGGCGAAGATCATTCCAGTCTCGGTTTCGCCGATCTTGACGCTGGACGCGTCGCATGCGGCTATTGGTATAGTGTCTCTTAGTGGGTTGATGGGGCTGCGTTTCAAGCCCATGGCTATTGACGATGCCCCGATTTCGAGCTGCTCGTCAGAATCTCCATCGTCGAGTCCCATGTCCACGAGCGACACGGTTCGCGGGTTGAGTGTGGATCCGTGTAGCGATTGCATCGATTTTGTCGAGAGCTGTAGGAGTGCTTCGGGGATTGGATGTTGAAGTTCCTCCGGTATGCTTTTTAATTGTGCTAAAGGTTCAGTTAGTTCCTGGGTGCGGTGGAGCAAGGTTAGATTCCCCCA
>WNGK01007091.1_pt1 | contig 13510 bp, 14 predicted proteins | sample 5400601 | NCBI WGS metagenome assembly WNGK01 (sample SAMN13153376, study PRJNA577476) | soil metagenome | isolation source: 60 cm soil or saprolite under Garry oak tree replicate 1 | place: USA:California | collected 2016-06-15 | reverse complement strand
AGGTGCGCGTCAACGCAATGCCGGGGATTGACGACGCAGCAGCAAGATGCCCCGCCGTCCCGGGTTCTGTGACACCGGTTCGGTCATTTAGGGGCCGAACGAGCCGTGGCGGCCCGCCCCGGCGGCGAACCGGGCGGCTCCCGGGATGGCCTCGCTGGTCAGCGCCTGGCGGCCATGCGCGAACTCGGACGCGAGCGCGGCGGGCTCGGCCAGGCCTTCCTGGTCGAGCACTGAGGCGCGGTCGCTGCGCAGGCAGACCTGTGGGAACGCGGCGAGCTCGGCGGCGAGTTCCCGGGCGGCGGCCAGCGCCTGGCCGGCCGGCACGACGCGGTTCGCCAGCCCGAAGGCCAGTGCCTCCCGGGCGTCGACGGCCCGACCGGTGAGGATCATGGCCAGCGCCCGGCTGGGGCCGATGAGCCGGGGCAGCCGCACCGTGCCGCCGTCGACCAGCGGAACGCCCCACCGCCGGCAGAAGACGCCGAAGGTAGCGGTCTCGTCCGCGACCCGCAGGTCGCACCACAGCGCCAGTTCCAGGCCGCCGGCCACGGCGTACCCGGACACCGCGGCGATGACCGGCTTGGACAGCCGCAGCCGGCTGACACCCATCGGCGCGTCGCCGTCCGGCGCCACCCGGTTGCCGCGTTCGGTGCCGAGTGCGGTGAGGTCGGCGCCCGAGCAGAAGACCCCGCCCTCGCCGTGCAGGACGGCCACGGCGGCGTCCTGATCGGCGTCGAAGGCGCGGAAGGCCGCGGCCAGCGCGGCCGCGGCGGGACCGTCCACGGCGTTGCGACGGGCGGGGCGGTGCAGGTAGACGGTGGTGACGGCCCCCGACCGCTCCACCCGGACAGGCTGCTCGGCTCGCATCTGGACTCCGCTCTACCGGCCGACGTAGTCCGCGAGGTGCTCGCCGGTGAGGGTGGAGCGGGCGGCGACGAGGTCGGCGGGGGTGCCTTCGAAGACGATTTGGCCGCCGTCGTGGCCGGCGCCGGGGCCGAGGTCGATGATCCAGTCGGCGTGCGCCATGACCGCCTGATGGTGCTCGATGACAATCACCGACTTGCCGTCCTCGACGAGCCGGTCCAGCAGGGCGAGCAGCTGCTCGACGTCGGCCAGGTGCAGGCCTGCCGTCGGCTCGTCGAGGACGTAGGTGCCGCCTTTCTCGCCCATGTGGGTGGCCAGCTTGAGCCGCTGCCGCTCGCCGCCGGATAGCGTGGTCAGCGGCTGGCCGATGGCGAGGTAGCCGAGCCCGACGTCGGCGAGCCGCTCCAGGATGGCGTGCGCGGCCGGCGTGCGCGCCTCGCCGTCGCCGAAAAACTCCAGGGCCTCGATCACCGGCATCGCGAGGACCTCGCTGATGTCCCGGCCGCCGAAATGGTATTCCAGCACCGGCGCCGCGAACCGCTTCCCCTCGCACACCTCGCAGGTAGTGGCGACGCCGGCCATCATCGCCAGGTCGGTGTAGATCACGCCGGCGCCGTTGCAGTTCGGGCAGGCGCCCTCCGAGTTGGCGCTGAACAGGGCCGGCTTCACGTCGTTGGCTTTCGCGAACGCCTTCCGGATCGGGTCGAGCAGCCCGGTGTAGGTCGCCGGGTTGCTCCGCCGCGAGCCGCGGATCGCGCCCTGGTCGACCGCCACCACTCCCTCCCGGCCAGACACCGAGCCGTGGATGAGCGAGCTCTTGCCCGAACCCGCCACCCCGGTGACGACGACCAGCACGCCGAGCGGGATGTCGACGTCGACATCCTGCAGGTTGTGGGTACTGGCGCCGCGCACCTCCAGCTTTCCCGACGGTTTCCGCACCGATGGCTTCAGCGCGGCACGGTCGCCCAGGTGCTGCCCGGTGACGGTGCCGCTGGCCCGCAGTCCGGTGACGGTGCCCTCGAAGCAGACGGTGCCGCCCGCCGCGCCCGCGCCGGGGCCGAGATCGACGGCGTGATCGGCGATCGCGATCGTCTCCGGCTTGTGCTCTACCACCAGCACCGTGTTGCCCTTGTCGCGCAACTGCAGCAGCAGGTCGTTCATCCGCTGAATGTCGTGCGGGTGCAGCCCGATCGTCGGTTCGTCGAAGACGTAGGTAACGTCGGTGAGTGAGGAGCCGAGCTGGCGGATCATCTTGACGCGCTGCGCCTCACCGCCCGACAGCGTGCTCGACGGCCGGTCCAGCGAGAGGTAGCCGAGCCCGATCTCCGCGAACGATTCGAGGGTGTGCTGCAGCGTCGCCAGCAGCGGCGCCACCGGCGGTTCGTCCAGGCCGCGTACCCACCCGGCCAGGTCGCTGATCTGCATCGCGCAGGCGTCGGCGATGCTGATATTGCCGATGGTGGAGGACCGGGCCGCCTCGCTGAGCCGGGTGCCGCCGCACTCGGGGCACGTGGTGAAGGTGACGGCGCGATCCACGAATTCCCGGATGTGCGGCTGCATCGCGTCGGGGTCCTTGGACAGCATCGACTTCTGGATGCGCAGGACCAGCCCCTCGTAGGTCATGTTGATGCCCGCGATCTTCATCCGGACCGGCTCGTGATGCAGGAAGTCGTGCAGCTCCTTCTTGGTGAACTTGCGGATCGGCTTGTCCGGGTCGTAGAAGCCCGACTCGGTGTACAGCCGGGAATTCCAGCCGCCCCTGGTATAGCCGGGGACCGTGAGCGCCCCCTCCTTCAGCGACTTGCTGTCGTCGTACAGCTGGGACAGGTCGAGGTCGGTGACCGAGCCCCGGCCCTCGCAGCGCGGGCACATGCCGCCGGTGACGGTAAAGCTGCGCCGCTCCTTCACGGTCTTGCCGCCGCGCTCGAACGCGACCGCACCCGATCCGCTGATGGAGGCGACGTTGAAGGAGAACGCCTGAGCCGAGCCGATGTGCGGCTTCCCGAGCCGGCTGAACAAGATGCGCAGCAGGGCATTGGCGTCCGTGGCGGTGCCGACCGTCGAACGCGGGTCGGTGCCCATCCGCTGCTGGTCGACGATGATCGCCGTGGTCAGCCCCTCCAGCACGTCGACGTCCGGCCGCGCCAGGGCCGGCATGAAGCCCTGGACGAACGCACTGTACGTCTCGTTGATCAGCCGCTGCGACTCCGCCGCGATGGTGTCGAAGACCAGCGAGCTCTTACCCGACCCGGACACCCCGGTGAACACCGTCAGCTGGCGCTTCGGGATCTCGACGCTGACGTCCCTGAGGTTGTTCACCCGCGCGCCGTGCACGCGGATCAGGTCGTGGCGGCCGGCCGCGTGCCGCGCGGGCGGCTGCTTCTTCGTCCTCGTGGCCATGCTCATCGTGTCTCCATTGAGGTCGTAGGTCTCATCAGAAGTATGCCGGCGGCGAACCAGGGACACTTCTCGAATCCTGCTCGGTCTGGCCACCGGTTCGGCCAGGCACGACGGCATCCTCGCCATCGCGCTGACGCCCGGCGCCGCACGAGGCTGGCCCGAGCCTGAGGCGGCCGGGGACGTCGTTAGCGCGCAACGATCGCGGCCAGGTGGCTCAGCGAGTTGTCGAGATGGTCCGGAGTGAACGGCGGGAACTGAATGCGCTGGCGGGGAACCGGCCCTACCGCCGACCAGTCATAGGAGAGCGTGACCTTGGTCTCGTCTGGACCGAGCTCGGTCAGGTCGTAACGCCAGATCCAGCCGCCGAACTCTAGCTCGCCTGTTGCCGGTGACATATAGCCCGGCTTCCACGAAATGACGCGGGGTGGCTCGAACGCGACGACCAGGTTGGCCATCGAGGGAGTCGCGAACCCGGCCGGTGCCGTCAACGGCGGCATGCCGCGATGGGTCGGCAAGCACTGCGAACACGGTTTCGGCCGATGCGCTGATCGTGGTCGTCGCGCTGACGGTTTCCTCGGTCATGGTGGCTGGTCTCCGATTCCTCTGGCCAAGTCGTCTGCGATGATCCGGAGGGCTTTTTCCGGCTGGCGTGTAACTCCTACGGCGGGTTCGGGAGAGGACACCCACACTTCCGCCTGAATGGTGGCTGGCCTCCACCGGGCCGGCGGCGCATACTGAGTCGTGTGCTCGCCAGGGTGCGAAAATGGTTTGACGGAGCTGGCTGGTTCGTCGGCGCGGCGGTCGTGCTTTTGGTCTTTGCCCTCTTGGCGGCGCTGGCGGGGTTGCAGTCATCGGACAGCATACTGTGGACCGGCCAGCAGGTTACCGGCACCGAGCAGCAAGGACTCGTCTACTACCGGTGGCAGGGTCAGTCGTATTCACTTGACGTCCCGGGCTCCGGGTCGTCGAAGGCCGTAAGTGTTTATCTCAACCCAGGTGATCCCAGCCAGGCAATAGTCGACAACGTTCTCGATCGGGTGCTAGCTGGCTTGCTGGTTCTCGGGCCAACGACGGGCGCCGTGGTATTGCTCGTCCTCGGCGGTACGCGAAACTACCGATGGCAACGCCGGAAACTCAAACGGGCTCGCGAGTTCAGGCTCTGAGCTTTCCTGCGCGGTAGAGACCAGTGACCCCTTCCGTGTCAGTTCAGGGTGGCTGTCGCGGCGGTAATCTCGGGTTAGTACTCGCACCCTCCCCCGGATCGGAGCCCAATGACCACGGACACGCCCGACGCCGCCGCGGCTACGCAGAAGCCGACCATCGTCCTAATCCACGGCCTCTGGCTCACGCCGCTCAGCTGGGAAGGCTGGAAGCAGCGCTTCGAGTCGAAGGGCCACACCGTGCTTGCACCGGCCTGGCCGGGACTCGAGGGAACGGTGGAGGAGGTTCGCCAGAATACCTCCAGGTACGAGCGGCTCGGGATCAAGGAGATCACTGACCACTACGACGGGATCATCCGAGGTCTCGGCGCCCCGCCCATCATCATGGGCCACTCGTTCGGCGGCCTTATCACGCAACTCCTGCTGGACCGCGGCCTCGGCGCCTCGGCCGTGGCGATCAGCCCGGCGCAGATCAAAGGCGTGTACATCCTGCCCCTCGCCCAGGCCAAGGTTGCGTCGGTGGCGCTGAAGAACCCGGCCAACCGCCACAAGACCCAGATGCTCACACCGGAGGAGTTCCACTACGGTTTCACCAACACGCTCACACTCGAGGAGTCGAAGCCGATCTACGACAGGCTCGCGGTGCCGGGGCCGGGGCGCACGCTGTTCGAGGCGGCGTTCGCGAACCTCACACCCCACGCGGTGACGACGGTCAACCGGCACCACTCAAGCCGCGCGCCGCTGCTGTTCCTCGCCAACGGCAAGGACCACACCGTGCCCGCAGTGTCGACGCGCGCCGCCTACAAGATCCAGAAGAAGACGGGCGCGGTGACCGAGCTCAAGGAATACCCCGACCGCTCCCACTACACCTTCTCCCAGGACGGCTGGGAAGAGGTGGCGGACTACTCGCTCGACTGGGCCGTGCGCAACGCGCGGACCTAACCCGCCGCGGGGCCGACCGGCGGCCACCTTGGCCGTGGCAACGCTCAGGAATATGACCTCGACAGCGCACACCTAGGAGGGGTTCGCCGCGCGTGCTTCGGGCCTGCCCTCTGGCCTGGGCCATGCCAGCATCACCACTACCCCGGACCTGTACGGTCACCTGAACCCGGGCGAGATGGACCGCTGAGCCCGACCGTCTCAACGAAGCGGCCCGGAGGTCCGACGCCGCCGACGATGCGGCCAAAATGCGGCCAGATGACGACGAGGACGAATAGGACGACGCGCGACTAGCGCGCCTGCCTAGGAAAACATGAGCGCGCTCGGAGGGACTCGAACCCGCCAACCTTCTGATTCGTAGATCGGTGCCGCGCGTCCGGGTAGTGCGCCGGAATCCATATCCTCATGTCAGGGTCCTGCCAGATGTCCGGGATGGGTGCGGTAGTCCCGTCCGGTCTGGTCAGTCCGTGAGAAAGCTGTGAGAGATTCCGGGCCTTGGCTGCGATCGAAATACCCAGCTAATGGTTTTCAAGAGCGTACGTAACTCCCCACCCGGCAGCATTGCTACCTGGCCTTTCAGTAGTCCTGCCCACCATGTCACTCAAGATCATCCCGTGTATATCTCGCGCGATCTCGGCCCAGGACGAGGCTGATGGCCTTCCGGCCGTCCGCTTTCAGGCGTGGCAAATCCAGAGAAAGCGGACTATCCGGCGGCAGTCCCCTCCCCGGTCTCGTCCTGGGCGCCGCACGGCGTAGTTGCCGCACTTTGCTGCTGCACAAAGTCAAATGCTCAAACTCCCGCTTGGGGGCGTACGCTGAGAGCACCTCCGGAAGGAGATCATCATGATGCCCGTACTACTGATCATTCTCATCCCGCTCGGCGCTCTGATTATTTATGCGGTCGTGTACGACCTAAGGCGGCGCCGGCGCCGCGACGACCCCAGGAGTCACGACATCAGCACGGCGGCGCGCCTGGCCCGTACGAACACGGACGCCCATGGCGTCAGCGGCCTCGGCCAGGGCACCAACGTTGGCGGGGTTGGCGGCGGCGGCCCCGGCACCTGACGACCCTCATGTTTCACGGGCAAGGGCGCGGTTGAGGTTTAGCTCGTAGTGGAGAGAGTTGTCACAGGCTTCCCTTATGACCTTCTGACCCGTAGATTCCCGTACCGGCGTCCGGCCCCGTTCGGGACAGTTCACGACCTCGGCTCGTCTCTTCCGGTTGTCCAGGCGGGTCCGGAGCACCGGAAGGTTGTTCATCCCCGTGGCTCCCGGCGTGGCTCCCAGCCCGAGCCGCGCCGCGGCCACTGCCAGCGGTTTTCAAGAGCGTACGTAACTCCTGTCCGGCAGCGTTGCTACCTGGGTTTTCAGTAGTCCTGCCCACCATGTCACCCAAGATCATCCCGTGTATATCCCGCGCGATCTCAGCTGCTCTGTATCATGCCGCCGTCCGAGGTTGGTGCAGCCGCGTTGCTGCTCACGTTGCTGCCTGGTGAGTGCTGCGTGCCTCTGGGCGCGCCTGGCTGGTTCATGCGGACCTCGGTGATAGTCGCCCAGACCCAGCGTTCGCCGAGCGCGCGGGCAACGGCGATGCGATGGTGCCCATCGAGCACGTAGTACCGGTCGCCGCAGTGGTAGAGGTCGACTGGGTCCATGCCGCGACCACATCGGACGTCGGCGGCTATCCGCTCAAAGCGCGTTCGCGGCAGCTGCGAGGTGGGCCGGAAATGGCGGTCAAAGCACAGCGTCGGCTCGACCGATCCGACGATTTGATCGATCGGCACGGCTGCCTCGCTGGCCAGTCCATGGCGGCTTGCGCCGGTGATGATCGTCACCTCACCTAGCACCAGCAGGCGGTTGCGGCTGGACGGCCGACCACGCAACCACCCGGCTAGTTTGACCCAGCGCGCTTGCCGCCGGGCGCGGTCAAAATCATCCCGGGCGTCAGCTTGGGGGAATCCGGTCCGCATGGCTCTGCTTCCTAACAACAGGATATGCGAGCGGGCGGGCCTGGGACGCTGGCATCCGCACGAGCTGCGCCACTCGGGGGCCTCGCTGATGCTGGCCCAGGGCACGCCCTTGCACGTGGTCTCCGAGGTACCCGGGCACGCCAGCATCGCCATCACCTTGGACGTGTACGGGCACTTGCTCGAAGGTGACAAGCGGGCGGCGGCCGAGTCGATGAGCCGGGCCCTGTTCGGCGGCTGACGTGTGCCCGTGGCTCCCAGCGTGGCTCCCAGAGCGACAAGAAAGCCCGCTGCCGGGCGGGCAACGGGCCTGTGAGCTGAGCGCGCTCGGAGGGACTCGAACCCCCAACCTTCTGATCCGTAGAGCGAAGAGAGCCGTCCAGGCGCGTCCAGCGCGTCTGAGCTAGCCCGGTCCCCGCAGGCCCGGGGCGCACAAGCCGTCCGGGCCTTCTTGCTGTGTCCAGCCAGTCCGGCGGCGTCTCCTTTACGAATCCTTCACGGAAGGAAGACCGGGCATGCCTGGTCCCGACGACGGCCCGCTGTCCGCCCTCCGCAGCCGTGTCGATGACCTCGGCGTCTGGCTGGGCATCTGGGAAGCCCGCTCCTGCCGAGCGCGCCGTGGTTTAGCGGCCGGGTTAAGGTCAGCGTTTGATGCGATTGCGGACGGCGAGCAAGGCCAGCGCGACCAGAAGTGGCCCGAGGATGCGGGCGGCTATGGTGGTCCAGGTCCCCGCCGTGGTCAGCGGCTGGTCTGTGCTGCGGAAAACAAACGATTCAAGGGTGACCTCTGCGGCGGTTTGGGCGCGTTCTCCGGTCCAGCGTTGACTGACTGGTGGAAGCGCAGGCGCTATCCCGGTAAGCGTGCCATTGATCCGGGCGGCGCCGCTAGGAACGGTGGTCACTGTGCCGACCAGGTGCTGGGTGGGTGCGGTTGCGATGAGTCCCCAGCCTGTCAGCGCGGTGGTGACAATCACGCCGAGGATGGCCAGTGCTGCCAGGGACCGGAGCGCCCGTAGCCCATAGCCGGAGATCAGCCAGTACAGCCATATGATTGCGCGCTCGGCCACCGGAGTGGAACGCGCATGTCGGCGCATCTCCATTTCGCCGTAGTAGAAGTTGGCTGCCCCAGGTTCGTTTTTGACATCTTCCTGGGCCTTACGGAGTTGCCGGTACAGGCCAGACAGCCGTTCCGGGCCGATCTCAGTATCTTGGGCCGATTCCCGAGCCTTACGGAAATGCCGGTACAGGTCGGATAGCCGCTCTGGGCGGATCTCAGCGCCCTTGGCCGATGGGGTGCCGCTCCAGCCTCCGCGCTTGCGTGTGGTTGCTCGCCAGGTTCGTTCCTCGGCAATGCTCTGGCGGTTGCTCCACCGCCACACAGGCAGCCATGCCCATCCGCCGTAAACCCCGTGGGGGGGATGGTCGAAAAGGCAGCGTCCTTCGAATCGCAGTTGGTCGAGAAGCAGTGCACCGGCGAACCGACATTGTGAGAGATCTACGTCGGTTATGTGCAAGTTGGCCACATCTGAGCCGCGCAGCGATGTAACGATGGGCATCCACAAATCGGCGGATTCGCCGCGCTCGTCCATTATGTCTTTGCGTACCCGTTCCTCATTCAAGGGTCCAGCACTGGCCTTGAACAGCTGGTCGGAGCCGGTCACGAATGAGGGCATGGAGAACGTGGCGCGCACCAAGCTGATCGTCGCATATCGCACTCGGAGGGTTACTCCCGCGCGCCACGTTGTGTCATGACACGAAATAGTCCCTGCCGCGACCTCTGCAGCCAACGGCCGGATGAACTCCGCCCACTCAAGGTTGAGGCTGCCAGCCGCAAGCGGTCCAAGCGTTGTAACCTCCTCGAATCGGACGTTCATGAAGTTGGCGTCCTTTTGAAACCGGGTACCGCCGAAGTTCGCATCGTTGAACTTGGCACGTTGGAACGAGGCATCTCCGGTGAACTGAGCAACGGAGAACCATGCCATTGTGGAGAATTCTGCGCTGTCGAAGATAGCGTCTTGGCCGAATTCGGCTCTGATAAACCACGCCTCCCCGGCGAACTGAGCGTCATGGAAGAAGGCGTTCTCGGCAAACTGGCTTCGGGTAAATCCGGCGCTCCCGGCGAATCGGGTAGTGGCGAACATGGCTAGCTTAGCGAAGTGGGCGCGGTCGAATTCGGCACTCCTCATGAACTGGGCGCCTCCGCTGAACATAGGGCTGCCGAACCAGACGCCATCGTCGAATTGCACGTTCGAGAATTTCGCCTCTCCGGCGAACTGGACGCCATAGAACAAGGCGTATTCAGAGAACTGGGCGCCGTCAAAATTCACGTCTTTAGTGAACTTGGCGCCAACGAACGCAGCAGGCCCGGTGAACTGCACGTCAGTGAACACGGCATCGTCGGCAAAGCTTACAGCCCTGAAGTCAGCGGTCTCAGTAAATTGCGCTCCTGTAAACAGGACCCGGCCAAAAGTTGGGCGCTCATCCTCGTCCTGTAGCGACTGAAGAATGAGTGAAAGCAACTCGGTGTCGATATATGTCCCCCGTGCATCAAGATCGCTGCCAGGATGAAGGCGGCGCAGCACCTGGTCCAGCTCCGCCCGCTGGAGGTGACGTAGGCAGCGCGCAAACCCGTTGGCCGGTACCCCTCTGCAATCCGTGTGCGAGCAAGTCGGCCAGACCTGATCATCCGCGAGCCGCTTGGACATCGTCCAGTTGTATTTCAGATCGTCAAGAGATACCACTGGGCTCGCTGGCTTCCGGTTGGGGTGCTCAGCCCTTCCTGACGAACGAGCCCCAGCCGTGCACGATCTCGATCAGGCCCTCGTCCACCAGGATGGCCAGCGCCCGCCGCGCGGTGTTCCTGGCTACTCCGTACTCCTGCATGAGCGTGGTGATCGAGGGCAGCCGTGCGCCCGGCGGGAGATCACCGCTGGTGATCCTCCCCCTCAGCTCGTCAGCTATCTGGCGGCTCGGCGGCACTGCGCTCTCATGATCAACAGGCACCTCATCAGGTTAAACACCCAGCGTAGTCTACAGTCCTCGCGGACAGACTCTAGACTCTCCAGACGTGCATAGTCCTCTCTGATACTCAGTGATACTGTGACGCAATGGGCAGTGACTGGGACGAGCCGCTGGACGAACTGCGCTGGCACTGGGGCGATGCCTACCTGATCTGCTGCTTCGGGCTGGGCACGTGGGTAGCACAGCGGCGAGATAGCCACGCGACCATGGGGGCCGAAGGACCGGACGAGCTGCGTGACAAGATCGCTGCCGATTACCGCGCGCACCCGGTCAGCAGGCGGATCGCGGGGGCAAGCCCGCAGCCGCTGGACTGCCGGTTCCGGCCCGAGGGCTAGCGGGGGCGCGCGAGGTCGGTGAGAAACCTGCTGGGGCCGCCGCGTTCTGGCCGTGCCCGGTCGCACGCGCGCCGAGCGCCGGGCGGAAGGTCACAAGCACCGGGCCGGAACGCCGCTCATTGTCCGGGTTGGCCCCTCAGGTCAACGGTGCTCCGCATCCGCGCTCCGCGCGGACGCGCCCACGGCGAGGGCCAGGCCAGAGGCCAGGCCCAAGACGCGCGCGGCGAACCTCCCGGCGTGCAACCAACGTGCAGCATTGTTCGGCGGAATGCGGTCACCAGAGGGCTGATACGGTTGCGTAACAGCGTCCGCGGTCGCCGGGGAACTAGCATTCTCGCTGGTCAAAGCCGTACGGCATGCTCTGGAGTAGTGGTCGGGGGCAGGATCGAACTGCCGATCTTCCGCTCGCTCGGCGGACGTTCGCTGGACAGAATTTTCCCGACCTGAGACAGTGGCAGAAGTCGCGTGATGTGGCCCAGAGGCCATCATGTGGTAGCCAGACAGGGTTTCACGAAGGGGAGCACCAATGACGCTACTACGCACATTGATAGCGGTCGGCATGGTGGGCGGAGGAGTGTTCCTTGCCGCCCCGGCGCAAGCTGGCACACCACCGGTCGGGTCGTGTCCAGACGGGTTCGTCCTCGTATCCGGAGGACCCCCCAGTGTCGATCTCAACGGTGACGGCCTGGTCTGCGCGAAGCTCCTTCCAACAGGATTTCACGACTTTATCGACAACATCGTCCAAGGCTGAATTCACAGGCTCAGTAAAAGCTTGTCGGCAGCGGCACCTGTCATTATCCGGGGGCGGGGCGGTCTCCTGCCGGACTGTCCCGCTCAAGGTTCAACCGAGACCAAACGTGGACCGAACCCACTTCTCCGCTTCGGCCCGCCCAGTTCAGGGGCATAGCGACCTACCGCCCCCCGGAGCCGTGAGCCCTACTGCACAGACACTGCACAGACACTTAAGCGTCAACTCCGTACAGCACGAAGTACAGCAACGGGGGCGCACAACCATTCGCATGCACAACCGCAGACACCGTGGACTAGCTGCCGAAGCAGTCCGGTCGTCGCACGTGCCGGTAGTTTGCATCCAGACGGCATACCACGTCCGTGCTCGGGCAAGGCGGAGGCGTGCCACATACGTGCCATGATGTGGGGACAACTGCGGTCATTGGCAGTCACTCAAAGACGCCACAAACGATCTCTGACCTGGGAACATCGAGGTCGAGGCCGACCATGAAGTGAACTCCTAAGCAACTGGTCAGTTAGGTCCACCAGGCCGGTCTGGCAGTGGCAAGATGATCCGGGCCGACTACACCGCGCACCCGGTCAGCAGGGCCACGGGCACGGCTGCCCCCGATCCACGCCCCTGCCGGTTCCTGCCCGAGGGCTAGCGAGGGGCGCGGCGGCCGGGGAAACCCCACCGCCAGGAGTCGCAGCGCCCATAGCGCATAGCGCGCCTCCGCACTGCGCGACCCTAGAGCGGGAAGGAACTGGGCCGTGCCGGGTGCGAGCCCTAGGCACGCGCAACAACTGGTCCTTGCCAAGCCTAGTGGGCGCCTACCCCACCACAGGCTGTGGCACTCCGGCAACCATAAAGCCTGCGCGCCACTGCTCGTTGTGGTTGCCCTCAATCTCCAGCTTCCAGGTGTAGGCCTGCCCGGCGCGTAGGGGCAGGCCGTTCGCAAAGTTGAGGATGACCTGCACACGGCTCCACACTTTGCCGTGGAGCAACACACCGGGCACATTGGGTACCTCAGCCTTCACGACCTGTGCGACCCGCAAGGCCTCGAAGCTTCCAGCAGGTGTTGATACCTTCACCTGCTCGTTTGCTTCATCGTGCAAGGTCAGAGAGATAGCGAACTCTGTACCAGCGTAGTTCGGAGGTACTTCGATCATCGCGACGAGAGCCTGCGGTCCCGTAAGACCTGATTGCGTCAGCCTGGTGACTTGCCACCCTCCCCCAAGGAGGTTCAGCTTTTGGGCCGCGTCAGCGTTGGCATAGTCGGCCAAGATAATGCACGCACGAGCCTCTTCTCCGACACTCATGGCTAGGCTGCGGCCTCGCTGTATTGGTTGACGGGCGTGGCGACCGTCACTGACGGTCCCACCCCGCCCAGCGTGGGTGTCACGGACGCGCCGCCCAACGTCACCGGAGGACCTACTACGACATACAGGGTTTCTATGTATGTATGGCCATCCCCGGGCACGCCGACCTCGACTGGCTGGCCAGCGGCCATCATGGCATCGATCTGGTCCTCAGTTACGTCGAACTCAGCGAATTCCTCATCAGGTCCCATATCCTTCATCATGATCATCCGCCCTCTCCTCTGCTGGCTATAACGGCCGTCCGTAGCCTCCATGTTCCGTCGTGCTGGTCCACGGGCTGCAAGATCACCTTGATCAGCTTGCCGTCACGGTTAGAGCCGAACACGATGAGGCGCCTGCCGTACTCCGGATGCACGTGCCAAGCAGCGCGGCGGTAACGGTTGGGAGCCTGGCACGCATCTCGCACATCCTCCGAAGTCAGGCCGCGCCTAGTGATCAGCTTCTCTGCCATCTTGTCGCTGATGTGCACGTACCCAATGTAGGGACGCTTCATGGCAACGCCAGGATGTCAGATCTGGCGCCGACGTACGAACAGATCCCAGCGGTCCGCCACCCGGTGCCGTGTACAGCGCGGTGGCAGCGACTACGACGACCGTCGTACCGCTGCGGTACAACCACGGCGGCGCAGCGCCGACGATGTAGCCTGTCCGCCACCGCACCGGGGATGAGACCGGGCGTGGCCGGCCCGTCTGTCGGCCAGTCAGAAGCCGGGCGGGTT
>WNGK01005423.1_pt1 | contig 13513 bp, 7 predicted proteins | sample 5400601 | NCBI WGS metagenome assembly WNGK01 (sample SAMN13153376, study PRJNA577476) | soil metagenome | isolation source: 60 cm soil or saprolite under Garry oak tree replicate 1 | place: USA:California | collected 2016-06-15 | reverse complement strand
CGATCACTTCGCCGGTCACTTCTTTGGAGGCGGCTGTGTCGGCGCCGTGTTGTTCCTGCGCCACCGCCAGCGGGGAGACCGCCAAAGCAGCGATGAACGTCGTAACAACTGCAATCTTCACGACGGTAGGTCTGTTGTTTGTTGGTTTGAACATAAATCAATCTGGGCTACTTGGTGCGTCGGTCAAACCCAGCGGCAAAAATGACGAATGAGGAATGCCTAATGACGAAGGAATAATCAAATGACGATGCCCCAAGACGCTGGTTGACGAAGGGTTTATCGCTCATCCGCCGTCATTCGTGCTTCGTCATTACTTCTGCTCTTCAATCAAGTCGGCGAACTGATCGAAAAAATATGTCGCGTCATGCGGCCCGGGGGCGGCTTCGGGATGATATTGCACACTGAAGATGGGTAATTCCTTGTGGCGCATTCCCTCGACCGTGCCGTCATTCAAATTGATGTGGGTCACTTCAACATCTCGGGGTAACGACTCTCCATCTACCGCGAACCCGTGGTTTTGTGCAGTGATTGCTACTTTGCCGGTACGCAAATCTTTGACCGGCTGGTTTGCGCCGCGATGTCCGAATTTCAATTTGAATGTCGATCCTCCAAACGCGAACCCGAGGATTTGATGACCGAGACAGATTCCGAAGATTGGTTTTTTGCCCATTAAATCGTGCACCGTTTTATGCGCGTAATCGAGCGCGGCGGGATCACCCGGCCCGTTGGAAAGAAAAATTCCGTCGGGATTGAGAGCCAGTACTTCCTTAGCGGACGTGGCGGCGGGCACCACAGTGACTTCAAATCCTTTTTGTCGAAGCAGGCGCAGAATGTTTCGCTTGATGCCGTAGTCGTACGCGGCAATCCTAAGGCGAACCGGTGGCAAGGCTCGTGTGCCTTCGCCGTCTGGTGGTTTTTGGATCGACCATGGCGCGCTGAGTTTGTCGTCCGGATCCCAGCGATAAATCTCCTTTGTTGAGACCTCGCGGACGTAATCCATCCCGATCACACCCTCGCCTTTCACAGCCATTCGCGTCGCTTCGTCGGCCGAAATCTCTTCGGTCGTGAGGCACGCCTTCATGGCGCCACGGGTGCGCAAATGCCGCGTGAGCGCGCGCGTGTCGATTCCTTTCGCGCCGGGGATGTTCCAATTGCGCAAGTATTCATCGAGCGATATCTCGGAGCGCCAATTGCTTGGTACTTCGGTCAGTTCTTCAATAACAAAACCGCGCACATGCGGGGAGCGGCTTTCCTGATCCAGCGAGTTGATCCCGTAATTTCCGATCAACGGGTATGTCATTGCCACAATCTGCCCGCGGTAGGATGGATCGGTCAGCACTTCCTGATAACCGGTCATCGACGTGTTGAAGCAAATCTCCCCGACGCATGTCCCAGTTGCGCCAAAGGATTCACCCTCGAAATATCGGCCGTCTTCGAGGGCTATGAGTGTGCGCACGTCACTGCGCAGTATCAATGGTATGCATGAATTTTCAAATTCGTCCGTGACGTTAATCGCATTGTCATTCCCAGCGAAGCCGAGGAATCCCGTGGCAGTACGCTGCGGCAACGACTCGGGATCCTTCGACTTCGCTGCGCTCCGCTCAGGATGACTGCTGATGTACAACAAAACCCGGATCGAATTTTCGATCCGGGTTTTAAATGTTACCCCGCCGATGCCGTTTAGGCGGATCACCCGTTCCCTTTCAGTCACGGGTGGATGACCGTCGCCACGGTGTCTGACTTCCAATCAAGGCATGCCATCTTCCGCGGCAACCCAGCCTCCTTGCTTTCTCAATAGCGGTTCGGGAATCACACCTCGTAATCTCGAACATCGCAGGGTAAATGTTCGATCCCAAAATCAGGACCAGTTCGGGACCGCTTGAAGAGCCGTTGGTCGAGAGTTGAGAGAAAAGCACTGGTTTTCGTCCCAACCCTCAACGAACGGCTCTCTACTCTCAAAGAACTATTCCCGCGGCGTCACTCCCAATTCGCGCTTTAGTCGCTCGCGAATCTTCGCGTGCGCCTCAGTTACTTCCTCGTTTGTCAGTGTGCGATTTTTCGCGCGGTATGTCAATCTATATGCGAGTGATTTTCCGGGACCAGTCGCAGCCCCTCCGTCCCTGACTTCAAACAGGTCGAACAACTGCACTTTCTCGAGCAACGGCTCCGCGGGTTGTCGAATCACACGCAAAATCTCAGCGTGCGTCAATTTCTCGGGCACGATCATCGCGATGTCGCGGGTGATGCCCGGATATCGATCGAGCTCTCGAAAGGTTTTTGCTGATCCGACTCCGGCCAGAAGGAGATCGGCATTCAGCTCGGCAACAAAAACCGGACCGGTCGCGCTCGATTTGCTCCCCAGGAGTTGCCCACCGAATCCTAGCAGCTGATGGCCGAACCAAACTTCGACTGCGAGCGCCAGCTCCGCGAATCTTCCCGGCCGAAACAAGAGATCCGGAACAATGCATTCGAGCGCTCCTTTAAGATCAAACAAATCCAGGGTGCGTCTTGTCTGCGATCGCCAATTCGGCGTGGTCGCGACATTTCCCCAGAGCAGAATCCCGATATGCCGTTCCTCTTTTCCTGATGGCGGGATGAATGCGCGTCCGATTTCAAAAATGGAAACGCTTTCTGCTCCGGCGCGAATATTTCGTTCGAGCACTTCGAGCAAACCGCTGATCAAGCTCGGCCGAAGCGCGACGTGATCTTCGCTAAGCGGATTCCGCAGCTCGACCGCTTCGTTCAAAGCGGAGGCGGTTCTCGAAATCAATTTTGACGTGCGCACTTCCGACAAACCGCATGTAGTCAATCGCTCGCGCAGAACAAGGCTTTCGAGATCGTGGGAGCGATCGGCGTCACTCGTGGACACAAACCGGCCGCGCGTCCTTCCCGGAATCTTGTCTATGCCGTACGCGCGGAGCACCTCTTCGATAAGATCAACGTCGCGCCGCAAATCACGTCGATAACTCGGAATTCGCCAGGTGGCAGTCTCGCTCTTGCCCGCGGTTTTGCGCAATCCGAAGCGCATGAGTATTTCATCAACAATTTTCGGGGAGATTGCGACGCCGATTACGCGGTCACATTTGTCGTAGCTCAATGGAACGTCAGCCAGATTCAGTGGAGGTTCGCCGGCAACCTGAATTTCGTTTGCCGGTATTCCGCCGGCGATGTCGCGCATCAATTCGGCCGCGCGCTGCGACGCTCGCAGGACCATCTCCGGGTCCACGCCGCGCTCGAATCGATAACTGGCGTCGCTTTGTAGATTTAAATCGCGCGCTGTCCGGCGAATACTTGCCGGCAGAAAATACGCGGCCTCGAGCAGAATATTTTTGGTCGAATCGGTCACGCCTGTTTCCTCGCCGCCCATTACGCCGCCAATGCCAACAGCACGATCCTGATCGGCGACGACACAATTGTCCGGCTTGAGCGAGTAAGTCTTTCCGTCGAGCGCGAGAAACTTCTCGCCATCGTGCGCGAGGCGTACATTGATGTTGCCCTTTAGTTTGTCGGCGTCGAATGCGTGGGTCGGTTGGCCGAACTCCAGCATCACGAAGTTCGAAATGTCTACGATATTGTTAATGGAGCGAATGCCTACGCTCTCGATCTTCGCACGAAGCCATACCGGGCTCGGACCCACATTTACATTGTCGATTCTGCGTAATGAGAAGAATGGACATTCGCGGTTTGCCGTTATGTTGACACTGGATTTTTGTAGGGCCGGCGCTTGGCCTGCCGGCGGCAACCGGAGCGGTTGCCCTGAGAGAGCTGCGATTTCGCGGGCGAGACCGAAATGGCTCAACAGATCACCGCGATTAGGCGTGATCTCGACGTCGAGGATTGTGTCCGCGGGAAAAATGTCAGCAATCGATGCGCCGACTTTCACATCCGCCGACAAAATTAAGAGACCGGACGCATCTTCTCCGAGGCCTAGCTCGATCGGGCTACAAAGCATCCCTTCCGATTCTACGCCGCGCAGTTTGCTTTTTCGAATCTCAGTGCCGTTGGGCAGCTTTGCGCCCGGAAGCGCAAGAGGAACTTTGTCGCCGACTTTGTAATTCGTTGCGCCGCAGACAATCTGGCGTTTCGTGCCACTGCCATCGTCCACTTCGCACACGGTGAGCCGATCTGCATTCGGATGGCGCGACGTCGCGGTGATTTGTGAAACGAACACCTTTTCGATGTTCGCGCCGCGCGTTTCGATCCTTTTAGTTTCAATGCCGGCGCGAGTCAGCAATTCGGCAATCTCTTCCGGATCCTTTGGAAGATCGATAAATTCGCGCAACCAGTTAATCGAGAATCTCATGCGAACTGGCGGAGAAACCGCAGATCGTTTTGCGAGAACAAACGGATATCAGGAATTTCGAACAGAATCATTGCCAGCCGATCCATGCCGAGCCCAAACGCGTAGCCACTCCATTTTTCCGGATCGTAAGCGTTATCGCCGCGCGCTTGATTGACAGCTTCAAAAACGGCAGGATGCACAATGCCGCAACCCGCCACTTCGATCCATTGTTCGCCGCTCTTCAGGGCTTTTGATCGCACGTGGATCTCCAGACTTGGCTCGGTAAACGGAAAGTAATGCGGACGAAATTGCACTTCAGTCTCGGCACCAAAAAGTTCCCGAATGAAAAATTCGAGCTCGCCTTTTAGATCCGCGACGCTGACGTTTTTATCGACGTATAGGCCTTCGATTTGATGAAACTGCGGGCTGTGCGTCGCGTCGAGTTCATCGCGCCGATACGCTGCGCCTGAGGCAATCACGCGGATAGGCGGAGGCGCGGATTCCATCGTACGGATTTGCACCGTTGACGTATGCGTTCGTAAAAGTCGTCCGTCGGGGAGGTAAAACGTGTCCTGTTCGTTGCGGGCGGGATGATCGGCCGGCGTATTTAGAGCATCGAAACAATACCACTCGGTTTCGATATCGGGACCTTCCGCAAGAGCGAAGCCCATCCGTCGAAAAATCTGAATTGCACGGTCATGCATTTGATGAAGCGGATGCAGCGAACCAGTCTCATGCGGCGTTCCTGGTAATGAGATGTCGATCTTTGCAAGCGCGTCGAATTCTTCTTCAGCGCGGATTTTTGCACCGCGTTGTTCGATCGCTGCGGTAACGGTGTTGCGCGCGTCGCTGAGCAACTTACCCACCACCGGGCGTTCGTCTTTGGCGAGGGTCTTCATTCGTTCGCCCCAGGCGGAAATGCTGCCGTTCTTCCCGAGATATTTTACGCGCACTGCCTCCAGCGATTTCTCGTCGCGCGCAGATTCAATCTCGCGCAACGCGTCGTCGCGGAGTTGTTCGAGCGGGTGCGTCATGAACGTTGAAACGCTAAAGGGTTCAAGCGTTAAAGCGATATTGTCATTCTGAGCGAAGCGAAGAATCTCTGATTACTTCTTCCAGCAGCCCTAAGCTTACAATCAGAGATGTTTCGCTTCGCTCAACATGACAGGCTTCCGGTTTAACGCTTCAACGCTTCAACGGCGTCGCGCAAGCGGTCACGCCGCCTTTTTGTTTTTCTTCTCCAGCGCGGCACGTGCCTGCTCAACGATCGATTTGAACGCTGCTTCGTCAGTGACGGCTAGATCGGCGAGAATTTTGCGGTCCAAGTCGAGACCCGCAGCTTTGAGCCCTTCGGCCAGGCGGCTGTAAGTCATGCCGTTCGCGCGTGCGGCAGCGTTGAGACGTTGGATCCAAAGGTATCGGAAGGTGCGCTTGCGGGTTTTGCGATCGCGATACGCCCAATACTGCGCCTTCATCACGGCGTCCTTTGCGTAACGGAAAAGTTTTGACCGGCGACCGCGGTAACCCTTCGCTTTTTTCAGCACTCGTTTCCGGCGCGCGCGGCTTGCCGGAGCATTTGTAGCTCTTGCCATGTTTGTTTGCCCGGGAATCATTCCGGGCTCCTCGTTCAGCGAGCTGTTGTTTTGTTATCGATCTTTCCAACCTCGCTCACTGATTCACCCAGCTACTTCTGACCAACTCACTTGCTTCTTCAGGTATCGAACGTTGTCGACGCTCGCCTTCTCCTGTGCCCTTCGAATTAGTTGTAGTAGCTGGGCAGGCGGAGAGATCGCGGGCCGGAAAGTAAATGCTGAGCATAAAATGACAACCGCATTTTCGAGCGCAGCGAACTGCTGAGGAAGTCTTGCAGCCATAGTCCGCAACGACGTAATCCCTGCAAAATTTTAGTGCCAAGCGTAAAAACGAACTTGACCTGCCAAGAACCAGATCTCAAAAAGGCGCCGGGAATGCACGTAAATCGGCAACCTTTTCTTCTTTTTCTCGCTCTGGTAACGATTACGTGGTCGCTTGTGAATGTGCCCCCCAGCGGGCTAAGCGCGCTGCCCCCGAGCGAAGCGCGCGTCACGCGAGTAAGCAATTACGTGGAGCTGTCGCACCCCACGCGCGCGCCGCAGCGAGCGTCGGTGAACGATATTGTGGACCAGGAAACGGTTGTGCGAACTGGCAAGGACTCGCACGCGGAGCTGACTCTTTCGGACGAAACGGTTGTGCGGCTCGCAAGCAACACCGCCTTTAGTTTCAATAACGGGACGCGCAATTTGAATTTGGCAGAGGGCGCAGTGCTAGTTCAGACGCCGAAGAGCGCGAGTGGCGCGACAATTCATGCGACTAGCGTCGCGGCTGCGATCACGGGGACGACCGTGATGATCGAATATCATCCCGGTGCTTGTAAATTTCTGGTGTTGGAAGGCACCGGTCGATTGTACCGGCCTGGACATGTTGGCGATTCGGTTCTGGTTGGGCCAGGCCAAGTGGTGATCGGCAACCCGAACGCGGCGGTGAGCGATCCCGTGAACTTCGATATTGCCCGTTTCGTGAAGACCAGTCGATTGCTCGTTGGTCTTCGGCCGCTGCGCAGTGAGAAAATGATTTTGGCGGAGAGCCAGAAGCAGCAGCGCGAGAAATCCAAAAAGAACTTGATCGAAACCAATCTTGTTATTTTCGGCGGCGGAACACAGGTGTCGCTTGTCGGCCAAGCGCCGGCGACGACACATCCAGCGCCAAACCCTAGTCCAGAAGCGGCTCGCGCATCACAGTAGGAAGTAGATATGAAAAGATTCCTCCCCAAAACCTTCACCGACAGATCGATCGCCCTCTGGTGGATTTCCTTGTTTTTCGTTGCCGCACCATTGGCAGTGGCTGCTCCATTGCAAGAAGCACGCGTCTCCCAGATAATTGAGGACGTGCGATTGTTGGAAGCGCATGGCGCGCCTCGTCCCGCGGTGGTGAATGATAAAATCACATTGCAGAGAGCCGTGCGTACGGGGAAAGAATCTCGCGCCGAACTGACGTTCACCGATCTCACTATCACGCGGCTGGGCGCGAACACGATTTTCAGTCTTAAAGCGGGGGCTCGTGAAGTAGATCTGACCAGCGGCACGATCCTTCTGGCGGTGCCGAGTGGAGCAGCCCCAGCCAGGGCCAACACAGTAGCCGTTACCGTCTCCGTAATGGGTGGGACCGCGTTTTTGGCGACTGGTCCGCCCACAAAATTCATGGTCCTCGAAGGGATCGGTACGATTTACCCCAAGGGTCACCCTGAAAAAGCTGTGACTGTGCACGGCGGCGAAATGGTGCTGGCGACCGAAGACGGAAACATCACGCAGCCGGAAAAATTTGACGTGAAACTGATCCTTGAGACGTCGCTTCTGCTTCTGGATTTTCCGCCACTGGCGAACTTGCCGCTGATCTTGGATGTGATGAACCAGCAGCTTGCGGAACAGCAGCTGTTCTGGACAACTGGTCAGACTCTTGCCAGGAACTTGATCGACATCATCGACATGACCGATCAAAACGCCAACGCGAACCCGATTCTTATCGCAATTGGAAATCCAACGCCGGCTCCAACAGTAACGCCGACTCCGCCAATAACGCCGACTCCGAGCAAGTTTGGGACCCCATCAACGATCACTGCGCCGAACCCGTACCTCATTACAACCGGAACGGTGATTACGACCGATCCCTCGATCACCACGAATGGCGTAACTAACTTCGGCAAAACTTATCGCAGCCAAGCGGCTGATGGCGCTTTCACGCTGTGGGCTTTTGGTTCCACTTCAGCATTCGATACTGCCTTGGGAATCGATGATGTTTTCTTTGCCGATCCAAATCATTTGCCGATCGCGACGTTCAAGTTCCAGAGCCTGTCGCTCATCGGTAATCCGACCATTGACCTTAGCAATGCCGGCGTGAGAAACCTTGCCTTAATCGGTGTGGACGGCATCACATCCGGCCCGCCCGGCGGGACGTTGACTTTCACGGGACTTGACCTGCTGGTGCTAGCCACTGTTAACGGTTCGATCACTCTCATGCCCCCCGTCTCATTCCAAGGCCTCAGCGAGCTTGCCATGTATGCGCGCGGACCTGGCTCGGACCTCACACTTAACTCCACGATTTCCAACATTGGGACGCTCGATCTTTCTGCGGAAGGTTCGATTCTGCTCACGAACCCCAGCACGATTAGCGTCGGCGAACTTGACGCGACTGCCGGGAACGATCTGACGCTGCAAATTGGATCCCTCTCAGTCGATGGCAAGGCGAGCCTAAACACACTGGTGTTGCCCGGAACTACGGTTGGAACCGGAGCCAATCTCACACTCAACGCCACGGGCAATCTGACCACAGGATCTGCCGGCGATTTTGATGCCGTAGTTCAAAATACAAACGCTCAGATCGACAACGGCGGCAAAATAGCACTGACCGTGGATGGCACTATCTCAACGGGCGGAGCGTTCAATCTCCTGGTTGAGAACTATGACGAAACGGCCAGTCCAGCCGGCCACATCACCACGGGCGGAAACGTTACTCTCAACACGGGAGCCCTCACCGCCGACTTTGCTAGTATCGCCATCAACAATCGCGCCGGCGGTGTCATCGATTCTGGCGTCAATCTGACAATCGCTATTACTGGCGCTCTCATGACTCTGGAGAATGGGCCGGATTTTCTTGAGAATTCCGAAAGTTTGTCGCTGGCAATCTCGAATAGATTCGATAACAACACAGCCGGATCATTCATTGGTGGCGACGCTACTCTCTCTTTCCAGTCTGATAGCGCTTCCATTGGCGGATTTTTGAGCGTCCTTATCAGTGACAGAGGCGGCACAATCGACGGTAACGCTCCTCTGAACTTTATCGTCACGCACGACATGACCGTTCAAAGTGACGCGGTTTGGCAGATCCTGAACGACAGCGGCGACGCTCTCCATGCTGACAGTCCCCTGGGTGGAATGATTCATGGAAATGCCACGCTCCTACTGACTGCGGCCAATCTTACCGTCAGCTCGGGTTCTTTGTTCGTTGATATTCTCAACGAAAACTTTGGCGTGGTCGGCTCGGGCGGAACCATCGATTCGGATGCGACCATCGCATTCACGCTAACCGGCGACCTAACAACTACCCAGGGGACTGCCTCCTTCTCCATTCTAAATGAGGTAGAGCCTGGTGGCACCACCGGTGGCACAATCGGCGGGAATGCCACAATCAACGTTACCGCCGCAGGCATTACCGCGAATTCTTTGCTCGCTCAGATTGATAACGCTGGCGGCAACATCGGCGGGAATGCAATCATCGACTTTTCCGCGTCCGGCGACGTGAGTGTACCTGGCGGAATCACCTTGCAAATTCTGAACGGCTCAGGAGGCCACATTGTTACTGGGGCGGATGTTCTTTATTCAGTTGGTGGTAGCACGTCGACCACCGGTCTAGCCGAATTTATCGATAATACGAACGGCGGCGTAATCGACAACGGTGGCAATGTGACGCTGGACACCGTTGGTCCTGTGATTTTGGATGGCGGGCTCGTTCTCGAGGTGGATAACTTTAATGGCGGAACGATCAATACCGGCGCCAATGTAACCGCTCACTTTGTCGGTGACGTCACGGACACCGTCGGGGACTTCCACAGTCTAAACTTTTTTGTCATCAACGGCAGCGGATTTTTTACTCCGACAGCAACGGGTGGAACTATCGGGACGGGCGGTAATATCAACGTCACGTTTGATGGGAATGCTTCGACCACCGGCACGTCGACGAGTGGATCTATCGCCGCGGAGATTTTCAACGGCGCCGGCGGATCAATCGGAACCGGAGGAAATATTTCTATGACTGTTGGTGGGAATCTAACGGCGGGCCCGCTATTCCTCATAACCGACAATGAGGGTGGCCACATTGGCACGGGTGGGAACAATACTTTGAACGTCTCTGGGGATATCACCACTCAGGGCGACGCGGACTTCGTAATTTTTAACAACGACAACGGGAGCGGCCCCGGGACAATGGGGTCAAACGCGACGATTAATGTCAACGCGGCCAACATTTCCAGTGCGGGCTCTCTCTTCGATGACATCCAGAACTTTAGCGGCGGCAACATCGCCGGGAACGCCAACCTCAACTTCACTCTCACTGGCGATCTCACCGCTCAGGGTGAAGCGCTCTTTGGTATCTTTAATGGGGGCGGAACGATCGGTGGGAACGCTACGATCGACGTGACCACAGGGAACATTACTGCGAATTCTTTGCTCGCTCAGATCGATAACACGGGTGGCACTATCAGCGGTGACGCTACCATAAACATGAACGTTTCCGGTACGGCTACCGTGACCACGGATGACACGGTTGCGATTTTTGGCAGCGATGGGGCGGTCGGGGGCGCGGCGATCAATTTCACTGGCGGCAGTTACGAGGCTGGCGGGACGTTCCTGGGCTTCATCGACCAAGATGGAACGATCACATTTACTAATGCCACCGCGCACGCAGATGTGCTCAAGGTTGGCGCGCTCGGCACAAACGGTGTGCTTAATATTGGCGGGGGCATGCTTTCGGCTGATACGACGTTGGAGCTTTACGCATCGGGGAGCAACGGCAAGCTCAATTTCGTTTCCAACGTCACGCTTGGCGGCAACAGCGCAAAGATTCTGGCGGCTAATTCGGTCACGATTTTCGACAACATCGTGGTGACCATCGGCGGGCCCAATGCGGCCCAGGTCTATACCAACAACGCCAATTACACCGGCTTTGGCGGCAACGGCACGACCACTGGCACGTTTGCCGGGTCCGGGGCGAATGATCCGCTGCCACTAGACCAAGCCCCGCCGTTTGGTCCTGCGCCTCGTACCGTCAGGCCACATGACCGCACAATCAACGTCAACAGCACGGCGGACTTGCTTGCCATGCTCGATGGAGCTGTTGTCGGTCCCGACGGGAGGATCACGATCCCCGATTCGAAGAGCGCGACTAGTTGGAGGGACCTCAATCGAATGAATATCAATCGTCTGTCGAGACTAGAACATCGGATGGCCATCCAGCAGATGCGCCCCGACCGCGGCATTACGCGCGTTGGTGGTGGCAGGCTGGCGGCTGCTCCATGATCGGTGGCTGGAGATTTTTCACATGCCTATGAGAATGGCTAACTGGATGAACGGCTCGATTCGGGAGACCCACCACTTTAAAGAGGAATCCCCCGCGTGAAGCTTCGTCCTTATGTTGCTCAGGCCGGCTTCGTCGCGATTTTGTGCGTGCTCTGTTTCAACCTGCCTAACGAGGGTTCGGCGCAGACTGCGAATCAGGCGCAGTTGACGCGCGAACAGGTGCCGTCGCCCTTTGCGCCCACTGTGCCTGGGAGTGCTGTCGGAGGCGGCCCTGTGGTGGCCGCTCCTGGCGACGCCGATCTCGGCGAGCAGCGGATTCTGAAGCGCACGGAAGAGTATCAACCGTTTACCATCTCGGTGGGCATGCCGTTTTACTGGACATCGAATGTGGCGCTGACCTCAAGTGGAGAGCAGAGCGATTTTGTGTTGGCGCCGGCTGCTGCTGCGTTTTACGAGCCGCGGATTACTAGCAAGTTGTACGGACTCATCGACGTGCGGGAGCAGCTGTTTTACTACAACCGGTTCGACGACTTTAATTTCGGGAGCTTTGATTTTGAAGTCGGCTTCAGATATCTGGTGCCGCAGTGGCACAATCTGCTTTTGCGGGTTGAGTACGATTACAACCGGCTGACCGAGAAAAACACTTTTGAAGCCTTCTTTCAAAACCATGCCTTCATCATAGATGCGGAGATTCCATTTCGCTTTGGCCGTGCTCAAACGCTCACTTTGGGCGCGGACGCAAATATTAGCGCCGCAGCTACCGAATCCCATCAGCCGCCAAACATTAATGCCATTTCAGCGCAGCGAAGCGATTATGCAGTTTATCTTGGTTATTCGGCGACTCTGACTCGTTCTTTTTTCATCAACGCAGTTGGTACGTTGGTGGTGCGGCAGTATTACGAGGGAGGTCGCGATGACATCAGCGAAATTCTCGCCCTAACCGCGAATTATCGCGTGAATAAATATCTTACGCTGAGTGCAGTCAGTACGTTGGCAGCGAGCCAATCCAACCAGAGCGTTTTCGATTACAACGTGGCCAATCTCGGCGGCGCAGTGGCACTCTCAGTAAAGTTTTAGGGCGACAGCCGATTCCGCTGAAGTACCAGCTTTGATGACAGGCGTGCTTGCCACGCCGAAGCAGGCGAAGCCGTGTCGTCTGCAGTTTGGAGAAGTCGTTTTTCGCAGCTGGCACAACTGCCTCTACAGCTTTCCGCGTAACCTCGCGCCGGATTTTACGCACTATCTCAGTGAAAGACCAAACAAGACAAAAACAAAACGGAGCGCTATGAAACCAAAAACGTCGTGCGACGGGCGAACTTCTTTCAGCGGCACGTTACACCAGGGGCAGAAAAGTGTGGAGCCGTTACTCACCTCCATTTCCCCAAAGCTCCAAAATTCACGATCCGATACCCAGAGAAAACCCAGGGTGGCGGCGGCGGGTGGTCGCGCCCTAGCGCCTTCGCGGAATGAATCGGCGGAATGCGATGTTCAAATTGCCCGGACTAGGTATATTTCCGCGCAAATGGAATCGCTTGGTCGTCATCGGTTGTTGGTCCTGGCGTTGATTTGCTTTTTTTGGACCGGGCTGATTTTTCTCGCCCATTTTTTCCCGGCCGTGCCGTTTCTGTCGGCGCCGTGGCGCGGCGAGCAGAGTTTCGAGGATTTGCTTCGGCGCGAGGGTCGAAAGAATCCGGAGCCCAAGGATTTCGTTTTTCTGGGACTTGATCAAAGCACATTGGTGTTGCCGCCGCTGACGGCTGAAGAAGTTGCGGGCAGCCGCGCGTTTCAACTGATGACAGCGCGGCCGTTCCCGTGGTCACGCGAAGTCTGGGCGCTCATGCTCGATCGGCTATTTAGCGCGGGTGCGCGCCTCGTCATATTTGATGTTCTCTTTAATCAGCCTAACGATGGTGACGCAGAATTTCATGCCGCGTTGGATCGTTATCACGATAAAGTCGTCCTCGGCGCAAACTTCGATTTCGGAAGGGGTGTGCAGGCCGTTACGCCAAACGATGCGCTGATTCCGCCGCCGCAAATGCAGGACGACCGAGTCGGGTTCGTGAATTTCTGGCCGGACCCGATCGACGGCACAACTCGCAGCGCGACTTATCGCATGACGGATCGC
>WNGK01010938.1_pt1 | contig 13515 bp, 13 predicted proteins | sample 5400601 | NCBI WGS metagenome assembly WNGK01 (sample SAMN13153376, study PRJNA577476) | soil metagenome | isolation source: 60 cm soil or saprolite under Garry oak tree replicate 1 | place: USA:California | collected 2016-06-15 | reverse complement strand
CGCTGGAACTCCTTCAGGTCCGAGTACCCCGACGTCGCCATCGTCCGCCGCAGCGCGCCCATCAGGTTCATCGAGCCGTCGGCGACCGTGGACGGGCCGTGCACGATCTGCGCCAGCGTCCCGATCGTGCCGACCCTGAGCCGGTTCCCGCGCGGCAGTTCCGGGTGGTGGGCCTCGCTGCCCCAGTGGTAGCCGCGCCCGGGTGCCTCGGCGGCCCTGGCGATCGGCGAGCCGACCATGACCGCGTCGGCGCCGAGCGCGAGCGCCTTGGCGATGTCGCCGCTGCGGGTCATCCCGCCGTCGGCAATCACGTGGACGTAACGGCCGCCCGACTCGTCCAGGTACTCCCGCCGGGCGGCAGCCACGTCGGCGACGGCGCTGGCCATCGGCACCTTGACGCCGAGCACGGCCGCCGTGGTCTGGCCGGAGCCGCCGCCGAACCCGACGAGGACGCCGGCCGCGCCGGTTCGCATGAGGTGCAGGGCGGCCGTGTAGGTGGCGCAGCCGCCGACGATCACCGGCACATCGAGCTCGTAGATGAAGTGCTTGAGGTTCAGCGGCTCGGCCTGGCTCGAGACATGCTCGGCGGAAACAGTCGTGCCCCGGATGACGAAGAAGTCGGCGCCCGCGTCGATCACCGCCTTGTGGTATTTGAGCGTGCGCTGCGGCGACAGCCTGGCGGCGATCGTCACTCCGGCCTTCCTGATCTCCGAGATCCGCTGCCCGATCAGGTCGTCCTTGATCGGCTCGGCGTAGATCTGCTGCAGCCGCGCGGTCGCGGCGGCGTCGTCCAGCGCGGCCACCTGGGCCAGCAGCGGCTCAGGGTCGTCGTACCTGGTCCACACGCCCTCGACGTCCAGCACCGCCAAGCCGCCGAGGTTGCCGATCGCGATCGCCGTGGCGGGCGAGACGACGCTGTCCATCGGCGCCGTCACCAGCGGCAACTCGAACCGGTAGGCGTCGATCTGCCAGGCTATCGAGACATCTTCCGGCCGCCTGGTCCGGCGCGACGGCACGATCCCGATCTCGTCGAGCGCGTACGCGCGGCGACCCGCGGCGACCGCTCTTGCCGCGGCCGATCTCCATCTGCGTCACGCTGATCAGTCTGCCAGGCTGCTCGTCCCCCAGCCCGCAGTGCCGCGGTACTCGTGCGCGACGGCGCGTGCTCCCGGCGCCGACCAGCCCAGCGACCCGACACCGACCAGCCCTGCGATGGATGCGGGGATTCATCCGGGTGAGCTGGATGAATCCCCGGATCCATCCGGGTGAGCAGACCGAGGGCTGCGCTCGGCGACGATCCCTCGGTCAGGTCGCCGGGCCGGCGTAGTTCGGCGCCTCGGCGACCATGTGGACGTGGTGCGGGTGGCTCTCGACCAGCCCGGCGCCGGTGATCTGGGTGAACCGCGCGTCCTGCAGGTCGGCGATGGTCCGCGCGCCGCAGTAACCCATCGCTGCCCGCAGCCCGCCGGCGAGCTGACCGACGGCGGCGGCCACCGACCCCCGGTACGGGACCCGGCCCTCGATGCCCTCGGGCACGAGCTTGTCCTCGCGCAGGACGTCGTCCTGGAAGTACCTGTCCTTGGAGTACGACCGGCCGTGCTCGCGGTTGCGCATGGCGCCGACCGAGCCCATGCCGCGGTAGCGCTTGTACTGCTCGCCCCCGATCATCACCATCTCGCCCGGCGCCTCCTCGCAGCCTGCGAGCAGCCCGCCGAGCATCACGGTGTCGGCGCCCGCCGCGATGGCCTTGGCGATGTCGCCGGAGTACTGGACGCCGCCGTCGCCGATCACCGGGACCCCGGCCAGCCTCGCCGCCATCGCGGCCTCGTAGATCGCGGTGATCTGCGGTACGCCCACCCCGGCCACCACCCGGGTCGTGCAGATCGACCCCGGGCCGACCCCGACCTTGATCGCGTCGGCGCCGGCGTCGAGCAGCGCCTGAGCCCCCGCCCTGGTCGCCACGTTGCCGCCGACCACATCGACCCTGGCGTTGGCCTTGAGCTGCGCCACCATGTTGAGCACCGCCTGGGCGTGGCCGTGCGCGGTGTCGACGACCAGGAAGTCGGCACCGGCGTCGATCAGCGCCTGAGCCCGCCGCTTGGCGTCCTCGCCGACTCCCACCGCGGCGCCGGCCATGAGGCGGCCTTGCGCGTCCTTCGTTGCGTAAGGGAACTTCTCGCTTTTCGTGAAGTCCTTGACCGTGATCAGCCCGCGGAGCAGTCCCTGGGCGTCCACCAGCGGCAGCTTCTCGACCTTGTTCTCCGACAGCAGCCGCAGCGCCTGCTCGCGCGACACCCCGACGGGCGCCGTCACCAGCGGCATCGGCGTCATCAGCTCGACCGCGCGGCGGCTGTGGTCCTGCTCGAACCTGATGTCCCGGTTGGTGATGATCCCGAGCAGCAGGTCGTCGGGGGACACCACGGGCAGGCCGGAGATCCGGTACCTGGCGCACAGCTCCTCGACCTCGCTGATCGTGGCGTCGGGACCGCACGTGACCGGGTTGGTGATCATCCCGGCCTCCGAGCGCTTGACGATGTCGACCTGGTGCGCCTGCTCGTCGATCGACATGTTGCGGTGCAGCACACCCACGCCGCCCTGCCTGGCCATCGCGACCGCCATGGTCGACTCGGTGACGGTGTCCATCGCCGAGGACAGCAGCGGCACGCGCAGCCTGACCCGGCGGGTCAGCCGCCCGGTGGTGTCGGCCTCGCTGGGCAGGAGCTGCGAGTGAGCTGGCAGTAGCAGCACATCGTCGAAGGTCAGGGCGGGAGGGCCGAACTTGGCGTCGTCGGTCATGTCACTCCGAGATGCTGGTGGCCTGGCATCAGTCCATCCTAGTTATGGCCGGTCAGGGCGGCTGACACCTGGCGGACGAACGCGGCCGCGTCCGGTCCTGGTGGCTGTTCGGGAGCTCGCCCGCGCTGCTCGTCGAGCGCACGCCTGACCAGGCCGGGCGGCCCGCTGCCGCGCTCGAGTGCCGCCAGACCGCCCGCGACCTTGGAGACGATCCGGTCCTCGTCGAGGTACACCAGCGCCCGGCAGGCGTTCAGCACCGCGTAGCACTCCGGCGCGTTCGCCAGCCCCCAGGCCAGCTCGCCGGCGAGGTAATCCAGGATCACCGGCCTGGCGACCTGGCCGACGGCATCCGCCGGGGACGGCCCGGCCAGCGTGATCCCGACCGCCCGGCAGACCGCGTAGTGCATCAGCAGGTCGGCGTCGCCCGGCACGCTGGACCCGCGGTGCAGCGCAGGGGCGCCGTCGCGCACGCCCAGGTGCAGGACGAACGGCCACGGCGGCGCGGGCCGCCCGGCCTGGCCGGCGGTCACGACGCTGCACTCCAGGCCGCGGCCCGGGCAGCCGGCCGACCCCGCCAGCAGGTCGCCCGCCGCCGCCACGGCCTCGCCGGTCACGTCGTCCGCGACGACGAACAGGACGTCGACGTCGCTACGCTGCGCGACCCAGCCGCCGAGCGCGGCCGAACCGTGCAGGTACGCGCCCGCCAGCGCCGGGCCGAGCAGCGCGGCCAGCTCGGCGGTCAGCCGCGCCGCGTACTCGCGCGGTCCGGCGGCCGCCGGGCTGCCGGAGGACGCGTCGCGGGAGCCGTCCGGGGCGTCGGGCATGCATCAAGCTTGCGGGGTCCGGCGCCCGCGTGCCAACCGGATTACCCGACACCGGTCGTGGCCCGCGGAACCCGCGGGCGGCTACAGTGAGCCGGTGGAGCAGCGAGTGAGCGTGATCACGCTGGGCGTCAGCGACCTGTCGCTGGCCAGGCGGTTCTACACGGCGCTTGGCTGGGCGCCGGGCAGCTCGCCCGCGGACGACGTCGTGTTGGGCGGGATGGTGCTCGGGCTGTGGGACCGGGCGATGCTGGCCCACGACAGCGCCGTCACCGACTCCGGCGGCTGGGGCGGCGTGACGCTGGCCTACAACGTGACCTCGCCCGCCGCCGTCGACGCCGTGATCGAGGAGGCCAGGGCGGCCGGTGCCCGGATCGGGCGGGAGCCTGAGGAGACCTTCTGGGGCGGCTACTCGGGAGTGTTCGTCGACCCGGACGGGCACCCGTGGGAGGTCGCGCACAATCCGGGCTGGACGCTACTGGCCGACGGCAGCGTGCGCCTGCCCTGATGACCGCCGCCGCCGCGCCCGCCGGCCCGGGCAGGCTGCTGGTCGGGACCCTGCTCGTGCTGACCGTGGTCAGCGGGCTGGTCGACGCGGTCAGCTACCTGGGACTCGGCCATGTCTTCACCGCGAACATGACCGGCAACGTGGTGCTGCTCGGCTTCGCGGCGGCCGGCGCCTCGGGATTCTCGGCACCGGCCTGCCTGACCTCGCTCGGCGCGTTCCTGCTCGGGGCCGCAGCCGCCGGGCGGGCCGCGAAGCTGCTTGCCTCGCGGCGCCGGCTGCTGGCCGTGGCGATGGCGACCGAGGCCGTGTCCACCGGGATCGCCGCGGCCGTCGCCTTCGGCGCGGCCGCGGTGCCGGCCGGCTGGGCCCGGTTCACGATCATCGCCGTGCTCGCGTTCGGGATGGGCGTGCGCAACGCGACCATCAGACGGCTCGCCGTGCCCGACCTGACCACGACCGTGCTGACTATGACGCTGACCGGCCTCGCGGCCGACTCGGCACTCGGGGGCAACGCCCAGGCCCCACGCCGGGTCGCCGCCGTGGCGGCGATGCTGCTCGGCGGGTTCGCCGGCGCGGCCGCGTTCCTGCACGCGGGCACCGGGCCCACGCTGGTGATCGGCTCGGTCGCCGTCCTGGCCGCCGGCTCACTGTTCTGGGCGGCCAGGGAGTCACGCCGGCTCGACCAGCCAGCCGGGTAGCGGCCGCGGGTTCGCGGCAGGCCCGCCCGGCCAGGCTAAGCGGGGCAGGCCCGCCCGGCCACACTAGGCGCTGCTGCCGTAGCGCTGCTCGACCGCGATCGCGCGCAACCTGCCCAGCGCCCGGTGCTGCGCCACCCGGACCGCGCCGGCCGACATGCCGAGCGCCGCGCCGGTCTCCTCCGCCGACAGCCCGGTGAGCACGCGCAGGACCAGCAACTCGCGCTGGTGGCCGGGGAGCCGCGCCAGCAGCGCCCTGGCCCGCTGCGCCTCCAGCCTGGCGACCGCGGCCTCCTCGGGACCCGGCTGGTCGTCGGGGGCATCGGGCAGGTCGTCGACCGGAATCGCCAGCCGGGCCGCGGACCGCCTGGCATCGGCGACCTTATGGGACGCAATGCCGAAGACAAAGGAGGCGAATGGCCGACCCATGTCCCGGTATCTCGGCAGCGCGGTAAGGACGGCGATGCAGACCTCCTGCGCCACGTCTTCTGCCATCTGGTGACGGGAGGCCAGGTTCCCCAGCCTGGCCAGGCAGTACCTGACCACCATCGGCCGGATCTGCCTGATCAGCGAGTCGATATCGGCCGGACGGCCGCACCCGGCCAGCCCGCTCGGGTCGGTGGTCGCCCCGGCCCGACCGCGGTCGCGGTCGCGGTCGCGGTCGCTGACAGCCTGCTGTGTCATGCGTCCCCCCTTGGCGCCATGCCGTCACGCATCGAGCGTCATGAACGCATGATGCCCAGGTAAAGGGGCTGCTTAATCATGGACGCCGACATCAAATAAACGGCGCGCCATGTGGCGTGCGCTATATCCGCGCTTTCGCGCGGGCGAAAGCAATGCTACTTATTTGCCAACATAGCTCCCCCGCCGACTGCCGCGACGCCGACGTGATCAGGCTGAACGTCGCGCCGGCGACCAGCCCTGCGACCGCGCCCGGCGACCAGCACTGCGATGGATCCGGGGATTCATCCGACCCACCCGGATGAATCCCCGGATCCATCGGCTGCACAGACCGAGGGCCGCGCTCGGCGGCGCTCCCTCGGTCAGCCGGGACCGACCGGCCGGACAGCGGGGGCGGGCCGGGACTCCGCAGGAGTCCCGGCCCGCCCCCGGTTCTCGGTCAGTGCGTGTGGCCGTGGCCGTGGCCGTGACCGGCCTCGGCCTCTTCCTTCTCCGGCTTGTCGGTCACCAGCGCCTCGGTGGTCAAGAGCATGCCGGCGATCGACGCGGCGTTCTGCACGGCCGACCTGGTCACCTTGACCGGGTCGATGACACCCTGGGCCATGAGGTCGCCGTACTCGCCGGTCTCCGCGTTGTAGCCGTGACCGGCCGGCAGGTCGGCGACGGCGGCAATCACGACGCCGCCCTCGGCGCCGGCGTTCAGCGCGATCCACCGGCAGGGCTCGAGCAGCGCCTTGCGGACCACGGCCACGCCGGTCGCCTCGTCGCCGGACATGCCCAGGTCGCCGAGCGCCACCGAGGCCTGGATCAGCGCGCTGCCGCCGCCGGCCACGATGCCTTCCTCGATCGCGGCCCTGGTCGCCGAGATGGCGTCCTCCAGCCGGTGCTTCTTCTCCTTGAGTTCGACCTCGGTGGCGGCGCCGGCCCGCAGCACGGCCACGCCGCCGGCCAGCTTGGCGACCCGCTCCTGGAGCTTCTCGGAGTCCCAGTCCGAGGTCGACGCCTCGATCTCGGCCTTGAGCTGGCGGATCCGGTCGTTGATCGCGTCCTGCTGGCCGGCCCCGTCGATGATCGTGGTGGTGTCCTTGGTCACCGTCACGCGGCGAGCGCTGCCGAGTACCTCAATCCCGGCGAGCTCGAGCTTCAGGCCGACCTCCTCGCTGACGACCTCGCCGGCCGTCAGGATGGCCATGTCGTCGAGCATGGCCTTGCGCCGGTCGCCGAACCCTGGCGCCTTGACCGCCACGACGTTCAGCAGGCCACGGATCTTGTTGACCACCAGGGTGGACAGCGCCTCGCCGTCGACGTCCTCGGCGATGATCAGCAGCGGCTTGCGCGACTGGGCGATCTTCTCCAGCAGCGGCAGCAGGTCGGTCATGGCCGAGATCTTGCCGTTGTGCAGCAAGATGGAGGCGTCCTCGAGCACGGCCTCCATCCGGTCCTGGTCGGTGATGAAGTACGCCGAGATGTAGCCCTTGTCGAACTGCAGGCCCTCGGTGAACTCCAGCTCGAGGCCCATCGTCGCCGACTCCTCGACGGTGATCACGCCGTCCTTGCCGACCTTGTCGAACGCGTCGGCGATGATCGTGCCGACCTTCGCGTCTTGCGCCGAGATCGTCGCCACGTCGGCGATATCGTTCCGCTCCTCGACCTCCCGGGCGCTCTTCAGCAGCGCCTCGGAGACCGCGGCGGCGGCGGCGTCGATGCCGCGCTTCAGCGACATCGGGTTGGCCCCCGCCACGACCGAACGCAGTCCCTCGTGCACCATCGCCTGCGCCAGCACGGTCGCCGTCGTGGTGCCGTCGCCGGCCACGTCGTTGGTCTTGGTGGCGACCTCCTTGGCGAGCTGGGCGCCCAGGTTCTCCTGCGGGTTCTCCAGCTCGATCTCCTTCGCGACGGTCACGCCGTCGTTGGTGATCGTCGGAGCGCCCCACTTCTTGTCGATGACCACATTGCGGCCCCGCGGGCCGAGGGTCACCTTGACGGCGTCCGCGAGCTTGTCGACACCGCGCTCAAGCGCCCGCCGCGCTTCCTCATCGAAATCCAGGCTCTTGGCCATGCAGCACCTCAGCTGATCGTTGGTCAATGGTCGTACTCAGTCAGGTTTCATGCCGCCGCCCCGGGCTGGCCGGATACCGCAGGAGAACTGCGCTCCTGTGGCGCCGGCCGATCCGGGGCGGCGGGTGACGCGCTCGCGCGCGCCGGGCACGAGCCGGGCCCGCGCCGTGGGATCTGCTCGCTTACTTCTCGATGATCGCGAGCACGTCCCTGGCCGAGAGCACCAGGTACTCCTCGCCCGCGTACTTCACTTCGGTGCCGCCGTACTTGCTGTACAGCACGACATCGCCCTTCTTCACGTCCATCGGGACGCGCTTGGCGCCAGCGTCGTCGAACCTGCCTGGCCCGACGGCGATGACCTCGCCTTCCTGCGGCTTCTCCTTGGCGGTGTCGGGGATGACAAGGCCGGACGCGGTGGTCTGCTCGGCATCGAGCGGGCGCACAACGATCCGGTCTTCGAGCGGCTTGATAACAACCTTGGTGGCGGTCGTCACGATCTGACCTCCCCCTCCGGAAAGGGCTAGCTGAGTTACTAGAGAGGCGACCATCGGGCCTGCCGTCGCGGGTGCCAGACCATCGGTGTCGCATTAGCACTCTATACCATCGAGTGCCAAGTCCGCACAGTAGCCGGGCCACGCGGCATCGTCAAGCCCATGCCGTGCGGCTAGGGTGCCGGTCATGGACAAGCCAGCCGATCACGAAGCGTCCGCGCTGGTGGCGGAGAAGGAGCACGCTCGCCGCGCGGCCTCGTTCGGCGCGGCGGCCTCCGCCTACGCCGAGCACCGGCCAGACTACCCGGACACCGCAGTCACCTGGGCGCTCCAGCCTGCTCGTCGCCTGGCCAGGCGCCCGACCGAGATTCTCGACCTCGGCGCCGGGACGGGCAAGCTCACCGCCCAGCTTGCGAGCCTGCGGCTGGACGGAATCCCGCCGCATGTCGTCGCCGTCGAGCCCGACCAGGACATGCTGGCCGAGTTGCGGCGCCGGCTGCCCTGGGCGACGGCCGCGGCTGGCCGGGCCGAAGCGATTCCGCTCCCCGACGGCTCGGTCGACGCGGTGCTCGCCGGCCAGTCGGCCCACTGGTTCGACCTGGACCTGGCGATGCCGGAGATCGCGAGGGTGCTGGCGCCTGGCGGCGTGTTCGCCGGGCTGTGGAACGCCGACGACGACCGGGTCGACTGGGTGTCCGGGCTGCACCGGGCCATGGGCCGGCGGACCATGGCCGCGTTCACCTCGTTCGCCGACGATGAGGACGGGATCACGGCGTGGCTGCGCGGGCCTGGAGCCGGTCCCTTCTGGCCGCCGGAGGATGCGGGATTCGAACACGGGCAGGTCAGGACAGCCGAGTCGCTGATCGCGACCATGCGCACCCATTCGATGTTCCTGATCATGGAGCCGGCCGAGCGCGAGGCGGTGCTCACGCGCGTGCGCGAGCACCTGGCCGCGGCGCCGCATACGGCGGCCGGCGAGTTCACCATGCCGCTGTGGACGATCGCCCTGCGAACGGTGCGGCGCTGACCGGCTGCCCGTTCGCTCTCACGCGGCCAGGACCTGCGTGACCGGCAGCCCGGAATCGGCGGCCAGGCCCGCCCCCGAGGGCTCCGCGCCGGCCGCGACCAGGTCCGATCCCAGCGCCGCCACCATGGCCCCGTTGTCGGTGCACAGCGCGGGCCTGGGCACCCGCAACCGGATCCCGGCCGCGTCGCAGCGCTGCGCGGCGAGCGTCCGCAGCCGCGAGTTGGCCGCCACGCCGCCGCTGATCACCAGGTGGTCGACGCCGTGCGCCAGGCACGCGTCGACGGCCTTGCGGGTCAGCACGTCGGCGACCGCCTCCTGAAAGGAGGCGGCGACGTCGGGGACCGGAACCGGCAGGCCGGCCGCCTGCCTGGCCTCGACCCAGCGCGCCACCGCCGTCTTCAGCCCCGAGAAGGAGAAGTCGGACGTGCCGTCGCGGTACTTCGACCGCGGGAACGCGACCGCGCGCGGGTCGCCGGCCCGGGCGGCGGCGTCGATCGGCGGCCCGCCGGGAAAGGGCAGCCCGAGCAGCCTGGCCACCTTGTCGTAGGCCTCGCCGGCCGCGTCGTCAATGGTCGCGCCGAGCGGCGCGATGTCGCCGGCCAGGCCGCGGACGAGCAGCAGCGACGAGTGCCCGCCCGAGACCAGCAGTGCGACCGCGGGGGCGGGCAGGGCGCCGTGCTCAAGCTGGTCGACGGCGATGTGCGCGGCCAGGTGGTTGACCCCGTACAGCGGCTTGCCGAGCGCGAGCGCGTAGGCCTTGGCGGCGCACACCCCGACCAGTAGCGCGCCGGCCAGCCCGGGACCCGCGGTGACCGCGATCGCGTCGACCTGGCCGAGGCCGACCCCGGCCGCGCCGAGCGCCCGCCGCACGACCGGAACCATCGCCTCCAGGTGCGCCCGGCTCGCCACCTCGGGCACCACGCCGCCGAACCGCGCGTGCTCGTCGACGCTGGATGCGACCGCGTCGGCCAGCAGGTCGTGGCCGCGGACCAGGCCAACCCCGGTCTCGTCGCACGACGACTCGATTCCGAGCACTAGCGGCGCGGTCATCGGCGCTCACCTTCGTCGCGGGGGCGGGCCAGGCGGTGCCGCATCACCAGCGCGTCGGCGCCTGAGGGCTGGTAGTACCCCCGCCTGATCCCGACCTCGGTGAACTCATGCCTGCGGTACAGCTCCTGCGCCCGGCTGTTGTCCGTCCGCACCTCGAGGAAGACCTCGGTGCAGCCGCGCCTGGCCGCCTCGGCGAGGAGCGCCTGGAGCAGCGCGGAGCCGATCCCGCGCCCCCACCTGCCGGTCGCCACGGCCAGGGTCAGCACGTCACCCTGCCAGCCCGCGCCGAGCAGGCCCGCGTAGCCCGCGATCTGGCCGCGGTCCTCGGCGACCAGGTAGTACCGGCTGGCGGGCTGCTGCTCGAGCTCCCCGGCGAGCATCTGCCTGGTCCAGGCCTCCTCCCCGAATACGGCCCGCTCGAGCTCGACGACCTGGTCAAGGTCGGTCGCGGTCATCGGGCGCAGCATGATGCCCGACGCGCTCATGTCTCCCGCTCGCCTCCGGGCCCCGGCCCACGTCCCCATCGCCGTTCACCGCCGCCTTCCCTCGTCGCTCGTTCCTCGCTCCTGCGTCCAGGCGACGCCGCGCCCCCGCAGCTCGCTGATGGCGTGACTCGCTTGGGCGGGCCTGGCTCCCTGGCATCGGGGCGGCGCAGGTACCTGGCCTCGGGCGGGGCGGCAGGGGCGCCGCGGGCGAGGCGGTCGGCGGCGATCTGCGCGAGCTGGACGGCCGAGGGATAGCGCGGCCCGATCGTGTGGCCGACCTCGGCCAGCTCGGCGTGCAGGCGCGGGCCCTCCCCGGCGACCGGGCAGCCGGCCGGGACCAGGGCGGGCCGGCTGACCTGAGGCTCGGACAGCCGCTCCGCGGTCGCGGAGTAACGCGCCCAGTAGACCTCCCTGCGCCTGGCATCGGTGGCCACGACGAACTCGCGCGCCGCGGCCTCGGCTCTGGCTTCCGCCGCGATGATGTCGAGCGTGCAGATGCCGTCTACCGGCACCGACAGCGCGCTGCCGAGCACCCGCGCGGTGACCAGGCCGACTCGCAGGCCGGTGTAAGGGCCCGGCCCGGTGCCGACGGCGATCGCGGTCAGGTCGGCCGGGCCGGCCCCGGCCTTGTCCAGGACCCTGCCGATCGACGGGGCGAGCAGCTCGCCATGGCGGCGGGCGTCGACCGCGGTCTCGTGCGCGACGACGCCGAGGCCGTCATGCAGCGCGACCGTGACCGCGGGGGTGGCCGTGTCGAATGCGAGGAGGAGCACGGTGTCTCAGCGTAGTCACCGATCCGGGCGGAGGCGGCCCGGCCGGTATCCGTCAGCCGACCGTGGGCTCGGTCTTGACTTTGGCGAACACGATACCGGTCACGGTCAGCGCCCCGGAGCGGAGCTCGGCGATCGTGACCGGCCCGAAGCCGCCGCTGGCCTGCCCCTCCAGGCTGGCCGTGATCAGCACGTTGCCGTATCTGGCCAGCACGGTCACCAGGTCGGTGACCGAGCCGCTGCGGAAGACCTGGACGGCGCTGAACGCCTCGCTGCCCAGCCCGCCGACCGCGGTGACGGTCGCCGGCGGCTCCGGCGTGTGCTTGGACGGCTTGATCAGCAGCCGACGTTGCTCCGCGAAGTTGTACTTGGCGTTGGCCGTGGCGCTGCCGTTGCCTGACACTGTCAGGCTCGGCTGGTAGGCCTGCACGGTGATGATCAGGACCCGGAAGATCGGCTTCGCGTCGACCGTGTAGGTGCACCGGCTCTGAGCCTGGTCGTTGTACGGCTGGATGCTCTTGGGAGTTCCGTTCAGCACCCGGTGCAGGTCAGCCGTCCCGAGGACCTTGCAGGCGTCCGGCACGCTCTGGAACTCGCCCTTCTGGAGCGTCGTCACGAACGGGCTCGTCGGCGCCTTCGACCTGGTCACCAGGATTCCGCCGGCCACCAGTGCCGCGATCACGATCGCGGTGCCTCCCCAGGTCACCAACCTGCGCTTGGAGCGGCGGCGGCGAGCCGCTGCCACCCGGCTGCGGCGAGGCCTCCTGCCGGTCCGGCCTGGTCCGTCCTGGTCGGGACCGCCCAACTCGCCCGGCCCGTCGAACTCACCCGACTCACCCGGGCCGTCGAACTCACCCGGCTCACCCGGCCCGTCGAACTCGGCAGGATCCCCGTACCCTCGCTGCTCGAGCACCTGGGCCGGCCTGGGCGGCCTGCGGGCCGGCCTCAGCGGCTCGATGCCGCCGGGCACCGCCCACGGCGGCAGGTCGGACTCGGAGTCGGAGCCGTCGTCGAAGCTGTCGAGCACCTGCCAGCCGGTCTTGCGGGGCTGCTGCGAGGTCCTCGACCGGCCGTGACGTCCGCGGGGGTCGGGAAGGTCAGGCTGGCGAGGCGGGTAGCCCTGCTCAGTCACGGCGCGCCTCCTGACAGGCATCAGACCGTCCGTGACGACGGCAAGCTGTTCCGAATTCCCGCAGTGTACTGGCGTCGGCCGGGCCGAGGGGCGACAGATCGGAACAATTGTCGTCGCATCGCCGTGCCGCGGTCTATCCCGGCTGCTCGGCGAGCACCGCCCTCAGCCGGTCCGCGGCCGCTTCCCACCTGGCGCCGTAGCCCGCCACCGTCACCTGCCTGACCTCATCGTCCGGGCCGTGCTCCGGCTCGCCGCCGACCCCGGCCCCCGGCGCGTGCGCGGGCACTGGCGCGTGCGCGGCCCCCGGCGCGTGCGCGGGCACGCCAGCCGGCTGCCGAGCCGGTACGCGTCGGCGTGCACGAGGTCGGGGCCGCCGCGCAACGACGGGTGCACCCGCGCGATCACGAAGGTCGGCGAGGTCACCGGGCCCCGCACGCCGAGTCCGTCGCCGATTCCCTGGACGAGCGTGGTCTTGCCCGCGCCCAGGGCGCCGGCGAGCACGACCAGGTCGCCCGGGCCAAGCAGCCCGGCGAGCCGTGCCCCGAGTAGCCTCATCTGCGCCGCGCCGCGAACGGCGAGCCGGACCGTCACCGTCGGCGACCTGTCCTCGGCCAGCACGGTGGCGACGCCCGGATCGCGGGCTGACGGTGGACCGGCCGACGGCGGAGGACCGGCCGACGGCGGAGGACCGGCCGACATTCGGTCAGTCACTGGCGGCGCGGGTGGCCAGTGCCCGTGTTACCAGGTCCGCGATCGCCTCGTTGACCTCCTCGGGCCGTTCGAGTATGACCACATGGCCGGCACCGGGGATCCTGATCAGCTTCGAGTCGCGGATCGCCGACGCGACCGCTTCGGAGAGGCTTGGGTCGACCAGCCGGTCCCGGTCGCCGGTCAGCACGACCACCGGAATGTTGCCGAGCACCCGGAGCGCGTGCCGCTTCTCGTGCCCGACCAGCGCGACGTAGAAGTCGGCGATGACGTCGATCGGTGTGGCCCTGATG
>WNGK01005421.1_pt1 | contig 13517 bp, 8 predicted proteins | sample 5400601 | NCBI WGS metagenome assembly WNGK01 (sample SAMN13153376, study PRJNA577476) | soil metagenome | isolation source: 60 cm soil or saprolite under Garry oak tree replicate 1 | place: USA:California | collected 2016-06-15 | reverse complement strand
CGCCATGGATTACAACGACATCTATTGGAAAGCGGACCCGTGTCATCCGAGCGATCTCATCGCCGCGCCGTTGGCGCTCTGTGAAAGCGAAGGGCTCAGCGGCAAGGATCTGATTCTTGCCACGGTCATCGCGTACGAAATCGAAATGCGTCTTTGCGAAATCGGACGACCAGGTGTGCGCGAATACGGCTGGCATCACGCCACATTGAGCGCGTTTGCCGCGCCGGTCGCGGCGGGTCGCGTGCTGAATCTCGCGCTGGACCAGATGGTGTCCGCGATCGGCATCAGCGCGGCGCGAACGTTCTGTCCGGGTGCGGTCACCGCCGGCAAATTGACCAACATGAAGAACACTGTTGATCCGTGGGCGGGACGGATGGGAGCCGAGAGCGCGCTGCTTGCTCGCGATGGATTTTCCGGTCCCGAACATATTATCGATGGCAAAGAAGGTTTGTTTGCTGTGTTCCAACATGTGCAATACAAGGGCGAACCGGCCACTTTCGACGGCGAAGCGTTGGTGAAGGATTTGCCAACCACTACGACATCGCATTACCGGATTCTTGATTGCGGTATGAAAAGTTTTCCAATCGAGGCGCTCAGTCATTCGCCGCTCACCGCCATGATGAAAACGATCAAGGAACACAACATTAAGGCTGACGACGTGAAGGAAATCAAAGTAGAAGTGATCGCGCGCGCCGCCGACATTCTTGGGGACCCGCACAAGTATCGGCCAGACTCCAAGGAGACCGCCGATCATTCGCTGCCTTATTGCATGGCCGTCGGGCTCGTAGACGGCATGGTGACGCCGTTGCAATTCCGGGAAGAACGCGTTCGCGACAAGTCGCTGATTCCAATCATGGACAAGGTGAAAGTGGTCGCGAACCAAGAGTTCGAAGCGCTCTTTCCCAAGTTTCAGCCAAGCCGCGTTACCATCACTACCAATGACGGAAAGTCACACTCGACGCGTGTCGATGTTCCCAAGGGCGATCCGCGCGATCCAATGACCGAGGACGAAATCGCGGTGAAATTTACCGCGCTCGGTGGCGACGTTATCGGCAAGGATCAATGCAAGAAGCTGCAGAAGTTAATCATGAGTATGGATACTGCTGAGAAGCTTGATGAACTTTTCGACCTGACCACGGCGCGCGCTCAGCGAGAGCTTGGAGGATAGGCTTCCAGCCTGTCTCGGCAAGCAGGTTTCCCAGCCTGCTAATCTTGCACCGGATGAGCGAATCGACAGGCAAGATGCCTGTCGGCCGAGACAGGCTGGAAGCCTATCCTCCGTTATGCGGTCGAACTCCCCTCGCCTGCGCCGAACTGAATTCCCTGCGCGAGCGGAAGCTCACTGGAAAAATTGATCGTGTTCGTCTGCCGGCGCATATAGCTCTTCCAGCAATCGCTTCCGCTCTCGCGTCCGCCGCCGGTATTTTTCTCGCCACCGAACGCGCCGCCGATCTCTGCGCCGCTCGTGCCAGTGTTCACGTTGGCAATTCCGCAATCGCTTCCGACCGCGCTTACGAACCTTTCAGCCTCGCGCACGTCGTTCGTGAAAATCGACGAGGTCAGCCCTTGCGGTACGTTGTTGTGGATCGCAATCGCTTCATCAAAATCGCGATAGGTCATCAGATAGAGCAGCGGCCCGAATGTTTCGTGCTGCACAATTTCATAATCCGGCTTTGCGGTAGCCAGGCACGGCTTCATGTAGCAACCGCCGGGAACGGTGAGCCGTTCCCCGCCGTAAAGAACTTCGCCGCCCTCATCTTTCAATCGCTGAATCGAATGCTGAACAAGATCGACGGCGTTCGTATCAATGAGTGGACCCATTACGGTCTTGCGATCGAGTGGATTCCCAATTGCCAACGATTTGTATGCCGCCAAGAGTTTGCGTCGAACCTTGGATGCAACCGATTCGTGCATGATCACGCGCCGCGTGGATGTGCAGCGCTGTCCAGCCGTGCCCACTGCGCCGAAGAAGATCGATTGCGTCGCCATGTCGATGTCGGCGGTGGGCGCGACGATCAACGCATTGTTCCCGCCAAGTTCCATGATCGTTCTCCCTAAACGGCCGTGCACCGTTTTCGCGACGTTCAAGCCCATACTGACCGACCCCGTGGCCGAGACTAATGGGATCCGCGCGTCGTCCGCTAGTTTTTGGCCAACCGTCTTGCGGTCGCCGATCAGCAAAGTGAAAATCGCCGGATCCGCGCCTGTCTCGCGGCAGACGCGCTCCGCGATTTTCGTAACTGCAATTGCGGTAAGAGGGGTTTTTTCCGACGGCTTCCAAACTGTCGCGTCACCGCAAACTGCGGCGAGCGCGGCATTCCATGACCAGACAGCTACGGGAAAATTAAACGCGGTGATCACGGCAACAACGCCGAGCGGATGCCATTGTTCCATCAGCCGATGACTGGGCCGCTCCGATTGGATCGTCAGGCCGTATAGCATGCGCGATTGACCAACGGCCAGATCGCAGATGTCGATCATCTCCTGCACTTCGCCCTCGCCTTCCGCGATGATTTTCCCCGTCTCGAGTGTCACGAGTTGGCCGAGCTCGTGTTTCAATTCGCGCAGCGCGTTGCCAAGTCGGCGCACAGTTTCGCCACGAACCGGGCCGGGAGTCGTCCGCCATTTCAAAAATGCTTCCTGCGCGCGCGCGATTGCCTTTTGATAATCGTCGTCGGAAGCAGCATTGATGCTGGCGAGCCGTTGCCCGTCGATAGGCGAGATTTTGTCGATCTTCGCGCCGCTTCCGCGCCACTCGCCATCAAAGGCTCCAACGTTTTCGTCGGCCAGCCCCAATTTCTCGAGAACCGTTTGCATATTGAAATGTAGCGCGAGCCTGCGGCTTGCGAAATTGTTAAGTGAAAACGGGACGCTTACACTACCTTACTTGCGTCGCTGCCGGCAGAATTTTCGCATTACGTCCACCGCTTCATCAATAACTTCGGCCGTAACATCGAGCGGCGGACGGAAACGAATCGAATTTTCGCCCGAGCGAAGCGTGAGAACGCCGAGATCGAAGAAGCCTTTCCAAAACTGTTCGCGCGTTTTTGGCTCGGGAAGATTAAAAGCGAGAAACAGTCCACGGCCGCGCACATTGGAAATCGCTGGCTCTCCGCGTTGTAAATCGTGGAGCTGATCCAGGAAATATGCGCCCACTTTTGCAGCGTTCTCTACCAGGTGCTCTTCTTCGATGATGCGCAGGTAGTGCGTTGACCGCACCATGTCAGTAAAATTTCCGCCCCAGGTCGAATTCAAGCGGCTGGATAAGCGGAACGCGTTATCCTTCACTTCATCGAGGCGCGGACCGGCCATCACGCCGCAGACCTGGGCTTTTTTTCCAAATGCCAGGAGGTCTGGCAAAACATTGAAATGTTCGCAGCACCAATTGCGGCCGGTCGCTCCCATGCCGCATTGCACCTCGTCGAAAATAAGGAGCATCTCGTTTTCGTCGCAAATTTTTCGCAGCTTTTGCAGCCATTCGCCGCGGAAATGATTGTCACCGCCCTCGCCCTGAATTGGTTCGATGATGATGGCGCAAATGTCGATGTTGCGCTGCTCAATAAATTCCCGAATCTCGCGCTCAGCTGTTGCCTCGCGCTCGATCACATCTGCTTCGCGCTCCGATTCCGGCAATGAAAAATCGATGTGCGGACACGACACGCGCGGCCAATCGAATTTCGCAAACAAATCCGTCTTGCGCGGATCAGTGTTGGTGAGACTCATGGTATAACCGCTGCGCCCATGAAATGCGCGACGGAAATGCAAAATCTCCGTGCCGCGTTCACCATGACCCGCGGCCATGTTCTTGCGCACCTTCCAATCCATGGCGGCCTTCAAACAATTTTCGACTGCGAGCGCACCGCCCTCGATAAAGAGATAGCGTTCCAGCGACGGCAATCCGACCACGCGCTCAAACGTCTCGACAAATTCCGCGTATCCTTCCGAGTAAACATCGGAGTTCGCGATTTTCACCTTGGCCGCCCGCAAAAGATCGTGCTGCACATCGGAATCATCGAAGTGCGGATGATTAAACCCAACCGGCATCGAGCCGAAAAATCCGTAAAGATCGATCAACCGGCGATTACTGGCCGCATTGTACAAATAGGCACCGTGGCTCTTCTCGAGATCGACTACGACCTTGAAGCCGTCGAGCAACACGTGTTGCTCGATTATTTCGAGAACATTCGATGGCGCTATTCCTTTTTGTTTTTCGCTCTTTTTGGCACGGCTTCGAGGTGAAGCCGCTCCCGTGAGCACGGGCGGCATACTCATCCGTTGAGATTAGCTGTGGCCAAACGGTTGGTCAACCAAGGCAATTGTAGCCGCCTCGCTCTGTCGAGGCGTCCGGTAAACACGGCGACATAGTGCCGTGTCTACAACTAAACAATGCCGTCGCGCAGCATTGCGTGTTTCCCGGCGAGCAGTTCCTGCGTCAGTTGATAACCGCGTCTGTCCACATTGCGATGCGTGCCGGCGAAGTGATTGTCGATCCGCATTCGTGCAGAGCGGCAGAAATAATCTGCAACGGAAAGAATTTCATCGGCCGGTTTGCCCTGGCCGAGCAGCCATTGCGCGTAGGAACAAGTCGCGCTAATTGCGAACAGTTCAGTCGCAATTCCGACAAAACGCGCGAGTAACAGTTGTTCGCGATCGAGTTTCGGTCCGAACCGTGCCATGGCATGAAACAAACCGCGCGCGAGCCGCTTGCTCGTGCGCGCAGCGTAATCAACATGGCCGCGCAATATTTCGTGCAAATTGTCGGTCTTGCCCGCTCCGTTTGGCATCCACTGGCGCGGATACCATCCGGCATAGAATTTTCCGGACCTAAAAACGGCCTTCGCCCGATCGGACATCGGCAACTGTGTATTGAAAATTGCGCCGCCAACTTTCAAATGTGGATCGAGCGCCTCGCGGGCAATAAAGAGCCGCATGATTTCGCTCGAACCTTCGAAGATGGTATTGACGCGACAATCGCGCAGGAATCTTTCCACCGCGATTGCCGGCTCGCCTCTGCCGGCGAGCGATTGCGCAGTTTCATAGCCCCGGCCGCCGCGCACTTGCATCGCGTCATCGGCAATTCTCCAGGTCGTTTCGGTTGCACACATTTTGCACATCGCCGTTTCGATTCGGAGATCGCCGGCCTTCCGATCGAGCAGCGATGAAGTCAAAAACGTCATCGCTTCCATTGCGAAAACGTTGCCTGCCATCTCGGCGATTTTTCCAGCGATGGCGGCATGTTGACCGATAGGGACGCCCCATTGAATGCGTTCGCCCGCCCATTTCCGTGAAATTTCGAGCAGCCGCTTAGAAAGGCCCACGCAAGCCGCAGGGAGCGTGAGTCGTCCGGTGTTCAACGTAGTAAGCGCGACTTTCAATCCGGCGCCTTCCTTCGAGATGATATTTTCGCGAGGCACGCACACGTCGGTAAATTTCACGACCGCGTTGTAAAGCGCGCGCAACCCCATGAACCGGCAGCGGTACGTGATCTCCAGCCCCGGTGCACCAACGTCGACAATGAACGCGGTGATTTGCTTGCGTTCCTTGCCGCCCACTATTTTCGGCGGCGTGCGGGCCATGACGACAAGCACACCCGCTTTCACGCCATTTGTGCACCAAAGTTTCTCGCCATTTAGAATGAACTCGGAACCATCAGAAGTCGGCTCGCCGCGCAGGCTCATCGTTGCCGGGTCGGAGCCGGCGTGTCTTTCCGTCAGCGCGAATGCGGAAATTTCCCCGCCCGCGACACGCGGCAGATATTTTTGTTTCTGCTCTTCTGTCCCGAACAAGAGCAGCGGCTGCGCAACACCGATTGACTGATGTGCGGAAACCAGCGCTGCCACGTTTCCGTCCCAACTACCGAGCAAAACCGCCGCTCGCCCATAATTGCATTGTGACAAACCGAGCCCGCCATATTTCTTCGGCACCTTGATTCCAAACGCGCCTATTTCCGCGAGTCCTTTGAAATTTTCGGGTGGAATTTCACCGGTGCGATCGATCTCGTCCGGATCGACATGATCGCGCAAATAGCTTTCCAGTTTTAGCAAAAAATCTTCGCCAGCAGCGCGATCCTCAGCGCTCTGGGCGGGATACGGGCAAATTCGGTCGAAATCGTAGCGTCCGATGAAAAGATTGCTCGCGAAACTGCCGCGGTCCTCGAGCGGATCGCGTGCGGCCTCGGCCAGCTCAAGCGCTTCGCGCTGGCCTTTCGCCATCTTCGATGTGTCGATGACGGCAGCCACTGTCTTGTCCGGCTTCGCGCTGGTTTCTTCAGCGATCTGTTTTTCGGGTGCTTCGAGCGGTGATTTCACAGTAGTCATCTGTCATTCCGAGCGGAGTCGAGGAATCTCTCAATATTCTCTGAGAAAAGTAAGAGATGTCTCGACTTCGCTCGACATGACAACAATGAAAGTTCGAGCCCGGATTTCATTCCTGATAAAATTTCGTTTCATCCCGGGCGTGCTTCTTCAATATCTCGCATGGCGAAAATTTCTCCTCGCTCTGCGCCAGGCGTTCGAGTTCATCGACGACTTTGTTCAGTCCGAAATGTTCGGCGAAACGCAACGGCCCGCCTCGGAACGGCGCGAAACCGGTTCCCAAAATCATTCCGTAGTCCGCGTCCTCCGGCGAATCGACCACTTTCTCCTCTACACAACGAGCGGCCTCGTTAACCATCAGGAAGATGAGCCGGTGCGCCAGCTCCTCTTCGTTCAGCCGCAGCCGAGGATCGCGATGCCAGTCCGGCGGAATATTCGGTCCCTCTGCGCCTTCGGGCTCGCCGTGCAACGCGCGCCGCCACTGTGCGAGCGACTCGTTAGGCATTTGCGCTTTACCCTCATATTTGTAAAAACCGGCGGCCGTTTTGCGGCCCAGCATCTGACCGTCGCGCAACCAGAGCAGCACGGCAGAAACGTGATCGCGCCGTCCGTACGCCTTTTCCAATGTATTGCCAATATCGATAGAGATATCGACGCCAATTTCGTCGATCAACCGCAGCGGTCCCATCGGCATGCCCCATTGCAGAAGTGCATTATCGATCTTGTCCGCGTCCAAGCCGCTCTCGAAAAGCTCGGCGGCGTCGAGCAGATACGGAAACAGCACGCGGTTGACCAGAAAACCTGGGTTGTCGCGAACGATCACAGGCAGTTTCCCAATTTGCCTTGCAAAAGCGACCGTGCGCTCGCCCGTGTCGTCCGATGTCTGTTTTGCAATGACCACTTCCACCAGTTTCATTCGACTCACTGGATTGAAAAAATGCAGACCGATCACGTGCTCGGGCGAAACGGTTGCGTCGGCGAGCTTGCTAACTGGAAGAGCCGACGTATTCGTGGCGACGATCGTTTTCGGCCCCGCTTGCATCGCCAGCTCGCGAAAAACTTCTTTTTTGATTTCGAATTTTTCTGAGGCGGCTTCGATGACAATTTGCACATCGCGCAATTCCATCGGTGCAGTCGAGGCCACAATCCGGGCGCGACCCGCCTTTGCTTTTTCCTCCGTCATCAATCCACGTTTCACCGCGTCGGCGTAAGTTTTCTCGATGTTCGCAAGACCGCGGTCGATTTGCTCCCGAGATATGTCGCGCAGGATCACCGTGACGCCATGAGAGCTGAGCCATTGCGCGATACCCGAACCCATCACCCCGGCGCCAATCACGGCAGCGTGCACCACTCTTTCCTGTGGCGACTTCGATGTTCCCCTTTTGTATTTTTCCGCGAGGAAAAAATTGCAGATCAAGTTTTGCGTTGATTCCGTTTTGCCAAGTTCAACAATCGCATCCAGCTCGAACGCGAGCGATTGCTGCGTGGAGGCGAAAATGCCTTTCTTGATCACTTGGGCTGCGCGTGCCGGCGCCGGATTGTGGTCCCGGGGCGCGGGAATTTCCTGATCAATTTTTGGCGCGGCCGAAGGTTTGCGTTTCCCATCGCGCAATTTTTTTCGCGCACGATCAACAAGCTGATCTGGTGGGACGATTTCATCCACCAATCCCAACTTCAAAGCATCCTGTGCAGAGTAAAGTTTCCCTTTCAAAATCACTTGAGCGGCTTTTTCTGCTCCAATCAAACGCGGCAGACGCGTGCAACCACCCCACGCGGGAATTAACCCGAGTGTCGTCTCAGGAAGCCCGATCCGCGTCGCCGGATAATCAGAAGCGATTCGATAATCGCAAGCCAACGTGGCTTCGTACCCTCCGCCGGCGCACGCTCCATGAATAGCAGCAACCGTCGGGATTTTTAAATCGGCGAGCCGACTGAGCACCTGCTGTCCTTTCGCAATGAATGCGCGCATATCCCCGGTCTGCGCCTGTTTCAACAGCGTCTTCAAATCCGCGCCCGCGATGAAGATCGATTTTTTTGCCGATGCAATGATCAGACCACGCAACGAGGCCTCGTTCTCAACGAAATCAAGCTGTTCATTTAACTCATCGAGCGTGGCAGCGTCGAAAATGTTCGCGCCCGATTCGGGGCGATCGAAGGTAAGCAGGCAAATGCGGTCGTCGCCAATCTCGCGCCGAATCATTGGAGCTGTAGCAACTGCCGGCATCACATTCATTTTGGAACGTTTCTAGCAAATGCCAAGTGCGGAGACAGCCAGAGTTAAAAGGCTACAACGTTAAACCAGGCAACCCTTGTAACTTTGTAACTTTTTAAACGGCTTCGCGAGCGTTGCCTTGGGCACGCGCGAGTGTTACAAACGCGACGTGGTCGGCAAGATCTTAGAACCGGAAATCAGAAGCATGATCGACGCCCGTAACTTCGGCGCGCTGCGCGACGTGTTTCGCGAATGGCCGCCGGCCGACGTCGCGGAGGTAATCCTTGATGTGCCGGAAGATGAGCAGGTGATTATCTTTCGTGTTCTGCCGCATGCGCTGGCGGCGGATGTTTTTGAATACCTCGATTTCGATGCGCAGCAGAAACTCCTGCGTGCCATGGCACACGAGCAGGTTGTAGGCATTTTGAACGAGATGTCGCCGGACGATCGCACGGCGCTTCTGGAGGAATTGCCGAGTGCGGCGGCACGCCAGTTGATTCGATTGCTTACCCCGGGAGAGCGCCGCGTGGCCACGGCATTGCTTGGCTATCCAGAGAACAGCGTTGGGCGTTTGATGACGCCCGATTTCATCGCTGTGCCCGAAGATTGGACGGTCCAACAAGTTCTCGATTACGTGCGCGAACACGGTCAGGACAGCGAGACCCTCAACGTGATTTATGTCGCCGGCGAGCGCGGCAAATTGATCGACGACATCCGCATGCGAGAGTTCCTGCTTAGACCACTCACAGCAAAGGTAAGCGACTTCCGGGACCAGACATTTGTCGCGTTAAGGGTGAACGATTCGCAGCAGGACGCGCTGAACATCTTCCGGAAATACGACCGCACCGCGTTGCCCGTGGTTGATTCGAACGGCATTCTCGTGGGCATCGTCACTATCGACGACATGCTCGACGTCGCTGAAAAGGAAGCAACAGAGGACATCCAAAAGTTCGGAGGCGTGGAGGCATTGGAAGAGCCGTATATGCGCATTCCGCTCTGGCGAATGGTACGCAAGCGCGCCGGCTGGCTCGTGATTTTGTTTCTCGGTGAAATGTTGACCGCGACTGCGATGGCAAATTATCAGCAGGAACTAGCGAAAGCGCTTGTCCTCGCGTTGTTCCTGCCGCTGATCATTTCCAGCGGCGGTAACTCTGGATCGCAAGCTTCGACATTGATGATTCGCGCGATGGCGCTGGGCGAAGTGACTCTGCGCGATTGGTGGCGGGTGATGAGTCGCGAAGTCCAGGCTGGACTTTCATTGGGCGTGATTCTCGGAGCGATCGGTATCGTGCGCGTGGGCGCATGGGCGATCGTCGGCGAACAATATTTCCATCGGCAGCCGTACGGGCCGCATTGGCCCCTCGTCGCGCTTACTGTCGGGACTGCACTCGTGGGAGTCGTGCTTTGGGGAACGCTTTCTGGATCCATGCTTCCCTTTATTCTGCGCAGAGTCGGAGCCGATCCTGCAGCATCTTCCGCTCCTTTTGTCGCCACTCTTGTCGATGTGACCGGATTAATTATTTACTTCAGCATCGCCCTGCTCATCATGCGAGGCGCCATGCTCTAGCTGGCTGGGTTGTATGTTCTCGATTCAAAAAATCCTCGGACACGACCAAAAGTTTTATGATCTCCTCGAGGCAAGCGCGCAGCAGGCGGACGCAAGCGTGCATCATTTGATCGCGCTGCTGGAGCGGCTCGAACAAAAAGAATCACCCCAGAGTCTGGAGGAATTCGTACGCAGCCGGCGTAAAGACAAGGAAATCACGCAGGAGCTGACCGAGCAACTTTGCAAAACTTTCATTACACCTTTGGAACGCGAGGACATTCAGTCGCTGGCCGGCGCGCTTTATAAAATACCCAAGACCGTCGAAAAAATCGGTGAGCGGGTTTTGATCTGTCCGGAGGATCTGCAGGGCCGCAGTTTCCGCAAACAGGTGGAACTTCTCGAGCAAGCCGCGGAAACGGTTTTGGCTATGGTCAAACAATTGCGCAAAGGCACCGACGCTGCGACAGCGCGCGAGATGAATGCAAAACTTCAGTCGATCGAAGGCGACGCTGACAAACTGGAGCTCAATTTGTTACGCGATCTTTACCAGGGCGATTACAAAACGAAGCAGGTGATTTTTCTACGGGATCTGTTCGAACTGATTGAGAAAGTGATCGACCGTTGCCGGGACGCGGGAAACATCATTCTCCAGGTAGCGCTCAAGTATTCGTAGCAAGCTGATCGCGTGCTCACGTTCATTTCCGTCATTCTCGCGGCGATCGTTTTCGAATACAGCAACGGCTTCCACGACGCCGCGAATGCGATCGCCACCGTGGTTTCGACGCGAGTTCTGACGCCGCGCCGGGCCATTGCGATGGCAGCGTTTTTCAATCTCACCGGCGCGCTTCTTGGCGGCGCGGTTGCATCGACAATCGGCAAGGGACTGGTGGATACCAACATTGTCACAATGCCGACGGTGCTTTGCGCGCTCATCGCCGCTTTTGCCTGGAACATCGCCACCTGGTGGTTCGGATTGCCTTCCAGCTCGAGCCATTCGCTGATCGGCGGACTTTGCGGAGCAGCGCTGGCTGCCGCGCGCGGCAATTGGTCGGTCATAAAATGGAATGCCGGCGTCTGGCCAAAAGTTGTTGTGCCCATGATCACGTCGCCGGTTGCGGGGTTTATTTTCGGCGGGCTGCTGATGTTGTTGCTTTTTATCACGCTCCGTCGCTTCACGCCTCACTTTGTCAATTCGCTTTTTGGCAAACTACAAATTTTTAGCGCGGCCTGGATGGCGCACAGCCACGGCAGCAACGACGCCCAGAAAACGATGGGCGTCATCACTCTCGCGCTACTTACCGGCACAAAGGCGGGCAGCTTTGATCATTTGCCTGCCTGGCTGAATTTTCTCAAGACTCCGACTTTCGTCCTGCCAACCTGGGTCGTCGTGCTCTGTGCTCTAACAATGGCGGTGGGCACCGCTGCCGGCGGGTGGCGGATCATTCGCACGCTCGGCCATCGCATGGTGAAATTGCAACCGGTACACGGCTTCGCCGCCGAAACAACGGCCGCGGTTATCATTCAAGCCGCCAGCTATTACGGCATTCCCCTTTCCACTACGCACGTGATTTCTACTTCCATCATGGGCGTGGGCGCAGTGAAACGCTTCAGCGGAATGAGATGGACCGTGGTCGAGCGAATCATCTGGGCCTGGCTTTTCACATTGCCTGCCAGCGGCCTCATCGGCTACGCACTAGCCCGAATTGCCACGGCGCTCTGATTTGTCTTAGCGGCAGCCAGAGCTTGCTTGCAAATGCTCTTGGAGTTGACTGCAGCGCCTAGTCAGACCTTCGCGCACCGAAGACGTCAACAATTCGGCGAAACAATTGCCCCATCCAAAATCCAGCCCGGAAGGAAGACGTCCTCAAATCTCGACACTCAAATTGAGACCTGCGTTTCCAGAGAATGTCGCGAGCTAAGTAGTCATTAAATATCCCTATGACCTCTTCGGCAGATAAGTCCTCTCTGATGCAATGGTAATGCTCGGCGATCGTCCCCTCCTGATATTCGAGCTGAAAACCCTCAGGCATGTAGAGCGCCTGCATATACGTTTGTGACTGGTCACTCAGAATGGCGAATCGAGAACCCTCCGGATTGTGCGGTAGCGCAGCAATCACCTCGGAAATGACTTCCGGTGTCGCTTGCAGCGGCTCTTTGAGATGCCGTGACCTTATAGTCCCATCTCTTAGGTCTAACGAGAATAAGCTCAGCGACTCCTGGCGAGAGCGAGCATGGATTGCAATGGAGGTGTTTTCATAGAGGGAACCGAGACGTCGGCCAGCGGTTAGTAACTGTCTTGATTTCAAGCATAGATGGGGTCGGATTTGAGGGCACTGTTAAGGACGATCAGGAGTTTTCGCATAGTGGCGGTGAGGGTAAGTTTGGCTGGTTTGCCAGCAGCACGCAATCGTCGATAGAAAGCACGCAGGATTGGGTTGTGCCGAGCGGCTACTAAAGCAGCCCTGTAGAGACCGTGACGGACGCAGCGGCGTCCGCCGAAGATGGTACGTTTACCGCGCAGCTTTCCACTGTCGCGATTAAAGGGGGCGACTCCGACCAAAGCCGCGACTTCTCTGCGATTGAGTTGTCCCAGTTCCGGCATCTGGGCCAGAAGCAATGCCGCCGTGCGCGGACCGACTCCGCTGATCGCGGTCAGCTTCTCTGCTTTGGCCGAAAGCTCTTGGGACCCTTCGATGTGCTCTTTAATGAGCAGATCGATTTTCTCAATCTGCTTTTGGATCTGTTTGATCAAGCTGCAATTTAATACCCGCACCGAGCAGTCACCCAAGCGCGCGCCTCGATTTTGTTCCATCACCAGCAAGCGACTCAAATGCCGGCGCTGACTCTCCAATTCGCGCAGCTGTTCTTGTTCCAGCTTCGATGTCGTGACCATTGGAGGCTGCATCGCCTCTCCAAAAGCACAGAGTACTCGCGCATCGATCGTATCGGTCTTGGCCAAGATTCCAGCCGCTCGAGCAAAGGCTCGCACCCGATTGGCTTGCACCAAACTGACTTTGATCTGTGCCCCAACCAGCGCCTGGATGAACCGCCGCTCATAGCCGCCGCTGGGTTCGCAAATCACCTGCGCTTGCCCTTCGATTTGCTTAATCCACTTGATAAACTCTCGATGACCCATCGCATCGTTGGCCAAACGACGCTTCTCTTTTCCAATGACTGCGTCCAAATAGGACTTCGCCATATCCACTCCGCAATAGACAAGTTGCTCTTTCACGTGATAGAAATCTCCTGCTTGTAAAATGCGAGCTGGCCAAGCCGGTCCTGCCCTCGGGGTAAAAGGCCGGCTTGGTCGCTCCTGTAACTGTTCGAGTTTTCTTCCCACGCCCAAGGGCAGATGCGGATCAAACTAACCGGCGCTCGTGATCTCTCGATCAGAAGCAGCTGCATCGTGGATCTCACACCTGCCTCTGTTGTGCACAGAATCAGG
>WNGK01027713.1_pt1 | contig 13518 bp, 12 predicted proteins | sample 5400601 | NCBI WGS metagenome assembly WNGK01 (sample SAMN13153376, study PRJNA577476) | soil metagenome | isolation source: 60 cm soil or saprolite under Garry oak tree replicate 1 | place: USA:California | collected 2016-06-15 | reverse complement strand
TTTCCACCGGAACGAGCGGCACATATTACCGGCCTCGCGGTCGAAACCATCATCGATCTCGCCCGCAGTTATGCTACGATGACACCTGCTCTACTGCGCGTGACCGATGGCATCAACCGCCATACCAATGGTGGCCAGACGGTGCGCACACTGGCCTGCCTCCCGGCCATTGCGGGGCAGTATGGCCTGCCCGGCGGTGGGTTGATGTATAGTACGAGCGATTGGCTGAAATGGGATGCAGCGGCGCTGGCGCATCAACACGATCCCGCCTGCCCACCGGCGCCACGGACACTGAACATGAATCGCCTGGGGGCCATTCTCTCGGGCGAGGCCGATCCACCGGTCTACTCGCTCTACGTCTATAATGCTAATCCGGTAGCTTCTACACCCAACGCGGGTAAGATCGTTGAGGGGATGATGCGCAGTGACCTGTTCATGGTCGTGCATGAACTCTTCGAGACTGATACAGCGCGCTATGCCGATATCTTACTTCCCGCCACCAGCCAGCTTGAGCACGTGGACCTGCACAAACCGTATGGTCATCTCTCCCTACAATACAACACACCTGCGATCTCCCCGCGAGGAGAGGCGCGCAGCAACTGGGATGTCATGCGCGCGCTGGCCGCTGGCATGGGCTTTAGCGAGCCCTGGCTGCAAGCTGATGCGACCGATGTTATTCGCGAGATACTGGAGGCCACTGCACACAGGACTCTGTCAATTGCGGGTATCACGCTGGAACGCCTGCAGGCCGAAGGTTCTATACCCCTGAATATCCCTGCTGACCAGCAGGTTCCTTTCGCTGATGGCGTCTTCCGTACCCCTTCTGGCAAAGTAGAATTTTATTCAGCCCGGGCAGCGGCACGCGGGTATGATCCCGTCCCGGGCTGGGAGCCTGAAGTGGAATCGGCTGCCGGGATTGCCTCCTCTGCTTCCGCTGCAGGTCGCCTTCCTCTTCTCTGTCCTGCTGCTCATCACTTTGTCAGTTCGACATTCGGCAACCAGGATCGCCTGCGAACGAAGGAGAGGGCGCCTACGTTGCGTATCCATCCCGATGATGCTTCGCAACGTGGTATTCGCAGCGGGCAACTGGTGCGCGTGAGCAACGAGCGCGGCTGGTGTCGCCTGGTAGCGGAGGTGACGGAAGAGGTGCGCCCTGGCGTGCTGGCAACAACGACCGTCTGGTGGCCGAAGTTCAGTCCCGATCAGCGCAATATCAACTGGACAACCTCGGACAGGTTGGCAGATCTTAACGGCGGCAGCACCTTTTATACCAACATGGTGACAGTAGAGGCGAGTCAATAAGTTGTTTTTGCAGGTTTGAAAAACCCTGCCCTTTTTGTGAGCAAGCTACCGAGCGCCCGCGTGGGCTTGGTGGAATATCTCGTAGAGTGTGATGCCGGTTGCCACTGCGAGGTTGAGCGAGTCGCTGCGGCCGACCATGGGAATTTTTACCATCATATCGCACATGGCCTGCTGTTCGCTGGATAATCCGAGTCTTTCGCTGCCCATCAACAGCACGAGAGGGAATTGGTAGCTTACTGTGCGGTAATCACTAAGCGCTGCCTTAGAAGTGCCTGCGACGAAATAGTTATGCTGCTGCTTCCATTGAACGAAATCAGCAAAGCTCGCTTTCACCAGGTGCTGCGAGAAGATTGCACCCATACTGGCGCGCAGGGCGGTCGCATCATAAGGGTCGGTACAGTTGCCCAGCAAGATGAGCCCGGCACTGCCAGCAGCGTCTCCCGTGCGCAGGATAGTGCCGATATTACCAGGGTCCTGGGCAGCATCGAGAGCCACCCAATACTGCCCGTGCGCGAGCCTGACGTGTTCCAGTGCCTCCCAGCGCTGCCGTATCACGGCCCCTATACCCTGGGGTCCATCCTTACTTGAGATACTGCTGAAGACCTCAGTCGTCACCTCGATACAAGGAGTACCGTGATCCTGCTGAACCTGTATGATCTCTCGCCCAAACTGGCTCTTCAAAAGGTCGGGTGCGACCACCAGCGTCTCTATCTCTGCTCCCAACTGCACGGCCTCCGTGACAATACGGATGCCTTCAATGAAAAAGAGCCCGTTTTGTTCGCGTTCATGGCGGTGGCGCAGGCTGCGGATTTGCTTGATGTGCTGATTACGTTGACTGGATATAATCATGGGTGTGCACTCTTCAGTTCAGTGTTATGGGGTCAATTTAACATAAGCGCGCCAATAGGGTCAACTCATCTCTTCTATCACACCGAGGTAGGTGAGTTCCATCAACTCCAAACAACCGTTGAGAGTTGTCTGTCGTAAAGATATTATATTGTTGGGAAACTATGTTATAATTGCCCAGTGGATGTGAATAGCATGAGATAACGATGTTGAAGCGGTATGAGGTACCCCCTTTGAAGAATCTTGGCAACCTGCCTGAAGCGTTCGAGCAATACGAGACTCGCCTGGAACACCAGCGTAACGTGCTCGAGCATATCATTGATGTTGGCACATCGCTGCGCTTGAGCATGGATACGGATACACTGCTCAAACGAGTGTGTGTAGCCGCTTGCGACGCGTTACGTTTTCGCCATGCTGCGCTGTACTTGTCTGATGGAGCGGGCTACTTTCGTGTACGGGCTACGATGGGTACCAGTGCTGCGGAGGACGAGTATCTTCACCAACACTCCCTACCTGAGTCTATAGTTGCTCAACTTATCAGCCCAGAGTATCGTATCAGCGATTCGTACTTCATTCCCGCTGAAGCACCATTATGGAGTAACGAGGAAATCAACAGCTACTTTGTTGTTGTAGAGGACAGCAATGTAGAGCGAGACCTGTCTATCTTGTCAGGCTTCAACGATGGTGTGTGGAACCCTAGTGACTTACTGATAGTGCCGATAGCGAGCAGTGATAATTCAACGATATTAGGTTTTTTGACGCCCGATGGTCCAGAGGATGGCCTGCGGCCGAAGGCCGAAACCATGGCACTTTTTGAGCTGTTCGCCAACCAGGCAGCGGTTGCGATCGAGGGCGCGCAACTCTACAATGAAGTGCGGCGAATCAGCGAAGAACGTGCCGCGCTGGTTGAAATTGGACGTGCACTTTCCGCTCCCGATGCGCTGCATGACCTGCAGACCGTCTACCGGGCAATCCACGAACAGGTGAAGCGCATGATGCCTGCGGAGGCATTTCTCATTATTCGCTATTTTCGCGCAAATGAGAAGATGGTCACGGACTACCTGATCGACGAGGGCATCGAGTACCCGGCAACAGATTATGGCGCTATTCGCCCTCAGACACGTCAACTCCTTTTACATAGCTTCCTGTTTTCGACTCCCCAGGAATACGCAGCATTTGCAGGATATGAGCCTCCGGACGATGAAAGCGATGTCCTGGGCGGCGGCCGCATCTCCGAGTCGCTGCTTTTTGTGCCTATACGCTATGGTGAGGAGGTGATAGGCATCCTGTCGGTGCAAAGTTACCAGCCCTATGCTTATACGCAGCATCACCGGGAAATACTGACCGAAATAGGCGTGCAGGCGGGAATAGCTATCACCAATGCCCGTTTGAATACCGAGTTACGCGAAGCTCTTGAGCAGGCACAGGTGTCCGAACGACTCAAAGATCATTTCCTTATGACGGCATCTCACGAACTACGCACTCCCTTAACTGCTATCCAGGGCTATCTTGAACTGCTGGGTGATTTTGGCAGTGCGATCGACGAGGAAGCCAAGGTACGCTTCATCGGTAATGCTCGCCGCGCTTGCGAAGAACTGGTGCTGCTGTTGGGCAACGTAATGGATGCCAGCCGCGTTGACCAGGACCGGGTAACGCTCACTTTTAGCCAGGTATGCGTTGCCCAGGCTGTGCAGGTAATCCTGGAAATTTTAGAGCCGATCATCGTGCGTGAGAAGCGACCTGTGGAAACCAGCATTGCTAGTGATCTTTGTGTCTGGGTAGATGAACTGCGGCTCCGCCAAATTTTACTCAACCTGGTGGGGAACGCGCTGAAATACACTCCTGAATCCTCTAATATAGCTATCAGTGGAGAAATCGTAAGCTGGGATGAGCTGCACCGGCGTACCTCGATGATCAACCAGCAAATACCGGTACCTGTTTCTGGTGAGTTCGTTGAAATAGCGATCCGCGATTGGGGTTCCGGTATTAGCCTGGAAGATCAACCGCGCCTTTTTAGCAAGTTTGTGCGTCTGACAGAGGCAATTAACAGCATGCAACGAGGCGCCGGGCTTGGCCTGTATCTTTGCCGCCAGCTCACGGAAGCTATGCAGGGCCACATATGGATGGAGAGCCAGGGTGTTGACGGTGAAGGCGCGACGTTCTTTGTCGCCTTGCCGCGCTGCTGAGGTTCTCTCGTCTCCCCGTCCGATGTTTTAGAAAAGCCGCGCCACGCGTCCAATCGTAGAGGTAATAGGAAGACAGATATGAATTGACGCGTGCAACCTGCTATGCTACCATAGCCGCAGAGGAGACATTGCTTTTACAAGGGGGAGAGATATTATGAATCTGTATGAGCAACTAGCAGTAGTGCGCGAGCGTCTTGAAGGTATCGGTGCTCATGAAGATAGCATAGAGTTGGTAGATAAGCTTCTGAAGAAGGCAGAGCCGGCTCGATACGATAAAACGAATATCGCCCAGGTACAGGTGCTGCGGCACATGTTACGCATGCCCGAGGTGAGTGATAATTACAACGTCTACGATGACCTGCAAGAACTGCTTAGTGAGCGCAATGAATCCGAGGTGACCGCACGCGAAGATTCGACTCCGGCGGCTTATGTTGACACCGAGCGCCGCCCCAAGCCGAAATCATACTATAAGGCGCAGAAAGCACGCGAAAAAAAGAAGAACGCACCTCACTGATCTGATGCAGGTCCTTCGATTTGTGGCTGTTGGGTATTGGCGCCACCAAGCTGCAATTGTTGCTTCATTGCTTGCAACTGCGCCTCTACGTTCTGCTGCGAGGAGATCTTTTGCAGCTCGCGGTCGAGCGTATCGCCGGAGCCTGAGCCCAGCAATCCCTGTTCGCTCAAGGTCCCCTGCTCGATGAGCGTCTCCATCGCATTAGCGCGGGACTGCATTGTCAGCACTTTGTCTTGCGCTCGCTGCATCGCCAGGTTCATCTCCGTCATTTCCTGGGAGATGCCTGTAACCGCCTCGTTGATCTTCACCTGTGCCTGCGCAGCGCTGTACTGTGCTTTCACCATCTCTTTCTGCGTGCGGAATGCCTCTACACGAGCGGAGATTTTGCGCTCCATCGCAATCAGGTTCTCTTCTTGAGCGCGCAACTGCGCAATCTGCTGCTCGTAGCTAGAGATCTGCGCTACCAGTCCTTCTTTTCTCTGCAAGGCCATGCGTGCCAGGTCTTCACGATTGACCTGGAGCGCCTGCATTGCCTGTTGATCGAGCTTGTTGATCTGCTGTAGAACCTTCGTCACAACTTCAGCAATGGAGCGGCGTAGTTGTTGCAGTTGCTCGAGCTGCTTGCCGTACGAATAGTCCATTACCTGTCCGGGCTCTTCGGCTTTATCCAGCGCAGCGCTGGCGCGCATGCGGAAGAGATTTACAAAACGTGACCAAAGGCTCATATGTTCCTCCTGCTCGATGATGCACGGTTCCCTCTGTTTGAAATTTCCTTATACTGATAAGGTAGCCACTTGCTTAAACATTTCCACATCATCATATCATAAAACGCAGCAATGACCTAGATTCAAAAATTTGCGAACTTGACTCGATTTTGTATGTGGCAAACTGCTGTATGGTAATATGATATCCAGTGAACGTCTCTTCGCGGTGGGTGAGTTCATTTTTGCGTTTCGGAAGCCGATCCGTAATTTGAACAAAGCTATGTCACGAATCCTTTATCGCGTACAAGAAGGTCGCCTGATCAGGTGTTTCTGTGCGGGAGGTGTGCGTGAAACAACTGAATGCTGTCAGTCTTCGAGTAGTGCTCATCGCTATCGGGGTTGTCTTGCCCGCTGCCGTCTTTCTCTGGCTGCACCTGGCAAGCCCCTCTGATGGCGCACGCCTGGAACCGGGGCTGGCCGTCTGGAGGCCTGATGGAGTCGTCCTGACACCGCTGCGCGCGCAAGCCAACGGGCTTCGCCCGGGGGATGTACTTGTCGCGGTCGATGGGACGAGTGTAGAGTCATGGGCGAGGAGGCTGTTTGACCTCTCCGCCCCACGCCCGCTCTGGCGCACTGGTCAGACCGTCACCTATACAGTCGTACGACAGGGACACCCTCTCAACATCCCAGTGTCGTTCGGGCACTATCCTTTGAGGAGCATTCTGTTGGAGGATTGGGGAACGATTCTCTACGCGCTGGTGACGCTCCTGGTGGCCGTGTTCGTTTTTCTGTACCGTCCTAACGATCGACAAGCCAGGCTGCTGCTGCTGGGCGCGTCTAGTCTCCTGGCGGCGACAACCTGGTCATTCGGCCTGCAAGTGAGCGATCTGGCCAATGGCATAGGTTTCTGGCTCTTCCAGGCCACGACCTACGGTGGTTACCAACTCTTCTGGGCTGCCGGGCTGCACTTCAGCCTGGCTTTTGCGTACCCACACTCACGCCTCTTAGGACAGCGCTGGCTTATCTGGCTCATCTACATGGCTCCCTTTGCACTCTATCCTGTCATCCTCGCGACTACCCAGGTTGGTGCAGTGAGCACACTGGATTGGCTGGGGCGCTGGGCATCAGGTCAGGGTATCATTACTCTCGTGTACCTGCTTTTATCGTTGGTCACGTTCTTTCGGGGCTATCGAGCCAGCCGGGATGCCGTCACGCGCCAAAAGATCCGCTGGGTAGTGTTTGCCGGTCTTGTGTCGGGAATGGGTGGGATTATCTTGTGGGTACTTCCTACAGATATCCTGGGAGCCCCAATCATTAGTAACAATATGCTCGGGCTTCTGGTTGTGCCGTTCCCCCTCTCTATCGCTGTTGCTATCTTGCGCCATCGTCTCTTCGATATTGACATCATCATCAATCGCACGCTGGTCTATAGCTTGCTGACCGGGGCACTGGCTCTGGTCTACTTTGGGAGTGTGGTCATGCTGCACTTCCTCTTCAGTGGACTCATCGGTCAAAGCAATGGCCTGGTGATTGCCGGTTCGACCCTGTCGATTGCAGCACTGTTCCAGCCATTGCGGAGATACATCCAGGCCGTTATTGATCGTCGTTTCTACCGCCACAAGTATGACGCTGCCAAGACGCTTGCCACATTTGGAGCAGTCATGCGCAATGAAGTTGACCTGGATGACTTGAGCAGACAATTGGTGGCAGTCGTTCAGGAGACGATGCAGCCCACCCAGGTCTCACTGTGGTTGCGCAAGTCTGAACGCAAAACTCATGAGAACCTCAAACACAAGGGGCCAGGATGAACAACGATGCATCATTTCAACGCCTGGCGGCTGTCACATCGATCCTCGCCGCGCTGCTGGCATGCGGCAGCATAGGGTTGCAAGCTGTGGTCTTAAGTGTTAATGTTGATCCATTCTCCCATCCTAGCTCCATACTGGGGATTGGAGCCAACGGCGCTAACTTTTTTCGATGGGGGATGATCCTCGATATGTTCGGCTACTACCTCCTGCTCGCCCCATTGGCCTTGCTCTTGAGGAGCAGGCTCCAGCCGAAAGGTATGAACCTGATCGCCCTCCACACCTTCTGTGGCCTGGCCTACATGCTCATCGGAGCACTAGGTGCAGCTACTCTGGCAGCTATCAGCCCGCCGCTCATCGAAGGGTACGGCCACGCTTCTGGACAGCAGCGCCAGGTGTATGAAGTGGTCTTCAGTGGCTTTCTCAATGTCGTCTATGTCGGTCTCTGGAACCTCCTCGAGTCAACCCTGGGCGGTATGTGGTGGGTGGGCATCGGTCTCTTGCTACGGCGCGAACAACCTGTTCTCGGTCTTTTCACGACCGTGCTGGGGATCTTTGCGCTCCTTGATGCTCTTGGTCGGATACTGGATATTCAGCTCATCTACACCGTTGGACTGGCTGGAGTGCTCCTCCTCATCCCCATTTGGAGCTTGTGGTTCGGAATCGATCTGCTTTGGAGCAGGAGTAGGGCGAGTCTCTGATTGGACCAGAATTTACAAGCATTCCCCTTGACAACCCTCCCTTCCCACCACTATACTTGACATATCGCAATAGTGAAATCGTCGAGGGACGAGTACACGCGGGTGCGACCCACAGCGAGCCGGAGATGGTGGAAGCCCGGCGTCAAATACCACGTGGAATGCCACCCTCTCGTCCAGGCAGCACTATCCACCTGGACGCTGATGCGGAACGAACGCTATCCAAGCAAGCTGTGGTAGCCAGTAATTCTTGCCGGAGGCTCCCCGTTATCTCAGAGCAAGGCATCGAACACCTGCCAACCATCAGCAACATGTTCGATGCCTGTAGAGTGGGAAGCCCATGGTTACTTACCAGCCATGGTCAACTTCCAACAAGGGTGGTACCACGGGCCACAAACGGACAAAACGAATTCAGCCCGCCCCGATACTGTTCGGGGCGGGCTGTTTGTTTCTGTGTACCCATGATCGAGACGAAACTCAACAGGAGGGAGAACAATGACCGGAGATGAACTACGTCAAGCATTTCTCACTTTTTTTGCGCAGCGAGGGCATGCGATCATTCCTTCGGCTCCGCTCGTGCCAGAAAACGATCCGACCGCGCTGTTTATCAGCGCCGGGATGCATCCCCTCGTGCCCTATCTGCTCGGCGAGAGCCATCCCAAGGGCAGGCGTCTGACCAACGTGCAAAAGTGCCTGCGCACTGATGATATTGAAGAAGTGGGCGACATCAGCCATAATACCTTCTTCGAGATGCTGGGCTTCTGGTCGCTTGGTGACTACTGGAAGCAGGATTCGCTGCGTTGGACGCTAGAATGGTTTACCAGTGTGCTGGGGCTAGAGCAGGAGCGCATCTCCGTCACCGTCTTTGCAGGCGATAGCGATGCTCCTCGTGACGACGAGGCGGTGCAGATCTGGCTCGGGCTGGGTATCCCTCAGGAGCGCATCTACTACCTGCCCAAAAAGGACAACTGGTGGGGACCATCTGGCAAGACCGGCCCCTGTGGCCCGGACTCCGAACTTTTCTATGATACGGGCCGCCCAAAACATGGCCCTGACTGCCAGCCGGGCTGCAACTGTGGCAAGTACATAGAGATTGGCAACAACGTCTTCATGCAATACCACAAAACGGAGGAGGGCACATTCGTACCACTGAAGCAGTGCAACATCGACGTAGGTCTGGGCCTGGAACGTACGCTCTGTGTGCTGCTGGGAGTCGAGGATGTCTATACCACTGATCTTTTCTCGCCCCTTGTGCTGCACATCCGCGAACTGGTCCAGCGCCAGGCATACAAGACCACCCTTCCACCAGAACAAGAGCAGCGGCTCATACGCATCATTGCCGATCACCTGCGTGCAGCAACGTTCATCATTGCTGATGGTGTGACCCCCAGCAACGTAGAGCAGGGCTACATCTGCCGCCGGTTGATCCGCCGAGCGGTGCGCAGCGGTCACGAACTGGGCATAGCAGGCACCTTCACTGCTGAGGTGGCCCAGGCAGTCATTACCCGCTACGGCTCGATCTATCCAGAACTGCACCAGCGACAAGTCACCATTCTGAACGAGTTGACGCGCGAGGAAGAACGCTTTGAACGAACCCTGGCGAAGGGGCTGCGCGAGTTGCAGAAGCTGGAAGAAAGATTGCGCCAGCGAGGTAAGACGGTTCTCTCAGGAGAGGCTGTCTTCCGGCTCTTTGATACCTTTGGCTTTCCACCGACTCTCACGGCGGAATTGGCGCGAGAGCGCGGGCTGAGCACCGATATGGAGGGCTTTAACACCCTCTTCAAGCAGCATCAAGAGCGTTCGCGCCAGGCCAACCAGGAAAAGTTTGCGGGCGGATTAGCCGATCACAGCGCGCGCACGACGCAATTACATACTGCGACGCATCTGCTCCAGCAGGCGCTGCGTGATGTGCTCGGTCCACACGTGCATCAAATGGGAAGCAACATTACGCCGCAGCGACTGCGCTTTGACTTCTCGCATCCCAGGAAGCTGAGCCTTGAGGAGATCCGCCAGGTAGAGGAGATCGTGAACCAGCAGATTCAGCGTGACCTTCCCGTCAGGATGGAGGTGATGCCCTTGCAACAGGCGCTCGATCAGGGAGCGCTGGCATTCTTCGGTGAGCGCTATGGCGACATGGTCAACGTCTACAAAATTGGCGATTACTCGATGGAGGTCTGCGGTGGTCCACATGTCCAGCACACTGGCGGCATGGGACACTTCCGAATCATCAAAGCTGAATCCATTGGCCAGGGTGTGCAGCGCATACGCGCTGACCTCATCGGGGTAGGCGAGCCTGAATCTCAGCCCATGGATAAACATGTTGAGTGAAGGAGATCCGATAGAAATTAGCATATTTTTCAAAGCAATACACTTCGGCAACTGCAATTAGGAAGAGCATTTTTAGTGCTTCTCATGCTGATGGAGGTGTTTCTCGTCATCGCGATCCTCTCGCATGTGACGAGTTTACCGACGATTACGCAACTCATCTTTGGAGGACTTGTCATCCTGGGAGGGTATATGATCTGGCGCGCGGTTCAAGCTGTAACCGTCCTGAGAAAACCACAGCAAGCAGATCAGCTCAAAGTCATTGATCATGTCGGCTTCGTTCTCATTTCCCTCTTTGATGGGTTTGCGATAGTGAGCGCACTGGACTTACAAGCTCCTGGATGGCTGGTCGCTGTCATTGCTGTCGGCGCCGTTGGGGTTGGGATTTATGGGATAAATGTACGAAAAAAGACGCTGAAAATGCAGGCCATGTGACGGGAAGTTCAGGAACGAAATGAATAGTGCCAATAGTTTTGCCCATTGATTAAAGTCCATGCTTTACTACCTCTTTCGGGAGCTTATAAAACAGTGTCGATGAGGATACTGTTTCTCTTTTTATGCTCTCCATCCCTAGTCAGGCGATATCCTATCATAGAAGTGTTTTGTTGTATAGCGCTTTAATTAGTTTCCGACGATGTGAGTCACCGTAATAGACATCTGACGATGCACAATTGATCAGCCCGTTGAAAAAGGCTTTGTCGGAGCATTTAGTTGAGCAGGTTCACCTTTCCTTTGGAAATCACCCTCAGGTCATACCGGTCCAGAAGTTCGTAACGATTGGAGGACAGTGTCTGTGGTATTATGGGAGAGGATGAAGACGCCTTGCTTCGAACGGGATACGGAAGAAGGTGCCTGGCGTCTCATGAGAGTCAGTCCTACCATTGACAACAGGACCAGGGCAGCAAACAGGGTGCGCACCGATGAAGGTTCAACATGTGCCAACCGCAATGACTGAGAGCCGTGAACGGCACAGCTACGCACGAGTGCCTCGGCGCTGGCTCCTGCTCGCCCGAGGCATCTGGATCGCACTGGTCATCCTCACCCTGGCGATCTACTTCGCCAGCCTCCCAGTGTACCTGGCACAACTGCAAACTCCCTATGCTGGGACGGCCAGCGCTTTCTCCCAGCAACTCACGCCTTCGCAAGTAGGGGCACTCAAGAGGATTGGCCTGTCTCCAGGCGATTACGCAGCATACACGATTGCGCTCACGCTTGCCTCGGTCGTGCTGTGTTTGGTGATCAGTACGGTGATCGCCTGGCGCAGACCTGACGACCGGATGGCGCTGCTGGTCGCGCTCATGCTCGTGACGTTTGGCCCAATCATCGCGATGAGCTCTGTGTCGGCGCGTCCCTCCCCCCTGGCGGGTGCCGAACGAATGCTTGACCTTCCTCGCTTTTAGCTTGCTCGTGCTCGTCTTCCTCCTGTTTCCTGCTGGGCAGTTCGTGCCTCATTGGATGCGCTGGACCCTCGTCGTGTTTCTCGCAGGGCTCGTTCCTGAGATTTTCTTTGCGCCTTTCATGCCGAATACGCCGGTTGACCAGCTTGGCTTTCTCGTGGTACTCGGCGAGGTGGCGGCTCTTGCACTTGTCCAAGTCTACCGCTACCGACGGGTGTCCAATCCCCTCGAGCGTCAGCAGACCAAATGGGTGGTCTTTGGTGTCGCTGGGCCGGCCACGGTCTTCGTTGGCGTGGGTGTGGTGGCTTTCATTTTCGCAGTGGCGGCTTCGCCCAGTACACTCTATCCGTTGGCTCTCAATGTGGTCAGCCCCTGCCTGCCGCTCTTGATCCCGCTCTCGTTTTGGTTCGCCATGCTGCGCTCTCGGCTGTGGGAGATTGATGTGCTCATCAATCGCACGCTGGTGTATAGCACGCTCACGGTCATCCTGACGGCGGTCTACGTGGGCCTGGTGATAGGCCTACAAGCGCTGCTGCGTGGCATCATCAGCAAGGATAGCAGCGTCGCCAGCGTCATTTCCACGCTGGCGATTTTTGCCCTATTCCAGCCGCTCCGTCGACGCATTCAGCGGCTGATTGACCGGCGCTTCTATCGCGGCAAGTATGACGCCGCCAAGACCGTGGCAGCCTTCAGCGCCACCTTGCGCCAGGAAGTGGACCTGGACCAGTTGCGCGAGCAGTTACTGGCGGTGGTCGAAGAAACGATGCAGCCAGCACACGTCTCGTTGTGGTTGCGTCCATCTGAACACGACAGAAAACAGCTGGCTCCTTCCAGAACCACTCCTCCGGTTTTCTCTGAAGGAAGATGAAGAGGGGAAAGGGTTCCTGACTCATCTGCATTTCCAGTCTTGAAGCACGAAAGGCTACTCCAATGATGGGCAGCAAAGAGCGGCACTTTGCGCCGCTCCTCAACATCTCGTTAGAAGAGTTGGTGCCACACGATCATTTCTATCGACACTTGGAACGCACGCTCGATCTCTCGTGTGTGCGAGAGTTCGTCCAGCACACCTACGAATGCGGAATGGTGTTGTTGTTGGCCGGCGTTCTTTGTAATGTTTTTGATCCTGAACACCTGGGCCGGGTGTTCCTCATTGGGGCCACCCCCTGTATGCTCAAGCAGAGCGCACGTCTTGCAACCACAAAGGACTCGGCAGCTTCACGCCACCGAGTCCCTCGTCTCCTCACTGAACCCAGACGCAGAGAGCATTAGCGCACCTATGCTGGCGGAGGGACAATGCCCAATTGCTGGAGCGCACTGAGCCGGTCAGCCAGACCCCAATGTTCCACCATCTTGCCATTCTCGATGCGGAAGATGTTGATTGCCATCACGGTGATCGGCTTGCCGGTGGGAGAGGCTGCCCTGAACGCACCCTGGTGGGTGCCATGGATGCTGACCAGGGCCACCACCTTGTCCCCGTCAGCCAGCAGGTCCACCACGGTAGCTTTCACGTCAGGGAAGGCAGTGAGGTGGAGACTGAGAAATTGGCTCGGCCCCTGGGGTAGGCCCGAAGGCACGGTATGGTTGACAGCAGTAGGGGAGACGAAGTGGTCAAGTGCAGTCAGGTTCTTTTGATTAATGACCTCCTCATAGAACCGCTGAACAAGAGCCTTGTTGTCTTGTGTTGACATCGGGTATCCTTCTTTCTTTGAGTGTTCACTCAGGGCAAGCAGTCCTTACTTTA
>WNGK01017718.1_pt1 | contig 13522 bp, 14 predicted proteins | sample 5400601 | NCBI WGS metagenome assembly WNGK01 (sample SAMN13153376, study PRJNA577476) | soil metagenome | isolation source: 60 cm soil or saprolite under Garry oak tree replicate 1 | place: USA:California | collected 2016-06-15 | reverse complement strand
GTCTGTCGCTCAATGCCGAGCTGGTGGTGCTCTCGGCCTGCAACACCGCGGCCGGTGGCGGCCGCTTCGGCGGCGAGGCGCTGTCGGGCCTCGCGGAATCCTTCTTTTACGCGGGCGCGCGCACGCTGGTCGCGAGCCACTGGCAGGTGCCGTCGCTCGCCACCGTACGGCTGATGACGAGCCTCTTCGATCACGCCGGTCCGCAGCTCGCCGGCGGCATCGCCGAATCGCTTCGGCAGGCACAGCTCGCTGTTGCTGCCGATGCCGCAACGGCGCACCCATACTACTGGGCCGCGTTCGCCGTCATCGGCGACGGTGGTCGGACCGGAAACCTAAGCGCGCAGGCATCCATGGGCAACAGGATGGCTAGCGCTCCCGCGGAACGGCAAGAGGTGACACCATGATGGGATCTCGGGCATGCGCGGCGCTGGCAATTGGAGCTGCACTGTTCGCCGCTGAGGCCTCGGCGGCCGAGCTGGTGGTCGTGGAAGCGCGCGGCATCACGCTGAAGCCCGGCCAGGTCGTCGACGATACCCAGAAGCTCACGCTGCAAAAGGGCGACGAGATCACGCTGGTGGACGAGAGCGGCGCCGTGATCAAGCTGCGCGGCCCCTATGACGCGGCACCGAACGCGGGCAGCGGTAGCTCCGGCGTCGACGTCTCGAACGTGCTGGCGGCGCTCGGCACGGGAGGAGCCCAGAGCTCGATGGGCGTCGTACGCGCCAAAGTCGAGAACGTCATCCTGCCGAGCCCTTGGGTCGTCGATGTCACACACTCTGGCAAGGTCTGCGTGCGGCCGGGAAGCTCGGTCGTGTTCTGGCGCCAGCAGTCGGCGGGGCCGGCGAAGCTGCGGATCATGCCGGTCGACCGCACCTGGCGCGCGGAGTCCGAATGGCCCGCGGGCGCGAGCGAGTTGCCGGCGCCGGCTATGTTCCCGATCACCGACCGGCAGACCTATGTGTTCGACCTCGGCGGGCAGACCGCGACGGTGACCTTGGTCCAAGTGCCGGCCTCGCTCGGCACTGACCGCATGCGCGCGGCCTGGATGCTGCAGAAGAGCTGCCTGACGCAGACCAAGGCCCTGATTACGACGATGCAGTAGGCGCCAAGTCTCGGCGATCGACCTCGGCATCGGTCGTGGCGATGTCAGCGAGCATGCGGCCAAGCTGTGCGCTCACGGCAATGAGCGAGAAGCGCTCTTGGACGGTTCGCCGAGCAGCCTCGCCGAGTGTCGTGAGCGCGGGATGCTCGACGAGCGATGCCAATGTCCGAGCCAACTGCTCTGGGTCTCCCGCGGGCACAAGCACTCCGCCCGAGTTGATGCCGTCATCGAGGATCGCTGAGAGCGCGGGAATGTCGCTGGCAATCACCGGCAAGCCGCAGGCCATCGCCTCTAGCGGCGCCACCGGAAACCCCTCGACGCGCGAGGGCAGCACGTAGAGATCGGCCGCCGAGAGATAGCGACGGATGCGGCCTCGGTTGAGTTCGTAACCTGCCACCCACTCGATGCCCGAGCCTGGGAGTTGATCGAGGCGCTGGCGTAACCACTGATCATCCGCGCCCGAGCCGATCAGCAGAAGCTGGGCATTCGGGGGCCGGAATCGATCCGTCAGACGCTCCCAAGCATCGATCAAGACATCGAGACCCTTTCGGCGCCTATCGACACGGCCATGCCAGACGACGATGCGTGCGTCTGCGTGAAGGCCGAGCGCGCGGCGTGCCTCGGTCCGCGATTCCGGATGCCAAACCTCGAAGTCTAACGGGTTGTGGACCGGCCAGATGCGCCGGGGTGACACGCCATAGCGCTCGACCAAGCGCTTCGCCTCCGCCGGCGCGCCGACGGCAACGCCCGTGGCGGCGCGCATCGCCACAGGCCGGAGCAGGCTCTCCAGCGAGTTCGCGTGACGATCGCCACCCTGGAATGTCGCGAAAACCGGTAACCGCAGCCATCGGCCGAGCAGCACGCACATATCGAACCGGCCGTGCTCGTATTCTTGAACCAACAGCGCCCGGCAGCTTTCACGCCTCAGAGCGGACGCCAGCGCGCCCAAGGGCGTGGCAAGGTACGGCACGAGTTCTTTCCGCACCCGCCGGTCGAGCCAACGGAACCATGGCGTATGGCCGAAAGCGCCCTGGGTCGTCCACCCGTAGGGATCTTTCATCTTGTCGGCCAGCGGTGCGTAGAGCGACCAGGCCGGCAATAGGCAGACGGTCATGCCGGATGGACGGTGCCGCTGCCGCGCGGGCGCCGCCTCCACATATCCGAAAAGCCAGCCGCCGGTCATTTCTCCGCAGAACTGATCGAGAGTGAGGCCGATGTCGTCGAGAAAATCCTCGATGACGTTGCCCCACGGAAGCAATGCAATCGTCTTGCGATCAGTGCTCATCTGAGGCAGGGCTCAGGCTTTGCGCCAGAGCGCCACCGTCTCGGTACCTTTTGCGGTGGTGCGATGGAGCGCGTAGCCCGTGAGTGTGATGGGCAACAAGCCCGCGCATACGAGGCTCCTCAGCTTCGCTGGCAAGCGTGAGAAGGCGATATCGTGCCCGAGCACCGTCAGCGGCGTAATGAAGCTGGCCCTCACCTCCACCCGCGATCCCACCATGCGCTCGAGCTCCCGCAAGCTATAGCCCCGCCGCACATGGCCCCACTCTGCCATGATGGCACTCTCGTCCGGGCAGAGGGGCCGCATCAGCCGATAATAGGGGAAGCGCCAATTCTCGTTGGGCGTGCTAACCAGCAGCGCGCCGCCAGGACGCAAGACGCGGAGCGCTTCCGCGATGGCGGCCTGATCCATCGGAATGTGCTCGACTACGTCGAACATCGTGATCGCCGAGAAGCGATCGCTCGGAAACGGCAAACTCGCCGCGTCGCCGCAAACGAAGCGGGTCTCGCTTTGCTGGTTACAAGGCGCGGTGGCATAAGTGGCGTCGCGATCGAGATTGAGCACACGAGCGCCCGGATAGAGTAATGCGGTGAGTCCGCTTCGCCCGCCCCCGATCTCCAGCACTTCCTCCAAGGGCTCGTCCGGCGCCACCTCGTAGATGGCGCGCATCTTCTCGCGATAGAAGAAACCGTCGAGAAGCGGTTTCGGAAACGGATTCCGATTCAGGAAATCCGACCGGCGCGCCTTGTGGCGCGACTCCAACGGCGATCTCGAGATGGTGTCATCGCGCGGCATGGACGCGCCTCGCATCGATCTCAGGAGAACCGCTGTCGGTGTCTCCCGCGGTACCTTTCCACCACAGACGAAACGAAGCCACCAATCCCGCGAGAACACCGCCCACGTGGGCCGTGAGCAAGCGCTGGCGCGCATCCGGCCGGTATCGAATGCCACGGTAGACGAGATTGCCGTAATGGCACGGTAACGCCACGAATACGCGCCAGATATTACCCCAATGCCGGTACCGCCAGAACTGGACGAACAGCGCTACGACGTGCCCGCGCATGTAGTCGTGCGCCTGTCGGCGCAGACTGGACCAATCGGAACGGTGGTAGTGGTAGACCACGGCCGATGGCTCGTAATGGCAGACGCAGCCGGCGGCGAGAAGCCGATACCAGAGCTCGGAGTCCTCGCTGCATCCGCTGGCGCCGGCGCCCAGCCGGGTGTCGAACAGACCCACCTTCGCGAAGGCAGCGCGGCGGAACGCCATGTTGGCGCCGCAGCCGATCCGCCACACCGGCACGCCGCGGTCCCGGCCCGCCGCGAAGAACTCGGCATCGTACCGGATCGGCCGAAACCCCTGACCGAACCCGCCGAGATCCCATTCAAAGGCGACCTGTGCATCCGTCTCGAGCTCCGCCGGCAGGACCAGGCCCGTCGCAGCCATCACCGCCGGATCGGCGAAGCACCCGGCGATGCGGCTCGGCCATTCCGGATGGGCCACGACGTCGTCATCCGTAAACAGTACGACATCGCCGGTCGCGGCACGAATGCCGGCATTGCGCGCATGGCTCAGGCCGGGCCGCGGCTCGCGAACGTAGAGAATTGCCGGAAATCGCTCGAGCTGCTGGCGGAGATCGCTGGCCCCGGGCTCATTATCCACGACGATGACCTCATCGAGATCGTCCGGACAGGCCGTGAGCGACTCTAGGCAGCGGAGCAGCGCTGCCGGCCGACGCAGCGTGCAGATGATCAGCGACACCCGGAATTTCGGCCGCTCGCGAGCACGCGCGCTCGAGATAGCCGACACTCTCGCCAGAGGCGCGGATAGCCGGACAAGCGCATCGAGATCGGGCGCCGGCTCCAGCCGTAGTCGGCGCCTTCGAACCGGCCAGGGCGCGCGAAACCCGCGGTCCAACACCTGGGCGCCCACCGCGGTCGCAACCATACCGGCCGCGATATTCGCGACCGCGCTGCTCGGCAACGGAAGCTCACCCGAGCTCAGCACACGACTTCCCAAAGGTATTCCGCGCCACCAGAAGATCAACAACAGGCTCGCCGCACCGTGTTCCGCCGCGAGATCGGGGAACCCGCGATCCATCTCGATATGGCGAATACGGCAGGGCGCGCGCCTCACGTTGGATAGGCCTCCCGGATTCGCTGGACTCGGCGCATCGACCGTCGATACCCACCGGCAAGACCGCCCAGCGCGCCCCAGAACTCCGCGATGACCAGCCCGAGCGGCGGTCCACCCGGCTTCAGGCACTTCAGCGCCTCTTTGATCTGATAACGAACCCACCAAAACATCAGCTGGCGCACGACCGGTCGCATTTGCGGGTCTTTGCGGTATGACTTCGCGGTAAATGCCATGTGGCCGAGGCCCCAGCTCCAATATTGGCGACGGAGCGTCGCCATCTCTCGGCGATGCTGGTGAAAAACCAAAAGCTGCGGCTCGTAGACGAGTATGTGACCCGCGCGCACAACGCGATAGAACGCGTCGAGATCGCCACCACCGGGAAGCGGCGAGCCCGTGTCGAGCGCCTCATCGAAGCCGCCCAAACCGAGCATCACATCCCGGCGAAACGCCATGTTGCAGCCGGCGCCGAACATGCCTGCGGCGCAGGGATACAGCATGTTCGCGGGATATTCGGCCCCATATCGGACCTTGTTGAAGCCACGACGAAAGCCGCCGCGACGCTCGAAGATGATCTGTGAGGCCGTCTCGAGCTCATAGGGTAGCACCAGCCCCGTGAACGCCGCGGCATCGGGATTCTCGCCCCAGGCCTCGCAGAGACCCCTGAACCAGGCGCGGTCCACCGCGACGTCGTCGTCGATGAAGGCCACGAACTCGCCCTCGGCACGGCGAAGCGCGCTGTTGCGCGCAAAATCGAGCCCCGGTCTTGGTTCCCTGTAATAGCGCACCCCTGGCATACCACCGACCACTTCGCGCGTTCGGTCATCCGAGGGCGCATTGTCGATCACGAGGACCTCGACCACCTGGCCGTTCCGGCGCGCGTCCTCGAGCTGAGGCAGAAGCGCGGAAACGCAGCGGGCAAGGAGCTCCGGACGATCTCGAGTGCAGATCGCAATCGTGACCGGCGGCATCGCCGGCGGCGGCTGGTTCAAGCCTAGCTCGTCGGCAATGCACTCGGTGAGCAGCTTGCCGCCGGCCTCCTGCGCGATCACTCGCGCCAACTCCTCGGGGCTCGGCATGCCGCTCGGCGGCAGCCGCTGGATGATGTAACCGACCACGCGGCCATTCCTGCGAACGACGAGCGCGTATCCCTCGGTATCCGGAATTTTCGGCAAATGCCGTAGATCGGGTGCCGGCCCGGTCACTTCGATCTCATGGAGTGCGTAACGCATCGATACCGCCCGGATCAGGCCCGCAACGCCGGCTTCGCCTGGGCGCCGTACATACGCTGGAACAGTCCTGTCTCGGCGATCAACGCGCGCGGATCTCCTTCCTGCACGACCTGCCCGTGATCGAGCACGATCACGCCATCGCTCCGCTCGATCGTCGAGAGCCGATGCGCGATCACGATGATGGTGCGATCGCGGCGGAAATGCTCGAGCGCCGCATGCACCACCTGCTCGGAAAGGCTGTCGAGGGAGTTGGTGGCCTCGTCGAGCACGAGAATGCGAGGGTTTCGCACGATGGCACGCGCCAACGCAATACGTTGCCGCTGCCCGCCCGATAGACTGAGACCGCCGTCGCCGATCCTGGTTTCGTAACCGCGCGGCAGCTCCATGATGAACTCATGCGCATCGGCCAAGCGCGCCGCCTCGACGATGCGCTCGTGCCCGGCTTCCGGGCAGCCGTACGCGATGTTCTCCCGAACCGACGCGCCGAACACATAAATGTCCTGGCTTACGATCCCGACGGCATCGCGCCAACTCGCGATATCGAGATGCTCGATTGGCTCGCCGTCCATCCGGATCGCGCCGGCATCTGCGTCATAGAACCGGCAGATCAGGTTGACCAGCGTGGTCTTGCCGGCACCAGAGGGCCCCGCAAGCGCGGTTGTGCGTCCGGCTGGAATGGTCACGCTCACGTTCCTGAGCGCAGGATGGCCACTACCGGGATAGGTGAAGGTGACACGGTCGAACTCGATGGCGCGCGTGAGGTTGCTGATCGCGACGGGCCCGGACCGGATGTAGGTCTTGTCGGCGGGATCCAGCAGCCACATCACCTCGCGCACAGCGGCGGAGGCGCCAGAGAGCGCAGTCCAAGCGGATCCTATATTGCGCGCCTGTGGCTGCAACCTGAACAGCACCATTGTGAATGCCGCGATGATCGGCAATGAGGCGCGGTCCCCGACGGCACCGTAAATAAATATCGCTAGAAGCAGCAGGACAGACAGGATCTCGTGCAGGGGGCCGCTGACCGCGGAGACCGCATCCAGTCGAAAAAACGTGTCCCGCACCAGACGCGAGGCGTGATCGAAATGATTGAGCTCGTGGGTCTCGCGGCCGAAGGCTCGGATGACCTTCATGCCGCCAAACAGCCGCCAGATCCGGTTGGCGAGCTCGGTATTGACGGCAACCGCCCGCCGACCGAGCTCGGCGATCTTGGGCGTGGCCAGGCGGGTGACCAGCGAGATCGCGATCGTGCATACCGCGACGATCATGGTGATGCGCCAAGAGATGATCACCAGCAACGTCGACAGCACCGCCACGGCGCACGCGCTCACCAAAAGTCCGATAAGGGCTCCGAGTGCACTCGCGGTGCGCCAAGTCTCAGTCGCCAGGCTGTTCATCAGCTGGCCGGATTGCTTGCCCTCTATATAAGAGTGGCTGAGCGCCAAGAGCTGCTGGACGATCGCGACGCGCAGGTGGTGCGTGATGCGCGCATTGAGCAATGCGTGCAGGACCGAGTTACCGTAGACGATCAAGTTCTTCGCGAGCACGCAGATGAAGATAAAGCCGCCGAGGGCCACTGTCCTTTCGACGGGATCGAGACCGGCGAGTGGCGTGACGATCCAGCCGAACATAGACATCCCGGGAAAGTTGGGCAGCGCGCCTCCATTGAGCGTCTGCAGGAGGGGGATGAACAGGCTGATCCCAATGCCTTCCAAGCCGTACGAGACAAGCCCCAGAACGAGCACGACGGGAAGTGCCCAAGCAGGGTAGAGGCGCATCAGGAACCGAAGGGTTCGCGGTACACCGATCCGCGCGCTCGGTTCATCCGGGGGGCTGGACGTCAGCATCTGAGCCTTTTTCGCTTTCCCACCCCGGATCCGCCAATCCGCAAGCCCGGGCATCGAGACTTTGCGGACACGGCGAAGGCTGCGGGTATGTCATTTATGAAGCCTGGCCGTGACGTAGCCCGATTTGAGCAATGCGAGGTGAGTTCGGGGGCGTATCGACGGAATGCTGCACCTACGCAACGAACACCAGACGCGCACAACAAAGATCAGTTGTACTCGTCCACCCGATGGCCGCTGTTCGATCGCTCGCCTATACTGTGCAAAAGCAAGCCACCGGAGGCGAGCATGCCGTTTGATTTTCAGGGAAAGCGCGTGGTCGTTTGCGGCGGCAGTCGCGGCATCGGCCGCTCGATCGCGCTCGGATTTGCCCATGCCGGAGCCGCAGTCTCGATCTGCGCGCGCGGCACGGAAGATCTGGCGGCAACGCGCGCTGAGCTCACGAAGCTCGGGAATACTGCGCACGCCGCGACCTGCGATCTCGCGGATGGTTCGGCGGTCGGACGCTACATCGCCGAAGCGGCATCGGCGCTGGTCGGAATCGATATCCTCGTCAATAACGCCTCCGGCTTCGGCATGAGCGACGATGAGGCCGGCTGGGAAGCGAGCGTCGCGGTCGATCTCATGGCGACCGTGCGCGCCTCGCATGTGGCCATACCCCATATCGAGCGCAACGGCAGCGGTGGCTCGATCGTGAACATCTCCTCGATCTCGGGCTACCGGCCCTCGCCCCGGAGCCCGCCCTACGCGGCGGTCAAGGCGGCGCTCTTTCAGTACACGACGACCCAAGCGGCCGTGCTCGCGCGCAAGGGCATCCGTGTCAACTGCGTCGCGCCGGGCTCGATCGAATTTCCTGGCGGCACCTGGGAGAAGCGCAAGAGCGACAACCCGAAGCTCTACAATCGCATCCTCGAGGGCATTCCGTTCGGACGGCTGGGACATCCGGATGAAGTCGCGAACGTGGTGCTGTTTCTGGCCTCGCCTTTGGCGGGCTGGGTCACCGGACAGACCGTCACGGTCGACGGCGGCCAGCTCCTGACCGGCTGACGAACGATCGAGCCATGAGCACCGACGGCCGGACGCGCGACTTCGTGGGCTATGGCGGGTCGCCGCCTGATCCGAAGTGGCCGGGCGGGGCGCGTCTCGCGCTCAACTTCGTCATGAACTACGAAGAGGGCTCCGAGCCCTCGGTGGACGACGGTGACGGGTATACGGAAAGCGGCCTCACGGAAGGCGCGAGCCTCGATCCTCTGCGTGACCGCCGCGACCTCGGCGCGGAGAGCATGTTCGAATACGGCAGCCGCGTTGGCTTCTGGCGCGTGCTCCGCATTTTCCGCGAGCGCGGCTTGCCGATGACGGTGTTCGGCTGCGCGCTCGCTCTCGAGCGCAATCCGCCGGCGGCGCGAGCGATCCGGGATGCCGGCTTCGACGTTTGTTGCCATGGCTGGCGCTGGATCAAACATTTCGAGTTGAGCGAGGCTGTCGAGCGCGAGGAGATCGCACGCGCCATCGCGTCGCTGACCAAGACGATCGGGCAGCGCCCGGTCGGCTGGTACTGTCGCTATGCGCCCAGCATCAACACGCGCCGATTGCTCGTCGAGGAAGGCGCGTTCCTCTACGACAGCGACTCCTACAACGACGAGCTCCCGTATTGGGTCGAGGTGGGTGACCGGGCGCATCTGGTGGTGCCCTACACGCTCACCAACAACGACACGAAGTTCGGTCGCGGCGCAAGATGATGTCGATCGGCCTGCATCTCCGGCAGATCGGCCATCCCGCGCGCGCCGCGGGATTGGAGCGCTTTCTCGATCATGTCCAGCGCCACGTCGACGTCTGGATCTGCCGGCGCGAGGAGGTCGCGCGGCACTGGATCGCGACACACCCCTTCCCGCGCTCCTGACGCAGTTTCGTCACGAGCTTTCCCCGAGAACTCCCCAATCGTCGTGGATAGGAGGGGGCTGCCTCGCCGTTGTCTTGTTCCCGGAGACGCATTTTGGGAAAGGAGGCACGGCATGTCGTCCACTCCTGCGCGCATTTCGAGACCGCGCTCGCACCTCTTGCGAACGCTCGCGCTGTCGATCGCCGCGGTTGCAATCGTTGGTATCGCCGACATCGCCCCGGCGAACGCGTGGTACGATGCTTACGGCTACTGGCATTCGAACCACTACTATCGGCACCACTACTGGCACTCGTCATACCGCCATCATTGGTGGTGCGAGCGCCATCCCTACGCCTGCGGCTATCGCCCGTACGGCTACTACTAAAGCGCCGCGATGTGATTCGAGGTCCCGAAGTTCCAGCGGAACTGCGGGATCTCGCGCGCGTGGGCTCCCTCAACAGGTTCTGGTTTGAGCTAATCCTTGTTACGAGACGGCTTCGCCGAACAGAGAGCCGGGCCGGTCTGGATCGATGCGCGCGACGACATAGAGATCACCGATTCGAAGCTCGACCGTAGCGGGCGTGGCTTCGCTCTCGTGCCGAATGAACGCGACCACCCCCTCAAGATCGGGGAACGCGTGCTCGAAAGCGGCACCCGGCCGCTCAACGACCCAGCGGTTTTCCCCTGACCCCGCGATCCGAAAGATCGGCTCGCGACCATAGCCGGCCGTGCTGGGACGGCGCCAGGAAAAGCCGCGCGCCGCATTCGTCAAACTGCTCAGCCACCGCCACCATAGCGGCTCCGAATCAGGAGCCGAACGGCGACGACCGCTCGCGAGATGCCTCGGATCTGCCGTCATGACGCTTCCGTGAACACTGGGCGTAGGCAGATGCTCGAAGAGCATCCGACCCGACCGCGATATCTCTTGACCGAGACGGGCGTGGATTATCGCTTGCAGGCGCCGGCGTAACGGCTCAGCGAATTCCCGCGCGCATGAAGCTCTGCACGAACTGGCGTTGGAACACCAGGAACGCGAGCAGCAGCGGTGCCGAGGTCATGAGCGTCGCGGCGGTGATAATCGACCAGTCGATGCCTTGATCGGTGCTGGAGAACACCTGCAGACCGACAGTGAGCGGCCGCGTTTCCACGGAATTGGTGACGATGAGCGGCCAGAGGAAATTGTTCCAATGATAGCTCACGGAGACCAGCGCGTAGGCGACGTAGACCGGGCGCGCGAGCGGCACATAGACGCGCCAGAGGATCTGGAGCGGACCCGCGCCCTCCACCCGCGCGGCCTCGTCGAGCTCCTTCGGCACGCTCTTGAAGGTTTGCCGCAACAGGAAAATTCCGAAAGCTGAGGCCATATAGGGGAGTGCGATCGCGGTGATCGTATCGAGAAGCCCGAGATTGCTCATGGTTCGGTAATTCTCAACGAGCAGTATGTCGGGCATGATCATGAGCTGTACCAGCACCAGCGCGAACAGCATCTGCCGGCCGAAGAACGGAAAACGCGCGAAGGCATAGGCCGCCAACGTGCAGATCACCAGCTGCGCGGCGAGGATCATGGCTACCAAAGCGATGGTATTGACAAAGTAGCGCGCGAAGGGCGCCGCGGCCCATGCCGTGGCGAAATTGCGCAAAGTCACAGGCGCGAGCGGGTCGAAGTGCGCTGCATAGGCGCTGGGGTGAAACGCCGTCCAGACCGCGTAGACCAATGGCAGGATCCAGAACAACGCCAGGAGCCAGGCGACAATGGTCGAGATACCGCGGACTATCGCGCTCATTGGTAGTGCACCCGCCGCTCGATAATCAGGAATTGGAAGAGCGCCGCTGCCGCCAATATGCCTAGCAGTACGACCGTGAGCGTCGCCGCATAGGCGGTGTCCCAGTATTTGAATCCGATGTCGAAGATATAGTAGAGCAGCAGCGTGCTGCCATTGTCGGGCCCGCCGCGCGTCATCACCACGATATGGTCGACCAGACGGAATGCGTTGATGACGGCGTTGATCATGACGAAGAGCGTCGTGGGCATCAGCAGCGGAAACGTAACGCGCCGGAAGAAGTACCAGCTCCTGGCGCCCTCGATCTCCGCGGCCTCGCCGAGAGTGGGAGAAATCTGCTGCAGAGCCGCGAGATAGAAGATCATGAAGAAGCCGGCCTCTTTCCAAACCGCAACCACCATCAAACAAGCGAGCACGGTCTCGCGGCTACCCAGCCAGTTGTGCGCGGGCACACCGAAGGTGCCGAGCAGCTGGTCGAGCAAGCCATAGCCGGGCGTATAGAAGAAGAGCCAGATGTTCGCGACGGCGATCATCGGCAGCACCGTCGGCGTGAAGAAGGCAAGGCGCAGGAATGGGCGCCCCGCGATCCGCCGATTGACCCAGAGCGCCATCGCCATCGCGAGCGCGATCGCAACTGGAATCGTGCCGAGCGCGTACCATGCGTTGTTGGCGAGCGCCCGCCAGAACACGGGGTCGTCGAGCATGTCGCGATAGTTGTCGAGTCCGATGTAGACGGCGGCGCGGTCTCCTTTCGGCGTCGAGAAAAAGCTCTGCCACAGCGTGGCGCCGGCGGGGTAGTGCGTGAATGCCGCCAGCAGCACCGCGGCCGGCAACAGCAGGAGCCAGCCCTGGACCGTGATGGTCAGCCGGCGCATCGGCGCCTCAGCGATAGCTCCGCAGCAACCGATCCGCCTCGCGTTGCGCATCCTTCAGCGCCTGCTCCGGCGTCTTGGAGCCCGTGAGTGCAGCCTGCAGATTGTCGTCGAGCGCCTTCACCACACGCTGATTGTCGTGGGTCGAGAATTCCGCCACCGCGAGAGGTAATTGGTCGCGCGCGACCGCGGCCGGCGGGAAACCCGCGACATAGGCCTTCATGGCCGGCGTCTCCCAGGCATCGGGACGGGTCGCGACATAGCCAGTCTTGCTGCCCCACTCCGCCGCGCGCTCAGGCGTCGTCATCCACTTGACGAAGCGGAGCGCCGCCGCGCGCTCCTCCGGCGCGGTCTTGCCGAAGAGATAGAAATTCCCGCCGCCGGTCGGCGAGCCCCGGCGCTTCTTCTCCGGCAGCAGGGCGACCCCGAACGGGAATTTGGCGTTGTCGCGCACGTTGGTCAGGTTGCCTGTCGTGGTCCACATGATCGCGATCTTGCGCTCGAAGAAATCCTTGGGCGTGGTGCCCCACTCCAGGACGCCCGGCGCCATCACCTGTTCTTTCTTCGAGAGATCGACCAGGTATTGCAACGCCGCGACCACGCCGGGCTTGTCGAAATAAACCTCGTTGCCGGCCGAGTTCATCAGCATCGCGTCGTTCTCGGTCGTGAGAGCCTGAAAGAGCCAGTAGGCGAACCCCGTGGTTGGGATCTGCACGCCCCACTGCATGACATTGCCGGCGGCATCGCGCTTGGTGAGCTTCTTGCCGAAGGCGACGAGCTCGTCCCAATTCTGCGGCGCATGATCGGGATCGAGGCCGGCCTCCTTGAAGGCCTCCTTGTTCCAGTACATGACAATAGTCGAGCGCTGGAACGGAATGCCCCAGGTTTTGCCGCCGGTCTGGCTGTTCGCCATGAACCCGGGATAGAAGCTGCCGATCCATTTGCCGTCGTCGGCACCGGTGGCAACCTCGTTCCACGGCACGATCGCCTTCTCGTCGATCAGCGTGAACATGTCCGTCGACAGCAAGACCGCAAGATGTGGCGGCTCGCCGCCCTTCATCGCCGTGAGCGCCTTGGTCAGCGTGTCCTGATAGGTCCCAGCATAGACTGCCTTGACGGTGACGTCGGCGTTCTCCTTCTGGAAGCCCGCGACCATCTCGTCGATGATTTTGGTGATAGGGCCGCCGACGGCCACTGGATAATAGAACGTAAGGTCGGTGGCGCTTGCGATTCCCGGCGTGGCGGCCAGCAGCAGTGCCATCGCGAGCGCGCCAAGCGCGCTCTTCATTCCTCCGATCATCGATCTCCCCCTCATTGCGCGATCTCCCCTGATTGATTCCGGTCGGTTTATCTCACGAGATCTAACCGCTGCGCGGCGCCTGCGATCAGCGGCGCCAGATCT
>WNGK01010455.1_pt1 | contig 13526 bp, 9 predicted proteins | sample 5400601 | NCBI WGS metagenome assembly WNGK01 (sample SAMN13153376, study PRJNA577476) | soil metagenome | isolation source: 60 cm soil or saprolite under Garry oak tree replicate 1 | place: USA:California | collected 2016-06-15 | reverse complement strand
TCAAGCTCGCCTCCCGAATCATGGCAGAGCCGCGCACAGGACCTGCGGAGATCATGTGGCGCGAGACGTGGAAGGTTCATGCTCGCGGCAGTCTTCTTGACAACGTGCCAGACCGTCTTTTCTGAAATCCCGTGTCCCCATGGTTTATCCGCCCGACAGACACATCGGAATAGCGGACCACTTTCGATACCGGCTGCGGTTAACCAAGCATCAACCGTGTCTTTCACCCAATTCGGGACGGGAACGGTTCGGATGTGCTTTCCCTTCCCAATGAGATCGACGATAGCCCAGCGCTCCTCTCGACGCTGCAGGCTCTCCAGGGTCAGTTCCGCAAGCTCGCGGCAGCGCAGACCGCACCCGAGCAGAATGGCTGGAATCGCTCGATTACGCTTTCCGGTCAGAGTGTGTCGATCGGGTACCTGCCAGAGCGCCGCCGCCTCGCCCGCCGTAAGCCAGTTGCCCAAACGAGAGCCCAGCTTGCGAACACCTTTAACGCGATGGATACCTGCGGCCAATTCAGGGCTCAATAGTCCAGAGTCAGCCGCCTCGTAAGCAAGGCGTCGCACAGCCGCCATTCGTACGTTGATCGTCCCAGGCGCGAGGCCGCGCTCCTCCAGGTGTTTTGTTGAAGGCCAGTCGAGGTTCAGAACAGTACCAGGCGACGAACTCATCGATAGCATGCTGGTATCCGCGCCGCGAGTCGGGAGAACCAAGGCTACGGAGGACTGCGGCTTTCGAGTGTTCCAGATCCGGTATGCCGAGCTTGGTTTTGGGTCGGTTCTTCTTGCCCTTTGCCTTATTCGTAGACGTTTTCCTCATGATTGCCGCCCTCCACTGCGGCAAATCATGAGGTTAATGAGTCATTGTGTCTGCTGTTACGGTGTGCTTGATCAGGTGACCGCCAAGGCGGTTTTTCGGCCACGCGATTCGGCTTCGTTCTAAATGTAGTTAGGCTTTCAATCACTTCGTATGACTCTATTTCGAGAGAATGCGCTTGAGATTCTAGTCGAGTTCCGCGACGGCCGTAGCTGCGCTCTTCTGGCCGGTCAGCGTTTCATGTACTCATGGCTGCGCTCGCGCGAAACACCACCGGCTAAGCGGTGCGTCAATCGCGTTGTCGGGAGATTGACCGCAGATACGGCGATGTTAAAAGTGCGCGATTTTGCTGGCTCCTGCAATCTTAGCGAGCGGTAACTGGAGCGGTTCTTTGCGGAACGAGTAGGCATCACGCCGAAGCTTTATGCTCGCATCCGGCGCTTCCGGTCGGCCCTCGACCATCTGCAGGATCCGGGGGGCGTCGAACTTCCCAATATGGCCGATATCGCCATCTCGTACGGATACACCGACCGATCTCATCTGGCACGGGATTTCCGCAATTTCTCACACAGTGTTTCCGCTCCTGCTTGATCTCAGCAAGTCGCGGCCGAGCCATCGTGAGACGTCTGACTCGGGGCATCTATGTTGGCAGCTGATGGCAATTTCACGTGACCCGCGAGGTTCCGATCACAGGGCAGATTGGGATGAATGAAACGAGCCGGAGATGAGTTCTCGCGCTTCAGTGAGATCGGTGGTTTCCGCGCCTTCCGTGAACCACTCGTAAGCAGTGGTGAGGATCCGGAGCCCATCACTTGGCATTCCGCGCGCCTGCAAGAGCCGGCAAAAGCTCACCGCGGCACGCAATTCGAAAGCTCTCGCTCTCTGTTTGTTCGCGATTTCGAGAGCCTGGCGGAAATTCGCTTCGGCCTCATCCTCCGCCGTACGGCCATTGATCTGGAGAATCAAGTCGCCGCGAAGGCGATACAGTTCCGACTCATAGAAGTAACTCCGGCTTTCGCGCAATAGGCCGAGCGCCTCCGTGACGTGCGCCAGCGCCTGAGACGGCTGGCCGTTTGCGGCGGTAATCTCCGCTAAAAGCGCAAGCAGATAGGGACGATCAATGTGGGCGCCGATTCGATTCAGGAGGGCCATCCCTTGCTGCATCGAGATCAGCCCATCGGACAACCGGCCGGTCATCGCAAGCGCCCAGCCTTTGAGGGCTTGCGCAAAGTAATTCTTGTATTTATATCCGTGTTCCTCGGCAAGAGCGCCAGCCTCAGTTGCCCAGTGCAGGGTATTCGCGGGTTCCCGGCAAAGCTGGTAAACATGGGCCGACCGGACCTTCGCGCTTGCCAGGCTGAACAGAAGATTAGGATGCCCGGCGAGTTCAAGGGATTGCTTTACGTGTTCGAGAGCCTGATCGACGTATCCCATACACCACAGGGACAGGGCCTCCCATGCATGACACCCAACGGCGGGGTTCTCGCCGTATTGCGCAATCAGATTGGCGTGTTGCCGCGGATCATACAGACTGACTCCGTTTTTGGCCCGTTCAATGGCGCGAGAGAACTCGCCCTGGTGGAACAACGAGCAGGCCATGAGCATGTCGGAATCGATCTGGACGGCCGCGACGTCTTTCGCTCGAGGCAGCGAGAGCCTTTCATCGAGGACCTGTTCCGTCAGTCGGTATTCGCCACGAAGTTCGTGCATCGAGGCGAGATGAAGGAGGAGTGGATACATCTCCTCAACTCGCGTCAGCCGAATTCCGAGTTCACGGGCCCGCTGAAAATTGAGCACCGCTTCCGGTTGCTGCGAACCCTTTTATGGCCAGAATGGTAGGCGCCATCATGGAGCGAAATGCGAATTCCTCCGAGCAACGTTCTGGTGTTTCGGGCTGTTGCTCGACAAGATTGAGACCGGCCTCCAGAAGACTTGCAGCCTCAGAATGGGCACTTCGACGCAAGGCCTGTTCGGCGGCCAGGCGGTAGTAACGGATCGCGCGCGGATGGTCGCCTCCATACTGGAAATGACGCGCGAGTTGGTTTGCGTTGGCATGCGCCTCGGCGCCGTACGCTTTCTCGAGTTCCATACCAATGACCCGATGGAGGCGCGACCGGCGGCCTGCCGGTACACGGCCATACACCACCTCACGATACAGGACGTGGATGAACCGAAAACGCGACGATAGGCCTCCTCCAGGCCACTCCAGCACGCCGGAGTCACGTATGAATGTCCCTTGGCGGGCGAGGGCCGCACACCGCAACTCGGTTTCCTCTTCCGCCCAGCCGAGGCCGGAGGCGAGAACGCTGGCGACAAACTCTCGCCCGGCGACACTGGCAGCTTCAAGAAGCAGCTGTTCCTCAGAGTTGAGTGTTTCCAGGTTCTGATGGATCATCGCGGTCAGGCTTTCTGGGACACCCTTGCCGAGTTCGGCCAAATCAGCAGCAGCCCGCCACCCCTCCGGCTGATGCAAGACCGCCGAGGTCGCCTTCCAGTGGTCGATCAGAGCCTGCACGAAGAGCGGATTCCCGCCCCTCCGTTGATGGACCGTGTCCACGAGACTTCCATCCGGGGAGATGCCGGGAAGTGCGCTGTCGATCAAGGATTGAACCGCAGCGGCACTGAGCAGATCAGGCCGGACAATGCGGCATTGCCCGCGGATCTTCATACCTTGCGCTAACGCTTCCAGGGGCTGGCGAGCCCTGGTTGCCTCGGCCGGACGATACGTGGCGATCAGAAACAACCGTGCGGGATCATCGCGCCGGGCCAGCAGTTCGAGCAGCGAAAGCGTCGAGTCGTCAGACCAATGCAGGTCATCGAGGGCAAGGACAAGCGGGCGAGACGAAGTAAGCTCTTCGACAAACTCGGCAAACTCGCGGAGCATTCGATCGCGAGTGACACCTAAGTTCCGTTGAGGCAATTGAGCCAAAACGGGTTCGCTTGCCAGCCACGGCATCTGTGCGAGCCAGGTCGGTGCCCGGCGGTAGAGCAACGAGACCACTTCGTCTCCGTCCGGTTCACGGCACAATCGCCCCAGCGCTTCCAGAACGGCGATATACGGTTCCACCTCGCCGCGATTTTCCAGGCATTGGCCGCGTCCGACGCGTGCCGGCGAGGTGCGCCGAACTTGATAAAGGAATGCATTGACGAGAGTCGTCTTGCCCACTCCAGCTTCGCCAGGGATACACACACACTGGCGATTCCCGCCGAGAGCCGCTGCAAACGCCTCTTGCATGCTCTTCATCTGGTGATCCCGTTCTAAAAGCACGGGGCCATCCGAGAAAACCTCAAATGGTCGGGAAGGCGGAGCCACCGCATCCGAACGCACGCCTCCCGCGAACCGATAGCCTCTTCCCGGAACTGTTTCGATCAGCCGCGCGTCACCGAGAGCTTTTCTCAATGCGTTGATGTTGTGAGCAAGGTTGTTTTCTTCAACAACCGTGTCCGGCCAGACGGCCGCAATAAGCTCGTCCTTTTCTATCAAGCGTCCGGGGCGGGACACGAGCACACACAGGGTATCGAATACCTTTCCGCGCAACTGGACCGAACGTCCGTCGCGCAAAAGCCGCCTCTCATTGGTCTCGAGACGGAATCGTCCGAACTCGTACACCCCTTCCAAACCCGTACATGACCTCCATTTGGACCATAGACCATACAGCAAAGAAAAGCTCCAGGAAAAATCAAGAACCTCTAAAGGCTTTTTAAGGACCTTGCGCGGCAGACTGTCTTTGGATACCGGGAACTGGCCGGATGCAAAAAGAGGAGTTTCACGGATGAGATGGCAACCTGACCCAACTTTCTATCCGTCGCCCAAAATGGCGATGGAAGCGCCGGCCGAAAAGCTGGCATATGTAGCGATGCTAAATCCGACCATGAATAGCGGGCCGGACGCCATGGGAGTAGTCGATGTCGATCCCGAATCGAAATCGTACGGCACGATGGTCGGCCGCGTAGATATGCCAAACACCGGAGACGAACTGCACCACTTCGGGTGGAATGCCTGCAGTTCCTGCTTGTGTCCGTATTCGCCGCATCCGCATATGGAGCGTCGATACCTGGTCGTTCCCGGGCTGCGGTCATCGCGCATCCATATCCTCGACACCAAGGCCGATCCGAAGAATCCGAAGTTAGTGAAGGTCATCGAGCCGGAAACGGTGATTAAACAAACCGGGTACAGCCGCCCTCACACGGTTCACTGCGGGCCTGAGGGCATCTACATAAATGCTCTGGGCGCGCCCGATGGAGAAGGACCGGGCGGCGTTTTTGTCATGGATGCTGAGACGTTCGATGTGCGCGGACGGTGGGAGATGGACCGTGGGCCCCAGTACCTGTCCTACGACTTCGCCTGGCATCTGGGCCATGACACGATGATCACCAGCGAGTGGGGCACGCCGAACATGTTTGAAGGCGGGCTCATTCCAGAGTTGTTGCTGGACGGCAAGTACGGACATCAGATTCACGTCTGGGACTTGCAGAAGCGCAAGCACAAGCAGGTTCTCGACCTCGGAGCCGAGCAGCAGTTGGTATTCGAACTGCGGCCCGCGCGCAACCCGACGAACGCCTACGGTTTCGCGGGAGTGGTCATCTCGCTGAAGGATCTTTCTTCCTCGATCTGGCTGTGGCACAAGGACGGGCGCGACCAGGATGCCGAATGGAAGATTCTCAAGGTGATCGAGATTCCCGCGGAACCGGCCGATCCGGAACTGCTGCCTCCCATGCTGAAAGGATTCGGCGCCGTGCCGCCTTTCATCACCGACATTAACCTCTCACTGGATGACAAGTATTTGTACGTCTCGTGCTGGGGCACCGGTGAATTCCGTCAATACGACGTCAGCGACCCATTCCATCCAAAGCTGAACAGCACGATTCAGATAGGCGGAATGGTGCGGCGCGCCGGGCATCCTTCCAACCCGAGCACGCCGCTGAACGGTGGTCCGCAGATGGTGGAACTCAGCCGCGACGGCCGTCGCGTGTACGTGACAAATTCGCTGTACACAGCTGTCGACGACCAGATCTATCCCGAGGGTGTAAGGGGCTGGATGATGAAGCTCGATGTGGATCCAGCTACAGGAGAGATGCAGGTCGATCCGCGATTCTTCCCTCATTTTGATGGGAAGCGGCCCCACCAGACGCGTTTGGGGGGCGGCGACGCTTCCTCCGATTCGTATTGCTACGCATAAGGAGCCACGAGATATGCATTCGACATTCTATCTCTGGCTCACACTGGCGGGATTGGGCGCATTTCACGGCCTCAATCCCGGGATGGGTTGGTTATTCGCCGTCGCCCTCGGGATGCAGGAAAGCAAGCGTTCCGCGGTGTGGCGGGCTTTGATTCCGCTCACGCTCGGTCACTTGCTGGCGATCGCAGCAGCCATCGCAGTGGCGATCGTTGTAGGGACGGCGCTGTCTCCCGGCATGCTGCGGTGGCCTGTAGCTCTCCTGCTGGCCGGTCTGGGAGTGCGGCAGTTATACCGTCACATACATCCGCGCTGGGCGGCCATGCGAGTAGGTATGGGCGGCCTGACTCTGTGGTCATTTCTGATGGCGTCGGCTCATGGTGCGGGCCTGATGGTTCTGCCCGTCTTTCTGTCGATGACAGCAGTGGCTGGCAGTCCGTCCTGCCACGCGCGGGGTGCGTCAACTCAGGCATTTGCTGGCGCCATGGCAACGCTTGCACATGGATTGGGTTATCTGGCTGTGACAGCATTTGCGGCGTGGTTTGTGGTCGATCGCTTCGGACTGGGACTGCTGCGGAAGGCCTGGATCAATCTCGATGTGATCTGGGCGGCGGCTCTGATTCTCACCGCGGGCCTGACTTTGCTTGTTTGATACGCGCAGGAATTTGTAGATCGAATTTCACACAGGAGCCATAACTTCGCCATTTCCGGGGGAGAACGGCGGGCTGACGCTACGGCACACAGGAGCTCTTATGAATCTGAACAAAGCATTATGGCAAAAAGGCGACTTCACCAAGATCGCGGCGTTCATGCGTCAATCGGGGGAAGCCGTTGTGGCGTCCATCGGAATCAACCCGCCGCTGCGTGTCTTGGACCTTGGTTGCGGAGATGGCACCACGGCGCTCCCTCTCGCCCAACGGGGAGCTGAAGTTGTTGGAAACGACATTGCCGAAAACCTTGTTGAGGCAGGCAACCGGAGAGCTGAGGAAGCCGGTCTCGAGCGACTCAGATTTCAAACCGGAGATGCATGTGACTTGCACGAGGTCGACGATCGTTCCTTTGATATGACGTTTTCTATGTTCGGCGCCATGTTTGCACCCAAGCCTTTCGATGTAGCCAGGGAGATGGTCCGCGTCACGAAAGAAGGCGGTCGCATTGTGATGGCCAACTGGATTCCAGACCACCCAACCTTCGTATCTCAGCTCCTGAAGATAAGCTCGTCTTTCATGCCCCCACCTCCAGACGGCTTCGTCAGTCCCATGACCTGGGGCGTGGATACACACATCATCGAACGATTTGGCCAGTCCGGAGTGCCCCAACAAAAGATATCCATGGTCAAAGACACATACCACTTTCTTTCACCCGATAAGAATCCCACCCAGTTCATTGAGTCATTCCAGCGATTCTACGGGCCAACGATGAACGCTTTCGAAGCTGCCGAGAAGAGCGGCACAGCGGAAGAACTCAGCAGCCAACTCGTGGAACTCGCGAATACACAGAACAAGAGCACGAATGGTGGCACTTCGATACCGGCCACCTTCTTGCGCGTAACCGTTGACCTTTAAACAGGAGAGAAAATGAACAGCCAGACTTACCAACACGGTACGGAAGATCAATTGCACACATCAGCAGCCGTAACGAACCCCCGATCCGAGGCCTTGGCCGTTCGCCTGGAGGCCGGCGCGACGGCATTGGCTGCATTTGCCGCAACGCTCTCTGAAGCCGAGTGGCAGACGCGACTTCCCAAGGATGGGCGGAAGGTTGGGTTGTGGTCCATCCCGTCGCGAGCATGTATCCTCTCGAGATTCAACTCGCGAAATTAGTCGCCGCCGATCAGCCGATCACGGACGTCAGTTGGGAAGCTGTCGCCGCGATCAACCGCGACCACGAGGAAGAGAATGACGGCGCGACGAAACAAGACGCACTGGCGTTGTTAGCACGGAACAGTGCCGCCGCGGCCGAGGCCATACGCGGTTTCAGCCATGAAGAGTTGGATCGCGCCGCGCCTGTGTCGCTCAACAGCAATGCTCCGCTCACGTGCCAATTCATCCTTGAAGATCATGCGGTCCGGCACAGTTACCATCACCTCGCCGGAATCCGGGCAGCGCTTGCGCGTTAGCAATGCGCAACCGAGGGCGAATCGTTTTCACATCCCTTATGCGTCCACGCAAACGCGGACTAACTTTCTTTGGACAAGAGGCGCTGGAATGTCGACGCCACAAGCTGCCTGCGCGTGATGACTCGCTGAAAGGTCACGATGAAAAAGAAACTCAAACTGCTGGCGGTCCTTGCACATCCCGACGATGAGTCACTTGGCTTTGGCGGCACGCTGGCCAGATACGCCGTCGAAGGAATCGAGACTTACCTCGTAACGGCCACACGCGGTGAAGCGGGCCGCTTTGGTTCACTCGGAAAGTCCGGCGATCCGGTTGAAGTCGGCCAAGTTCGCGAAGCGGAACTTCGCGCCGCCGCCGATGTGCTCGGCATCCGCGAACTTTCAATCCTTGGCTATCCAGATGGTGCAGTCGATCGAGTCCCGTCGGCCATTGCCATTCGGGCGATTGTTTCCCACATCCGGCGTATTGAGCCCCATGTGATTGTCACCTTCGGTCCAGAAGGAGGCTACGGGCACCCCGACCACATTGCCGTCTCCCAATTCACGACCGCAGCCACCGTGTGCGCCGCCGATGCCGGATACTACATTGATGGTGGATCGCAAGCGGGTGTGCCCCCTCCTCACCGCGTTGCGAAACTCTACTACATGGCTTGGGGAAAGAATAAATGGGAAGCCTATCAAGCCGCCTTTCGCAAGCTGACTTCGATGATCGACGGTGTTGAGCGGCAGGCCGCCCCCTGGCCCGACTGGGCCGTCACTACCGAAATCGACACTTCTGCCTTTTGGCCCGTCGTCTGGAAGGCTGTCTGTTGCCATCAGACACAGATGTCTGTCTACGAGAGGCTGGAAGATCTCAGCGAAGAACAGCAGGCGGCACTTTGGGGCTCACAAGAGTTCTATCGCGCCTACAGCTCGGTCAATGGGGGACGAAATCTTGAAACCGACCTGTTTGAAGGGTTACGGTGAATACGTATGTCTTCTCCTATTCGTATCGATCAGCTTCGATTCCGAACCGCATCGCTCGATATGACGGACGAGCAGTTTCGCACGCTTGGTCACGAACTCGTTGATCGTATCGCCGGCTTTCTGGCTTCTATGCGCACGCATCCGGTCACGCCCGCCGAATCACCGCAGGAAGTTCGCTCGGCCCTGGCAGCGACCCGTGAGTTGCCGGAGGAGGGCAAGGCTGGTGAGCGGCGGCAACATGGCGAACCTCACCTGCTTTCTGGCCGCCCGTGCCGCGCAGGCCGGCTGGGACATTCGCAAGCATGGCGTTGCCAACAGGCCGCGCCTGTGCGTCTACGCTTCTACAGAAACTCACACATGGATCCAAAAAGCCGCTGACCTGGCTGGCCTCGGCACGGAATCGATTCATTGGATTAACGGGCAGCCCATGGATCTAAATGAATTGGAACTTCGGTACCGGCAGGACATCGACGAGGGCTATCGACCGTTTCTCGTGGTCGGCAGCGCCGGAACAGTGAGTACTGGCGCCGTCGATCCTCTTGCGGCCTTGGCGGCGTTTGGTCAGAAACACAAGCTTTGGTTCCACGTCGACGGCGCATATGGTGCCTTCGCATCTGCAGTAGCCGGGGCGCCTTCGGATCTAAAGGCACTGCAGTTGGCTGATTCCGTGGCAGTAGATCCTCACAAATGGCTGTACGCGCCCCTTGAGGCTGGATGTGCGCTCGTACGCAACGCCTCTGCCTTGAGGAATGCGTTCTCTTATCACCCGCCCTATTACAGCTTCGAGGTAGAGGCCACGAACTACTTTGACTTAGGCCCTCAAAACTCGCGGGGATTTCGCGCACTCAAGGTCTGGCTCGCCCTGCAACATGCAGGGGCTGCAGGTTACCGAGAGATGATCCAGGATGACATCACTCTGGCGCGGTACCTGTACGACCTGGCCCTGGAACACCCCGAGTTAGAGGCATTCACGCACAACCTGAGCATCACGACACTGCGTTACGTCCCTCGAGAACTTCGCACCAGCCTTGGTTCCGATCAGACAGAGCAATATCTGAACAAGTTGAATGAGCGCCTGCTGGCAGACATTGAGAGGAGCGGCGAGGCATTCATTTCCAATGCGGTGATCGGTGGGACCTATGCCCTGCGTTTCTGCATCGTCAATTTTCGGGCTGCTGCAGGCGATATTGAAGCGATGCCGCAACTGGTCGTGACCTTAGGCCGCCTCGCTCACGCCGAGCTAAGCAATCAGAATGCCGGCTCCACACACGGTATTGTCTTATGACAGTTCTCCGGTATGAGCAATCGACCTGTACGGGCCAAACTTGTGATAACAAGTACACTACGTCCGATTCTCCATTGCGCCAGTTGGAGCTGGAAAACGGCCGTTTGCGAATGATGATCGCCGAACTTCTCATGAAGAATCAAAGGCTACGCTGGAAGTTGCAATAGCTTTGTTGGCAGAGATCTGGATAAGTAATGGTAGACGGGCCAGCGTCTGGGAATGCAATTGGCGCATTTCTCTGCGGCAATCCCACTTGAGCGAATAGTCGCCAACATGGACGCTTGGCGGTTTTTCGTCCAAGTGACGCGAACAAATTCGTAATCACTGCCCGACATTACATCAGTTATACGCCCCTGGTGAATGTTCCTTTGTATACCTCCGGGCACCGACGATTCAATCTGAGGAAGATCGTCACACCGGGCCTTTCCACGGAAAGGATCGCTGTGTAATGCTCTCGCATGTGGTCATCTGGGTGAGCCTCCAGCAGATGATCTATGGGAGAGGTTGATATTCATGCCTAAGCGCAGAGCCCCTGTCACTTGAAGTCGACCTGCTGCAGGGCAAGCTCGATCTGCTGATTCTGCAAGCGCTGTCGCCTGGCGCGGCCCACTTTCACACATCGCTCACGTCATCGAGCACTGATCGGGCGTCGCCACTCCGGACGCAATTGAGGCGCTCGTCGAGCAGTCAAGGGAGAGAGTGTCCGGACTCTTTGGGGCATCGGAGAGCATCCGAACGGCGAGGATTCGGGAGTCAAAAGGCAGCGCGGCCACATGACCCCCGATGAGGTATGGATCAGAAGCTCAAGTGCAAGCCGAACTGCTCGGAGCGCGGAAGGTTCTGCCCTGTGGACAGTCCAAATGTACCGCTCGAGAGATCACCATCCGGTTGGGTAAGGTTGACACGGTTGAAGAGGTTGAAGACGTCAGCGCGGAACTCAAGCTTGAAACGCTCCAGCGTGAATTCCTTGGCGAATTGTGTATTCACACTAGCCATTCCCGGGCCGATATAAGTGTTCCTGCCGCCGTTGCCCTGGCTTCCCAAGGCCGGCGTCGGGAAGGCGGAGGCAGAAGCGATCCCTTTTAAGAAATCGGTTCGGCTACCTGTTTTTACAGTGCCCGCCGCGGGCCGGTTGGGCGCATCGTAACCGTACCCATCAGCATTGAAGTCGCCGCTGCCGGGCTTCAAGCCAATGACGTTACCGCTTTCATCGAGAACAGGATTGAATGCTGCGCTGGTGTATACGGTGAAAGGCAAACCGCTTTGCAGAACCACGATGTTAGACATGCGCCATCCACCGAGAACAGCCTTGGCCAACCCGTTTTCAAACATGTTGGGCATCATCACCATACTGTCGATGGTGAATCGCCTGGAGACGTCGAAGTCGGACAAACCATGCTGCGACGTCACGTCAAGCGGATTGAAGATAGCCTCTCCGTTGGCTGTGCCGTTGTCGTTGCTGCTCATCTCATCGGTCGATTTGCCCATGGTGTAGATGCCGCGCAATTCCCACGAATGATTCATGCGTTTGGTGAGCATGAACGATCCGTAATGGCCGTCGGCCACTCCAATGGATCTGCCGAAGATGATGGGGCCGAAGTTCGAATTCAGTCGCGTCTGGTTTCCCTTGTTTGCAATCAGGTCTCCCGGGAACCGGTTGACGTCTGTCTGGATAAATAGGTGCCGGCTGGTCGATCCGTTGTAGTCAGCTTCGGCGATCAGGTTGTGTCCGAGTTCTTTCTGAATCGCCAGCATCCAGATCTGGGTTCGCGGTTGATCAATGGAAGACTGGATTCCTGACGTAAGCACGGGAAGTCCTACGATGCCACCGGCCGCATTTGTCTCAAAGGTGATCCCAGGCGGAATGGGCCAGACAAGTCCGTCTTCGCTACCTAGTGAATAGGTAAATGGATGCGCGCTGTTTGAGAGATTGAAGGAAGGGTTGGCCCATGTCGGAGGATTAGCGCGCGAGGGGAACGACCACGATCCATCAGCTACGTTGTTGTAGTAGAGCCCGTACCCTCCGCGTACTGCCATCTTTCCATTTCCGAACACATCCCATCCGAATCCGATGCGCGGGCCCACACCCTGAGGCTTGTTATTGGTGACGTACGCGGCGCTTCCACCTCGAACTGACATGACGCCGCTTGTAACCTGGGCGGCAAAGTCACTGCCGGATCCCGGCGTAAACAACGGAAACGGCGTTTTGGAGTTGTAATACGTACCCCAGTGTCCGAAGTAGTCGTAGCGCAGACCGGCATTCAGCGTGAGGCGGCCAGTCACTTTCCAGTCGTCCTGCACATAGGCTCCGCCATAGACCCAGCGAAGAATTTCATACAGGTCGTTGGCAAGAGAGCTTGTTTTCACATCCATGCCTGGGCCGCTTTGGCTGAATACGCCATCCTGGGCGAAGTCCATGAGATTCCCAAAACCAAACGTCGGTCTGAGTACTGCGGACGTAAATTTGTCGTCGTCGTGATGACGATCGATGTCAAATCCCGCGCTGATCGTGTGCTTGCCATGCGTCCAACTGAGCACGTCATGCCAATTGAAGTTTTCATGAACCCATCCAGCCGAGCCCCACTGATTGAACCCAGCCACGCCGGAGACATTTACGTCGGGAAGGGCCTTGTTGTGGGAGGTTCCGGGATTTGAACCCACAGCGCGCACAAGCGTTACGCCAGCTTCATTTAGCAGGTTATTGGAGAATGTGTGCGTCCAATCCACCTTCGCGTATACACCCGTGTTGGGAACCACGACCCGGTAGATCGGTCGCGGATCGTTTTGCAACTGGTCGGAATAGGTCCTGAACCAGTCGAAGAAGATGCGATCTCTCGACTCATGGATGTCATAGTCGGTTCGGATGTGCCACTGATATGCATTGTGCGTCAGGCTGAGTGGAACGTTGAGGGTTCCTACGGCTGCGAGATCGGCCGGAAATGCGGTAGTCGGGAAGAATCCGGGGTTCTGCTGCTCCACCTGGGACACCGTCAGGATGTTCGAAGTGGGATAAGACGGAGGCGGCGCCTGCTTGAAGAAGGTGTTGGCAAGGCTGTTGGGAAAGTTCTGCTGAACGAACTGAACAAAGTCCTGGGTCTCTACTGTGGCCACGTCGGTGGTTGCATTGGACGAAGCCAGTCCGAATGCGCCCACGAAGAAGAACAAC
>WNGK01005415.1_pt1 | contig 13528 bp, 10 predicted proteins | sample 5400601 | NCBI WGS metagenome assembly WNGK01 (sample SAMN13153376, study PRJNA577476) | soil metagenome | isolation source: 60 cm soil or saprolite under Garry oak tree replicate 1 | place: USA:California | collected 2016-06-15 | reverse complement strand
CGCACCAGGAAATCAACGCCAGCGCGAGCGAGCCGCTCGAATGCGTGGTGGTGCGCAGCGACAACGAAGCGGTCGTGGTCAACCTCGACATCGAGCCGGTGGAGAAGCCGGACGAGGTTCTATGGATCGATCCGATTCATAAGGGGTGAGAGATTTCGGCCATGCGCCCGATGAAGCGCAATCTCGATAGCCGGGCGCGCTACAGGAACTCCTTCGGGATCTCGGTCCACTTTTCCCGGCCGCGATAGAACAGCGGCTTTTTCTCGTACTTCGCCCGGTACGCGCGATATCGTGCGCGGTATCGCCGGACGCGCTGGCGCGCTCCCTTGAGCGGCTTGTGCCGATAGCGCAGCAGAGCTCGCTCGACCGCCCACACATTCCTGCGGGAAAGCCTCCAGTCGTAGGTTCCCAGCCTGCGCAAATCGAACACGGCGTATCCGGTAAGACACCCGGTGAAGTCGATGTACGGATCGAAATAGCTCATGGCCAGCGCGCGGGCAGAATGGAATACGGGCTTTCGCCCGTGCAAGCCTGGATCACGCGAGCGCGCCACGGACCCCCACCGACCGCGTTCACGGTATACGAAGATGACGTGGTCGAGGTAATCAATCGATTTGAGGCTCATGACGAGCGGGGGAAATCCGTGTTGCTCGAGAATGCAGGCGGCGGCCAGAGCCGCCTCGAGGCAGTGCGCCGTCCTGTGCCGCAGAACCTGCCGAAGACTTCTGAGCGTTTCGGGGCCAGGCTTAGGTTCGGTGTTGTAGGGCAACCGATTGAGAAACTGCTGCACCAGGATCGGCTTGCGCAGCCGGCGAATCAAACGCCGCTCCGCCGGCGTGAAGATGGCGAGGGCGGGTGGTGGCTGGTTCATGCATTCCTCTCAGCGGCGGCGAAGCAGCTGATCCCCTCGATTCGCCGATCGATCCCCGTTCAACCGCCGCCGAAGAACATCGCGAGTCTATCGCTGAATTGCTCCGGCCGCTCCAAAGGAGACATATGCCCGGCTGCTTCTATCCTGTGGAGGACGGCGCCGGGAATATTCTCAGACAGCAACCGCGCAGCGTTCCGGCAGATGTAGTCGTGCTGGCCGAGCATCACGAGCGTGGGGACCTTGATCGCTTGCAGGGTGCTATGCATGCGAAAAAGCGATTTCCGCTGGCCCAGCACTTGCGACAGGGTATGCCGCAATCCGACGAGCGGGGTGCTGCGGATCAAGTCGCCCATGTGCCGGCGGTAACGCGCACCGCGATTGGCATATGATTTGAAAAACTCGCTGCGCAGCATGTCCGGAAGCAACTCATCCCAGCCCGTGCGTTCCGCAAAATCGACCCACCGCCGTGCCAGCCACTGGATTCGCCAAGCGTCGTCCGCACCCGATCCGACGTCGGCGAGGACCAGATGCGTGATCCGCTCCGGTCTTGCGGCGGCGAGCGCAAGCGCCGGGCCGCCTCCCATGGAAAAGCCGACAATCGCAACCTTGTCGAAGTTGAGCGCATCGACCATACCGGCGAGGTCGCGGCTGAGATGAGCGCCCGAGTAACGGCTGGCGTCGTCCGGCGCATCGCTATGGCCGTGTCCGCGTTGATCATAGGTGACGACCGTATGGCGATCGGACAATTTCCGCCGCTGGTGAAACCACATCCGCTGGCCGCAGGCGAGCCCGTGTATGAGGATCACGGGCTTGCCGCGGCCTGTGATGCGATAGGCGAGCTCGATATCGCCGATGCGAATGCGGCGCGAGGAGTCGGCCATGCCCATCGACGCAGGTGATCCTCGTATCGCCCCTCGAGAATAAGACGGCATGATGGAAGAAGCGGACCGGACCGCCAGGCCCGCAACGACGTGACGGAGTTTAGATAGGACATGCAGCCACCGAAAGGGCATCCTTCCGCGGCTCGGCCTTAATGTCTTTTGGTCCTGGAGAAACGAGCATGCGTTGCAAAATGCCATTGTCGATGTTGCTTTCGCTTTCAGTCCTGGGGCTGGCGTCAATGACGTTTGCCACAGACGCTTCCGCCGAGGTTGTCTGCAGCGGACACAAATTGCTGCCGATCCCGCGACCGCAGTCGAGCTGCAGCAACGTCAAACCGCGGATTTACCCGTCGCCTGACGGTGCGCTCCGCGCGCTCGTGTTTCCCGTGGATGTCAGCCTCTACGCTACGCCCGACATGGAGAGCCGCGTAGTGATCCGCACGAGCAAGGGCGATACTCTCACGTCGAAGGACTATTCCTCGCCGCGCGGCGCCAATGGGTACTATGTGTTCAATGCAAAATGGTCGCCCGACTCGCAATTCTTCGTCTACAGCACGTCGTCGTCCGGCGGCCATTCGCCCTGGTCATTTCCGATGATGGTGTATAGTCGCCAGCAGAACCGCATCGCCGGTTTCAGCGACATGATCAACGGCGAGCCGACGGTTTCGGGAGATTTCCATTTTGTCGGCTCGCATACGGTGGTCGCCAGCACATGGAAGCGACCCGGATCGCTGGATGACAAGGTTGCGGTCACGGTCGATCTCGAGGAGGCATTCGCAAAGCTCGCGCCATCTGCGGATTAGAGTCTGGAGGGCGGATAGCTCGCGTGACCCGATGTGAGGGGCTGCTCGCGGCGAGGTGGCCAAATCGCCGTCCGCGCCACCGGGGCCAGATTCGCCGGATTCACGCGGGGATCAGGGCGCTCAACCAACGCCATCTCGCGGCCGATGTGCGCGCATGCCGCGCCATGCGGCCACCGGCGGGATGGGCATCCCCAGGTTCTCACGCAGGGTTTTGCCCGCGTACGCCGTACGGAACAAGCCACGGCGCTGGAGCTCAGGCACGACGAAGCGAACGAAGTCCTCGTAAGCTCCGGGAACGTGGGTCGCGGAAACGACAAAGCCGTCGCAAGCGCGCTCGACCAGCCATTGTTCGAGTTGATCACAAATCTCTTTCGGCCCGCCGACGATCGCATCATGCACTCGGCCGCGGCCGCTGTAGTGGATGAAATCGCGCACCGTCGGATTTTTGTTGCCGCTTGCGCGCACGACGCGGTCGCGGATCGCCTGGAGGCCGGAGATCGCCGCCATCTCTTCGTCCGTGAACGCTTCGTCCATCTTTTTGGTCGAGAAGTCGAAATTGAGCGCTTCCGACAGCAGCGAGAGCGCGTCGATCTCGAGCGGCAGCTTGCTGATGAGCGCCCATTTATCCTCGGCCGCGACCTTGGTGGCGGCAGCCACCGTGTTGATGAGTTGCGTGATCTTGACCTGCTCGGGGTCGCGGCCGCAGGCGGCCACCTCCGCCTTGAACTCGGCATAGTCGCGCTTGGCGACCGCGATGTTCGGGTAAACGACGAAGATCAACTCGCCCCATTGCGCCCCGAAGCGCTTGCCGCGGCCGCTCTGGCCTGCCTGGATGATGACGGGGCGGCCTTGCGACGAGCGCGGCACGGTGAACGGCCCGCGGGAGCGGAAAAAACGGCCGTTGTGGTCGAGGCGATGGACCTTTTCCGGGTTGGCGAACAGGCCCGTCGCCTTGTCCTGCACGATAGCGTCGTCCTCCCAGCTGTCCCAATGGCCGAATACCACCTCCATGAATTCGTCGGCTCGATCGTAGCGCAAGTCATGCTCGATCACCTGCTCGCGGCCCATGTTCTGCGCTTCGCCGTCGTTGAGCGACGTGACGACGTTCCAGGCTGCGCGCCCATCGGTCATCAGATCGAGCGTGGCGAACAGGCGGGCCACGTGGAACGGCTCGTAGTAGCTCGTCGAATAGGTCGCACCGAGGCCGAGCCGCTCGGTCGCCATGCCCATGACCGTGAGCACGGTCACCGCATCCAACTTCACGCAACGGATGCCGTGTCGCACCGTGTGTTCATGGTCGCGCCCGTACATGTCGGGCATCGATAACCGGTCGTCGAAGAAGCCGAGATGGAACTTGCCCTCCTCCAGCACCCGGCCAATATGCCGGTAGTAGTCCGCGGACCAGGTATCGGTGTGCGAATGCGGATGGCGCCAGGAACTCGGGAGATTCGTGCAATTCTGCGCCTGCAGGAAGGCGACCAAGGTCATCTGGCGCATTGTCGGGACCCTTCGCAATCTCGAGCTGCGGATCGTGGCAGTATGTGTATGCGCTTAACGGCGCTCGATCGCGCGACACCTTGGCGAGCTTAAGGAAGGAAAGCCCAACCTGTCGAGAGTTCGGAATGCTTCGCTTCCGTATGCAAGTTGGCAGCTCGGGACGCAGTGGGCTACGGAATCGCGATGCCCGCCTCGCGAAACCGCTTGATGATAGCGTAGTGCAGGTCGCTGCGGACCGACACGGCCTTTTCCACATCGGCGACAACGCAACGCAGTTCGAATTCCAGCGCGCTGTGCGCGAGGCCCACCCCGAAGCCCAACAGGAATGCCCCGGGAGGCGGAGACTGCAAGATTTGGGGGTGAGTGCCGGCGACGTCGGTCAAGATTTCACGCACCTGAACCGGATCGCTTTCATAGGCGACGACGACCTTGATCACGATTCGGCCCATGGTATTCGTGCGCGTCCAGTTCTTGACGACGCCGGTGATGAATTCAGAGTTCGGAATGATCACGCTTGCTCGATCAAAAGTCTCGATCTCGGTTGCGCGTACACGAACGCGCCGCACCCATCCCTCCTCGCCCTTGACCACGATCGAGTCGCCGACGCGGATCGGCCGTTCGGTCAGCAGGATAAGGCCGGATACGAAATTTGACACGATGGACTGCAGCCCAAACCCGATACCGACCGAAAGGGCGCCGGCAATCAACGTAATCTTCTGCAGGTCGAAGCCGAGCCCCGTGAGCGCAACCACGATCGCTATGATCGCGCCGATATAGCCGAAGATCGTGACGATCGAGAGCTGGAGGCTGGGCTCCAATCTGGTCCGCGGCAGCAACTCCGTCTCCAGCCAACGTTGCACAATGCGCGTGACGATGAGCAACAGCAGAAGGACAACAGCAGCGGTCAGCAGCGTTTGAAACGATAGATGGATCTCCCCGATCTTGAATCCGAACGGGATGTTACGGATGGTGTCGAACAGATCGGCGGTAGATACTTCCCATGGACCGATGATCAGGAGGAACGAGGCCAAGATCAGGATCACGCGGATAGCCGCCGACAGCAGCGCTCCCCCGAAGCCAACCGTGCGGGCGCTGACGCCCAGGCTGGCAGCCAGCGACTGCCCTTTCGCGGTTTGCTCGCCGATGGTCGCGAACAGCGTTTGGGTGATGACTATCAACAGGTAAAGCGCCCCGAATACCGCTGCAGCGACAATGACCCGCAATGCCACGAATGCGGCCAAGCCCGCATAGCCGGCGACGAGCGCCAGCGAGATCAGCACCGCCATCAGCAGGCCCAGTGGATGGGCCCATGACGCGGCAATAAGAGCCTCGCCTCGATCTTTCTTGATTTGCCCCAAGCGAATGACGAGGTGAGTCAGGAACGCGGCCGTAACCGCCGCGAACGCGGCATTCGTGGCGACCGTGATGATGAGTGGCGCGAACAAGGTCTTATGGACGACTTGCGAGACGACTAGGACCCCGAGTGCGCGCGCGGACCAGACCAGGTGGTTGTAGAAGCAAAGCGCGGTGGCGTCGTCCTCTTGCACGAGTCGGCGCGCGGGCTCCTTTGGCGCAAGCAGCCCGCGTGCCACGCCATAGCCGAATGTCGCAGCCGCTATGCCCGCAACAAGTCCTTCGCCAATTTGTTCGAGACGGACGGTCAACAGCCCTAGCGCATCAAAAGCGAACAGAACTGCGGCGGCCGCCAACGGCGTGCGCGCCGCAAACCACACGAATACCCACAACGCCGCCCAAGCCTTGGCCGATGGCGTGTCCGTCGGGTGAGCGACCAATCGGGGAAACCACCATCGGGTCAATCCGACCGCAAGTGCAATGATCCCAACTATGACCAAGACGCCCGCGCTCCAGCGCAGGCGATCACCGCGTTCGCTGAACCATGCTTCGAGCAGCGCCCTTTCGGTCCGCACCTCCTTCGGCAAGGCCTGGAAAGTCTCCAGCCAGAAGAAAGGATCGAGCACGCTTGCGCTGCGCGCGAACAGCTCGTTGGCGTACAGTGAATGACGTTTCTGGGACACACGGTCGCCCAACTGGTCGACCCTGAGCGACAGCACCCGGGCCTGTTTCAATTCACCGTCGAGTTCGCTGAATTGCTTTGTAAGCTCCTCGCGCTCGTTGGCGATATCGGCGCTCTCGGGCGGCGCATCCTTGGCGGGCGCGGGGCCGAGTTGCTTCAAGCGCTCCTCCGCCTCGCGGGTGCGGGGTTCGAGTTCATCGATCTTGTCCCGCAGCGCGTCCGTCGCGGTGTTGAGTGTTTGTCGAAAACCGACCAGCGCTTCGGCAGTGATCTCATCGCTGCCGACAGAAGATTCGATCTCGTCCAGCGAGGATTTGATCGACTCGAGCGAGGGCGGTTCGGAGGTCTCGGCCCACGCGGCCTTATCGAGCGCCGCGCCCGAAGCGAGAAACACGCTCGTTATGGTCCAAAGAACGAATTGCCGCCCAATCGCAAGCCACGTGCGCCTGATCGTCATGAGTGCGTCTCCTCCCGGTGGGGAATGCCATCGCTCCGCAGCGGCGGGTTCGGGTTACGCATTCGCCAGCGAGCCATCCCCGATCCCCTGGCGCGCAGCAGGCGCCGGGTCCGCCTTGATTCCCTCAAGACCCGCGTCTAAGACCCTGAGCGGGCACGAAAACCATGATCGTCCTGATCGACAATTACGACAGCTTCACTTTCAACCTGTTCCACTATCTGGGCGGACTAGGGGCGGACGTCGTGGTCTACCGCAACGACAAGGTCGCGGCCGATCGGGTCATGGCGATGGAGCCGGAGGCCATCGTGCTATCGCCTGGCCCGCGCACACCGAGCGACGCCGGCATCTGCCTTGAGCTCATTGCCAAGGCCGCCCCCACGATCCCAGTGCTGGGCGTTTGCCTCGGCCATCAGGCGATCGGACAGGCTTTCGGAGGCGGCGTGGTGCGCGCTCCGGTGCAGGTGCACGGTAAGCTCTCCGAAATCCGCCACCAAGGCGACGGCATCTTTCGCGGTATCAATGCGCCGTTCAGGGCCACGCGCTATCATTCGCTGGTGGTCGAACGAGCGAGCTTGCCGGACGTGCTTGCGGTAACGGCCGAGACCGATGATCGCCTGATCATGGGGCTCGCACATCGCGCGCTTGCGGTGCACGGCGTCCAGTTTCATCCTGAGAGCATCGCCTCCGAGCATGGCCATCTCATCTTGCGGAACTTTCTCGACATCGCGGCGGCCTGGAACGCTTCGACTGGGCGGCAACCCCTTCGGGCGACCCGCCGCGTATTGTGAGATGCGAACGTGACCGACGAATTCAAGGGATTGATCGCCAAGGCTGCGACCGGCGCGGCGCTGAGCCGCGAGGAGGCCGCCCGCGGCTTCGACACCATGATGTCGGGCGAAGCGACGCCCTCGCAAATGGGCGGCCTATTGATGGCGCTGCGCGTGCAGGCGCCGGCCGATGCCATCGACGTCGTCGGCACCGGCGGCGACGCCTCCGGCTCGTTCAACATCTCGACCTGCGCCGCCCTGATCGTGGCGGGCGCGGGCGTTCCGGTCGCTAAGCACGGCAACCGGGCGCTCTCCTCGCGCTCGGGCGCCGCCGACGTGCTCGCAGCGCTCGGCGTGAACATCGAATTGACGCCGGAGGGCGTAACTCGGTGCATCACGCAGGCCGGTATCGGCTTCATGTTCGCGCCGGCGCACCATCCGGCGATGAAGAATGTCGGCCCGACGCGGGTCGAGCTCGGCACCCGCACCATCTTCAACCTGCTGGGCCCGCTCTCCAATCCCGCCGGCGTCAAGCGGCAAATGGTCGGCGTGTTCTCGCGCCAATGGATCGAGCCGCTTGCCCAGGTGCTGAAAAATCTCGGCTCCGAGTCCGTCTGGGTCGTCCACGGCTCGGACGGTCTCGACGAGATCACGACGGCAGGGCCAACCCATGTCGCCGCACTCGAGAACGGCGCGGTGCGCACCTTCGAGATCACGCCCGAGGAGATGGGATTACAGCGGGTCAAGCCCGAGGCCCTGCGCGGCGGTGAGGCAAAGGAGAACGCGCAGGCCCTCGTCGACGTGCTCAAAGGCAAAAGCGGCGCTTTCCGCGACGTCGCCGTTCTCAATGCGGCCGCGGCGCTCGTGGTCGCGGCTCGCGCCAAGGATCTCAAACAAGCGCTAGCGCTCGCGCAAAAGTCGATCGATTCCGGCGAAGCCGCAAGCCGACTCCAACGCCTGGTCGCGATTTCGAATGCATGAGCATCACGCGATGGGTATTGCGGCGGACCAGGCGAATCCAAGGGCCGAGTAGCTGCGATGGGCGATATTCTTGCCAGCATAGAGGCCTACAAGCGCGAAGAGATCGCGGCAGCCAAGCGCGCCCGTTCCTTCGCCACGATCGAGGCCGACGCCAGATCGCGCCCTGCCCCGCGCGGATTTATCGCCGCCATCGCGAACGAGCTTGCAGCCGGCAACTATGCCCTGATCGCCGAGGTCAAGAAGGCGAGCCCTTCGAAAGGCCTGATCCGCGCGGATTTCGATGCAGCTGCGTTGGCACGCGCCTACGAGAGGGGGGGTGCTGCTTGCCTTTCGGTGCTCACCGACGCGCCCTCGTTCCAAGGCAAGGCCGAAGACCTCATCGCTGTCCGCGCCGCGACCAAGCTTCCGGTCTTGCGCAAGGATTTCATGTACGACGTTTATCAAGTGGCCGAAGCGCGGGCGTGGGAGGCTGATTGCATCTTGATCATCATGGCGGCGGTCGACGACCACACGGCACGGGATCTCGAAGAAGCCGCGCAAGGGTTCGGTATGGACGTCCTGCTGGAAGTCCACGACGAACATGAGCTCGAACGCGCGCTACACCTGCGCTCACGGCTGATCGGCATCAATAACCGCAACCTCAAGACCTTCGAGACGACGCTCGCCACCAGCAAGCGCTTAGCGCCGAGGGTGCCGCCCGGCCGCATCATCGTTGGCGAGAGCGGAATTTTTTTGCCCGCCGATCTCGCCTACCTGGCGACCGTGGGCATTTCGACCTTCCTCGTCGGCGAAAGCCTCATGCGCGAACGCGACGTCGAGGCCGCGACGCGAGCGCTCATTCGCAAGGAGCGCCGCGTCGGCGCCGCGGAGTGAGCGGTGGCGCGCGCAGCCAAGCTGAGCCATCTGGGTCGAGGCGGCGAGGCACGCATGGTCGACGTGTCGGCGAAGCCGCCGACCGAGCGGAAGGCCATAGCCGAGGGCCGCGTCGTGATGGCGGCAAAGACCCTCGACCTCGTGCTCGCAGGCAACGCCAAGAAGGGCGACGTGCTCGGCGCCGCCCGCATCGCCGGCATCATGGCGGCAAAGCGAACGCATGAGTTGATTCCGCTCTGCCATCCCCTCCCCGTCTCGAACATTGCCGTCGACATCGAGCCCGAGCGCAAGCTGCCCGGCTTCAGGGTGCGCGCGAGCGTCAAGGTCACCGGACCGACCGGGGTTGAGATGGAAGCGCTGACCGCGGTCGCGGTCGCCTGCCTGACCATTTACGACATGGTGAAGGCGCTCGAGCGCGGCATGCGCATCGAGGGTATCCGCCTCCTCGAGAAGCGCGGCGGCAAGTCGGGACGTTATCAAGCAAAGGAGTGAGCCGTGGCGCTGATGCCGGTCGCAGAGGCGCTCTCCCGAGTGCTCGCGGACGCCGAGCCGTTGGCCGGCGAGCCCACACCGCTCACGGAGGCCCACGGCCGCGTGCTCGCCGCTGACGTCGCAGCGCTGCGCACCCAGCCGCCGGCCGATGTCTCGGCCATGGACGGCTACGCCGTGCGTTCGACGGACGTCGCCAGGGTGCCGGTCAAGCTCAAGCTGATCGGCGAAGTCGCAGCCGGACATCCCTTTCAAGGCACGGTCGGGGCCGGCGAAGCCGCGCGCATCTTCACCGGCGGCGTGCTGCCGCCCGGTACCGACGCCATCGTGATCCAGGAGAATACGGTGCGCGAGGGCGACGCCGTCGTCATCACCACGCCTTCGAGCAAAGGCAAGCACGTCCGCGTCGAGGGGCTCGACTTCAAGCGCGGCGCGGTGCTGCTCGCCAGAGGTCATCGCCTCACCGATCGCGATCTCGCGCTCGCCGCCGCCATGAATCATCCGACCGTGCCGGTGCATCGCCGCCCCAAAGTAGCGGTGCTTGCAACCGGCGACGAATTGGTCATGCCGGGCGCCACACCTGGGTTCGGCGAAATCGTCTATTCCAACGGCTACGCCACCATGGCGCTCGCGCGCCGGGAGGGCTGCGAGGTCGTCGACCTCGGCATCGTGCCCGACCGCCTCGCCGAGACCGCCGCGGGGGTGCGCCGTGCGCGCGACGCCGGCGCCGACATCCTCGTGACGTCGGGCGGTGCCTCGGTCGGCGATTACGACCTCGTGCAGGGGGCGCTCGCGGCCGAGGGACTGGCGTTGTCGTTCTGGAGGGTGGCATTGCGTCCTGGCCGGCCGATGATGCATGGCCGCCTCGGCCCCATGCACGTGCTCGGCCTGCCGGGCAATCCGGTCTCGGCCTATGTCTGTGCGGTGCTCTTCCTGGTCCCTCTCATCCGGCGGCTTGCCGGCCGCGGCGATGTCGCGCCCGCACCCGACGCGGCGTGCCTCGGCTGCGATCTGCCGGCAAACGACGAGCGCGCGGACTACCTGCGCGCCACGCTGGCGATTGGTCCCGACGGCGTCCCGATCGCAACGCCGGCGCCGGTGCAGGACAGTTCCATGCTCATGCTGCTCGCGCGCGCCGACTGCCTGCTTGTGCGCGAACCGCATGCCCCGCCCGCCAAGGCAGGGGAGCGCTGCTCCATCATCAGGCTCGCGTTCTAGCGCCAACGACGCGACGTCGCAAAAACGAGGATGGCCTGCAGGGCCTGTTACTCGACCGACTCGTTCAAAGGCCGACTTATTGGCCTGGGATGAGCACTTCGAGCCGATCGGGCTGCCACGGACGCAAAGCCCTTGCGGTTCCTCGAGTGCGTTCACGCCAAATTAAATGGTTGCGGAACACATATCGAACATATAGTGTCTGTTCATGATTTGTTTCGGCGAGTCTCCTGAGGCCCGCCGCAATGGGGGAAATGCAAGATGCTGACCCGAAAACAGTTCGAATTGCTGCGCTTCATCCACGAGCGCCTCAAGGAGACCGGCGTGCCGCCCTCCTTCGACGAGATGAAGGACGCGCTCGATCTGCGTTCGAAGTCCGGGATCCATCGCCTGATCACAGCGCTGGAGGAGCGCGGCTTCATTCGCCGGCTGCCCAATCGTGCCCGCGCCATCGAGGTGATCAAATTGCCTGAATCGGTTGCGCACGGCATCGGCACGGGTCGTTCCCGCGGATTCACACCGAGCGTGATCGAGGGCAATCTTGGCCGGGTGCGGACCGCATCGGAGGACGAAGGCGGGCGCCCCGTAGCGGTGCCGGTCATGGGCCGCATCGCCGCCGGCACGCCGATCGAGGCGATCCAGACCAAAAGCCACGTCATCAACATGCCTCCCGATGTGCTTTCGACCGGGGAGCATTTCGCCCTCGAGGTGCGCGGCGATAGCATGATCGAGGCCGGCATCCTCGACGGCGATATCGCGCTCCTCAAGAAGACCGATGGGGCAGATACTGGCGATATCGTGGTGGCGCTGATCGACGAAGAAGAGGCGACGCTCAAGCGTTTCCGCCGCCGCGGCGCCTCGATTGCGCTCGAGCCCGCCAATACGGCCTACGAGGTCAGAATTCTGCCGCCCAATCGCGTGCGCATCCAGGGTAAGCTGGTCGGGCTGTTCCGACGCTATTAATCGCCCTCCCCGCGCTTGCTCCATCGAAGCAGAGGGGCAACGATCTCAATCGCCGGCCTCCAAGTCCTCTTCGCGCGGCGTGGCGTCGCGGGGCTGGGGTGGCATCCCGCGGGGGCGGCGCGGGCGCGTCGTTTTCTGGCGCAACAGCACGTCTCCACGGGCGATCGAAGCCCAAAGGCCGCGTCGTGGTGATCTCGAAGCGTTCGCCAAGGCGGCGCAACGCCATCGCTCCGGAGCGTCGCCAGACCTGGCGGTCGACGACCAGCGCGGCGCAGCCGGGCGGCGCATCGCGCGCGCTTACCACCAGCACGGCGCGGCGGCAGTCCTCCTCGAAGGCCTCGGTCGTCCTTGCAATGGCGACGAGCGAGCCGTCGCGCAGCTTCCCGACGCAGCCTGCCGGATCGCATCTGATCCCTTCGCCAAGCGTACTGTCGTTCGGCGCGCGCGCATCGGCATCGGCCGCAAGCCATTCGCGCAGCGCAAAGAGGTCGCTACCGGATTTGACCACGGAAAACCGACCGTTTTCACCGCGGACGGCGGCGGCGCTGCCGTCGGCGGCGATCAGCACATCGGGCTGGGGCGCGCGAAGCATCAGCACGATGGCCCCGCTGATCAGCAACCCGCCGATGAACCGCAGCGGCGTTTTGAGGAGGCAGAGCACGACGAGTCCGGCCGTGCATAGGAGCAGCGGGCCGGTGCCGAACGCCGCCATCCGCCCCACCGCTCCTGGAAAACTCGTGACCCAAAGCGCAACGGAGATCATCCACTCGATGCCATGCCCCATTAAGCGCCACCACAGGCCGTCGAAGCCGAGCGGCATGCTTATCAGACCGAGAACTCCCGCCGGCATGACCCAGGCCGACACCACCGGCATCGCCATCAGGTTTGCGAGCACGCCGTAGGGAGAGATGCGGTGGAAGTGATAGGCGATGTAGGGGATGGTCGCGGTGCCGGCGAGCAGCGAGACGAGCAACAACCCGGCGATCTCTCGGCCGCCCCACAGCGCGATCTTCGCCGCGAGCGGGGTATCGCCGCCCTTGCTCATCCAGGGCAGGCCTTGCTGGTATCCGGCGACGAGCGCCAGCGTCGCCGCAAACGACATTTGGAAGCTCGGGTGAACGATCGCTTCGGGTGCGAGCAGCAGCACGCCGAACGCCGCGACCGTGAGCGTGCGGAAGGTGAGCGTCGGGCGATCGACCATCACACCGATGAGGACGATGCCGATCATGATGAAGGAGCGCTGGGTCGCAACCTCCGCCCCCGACAGCAGGAGATAGAACGCCGCCGCGGCCAGCGCCGCGAGCGCCGCCCATTTCTTGATGGGATGGCGGCTGCTGAAGGCCGGCATGAGCGCAAACGCCGCGCGAAACCCAAAGAACATGAGGCCGGCCACCACCGCCATGTGATACCCGGAGATCGAAAGCACATGGGCGAGGCCCGACACGTACATGGCCTCGTTCACCGGCGTAGAGATGGTGTCGCGTTTGCCCGTGATTAGCGCCGATGCGATCGCTCCTTTGTCGCCGGGAAGGACCGCGCGGATGCGCTTGTCGATGGCCTCGCGCATGCCATCCATGACTGCGGCGTAGCGCAGCCGCAGACCGGGCGCGTGCGGCGCCTCGGCGGTACGGACGCGGCCGAGCACGAAGCCCGAAGCGCCGATGCGCTGGAAATACATGTCGCGCGCGAAGTCGTA